>Ga0116181_1004653_pt1 | contig 10248 bp, 7 predicted proteins | sample AD_UKC075_MetaG_FD_89752 | JGI IMG/M metagenome (GOLD analysis project Ga0116181, IMG submission 89752) | Active sludge microbial communities of municipal wastewater-treating anaerobic digesters from USA - AD_UKC075_MetaG | ecosystem: Engineered > Bioreactor > Anaerobic > Digestate | place: USA... | reverse complement strand
TTATGAAAATCTTGAAAGAAAAGAAAAAGAAATAAAAGACGAACATGCAAAGGAAACTCAAGTATTAATAGAAAACAATGTGTCTTTAGAAGATTGCCAACAAATAATTTATAATAAAAAAAGAAATCTTTGGGAAAGAGATATTACACAAAAAGACTTCTTAAACATCAGATTAGGAATTGGAACAATACCACCATCATCAAAAATTGATTATGAAGAAACAGATTTTTCTACTGATGATGATTATATGATAAAATTACTAAAAGACATGATTGAAAGAAATAGTTATCTTGAAAATGTACCTGAGTGCATATCATTAATAAAAAATAAAATATCAGCAGTAATAGGAGTACCAGTTTTAACTCAAAAATTCATGAACAGCATTCTTTTACAACTAATGACATTTCACTCATTTATTGATTTAAAAATAGTTATAATAACTAATCAAAAAAATTCTCCAAATTGGGAATACTGTGATATCCTTCCTCATTGCTGGGATAACCAAAGAACATTTAGATATATTTCTACTAATATTCAAGAAGCAACTTCCGTAAGCGCTGAGTTATCAAAAATATTTAATTCTAGAAAAACAACATATGAAGAAAATAATAAAGCACTACAAAATAACAAAAATGGTGAATTAGATAAAAGTGAAGCTGAAAAAGCCGCAAATTCTTATATGGAGTTTCCACCATATTATCTAATTATTGTTGATGATTTAGATATTGCTAAACACACTGAAATATTTAAAGACGTTTTAGAAGAAAAAATTAACTATGGATTCTCAATAATGATTAAAAATGATCGTATATCTAACCTTCCAAGTAAATGTTCAACATTTATTAACATTGATGAAGAAAAATCAGGGTTATTTGAAAATGAACTTATAAGTTCGAAACAAAAACAATTTAAGGCTGATATTAATAACATCGTAGATATGTATGGATGTGCAGTTCAATTAAGCAATATTCCATTTACAATTCCAAAAGGATCTTACGAATTACCAAAGTCCATATCATTCTTAGATATGTATAACGTTGGAAATGTTGACCAATTAAATTCACTAAATCGTTGGAAAATGAATAATCCAATAGCATCCCTTGCTGTTCCAGTAGGAATAGATCAAAATGGAAATATTTTTAATATGGATGCCCATGAAAAAGCATATGGTCCCCATGGATTGGTAGCCGGTACAACTGGTTCAGGTAAATCTGAATGGATAATAACATATATACTATCATTAGCCGTAAACTTTAACCCTTATGAAGTACAATTCGTACTTATAGATTACAAAGGTGGCGGTTTAGCAGGATCATTTGAAAACAAGGAATTAGGAATTAAACTACCACATGTAGTAGCAACAATAACAAACCTAGATAAATCAGAAGTAAGACGTGCAATTACATCAATTGAAGCTGAATTAAAACATCGTCAAAAAGCATTTAATGATGCACGTGAAAAACTTAAAGTTTCATCAATGGATATCTACAAATATCAAGATTATTATCGCCAAGGTTTACTTGATGAACCATTATCCCATTTATTTATTATTTCCGATGAATTTGCAGAGTTAAAATCACAAGAACCAGATTTTCTTGATCAACTTGTATCTACAGCGAGAATCGGACGTTCTCTTGGAGTTCACCTTATACTAGCAACGCAAAAGCCATCAGGAGTAGTATCAGAGCAAATATGGTCAAACTCAAGATTTAAAGTTTGCCTAAGAGTTCAAGATACAGCAGATTCAAAAGATATGATTCAAAAACCAGATGCGGCATATTTAAAAACAACTGGAGCATTCTACTTAGAAGTTGGAAATGACGAATTATATATGTTAGGTCAATCAGCCTACTCTGGATTTAAATATAATCCAAGTAATATTGTTAAGAAAAAAATTGATGAAGATATACACATAATAGATAAAATCGGTAATGAAATAAAAACAATTACAGATATAAGTGATGAAAAAATAAACACTGAAGATCATGGTGAAGAACTATTAAATATTATTAAGTATGTAGACAAACTTGGTAAAGAAGAAAATTATCAACCACGTAAACTATGGCTTGATAGAATACCAAATATTATTTACACAGATAATATTAAAAAGAAATATGAATTTAAAAGAACACCATTTAAAATTAATCCGGTAATTGGCGAATATGATGATCCATATACTCAATCACAAAAAATATTTACATTACCATTATATGAAACTGGAAATATAGCAGTATATGGTAGTCCAGGATCAGGAAAAGAATTATTCCTTCAATCACTCATCTATTCCCTATCATCAACATATACAATTAATGAATGTAATATTTATGTATTAGACTTTGGTGCACAAGTACTAAAGGCATGCGAAAACAATCCAATGGTTGGAAATGTCATAAATGGTGAAGAAGAACCAGATAAAATTGATGGATTATTTATATTCATTTCTAATACAATAAAAGAAAGAAAAGAATTATTCTCTAACTTTGGTGGAGATTACAATCAATTTTTAAAGACATCAGGTAAAACATTACCAAACGTAATAATTATTATAAACAACTTTGCCTACATGATTGAAAATTTATCAGATTATGCTGATAAATTCCTAGAGCTAAGCGATACATGCATTAAATATGGAATATATTTTGTTATAACAAGTACAAAGTCAAGCCTAGGTCGATACGATAAAAACATAGCATTTAAAATAGCAATGAACCTCAATACAGAGGAAGAATATCGTAACGTATTCCCTAAAAATAAAAATGTGTATCCATCTAATGCTAAAGCACGTGGAATATACGAAATGAAAGATGTTATTTACGAATTCCAAACTGCCATACCAATTGATGAAGACAAAATAAATCAAACATTAAAAAATTATAATGAGGCTCTTAAAAAAGCTTATAAAACCTGTGTACCTTCAGTACCATATTTACCAAAGTTTGTAACATATGAAACATTGTTACCATATATAACTAATATGCAAAAAGTACCTGTTGGTATAAGAAAAACTAATGTTAAACCAGTATTTATTGATTTTAAAGAAACATCAGGAAAAATGATTATTGGTTCAAACATTGATTATGTTGAAGATTTTACAAAAAATATGATTAAATTATTAAATAATGTTAAAAATGAAGCTATATACTTCATGGATCCAAAAAAGGTTTACCAAGATATAGTAAATAATAATATTACTTACATTAAAGATAATTTTGATGAAGTAATTTCCAATTTATACGTTTACATTAAAGATTTATCAGATAAAATCGAAAAAGAGGAGCAAGTCGATTTAAGCATTGATACATACATATTTATCTATGGTATAGATAAGTTCTATGGCTCACTTAATAAAGATTCACAAACATATCTAAATAGCATTACAACTATGCTAGAGAATGTCAAAAATATTCATATCATCATGATAGATACAATAAATGTCATGCGTAATTATTTAAAAAATCCATTAATAGCATTAATGAGAAATGATGGAATAATTTTAGGACCAGGAGCAAATGAGCAAATATTGTTAAACATTAGAAAAACAGACTACAAAGTAAGAAAAGAAAACAATCCAGATGACTTTGGAGTATGCATACAAAATGGCAAAGGAATTTACATGAAATTTATAGAAACTGAAAAGAATGAGGAGGATGATTTTTAATGGATTATAGAGTACTAATAAAAATATATTTTCCAATAATAGAAAAAGATTATGAAGCTTATATTCCAACTAATAAAACAGTAAAATATGTTACAAAATTATTACAAAAAGCAATCACCGAAACTTATTCAAATAACTACAAGATTGAAGAAAATCCAATTCTATGCAACAAAATCAGTGGTGAAAGATATGAATTAGATAAATTAATTGTAGATACAAATATCAGAAACGGATCAAAACTAATATTAATATAGGGAAGTTAATTACTTCCCTTTTCTTTACAAAAAAATCAGGCATAAGCCTGATTATTTCTTTTCTGTAGCATTTTTAAAGGCATTCATCGTGTCATACATATTAACACACACTTTATTAGCCTGATAAACAAATCCATTAACTCCAGTTAATAAGGACGCATCGCCAATAACAGCTTCAAAATCTTTATAGTCCTCACTTACGGAAGTGCCTTCAATATCATAAGCATATTTTTGAATACTATCCAAAGAAGCAATAATATCAACCATATCTTTACACAAAGTAGTAATATCCGTATCAATTACACCCTGAAGTAAAGTTATAGCCTTATCAGCATCATATTGAATTTGATCCTCTTCATCTAAATAAGAAAAACTATTAGAATTGTTAGTACTACTGGATTGAGATGAAGAATTAGTTGTCGAAGTCGTACCAACATTTTTAGTTTGAGCCTCAATTTTTGCTTCTACAACATTTTTTTGAGTTTCTTCATGTTTTGATCCATCATTGCTTAATGAAGTTCCCATATTCTTCGATTGAGCATCAAGTTTTGCCTCTACAACATTTCTTTGAGCTTCTTCATGTTTTATAGTCTCATCACTTTTAGAAAAGCCTAAGTCTTTCATTGCATCATAACGAGAAACATTATTTGAATTAACATAATCATCAATTACCTTATTAGCATTAGAACTATCAACATCAACAACTACTTTTTCACCTGGTTTAATAAGATTAGGATCCCCAGATGATAAATTACTATCACTTACAATTTTTGAATAATCATCAGGAACACTCCCAGTCTTATCATAAACTATCCCAGATAAGGTATCCCCTTCTTTTACTATAACAGTTTGGTTCACAAATACACCTCCCTAAAAAAAATAAAAGACTATCCCCATAGTCTTTTATAAATACTTATAACTACTTTTGAGTAGTTTGTTGCCATGCAGAAATAGTATCATACATACCAACACAAACTTGATTAGCTTGATTCATAAATCCAGCAATTCCAGTTAAAGAATAACCTTCACCAAGTAAAGCTTGAAAGTCTTTATAATCTTCACTTACAGAAGTACCTTCTTTATCATGAGCGTTATTTTGAAGACTATTTAGTGTTTCAATTAACTCGCCCTGTAATTTACAAATATTAGAAATATCTGTATCTATAGTTCCAGATAAAGTATTTAACGCCTTTGGAGCATCATAAGTTATTTGTTCTTCATCGTCAAGATAAGTAAAATTAGCCATATTATTGTTCCTCCTTCATTACTTTGAAACATTAATAGAATTTAAAGATTCCAATGCAGCACTCATGTTGTCCTTTGTATCATGAACAACTCCAGCCAACTTAGCATTAGATGCAGCAACTTGGTCACATGCAGTACTCAAACTGTTAAGTAAATTCTTAGTAGTTTCTTTCAATTTTGAATTAACATCACCGGTGATACGTTTAATATCATCAGCATCTGATTGCCATTGACCAGCAGCAGCAGAAGAATTTAATGAATTAAAATCCTCAGAAAATTGATTCAAAGCATTGCTGTAATTAACGACTTGTTGAGCAAATGCTTCAACAGTATTTTTAAATTTTTTGGGTTTCCAAGATGACTTATCATATGTCTTTGCATAAAAAGCTCCTGGATCATAATATCCGTACATAAAACGAACTCCTCTCATACCATAATAGAACTACGTTGCTCTATTATCTAATTTATATCATATTTAATTTGTTTTTTCAATAATTTAATAAGCATTAAACAAATCATGTAAAATCTAAACTTCAGATTTCTTTAAATTAAAAACAATATGATGTCTATTTTCTACACGTTTTTTTAATTCTTCGTCGCTTAGTTTAACTGTTGGGGTATCACTACCTTTATCGAAGATGTCATCAATTTCTTCCCTTGCCTCTTCACGTTTTTCGATAACGTCTTTAGAAAGGACTGGAGTTGAAACATTAGATTCAACATCGAATAAATCCATTAATGCATCTCTAGCTTCCATTCTTTCCTTTAACTCGTCTTCACTTAGAACCGGAGTTGAAGTATTACATTCTTCATCGAAAAGATTTTTGATAGCTTCTCTTGCATCCTTTCTGATTTTTATTTCATCAGGACTTAAAGTTCTAGTAGAAACATTTGATTCAATATCGTCACTAGCCATAGTCTTAAGACCATTCAATAGAATCGACCTTACATCAACAGTTTTATTTTCTACTTTTGTACTCTTTTCTTTATGACCGCCTAATTTTTTATTGAAAATTAAGTCAACAGCCTCTCGAGCTTTGTCACGAGCTGCTAATTCATCATAACTTAACGCTCTAGTTGAAACATTAGACTCACTATCAAAAATATCTTCAAGAGCACATCTAGCCTCTTCACGTTGTTTAATAACATCATCAGATAAAACAGGTGTCGAAACAGTTACTTCAGTATCAAATATATCTGAAATTTCAGATCTCTTACTTTCTCTAGATTTCAATTCATCTGGAGATAGTAATCTAGTTTGAATAGACACTCCAGTATCAAATATTTTAGATAAGTTATCTCTATCTTCTTTACGTTTCATCAAATCTTCATCAGAAAGTTTAGAAATAGAAATATTACTTACAACATCTTCTTGATCCTTCATATCATTATCTTCTAAAGATAATTGCAAAAGTTCACTTTTAAGTTTTAAAACATCACGTCTTAATTCATCTTGTTCTTCAAGAATATTATCTAGTAAATCCTTTATAGCATAATTTTTCAATATATCACCTCTATTCTAATAAAATGTTAACATAAATTATTCTAAGAGTAAATAAACAATCTAGCATTAGACCCAAAATGATGTTAATATAAAATAAGGTGAGAATATGAAAATAGTAATAATTATTTTAATAATATTTTATATAGATTTTATTATATCTATGTTTTTCATATTTAAAAAAGCAAAAATAAATAATTACTATGCATTGATACCATTTCTTAATTTATATTACTACGTATTAATATGTGAGTTAAAGCCAATAGTCCTACTTATACCAATTGCCAATATTTTTCTTCTTGTAATGTTGCCCTATCAACTAGGTTATGAATTTGGCCAAAATAAGATAATATCACTACTAGGATTCTTTTTCCCTCTTTTATTCTTCCCATATATTGCATTCTCTAAAGTGGAATATATTCACAAAAATTATAGTAAATTAAATATTAATTCACTTGATGATATAGATAAACTCGAAAAAGAAATATTAGAAAACGAAAAAGCAGAAGAAACATATCAAAACAAAGAAGATAAAAAAGAAAAAATCGAAAAAGACGAAAAATCAAACTATGTAAATAACTTAATAACTTCAATTGAGGATAAATCAATGCAACAAAATGATGAACTTTACCAAGATGAAGACTTACAAGTAAAAAAAGAAAAAGTAAAAGTAACAGATTTAATGATTTCACCATCTATTACAGATTTAAATGAAGATGAAAATGTAGATTCAAACAATTCTATAGATGAATTAGAAAATAAATTAAATGATAATTCAAAAATCAAAATAGAAGATATATCAAATTATAAAGAAGTTAAAAGTCAAGAAGAAGAAGTTAATGTCATAGCCTTTGGAGATTTAAGTAGTAAAAAGGATGAAAAAGAACAAAAACATGAACTTATATGTCCTTATTGCCATGCCTCTATGATTGGATTCCATAAAACCTGTCCAGGATGTGGAAGAGATATATCAAACTTAATGAATGACATACAAAAAGACTAAACAACGTTTAGTCTTTATTATTTAAAATACTATCTAGCTAAATTATAGTCATATGTTGTACCAATATCGGGCATAGCATATGGGTAATGGTATTTTTCCCATTCAGCACTATTTAAATCATCTAAATAATAGATAGAATCCTTACCATCTTCCAATTTTTCTTCTCCATTAATAGAGTCATCATCCAAGAATGTAGTATCAAGGCCAACCCACTTGCCATCTATTTCAACAATATTCCACCTATGAAGCATAGATGAATTATCCAAAACACATTCACCTTGTAAACTATAATTATTAATTCCAGCTAAATCCAACAATGCAGTAGTTAATCCGGAATATGACGAACATATTCCAAGACCATCAGAAGCCGATTTTAATTCATTATCATTATAATAAGATGTACCATTAACATTATTGTAATCATATTTCATTATTTTTAACACAGCAATTGAAATCATTCTAACCTTTTCTTCATCAGACATATCATCAGTAATTCCAATACTATTATATATTTTTTTTATTTTATCGCTTATATCATTATTGTAATCCATTTCTAAATTCGTCTTATTAATAGAATCAGCACCCAATGATCCAATATCTGAATAATCGTCTACTTTCTTACATGAATCTATATTTAAATTTTCTAACTTATTTAGTTCCTTTAATGAAGAAATATCATCTACAAAAGTGTAACTAATATCTAGATCAGTAAGTTTTTTTAAACCGCTTAGAACAGAGGCATCACAAAAATTAGTATAAGATAAATTTAAATTTTTAAGACTCTTCATATCTTTTAAAAAGTCAAAATCATTTACTTGGCATAAAGAAATTGTTAATCTATCTAATTTTAAATTAGCAAGACTAGAATAGTCACCAACATTGGTATTATCCAATTCAACACTTTTTAAATGAGACATACCATTTAAAAAATCTATATTATCCAATTTGGTATAACTTACACATATAGAATCTAAATTTAATTTTTGCAATTCTTCTTGATTAGTTAAGTTACAATGATCAAAGGTAATATTTTTAATATCTAAATTAACCAATTTAGAACAATCTATATCCATGTTTTTTATAGTCAAAACACCAATGTTACGATTATTAAAATTACCATAATCATTTACACTACAATCATCTAGCGTTAACAAATTTATATTAGGAAACAATTCTAAATCCTTAAAATTAGAAACACTAATCAAATCTAAAGAACTTAATTCGTAAAAATTATGTTCCAAAACATAATCCTTATAAGAAAGGTTTTCTATTGTATTATAAGTAGATTCCCTAAAAGAAAGATCACTAAAAGGAATTTTGTTTACATAGTCTTGTACTTTACTATCCTTCATATTAGATAAGTTATCTAAAACAAATTCATATTTAGAAGCATCGACAATTTTTTCAGAATTACTACATCCAGTTAATCCACCTAAGGCAATACCAGATGCTAATAAAACTAACGCAATTCTTTTATTTAACTTACTTTTAATAACCTTCATCATAACCAACTAACCCCCATTAGTACTTAGAATTATAGCACAAATGTTCGTTCTTGGCAAATCGACTAATAATTGCTGTCTAAAACCTCAATAGCTTTTTTCAATTGATCATCCGTATCATCACTTGGAGATGCTGCATATTTACTTGATAATTTAACATAAAAACCTGGTACTAAACCTACCCCATCAATAGAATTACCTAAAGGTGTATACCACGTAGCACTTGTATATTTAATCATTGTTGAATCAGATAAATTAGATGTTTGTTGAACTTTACCTTTACCATATGAAGTAGTACCAACAAGTATTGCTCCATAAGACTCTTTCAAAGATGAAGCAAGTATTTCACTAGCTGATGCACTATTAGAATCAATTAATACAACAATGTTATAATGTCTTTCATCACTTGTAGTATCATATACAACTTGATTACCTGACTTACTATCTAATGAATAAAGTACCTTCCCTTTTTTCATAAATAAATTAAGTATATTTGTACAACTATCTAAATAACCACCTGAATTACCTCTTAAATCAATTATTAAACCATTAATATTATTGCTTTCCAAGTTCTCTAATCCTGATTTAAATTGATCATAAGATGTACTACTAAATGAATTTAAATAAATATAACCATATGTAGAATCATTATCACTAAACATCTTTGTACTAACGACAGGTACTGAAACATCCTCGATATTAATATTTAATGTAATTTCATTACCATCTCTTACAACTATAATTGTTACAGTACTATTTCCTTGAATAATAGAACTAATATCCTCTGTCTTAGTATCATCATTAACCTCTAAATCATTAACCTTTTTAATTATATCTCCTTCCTTCATACCAGCATCTAAGGCAGGAGAATTAACAAATACATTTTTTACAACAATCTCATTTTTATCATTTTTAATAATTGTAATGCCAATACCTTTATATGTACCATCTAGTTTATCACTCAAATTTTTCGTGCTTGAAGAATCTAAATAAGTAGAATACTTTTCATCCAAATAATTCATCATACCATCAACTGCAGCATCCGCAAGTTCACTTTGATTAACATCCTGATAATAATCATTAAT
>Ga0116181_1004644_pt1 | contig 10257 bp, 8 predicted proteins | sample AD_UKC075_MetaG_FD_89752 | JGI IMG/M metagenome (GOLD analysis project Ga0116181, IMG submission 89752) | Active sludge microbial communities of municipal wastewater-treating anaerobic digesters from USA - AD_UKC075_MetaG | ecosystem: Engineered > Bioreactor > Anaerobic > Digestate | place: USA... | reverse complement strand
CGACATCGAGGGGCTAAAATCCTTCTAAAATATGGATTTACAAGGGATTTGTGCAGTGGAATCATTTATCTGTTTCCCCCCTTGAATACCTCATCTACATATCCTCGCAAATGAGGAGTTTTGGGAAAGCCAAAATCGCGCACCAAAGCTCATCTCAGCTCATCTGTCGTCTTTGGGGCGTTTTAAGGAGCATATTTAGCCCATTTTCACTTCCGCGATGAAGCCTGCGAGCATTCCCCGTAATCTGCGCACAGCTCGCTTTTGGAGTTTGTATAGATAAGAGGCGCTGATTTCCATCTCTTCTGCTATCTTTCCAGGCTGTTCCTCGTCCAAATAGACAGCGCGGATCACAGCCCGTTCTCTGTCCGGCAGCCTTGAGAGAGCGTGGGCAACCTTAGAGGAAAGCTCCTGTTCTTCGACGATTTCCTGGCCGCTTTTGGCATCAGAGTCCTGCATATTCCACAGCTCGCAGCTGGCCTCAGAAACGTACTGGATTTTGGAAGTCAGGTAATTGAGGAGCCTGCCGCGGATCCTGTGCCTGGCAAAGGTAGCAAAACGAATTCCACGCTCTGGGTTGAAGGCCTCCACAGCTTCGATTAGCCCCACAGTCCCTTCCTGAATCAGATCAAGCAGTTGATCCTGTCTGGCGCCCATTCCCATTACCTGCTTGAACACCAGAGGCTGATATGCCTCGATGATTCTAGTCCGGCTCTCTGTGTGGCCTTCTTGCTTGTATTTTTGCCAGAGCGACTGCTCTTCGTCTGGCTCTAATATTTCCACTTGACTTAAAGCTGTCAAGTATTCTCTGAGTGCCCGCATCTCAGCAGCCCCTTATTAAAACTTCTGATAATGTTTTCGACCAGCGAAAGAGAAATCCTCCCCCAAGTGGGGTGTAATTGTTTGTAGAAGCAGTAAATGTTGGCCTGAAGTTAAAAACGGAATTTCGTCTCCAGGCTCAGCGAAGCTCCTTCTCTGTCGTCCCACTGACCTTTCAGCTGGAAGCTGGGCAGGATGCGCCAGTCCAGCTCGAAAGTTTCCTTGGGCCTCAGCTCCAGGGTCCGCTGATAGCTTAGGACAGCTCTGTCCGACAGCTGCTTGCTCAAGCGGATTTCCATTTTCTCGTCACGGGCAAAAAGATTGGGCTCTAGGCGGAATTCGTCAATGCCCAGAAACTCTTCCACCCTGCGTTCGAAACCGCTGACAAACTGAGACCTGAACTGTGTATCCAAAAACCGCAGCAGTTCGTCCTGCATTACAGCTTCCCAATCCGCCTGGCCTGTGGCAGTGTCCACCAGTCTGTCGATGCGGCCGGTGACGCCGAGCAGCGCCAGGATCTCCTCCTGACTCAGCTCTGGTGTCGAGGAAAGGGAGAAGTTCAGGTTCTCTACTGGTCCTGACAGCTGCAGGCGAATGGTATACTGCTCAACTTGCGAGGCAGCCTGCACCTCTAAAATGGGCATAATGCCGCGGTAATCGTAAAAATCTGCTGTTGCCTCATTGATGTTGAAAGACAGTTCCAGATAGGAGAAAGTGCCTCGCTGTGAAGTGACCTGTCCGCTCAAGGCCAGGTTGCTCAGGGTGCCCCCCACCTGAACCTCGCCTTGGAACCAAATATTTAACATGTTCTCGTAGCGGAAAATCGCCTGATCCTTGGTGGCAACTTTGATGTCCAGCAGCAAATCAAAGGGGTACTCCCCGCCCTCCCCCATTTGTGCCCAGCTCAGCCGGCCTTGGGAAACCTCCACCAAGCCGCTGACTTTCGGGAGGGATGCATCTCCGCTCAAGCGCAAGTTGCCGTCCAGGATGGCATTGACCATCTTCCCGTCGTTATAGTGGACGCCGCCTGCTGAAAAAAACAAATCGTAGCTTTCGGGAACAAGGCCATTCATTTTCATGCCGCCGGTTACCTGAACGGTTCCGCCGCCCAAATTGCCTTTGAGCTCCTCAACCACCATCTGGTCTCCGTAGAAGATCAGCGCTGCAGTGAGGTTTTTCAATTGGCCGCCTAAAAGGGAATGAGACAAAGACCCGCCTTTGACGTCAATTCTACCGTGAAGCTCGGGCTTCGTTCCTCTGCCAATAAGCTTTAATTGCGCACTGACCCTCCCAGAGAGGGTTTCCAAATCAGGGTGCACAGCTGCCAGCAAGCGCAGATCAATGTTTTCCAGCTTCAAGTCCAAATCAGTTTGAGAACTGCTTCCAAAAGCTGCAGTCAGGCCAAAGGCCTGAGCGCCTGTTAAAGGAAGGGTGCCTGTCAGGGAAAGAAAACCGCCGTTTTGCCTGGCCTGCAGCTGGTCGATTCTGACGATTCCCTCTTCCAATTGCAGCCTGGCCACTACCTCCCCAAGCTTCAAAGCTCCCATTTTGGCATCATGGGCTGTGAGGTCTGCCAGGATTTTGGGGTCTGCATAATCTCCCATGACCTCTCCATCCAGGGAAAACTTGCCTGCAAGTTTAGGAACTTTCCCAGCTGCCAGTTCCGAGAGCACCGCTAAGTCCAAGTCTTGGCCGTCGACCTTCAGGGAAAGGCCGGATGATGTGATTAAGCCCGCTGCCTGCACTGTACCTCTGCCCTGGGTTAGAGAAACAGAGTGCAGCTGCAGTGCGCCTTGAGAATAGACCAGCTCTCCCCTGCCGCCTATGGGCAGGCTGCCGAGCTTTCCTTCACGCAGCGAGAAATAGCCTTCTCCCTTGAGATCATCAAGAGGGCCTGAAAGCTGTGCCAAACCATCGAAATAGCCTGCTAAAACCTCAGAGCCTGCTTGCCAGCCCAAAAAGCCTGCAGCCTCGCCCAGGGGCACCCCTTTAAGCTGCAGCTGGAGATCCAGAAGCGGGGTTGGACTGATAATGAGCTCCCCTGTGGCCACAAAGTCTGCACCTAACCATTTGAGCTTAAAGGCTTCCACCTCGAGGCGCTGGTCTGAGAAAACAACTTTCCCTGCCAGCTCTTGGAAGACGTATTGATCGTAAGTCAATCTCTGACTTGTCAGCTCCCCTACCAAAGTTGGCTGTGTCAGCTTCCCGCCCACGAGACCCTGGAAGCTCACCTTTCCCGCAAGGCGCGGCAGCTGTTCTTGGGGAATGAAGGTAAGAGAGGCAAGGTTCACATTTGGGGCGATGACCATCAAGTTCAAAGTGCCGTCGCGACCGATTGTGCCTGCAGCAGCGAGCCTGGAGCCGTTCTGCTCGAGACTTGCCCGCTCTAAGATGAGCTTTTCACCTTGAGTAGTAAAGAAAAAGCTTCCTCTGTCGAAATGCTGTTTGCCTACCTGTCCTGAAAGGACGTTCACCATCCCAGAGGCAGACAGATTGGACAGGGAGCCGGCAAGCTCAATTTGTCCTGCCACCTGTCCTGCCACTGGCTGATTTACACCTGCAAAGGCCAAGATCCGCTCCAGGCTCTCGCCCTGCAGCTGCCATTTGAGGTCCACTTTCTTCTCTAGACCTGTCGCTATAGAACCCTTGAGCCTGTGTACTGCACCTTGGGAGCGGACTGTGAACCCAGTTGTGGAAAGCTCACCCTTCTGGAAGCGCAGCGTACCCTGGGCCATTTGAATTTTCTGGCCTGCTACCTCAGAATCCACAAGCTCTGCTTGGGCTTCGAGAACGGGCATTTGCGCTGTTCCCTGCAGCTGTCCCACAAGGTTGAGCTTGCCAGTGATCCTTTCTTCAGGGAAAAACAGCTCAGCCCAAGGCGCCACAGGCAGATCCTCGCCAGTGAAAGTCACCTGCAGGGTTTTCGGCACCAGCTTGCCTGCTGCAGCCAGCTTGCCGCTGCCTTGGTAGAGATTAAAGTAATTAAGGGTCAATTGCGTCCCGTCCCAAAACAGATTTCCTTCTGCCTGGGGGAAAACAAGTTTTCCTGCGGAAACACTCGTCAGCTCCAGCTGAGCGCTGGCCTCAAGGGACTGTGCCGCAAACCTTTCTCCTTTCGCCACAACTGTCCCTGAAACCTGTCCCCCTAAAGAGGGAAGCTGGGAAAACTGTTTTTTAAGCAGCCCTTCAAAGGAGGCTAGAGCCATGTTGTCTGCGCTGAGCTCAGCCTGCCAAAGGGGCTCCGGCCCCCGAAAATCCAAGACTCCTGAGCCCACAACCTTTCCTTCTGCCAAATAGATGGCCAGATCCTCTACAAACAGCTGCCGGTTGCGGAGGCGGATGCTGGCTTTGCCGTCTGTGGCCACAAGGTTTTCCGAGCCAGGAATTTTGAAAGAATGGACTGTGACTGTGGCAGCGCCCCTGGGCACAGACCACGGGCTTGTGAGGTAACCTTCTGCCAATGTGAAGCTGCCGCCATGCCAGATGGCCTGCAGCTGCTCTACAGTTATTTTGTTAGGATCCATTGCCACCTTGCCGCGGATCCCTTTGATTGGAGCACCAAGGCCTGGATAGTAAACAGTGCCTCCTTCCAGATCAGCCGTGCCTGTGATCCGCAGGGCACCTGTGGTGCCGTGAAAAGCCAGATGGGCATTGGCGTAGCCGGATGCCTCAAGGCCCCGGGGACGCCAGTGGGGGTAGATGTCGAATACCTCAGCAATCTCCCCCTGGGCTCTCACCTTCACATCGAAAAGGGGACTCACCCCGAAAATAATAGAGCCCTCTCCTTGAGCCAGAATATGCGACAACTTTGCCCGAACATCTGAAAGCACCAGCTCCTTGGAACTGGTGTCCCAGCTGAATCTGCCGTCTAATCTCTGCACAGGAACCTGCCAGCCTGGCGGCTGCCATCTGCCGGCGATGATCTCGCCTCCCACCATAAATTGGGCTTTAGCGCCGAAAAGGTCAAAGGCGGTAGCCAGCTGGCTGTCCCAAAGGCGGAAATTAAGCTTTGCCCGCCCGGCTTTTATATCTCCCCAGTATAAGTTGTAGCCGCGCTGAGCGATGGCATCCAGAAGGTCAACTATGGATACCGCTTCAAGCGTCTGGCCTGCCAGATCCGATTTTTTCCGCTCTAGATCCAAGTTCCCCCGGATGGCAAGAGGGAAATCCTCCCACTTTCCGGCCAGTTCAATTCCTAAAAGGGGCATGTTGGCAAAGGAAACCCAGGCTTTGGACAGGAAGATCTCTTCCTGCACCCTGTTCAAGGTGGAAATCACGATTGTGCCGTTTTCCACTGCAACGCTGCCCTGGAAAACTCCACCGCCCGGGGCTCCCTCCCCGCCCAAAAGCCCTGCATAATTCCAATTGCCTTCACTGTCTTGCCCGATCCACACCTTGGGGGAAACAAGCTTCACCTCAGCGATGGAACCTGCCAAATCCCCGGTTCTTATCGCCTGCAGGACGCTGACCTCAACTATAAGCTTGCTCGCCTGCAGGAGGTCTGCTTTTTCATGGGAAAGCTTGCCCAGCCTCACACCTTTTGCCTCAAGCCTGCCTGTGGCTGTCAGCTTGAGATCTGAAAACTCCACCGGCCTGCCGAGCTGTTTGGTCAGTTCCTCTTTCACTTTCGCTGCCAGGGCGGAGGTTAGGTACTCCTTGTTAACATAACGGACAGCAAGGAGCCAGCCAGCTGTCAGAAAGCAGATGCACAAAAATATTGTGATGATTAATTTCTTTTTAGCTGCGAATACTAACACTATCCTCTGCCCTCCTTTGTCCGCTATCTTTAATAATTCTGATCTGGAAAGCCAGATCCTGCTTTTGGGAACATGTAGTTGGTGGAACTGTTGTCAATAAACTGAAGACGTGGGAGAACGTGAATATATTGCCACTTTTTGACATTACTATTATAGCCTAAGATAGGTTGCAGCTGCAAGAGAAAGAGGACTTTTTTGCCCTTTTCTGAAGAATCCCCTTCACAGGCAGAGGTATATGAAAAATCATTTCTTCCATAATAAAGAGGAGATTGAATTGGTGCCTGAATATGCCCTTTTAGGCCCCCGGAAAATTGCTGGACGGAAATTTTTCGTTTTGGTACGCAGGGAAACTTTCGCCTGGGAAAGGGCAAATGCTTTTCTTTTTTATCAGCTGTTCGTGCCTGTAGCCGTCTGGGATCAGAGGGCTTTCTTTCAGCTTGAGGAAGCCCGGGGACTTGAGGGTTATTTACAGGAGCTTAAAAAAATGGAGGGATGATGTGTGTTGAGGACAAAAAGGCTTTTTTTCAGCTTGCCTGAAGATGACTATTCACCCCGCACGGATCTGGCCATGGAAGCTGTGGCAGACCTCCGTGCCCCAACAGTCAGAGATGTTGAGCACCAACGGGAAGAAACTGCAGAAGCTGTGATATCCAGGGTAAACATTAAATCCCAGCAAGCAGCCCAAAGTATGGGCAAACTGCCGGGATTGTACGTCACCATCGAGGCGCCAGTCCTCAGGCAGAGAAATCGCGAGGCCCAGCAGAAGGTGGCAGAGCTCTTCGCAAGGGAATTGGCAAATTTTGTGCAGCTTGAGGAGAACGATCCTGTCTTTGTGGTGGGCCTTGGCAACTGGCAGGCAACTCCCGATGCCTTGGGGCCTAAAGTAGTGGAGCAGCTGATGGTGACCAGGCACCTGTACAATATGGTACCGCCAGAGGTGCGGGGAGGCCTCAGGCCTGTGAGCGCTCTCGCTCCAGGCGTCTTGGGTCTTACCGGTATAGAAACCGGCGAGATCGTGCAGGGGATCGTAGAGAAGACAAAGCCGAAGCTTGTCATCGCCATTGATGCCCTGGCAAGCCGCTCCACAAGCAGGCTTGCCAGCACCATTCAGATCTCCAACTCCGGCATAAAGCCTGGTTCTGGTGTAGGGAACCACCGCTTTGGTATAACGAAAGAAACTTTGGGTGTGGATGTGATCGCAGTGGGAGTTCCCACAGTGGTTGGCGCTGTGACCATCGCCAGCGAAGCTATGGAGGCCATCACAAAGCCCACTCCCAGACAAATGCCACCTGGAACGGTACCGCTGTTTGTAAGCGAAGAGCAAAAGAAAGCTGCGCTGAAGAGGCTCCTTTCTCCGTTTATGGGGAATCTCATGGTCACACCAAAGGAAGTAGATGTGTTAATTGAGGATTTGGCCACAACTCTCGCCAGCGGCCTTAATGCTTTCCTCCACCCCAAGCTGGACCTGGACAACGTCCTGCGGTATCTGTAGGCTTAGGTCCTAAAAATGCCTCCCTCGGTTACATAAATCCCTGCAAAATAATATTATGCACTAGCTACATTACGAAGGGAGGCGTTTAAATATGCCCTACTCAGCTGAGGGTAGTGAACTGGAAAGGCTCAGCGGCTTGTTTGGGCAAAATTTTCTTCTGATCCTCTTTCTGATCCTCATCGTCTTTCTAATGGAAAACCAGTCTGTTTTCAAACAGGGGATTGCAAGCCTCAATGGCAAAATTGCTTCCTTCCGTTCCATGCTTGATGCAGTTTCAGCTACAGTTTCTGCACTGCAGGCAGTGGTTGATGCACCTGGTGCAATTTTAAACCCTGCTCCTGAGCAGTAGGAGGGGTGGTGTAATGTTTAATTTTGCAAGTTCTGAAAAACGGATGGATATTGTGGTTTTGATTCTCTTTCTGATTTTCTTTGTCGATCCGCTCCTCCCCAACAAACTGATTAACGCTTTTCGTCAGCTTTTTCAAGTTCAAAATCAAGCTCAGGAAAAAAGAGATTGAGGCGACAGTCGCCTCAATCTCTTTTTTTTAGGGAAGAAGTCTAGCCGGCTTGACGCTGGGATAAATCCTTGCGGAAACGAATCCTTCAGCGTATTTCGTGCCGCACTGCAAGCCTCTAAATTCAGACTGCAATTTCATCATGCCAATCAAATCCACTTTATCGTGTTCCTGCATCCAGGTAACCTGGCTCTTGTGGCAAGCGAGCATCTGCTCTTTCAGCTCCATGACGTCTGTGATGTCCACATACTCTTCAGGCTGAAAGCCAATCCCTGCCAAAGTGTCCATATAGTAGATTGGAGGCACGCTATCGAAAGCGGGCAGCTTAGTCTTGTAGTGCGGGAGGCTGGCGCAGAACGCTGCATCCCGCACCAGTTTGCTTGTTGCCACGTGATCTGGCATATAGTCTTCTGGGTTGTGGGTGATGATCAGATCTGGTTTAGCCCGCCTGATGGCGTCGATGAACAAAGCTCTGGTGTCGAGGTCTTCTGCGATCAGTTCTGCATCCCCGATCCCCAAGGTGAACACCTCAGCGCCAATGAGCTCGCCTGCAGCTTTGGCCTCTGCAATCCTCATCTCTGCTAATTCATCTGGTGGAATGTGATAGTGTCCTTTGTTGCCGTTGCAAGCGTGGCAGATGAAAATTTCGTGTCCCTGCTGTTTGAATTTAATCAATGTGCCAGCTGCGACGATCTCCAGATCGTCGGGGTGGGCACCAACTGCGAGAATCCTCATCAAAAATACCCTTCTTTCTACGACATGTGGATTACCACATCGTCGGCAACCCCATCCAAAACGTTGTAAGATGTGGGTGCTGTCTGCAGAATGGAGCCTGGAACGAGGGTGTTTACAGGTCCATGGGCAACGAGCCTGGCGATAAACCTCTGCCAGCTGACGCCGCCGCCCAAATAGCCGTCCAGCCAGAAGCTCCGGTAGCGGGCCCCTAAAATCTGGGCTGGGCCGATTGTTACCGCTTTCGGCGGTACCCAGGACCAGTCACCGCTGAAAGAGTGGAGAGCATTCTGCATAATGGTCATGGGATGAAGCTCAACAAGTCTGGGCCCTGCCTTTTTATAGCTTTCTAGATCATCGCCGAACTCAAAACCAATGTCTGCTTCCCAGAAGGCGATATGTCCGCACCAGCCGATCCCGCCGTAGCAGACATCAGCGCCGCCCAGATCTTCCAGCATTTTGCCGTAAACTGGCAGATTGTCTTTGGACGGGAAGAAAATCTGGTTTTCAGGAGGCCTCAGTTCAGGATCGATCTTGCTGAACAAGTTCTTCATCATAGCCATTTGGAAAGAGCCAGGCCAACTTGCTGGCGCTGTGTTGCCATCCTCGTCAGCGTACTCGTCCATGTTGAAAACATACATGTGGTGGCAGGGGATCCTGAACTCGTTGATAATCCTGGCTGCGATCTCGTACTGGGGAACAGGCCCTACAGGCATGATGGCCACGAACTTCCTGTTCTCGTCCAAGGCTGCCTTCAGCCTGTTGACGATATCCAAAGCGAATTCAAGATAAAACTCTTCCTTGGTTTTGTAGATCTTGATCTTGAAGTCAGGATTGGGGTGCTTGCAGTAGTCCTCTTTCTTGATTGCCCTGACCCGTGCGATGGCTTCCTGATCGCGGAAAGGAATGAACTTCGCCAGATCAAACTTGAACTCCATATTCCTTACCTCCTTAACTATTTTTTATATGCGTCGGCTACTTTCAAAATAGCTTCGATCATCGCATCAATATGCTCATCCTCGTAGACAGGATGGGTTGGGACGAAGAAGGTACGCTCTTCCAGCCAAGCTGCATTTGGACAATACACTTGATCGTATTTCACAGCCTCAGGATTGGTCAGCGGATCCCGGAAAGGATACTTTGCTGCTCCAAAGCCGTTGTGCTCCAGGTAAGCGCGCTCTTTGTAGCACTGGGGCCAAAGAACGGGGCCTGCGGGAATTCCTTCAGCTTCGAGGGCTTTCACGAAAGTCTGCTTGTCAACTGTAAGCTCATCCAAGTTCAGAACGATGGGGAAAAGCCAAAAGCCGTTTACTTTCCCGTCCTGGTTGTGGGGCGGCAGATACTGGATCTGTGGGCAATCTTTCAGAGCAGCAATCAGTTTCTCGCCATATTTGCGCCGCCTTGCCAGGTTCCAGCTCTCCAGCCTTGCCAGTTCCCTGCGGCCGATTACAGCCTGCATCTCAGTCATCCGGTAGTTGAAGCCTACCCGATTGTGGATATAGGGCAATTTGGATTCAAGTTCCAGCAGCCGCATTCTTTGTGCTACGTCGTAGCCGTGATCCCGGAAGGAACGGCATTCCCAAGCCAGATCCTCATCGTCTGTGATCACGCAGCCGCCTTCTCCGCCCGTGGTGAAGGTTTTGCTCTGGCAGAAGCTGAAGGCGCCTGCATGGCCGATGCTGCCCACTTTCTTGCCGTTGAAGGTCGCGCCAATTGCCTGGGCGCAGTCCTCGATCGCCTTTAAGTTGTGCTTTTCAGCAATCTCCATGATTTTATCCATCTGGCAGACGTTTCCGTACAGGTGGACCACGATAATTCCCTTGGTACGCTCTGTGATCTTCTCCTCGATTGACTCAGGAGAGATGGTGTGGTCTTCTTTGTTCACATCAGCAAACACTGGAATTGCGCCTGCCTGGCAGACGGCAAATGAAGTAGCGATAAATGT
>Ga0116181_1004643_pt1 | contig 10257 bp, 10 predicted proteins | sample AD_UKC075_MetaG_FD_89752 | JGI IMG/M metagenome (GOLD analysis project Ga0116181, IMG submission 89752) | Active sludge microbial communities of municipal wastewater-treating anaerobic digesters from USA - AD_UKC075_MetaG | ecosystem: Engineered > Bioreactor > Anaerobic > Digestate | place: USA... | reverse complement strand
CTGAAAGATCAGTTACACAATTTTAGCCTCGCACTGCAAACGTCCATGGCTATTCCTGCGGCGCCTGCTGACCCCACCAACTGGATCGATGCATTCAGCCTGTTAAGCGATCACCTTAAGTCCCTCATCAAAAAGGAACCCGTGGTGATCCTTTTCGATGAGCTTCCTTGGCTTTGCACCCCGAAGTCGGGGTTTCTCCAGGCCTTTGGGCATTGGTGGAATACCTGGGCTTCCCGTCGCCCGCTCATGAAAGTAGTTATTTGCGGATCGGCAGCGTCATGGATCATCCGCAATATTATCAATGATCGTGGAGGATTACATAACCGCGTGACACAGCGCATCCGTCTCTTGCCTTTCACGCTTGCCGAAACGGAGCATTTTCTTCATCATCATGGAGTAAAGTTAGACCGATGACACTAAACTGTCCGCGAGCAAAAATGGGGAACCGAGTTCAACGGCCGGCCGGAAAACCACGAATACGAACTTTATCTGCAACTGGAAAATATCGACTACAGTAACGCTCCCATCGTCTACCTCCCCGCCTCATTCAAAACTGTAGTGTATGTTTTCAGGTATTTAAGCACAACATACAACAACCCCGTGGCCACACACAAACCCATGATAAAATAATCGTACTCTCTTTTACCGTCAATCAGTTCTTCAATAATATTGAATGCAGCAAATACCAGGAATACAGCAAAGAGTCCATTCTTCTCGTTTTTCAATACTTTCTTCCAACTGAATTTGTATTTAGGTGGCACGAATTGACTTGCTTTTAAGGAGGGGAGAAAGGCCGGCAGTTTTTCTGCCCATTCAGTGTAAGCCGACCCAAACTTGCGACGCAAGAACTGCTCTTCTGCAAACATGATTCTTTCATAATATACCCAATAAAGCAAGCAGAAAATAATCACAAACCAGCCATTGCCGGTTAACATCGCCACACCCAGCCACATAAAAAAGTTACCCAGGTAGAGCGGATGCCGTACCATTGAATAAATGCCCGTGGTGTTCAGGCTATCGGCCAATTGACCATCGGTGTTTCTGCCAGAAGTATTGGCCGGTGTGAACCCAACGGTGTACACCCGAATGAATAGTCCCAATAAACAAACGGCCAGGCAAAGTCGCTCATAGTACACTTCGTAAACGGTATCCTCCAGGAAGAAGGTATCTGGATGTAACTCTGTTCGTACAAAGAGTAACGTTCCAATCGCTAAGATAATAAGTGGTAATGTGCCCCTGCGCTTAAACAGCCAGTTGCCCTGTAGTTCTAACTCTTCTTGTAATGCCATAGTGTGTAGTTCGGCCGTAGTTTGGTTGTAGTTCAATAACCGACCTAATTTCGAATATTTCCTGAACTTCCAACCACAAATCTTCAGGTCGCCAGCACAATCACACCCACAATAATAAATAAGCCACCGATAACTTCTTTGAAAGTCATGGTTTCCTGCAAAAAAACCGCGGCCAAAACCAGGGTAAGCGCCACGCTGAGCTTATCGACCGGTGCCACCTGTGATAATTTTCCCACCTGAAGGGCCTTGAAATAAAATAGCCACGACAGCCCCGTGGCCAGCCCGGAAAGTACCAGGAACCACATACCTTGTTTCGGTATTTGGGTGATGTTCTTGGCTTCGCCCCGCCAAAATACAATGCCCCAGGTGAGTATCAGTACAATGATCGTTCGAATACCCGTTGCCAGGTTGGAACTGATATTGCTTACCCCCATTTTAGCGAAGAGGGCGGTTAGGGCAGCAAACAGCGCCGACAATAAAGCGTATACTAACCACATAGAGACAAATTAGGCATTTTGTTGTATACCCAACACGCCCTGGTTTACAAACGCCACTTGACCGATAGATTGAGCACGCGGCCATCGATCGGCGCCCATAAACTTTTAAATATTGGTTGAGCAATACTGCCGGTGTACAATGCCTCTACCTTGCTCTGTCGGTAGTCGAGCAGGTTCTCGCCATTTAAAACGATGCTGACATGATATCCTAATTTTTTTTCGACCATCGCCGCCAGGAAGAAATAAGCAGGTGTTTTGCTATAGTCTTCGCGGTATTGATAGCCTGTATGGGAGCCTTCAATCCCAAAGCGCATACCGATGAATGACAGGTCTTTCACCAGGGTAAATGCAAAGCGGTTCTTGGGCGTAAGGGGGATGAATTGGTCGGCGGACAAATACGTTCTTTCTGCGATGGTCAACGTATACCCCGCATACAATTCCCAACCTCGCAACACGGCGCGAATATAGGTGTCTGACCCCCGCGTTATAACAGGCTTTTCTTTATTCGAAAAAGTCACTTCGTTGTTGCCGGCTACATGGGCAATAATCGGCTGGTTGAGTTGTGTGAGGAAAAAGGCCTGGTTGATGAACAATTCATTGTCGTCGCCCCAGGTTGTTTTATAATTTATTTCGGCGTTGTAGCCAATCGATTTTTCTGCTTTGATGCCGGCGGGTAACGATTGGATGGTTTGAATGGCATAGTCGGTATTCTGGGGTGCCAGGGCATTGGGTGTTTTATAGCCAAAACCAATTCCTGCCCGCGTTGCCCAATGTTCGCTCAACCGATGAAAAATGGCCAGGCGGGGCAACAGGAAATCCCCATAGGTAAACTGATGATCATAGCGCAAGCCGGCTTCTACACTGGTTTTTTCTTGCATATTCCAGGTATTCTGCGCAAACAAGCCCAGGGTGTTGTTGCTGAAATTCCCCAGGGGAATATTATCGGTTATTTTTTTGAACTGATCGCCGGTAACATTGAGTCCGGCTACAAAACTATTTTCCTTATACGGCAGCAACAAAGAAAGTTCGGTGTAGTAGTTGATCTGTCGCCCGGTAAAGTCGACCTCGTTGTTGTTGATGTGCCGGTTAAAAGTACTCAGGCTGCTTTTGAGATCAAGTGTTTTTTTGCCTGATAAATGTCGCTGCGCACTTAGTTCAAAACTGTTTCGGTAGATATTGTTTTTTTCAAAGAATTGATGAATAGCGTCGGCCTTGCCCGACAATACCTGCATATCGCCGCCATCACGTTTTTCGAACGTGCCCGTATAACCAGCTATCACCGTTGTTTTGCTATCGGGGTAGTAGAAAAACCGCGGATGCAGCACCAGGCCATGGAGGTCTGTAACATCTGAAAACCCGTCGTGGTTTACATCAACCGCTTTTTGAAAATTGTAGCCACCAAAAAAGCTGTACCCGATCTTCTTATATTTTTTCGATAGATAGGTATTAAAATTGGTTTCCTTCAACGTGGTTTGGTTGAGGCTCACCACCGCTTCCTGCTTATCGGTTGGCCGGCGGGAAATAATATTGACCAATCCGCCAATCGCGCCACCACCAAACAAAGTGGAGGCAGATCCTTTGATCAGTTCTACCTGCTTCAAATCGAGCGGCGGAATACTTAATATACCAAAGCCACCACTGAATCCATCGTACAATGGCATGCCATCTTTTAGTACCTGTGTATATCGCCCGTCCAGCCCCTGAATGCGCACATTGGCATTGCCGGAAACAGCACTGCTTTGCTGAATCTGCACGCCACTGACATCGCCCAAAATACTCGCGATGCCGCCGGGCTTTACCGCACTCTCTTCTTCCATTTCCTCCCGACCCAATACTTCCACTTTGAGTGGAGAATTCTCCATGCGTTGGTTGTTGCGGGTGGAGGCGACAATGGTGACTTCCTCTAGTTGCTTGGCCGTTTCGGTGAGCGTTAACAAGAGGGTATCTTTTGCAGGAACCTGGATGCTGGTATCGAGATCCTTAAATCCCACTGAGCTGCAATGAAGCAATACCAAGCCTGCGGGGAGCGACAGGCTGGCAACACCATTATTGGCTGTTCTCGCCACGGTTTTTCCGTTCACAGCGATACTGACAGATGCCAACGGTTCATGGCTAACCGCATGAAGAAGTTTTAGATGGGTATTGGTTTGGGCCCCCGCCAATTGCTGTAGGGATACCAACAGGCCAGCTAGGAAGATTTTGCTGATTCGCATAGTCGGGTATAATAGTCAAGTTGATTTTTATCTCAGCACCAACACCTGGAAACTGCCGGGTTTAATTTTCGGCCGGCCCGACGAAGTTTGGCCTTGCTGCTCAAAAGCGGCCACTGGCAAGTACAGGGTGTGGGTCTGTTGGTCGATGCAGATGGTTCGCGCTCCTTTTTGTGTGGGCAGTGTTTCTTTCAATACATATTTGTCGGGGCCGAGTTGTTGTATGGCACTGATACTCCCTTCGCCGTTGGAAGTATAAATGATCTTTTTGTCCAGGTCAAAAACCGCTCCGTCGGCTCCTTCACCGATCGGTAGCTTGGCGACGATTTTGCCATTGTCTGCATTCAATACGACCAACCTTTTCGCACAGGCAGCAAAGAGTCGATGGCCTGTTACATCAAATGCCAGGCCGGTCGGTTCTTCGCCTGGCGCCAGTGACCAATGTGCAGTTACTTTGAATGTTCTGGTATCGACACGCAGTATTTCATTTTTGTCTTCTATGTTTACATACAGGTTGCCGGCACTATCAGTAACAGCTGTTTCCGGTTTCCCGCCCAGGGCTACACTGTCGACCACCACATTGGATCGGGGGTCAATGATACTGAGGTTGTGCCCCCTGCCGTTGCAAGTAATTATTTTGTCGGAAAATGGTTCGTACAGGATGGCATCCGGATTGCCACCGGTGGTTATTGTTTTCTGTACCTGGTTGCTGTTGAGGTCGAATACAGAAACAGTATTGCTTTTTCCATTGCTGGTGTAGCCCGTATTGGTTGCCGCATCAAAAGCAATGCCGTGAACGCCCAGGGTGTTTGGTATGATGCCAACTGAATCGCCCGTGGTTTTATCAACGATGTTCACCTGGTCGCCATGGCTGATATACAACCAGTCTTTGCGGGGCGATACAGCCAGGTAGTCCCAGCCACCATTGCCGGAAATGGGAAAGCGCGTTACAATCGACAAAGGTGCAGCCTGCTGCCTAATTTCCGCTACCCTCGTTTTGGTGGTTAGGGGTGCTGGTGTAACCGGCACCATTGGTGACCAGGCGAAGCCAACGGCGAGGCCGCTGGACAGTAGGAGAAGGGGAAACTTCATGAGAATGCCTTTTTGTTGTACAAAGCTGGCAGGCGATTTTGGATAAATTCTGAAGAAGGTTAAAACCGGACAAAAAAATGGTGTTCGCCCTGGTTAAAATGATAACCACTTTCCCAGTGGTGAAATTTCGCGATTTCGCTGATGATATACAAACCGAGGCCACTGCCTGCACCATTGGGCGACAGCCGGGAGAAACGTTTGAAAAGCAGCTCTTCTTTCAATGCTGCTTCACCCGTATTGCTCACGGTTAACTGCTGGTGGGTTAGGGAAAATGAAACCCGTCCGCCCGCCGGGCTGTGCCGGATGGCATTTAACAACAAATTGTTCAGCAATAATTCAATTAGTATACTATTACCGGTGAGGGTAATAGGGGCTGTCTCGGTTTTCTGTAGCCTTAATTGCTTTTGGTCAAAATGTTCTTCGAGGGCGTTAATGCTTTGCTGCAACAGGTCGCTGAGGTTTATTTGATCGGCTTGCTGGTATTGTTGGTTGTCAATTTTCGCCAGTAAAACTAAGTTCCGGTTGATACGCGTGCTTCTCAGTAGTGCCATGTTCATCTCTTCTGCCAACTGGTATTGTTTTTCACTGAGATCGCCCTGCTGAAACAAAATATCCAGTTTGTTTTTTATGATCGCCAGCGGGGTTTGCAATTCGTGCGAGGCATTTTCGGTAAATTCTTTTTGCGTTTGGTAAGCCGCAATATTGCTATCGATCAAGCTGCGAAGTGCCGCATGCAGTTCGTTGAATTCAGTGATATCGGTTTGTTCAAAGCTGATGGTTGCCTGTTTGTTTAATTGGAATGCTTTCAGCTTTGCCAACGTATTTTTAAAGGGTTGCCAGATCGACTTGGACAGCGCCCGGTTAATGAGTAAGATACCAGCCAGGATAATGATAAAGAAGAAGAAGGTAATGGCAGCGATGGCCAGCACCGTTTCCCGACTGTCTTCAAAACTGGTAATGGACCGAAAATAATACGGTTCACCGTTTAATTGAATGGGGGTAATCAATACCCGAAAATTGTCGGACGATTGGCGGGGAACAAAATCGAAGGACCTGTCGGCCGTAAAAATGCGGTGTTCGACCTTTTCGCCGGGTGCCAGTTTCCTGATAAATATACCCGGCTGGATTTGGTTCCAGAAAGCAATTTTCTCCGCCAGGTCCAGGCCGGACAGGTTTTGCTTATTGAATTCTTCAGCAGTATGTTGGGCCGCCAACTGGTTGTGCTCATCCAATTCAACCACCCATATTTTTTCGATAACAAAATAATACACCGGCACACTGATCAGCAGAACAACCAGTACAAAGGCAAGAAATGGCCGGGTGGTTTTATTCAGTAGGTTTTTCATGCCTGTTTATGCTGGGTCCGTCCACTTGTAGCCGGATCCATAAAGTGTTTTGAGGTAGTGGCCGCAACCTGCTTCGTGTAGCTTTTTCTTCAGGTTCTTGACATGCGCATATACGAAGTCGTGGTTGTCGAGCATGTCAGCAAAATCGCCTGATAAGTGTTCGGCAAGGGTGCTTTTTGAAATTACCCGGTTCCTGTTTCCGATAAAGTAAATCAACAAATCAAATTCCTTCTTGGTCAATTGAACAACGGTGTCGTTCACCCGAACCGATTTGGCCAGTAAGTCTATTTGCAGTTCCTGTAAACTGATGGTGTTCGCGTTGCTGAATTGTTTTCTGCGGATGACGGAAAATATGCGGGCGGTAAGCTCAGACAGGTGAAAGGGTTTCGCCAGGTAATCGTCGGCGCCCATTTTCAATCCCTTGATTTTATCATCCAGGGCATCTTTGGCAGAAATAATAATGACGCCGTCTTGCTTGTTTTGCTGTCGAAGCTCGTCGAGTAGCTGGAGACCACTGCCATCGGGCAGCATAATATCCAATAAGATGCAATCGTAGTCGTACACGCCAATTTTTTCGATGGCGGCATTGAATCCATGGGCCTGTTCGCAGATATATCCTTCCGCTGACAGGTATTCGGCCATGCTTTTTGCCAGCTCCGCTTCGTCTTCGATGATTAACACCTTCATACCGGCAAAAAACAGGCAGATTCTGAAGAAATTTTGAATCGCTACAAGCTCTTGATGTACTTCGCACAGCCTTCCATCACCGTGGGGTCAGACTCCATCTCTACGAAAATGTATTTCAGTCCGGCGGTTTTTGCAGCGGCAAAAAAATCTTTCCAATCTACAATGCCCGTACCCATGGTCACTTCTTTGGTATGGTCTTGCGGACTATAATCCTGCAGGTGTGCTGATATAAAACGGCCGGGGAATTTGCGGAAATAATCCTGGGCCTTGTAACCCGAGGTGATGGCAGCAACCTGGAATTGTAGGTTTACCAGCGACGGATCGAGGTGCTCTAACATTAAGTCGTATTGTGGCCGGTCGCCGAATTTTTCGTCAAACTCACCATTGTGGTTGTGGTAGCCCGCCACCATGCCGCCTTTTTTCACCATCTCACCAACATGGTTCATTTGTTCACAACGTTGTTTCACCTCGTCTTCGGTTTTCGCCATGAGTCCGCCGGAACATACCATGTGTTTCAATCCCAGTTGATTGGCAAATTCAATGCGCTCAGCCAGGCTATCGTGGTCGGTGATTTCTTTCCAGGTGAAATGGCAACTGGTGGATTGCAGGCCGGCATCGTTGGTGATTTTTTTTAACTCCTTGCCGCTGTATTTGGCCAGTGGCGCAAAATCGCCCATATAACCCTTGGGGCTGCACCATTCAATATTCTGGTAGCCATAACTGGCTAATTCTTTCATGGTTTCATCAGGCTTTTGGCCGATGACCTGCCGGTATACATAAGATTGAAAGCCCAACGGGAGATTAATCCCTTTTGCTTTTGCGGCGGCGAGTACGGCTTCAGGGATGCTGCCAAGAAAACCAGCAGCAACCAGGCCGGCCGCCGTATTTCCTAAAAAAGATCTTCTGTTCATGACAATGGTTTTGCGGGTGTTTTAACTATGTGCAGAGGCCAAAAGATAAGCATTGTTCACGGATCTGCCATGCATTAGTTTGCCGGGCAACACCGGCGTTGGTTGCGGTGGCTAATCACCGATGATATGCAGTTGGACGGCGGTTTTTACCAGGGAAGCGATATTTTTTGCGGCGAATTTCGCGAGCAGGTATTTGCGATGGGTGTCGACCGTTGTTACACTGATAAAGAGTTGCTGTGCGATTTCATTGTTCGTCCTACCATCGGCAATCTTTGCGTAGATTGTGTTATATGGTGTCAGATGCATTATTAGCCGTGTTGAACAAGAACATGCAGTTCCCTGACGACGAAGCAAAATATGTGCTATCGCTTTTCAAAGAGAAGAAATACAAACGACAGGCTCTATTGCTGCAGGAAGGCAAACTGGCACAGGAGGTTTTCTTTGTGGTAAAGGGCAGTTTGCGGCTATTTATCCATACAGAAGAAGGGCAGGAACGCACTTGTAATTTCATTTTTGAAAATGAGTTCGTCACCGACCTGGAAAGTTTCTCGCGACAAACGCGTGCTACCGCAGCGATCATGGCGCTGGAACCAAGCACCTGTTTAACGATTGATTGCAATGACCTGGTGGAAGCCCTTAAACATTCACCCGCCACCGCCGAATTTTTTCGGATGATTGTGGAAGAAGTTGCCACTGATAATATGCGTCGAACAAAATCGCTTTTGTCATTATCGCCCGAAAAACAATTCGACGAACTGCTGCAAAACCGGCCGGGCATTCTGCAAAGAGTGCCCCTCCGGTATATTGCACAATACGTTGGCATTGCCCCTGAAAGCCTGAGCCGAATCAGAAAGCGGCGCCTGGAGCTAAAATCTTAACCTGGGTCAAGGGTTTGTGCATCGTCGCTAACTTAATTTTGTTCAGTTAAATAAAATGTATGCAAACGATTTTAGGCGCGGGCGGCGATATAGGCAAATTTTTGGCAAAAGACCTGGTTTCTTATACGGATCATATTCGCCTGGTAGCCCGGCATCCCCAATACGTGAATGGCAATGATGAACTTTTTCCGGCCGATTTGTTGCAAGCAGAAGCCGTATCAAAAGCGGTGGCTGGCAGTGAGATTGTTTACCTGACGGTTGGTCTGCCTTATGATATTCGTGTTTGGTCGGCCCAGTGGCCGGTCATCATGCAACATGTGATCAATGCCTGCTTAGAACATGGAAGTAAACTCGTTTTTTTTGATAACGTGTATATGTACGATAAAACAGCAATTCCGCATATGCGGGAAGACAGCCCCACATTGCCGCCTTCCCGAAAAGGCGCTGTTCGTGCAAAGTTGGTTGCCATGTTAAACGATGCCATGCAAAATCGCGGACTGAAAGCCCTGATTGCCCGCAGCGCCGATTTCTACGGTCCCGGCGCAAAAAATGGCATACTTAATACTTTGGTAATAAACAATTTCCAGAAGGGAAAATCAGCCATGTGGCAATCCGATCCCAATAAGATTCATAGCCTCACTTATGTACCTGATGCAGCGAAAGCAACCGCCTTATTGGGTAATACCGATTCGGCGTATAACCAGGTGTGGCACTTGCCTACGTCGAGGGAAAAACTAACCGGCAAGCAATTCATTGAAATGACCGCCTCGATGGCGGGATGCAAACCATCTTATACAGTATTGCGGCCCTTTATGATTTCCCTACTTGGGCTCTTTATGCGGGTGATGAAAGAGTTGCAGGAAATGCAATACCAAAACAACCAGGATTATTTTTTCGACAGCGAAAAATTCAACCAGGCATTTTCGTTTACGCCTACCCGTTATGCCGATGGCATTCGACAATCACTGCAATCGTCTTGAACCATCAGCGGATACCATTGCTGATTTTCAGAACCAGCAAATCGGGGTCCACTTCGCCCAGACGCAAAACCGATAAGTCAATCAACAAGTTTTCGCCCTTTTGTTTAACCGACGGCTGGGTGTTGCAGCCAGGTAGGCTGACCTTCGCGCCAGCCGGTAAACTGTACGACCTCAACTGAAACTGTTTTACATAATGGGGCAAGATTACATATAGGTCCTTCCCCTTACTGGTGAAAAACGCTTCAATATGGGCTCCTGTACGATCGGTTTTAATCAGATCAGCCACACTATAGCCGGCCATATAATTAGCGCCGGATGTGCTAGGCAGGACGCCCGGGCTCCATTGGTAAGGTTTTTTATAAGGCAT
>Ga0116181_1004641_pt1 | contig 10261 bp, 6 predicted proteins | sample AD_UKC075_MetaG_FD_89752 | JGI IMG/M metagenome (GOLD analysis project Ga0116181, IMG submission 89752) | Active sludge microbial communities of municipal wastewater-treating anaerobic digesters from USA - AD_UKC075_MetaG | ecosystem: Engineered > Bioreactor > Anaerobic > Digestate | place: USA... | reverse complement strand
CGGCAGAAGGCGAAATCAGTAACCCAGTTTGAGTTGCTGCCCAAGCCGCCCGGTGAGCGCACGCCGTTTATGCCCTGGCCGAGCTATCCGATGTTGTTGAAAACATCTACCTCGCATGAAGAAGGTTGTGAACGCCATTGGGCGATAGCCACCAAAGAATTCATTGGCGATGAAAATGGCCACCTCAAGGCATTGAAGATTGTTGACCTAGCCTGGACCGCCAGTGCCGATGGCCGGCCGGCGCAGTTTAAGGAAGTGGAAGGCAGCATCCGTGAAATTCCTTGTGAAGCGGCTTTTCTGGCCATGGGTTTTTTACATCCGCAGCAAAAGGGATTGTTGCACGAATTGGGTGTTGAACTCGATGAGCGGGGCAATGTAAAAGCGGCCGAAAAATCTTACCAGACCAATATTGCCAAAGTATTTACTGCGGGTGATATGCGCCGCGGACAAAGCCTGGTGGTTTGGGCCATCAGCGAGGGCCGGGAATGCGCTCGAAAAGTGGATGAGTTCCTGATGGGACAATCCTTATTGGAAACCAAAGACGCAATGCTTTCGGTGGCCATATAAGCTTTCGCAGGTTTTAAAATTATATTTTATCATAATTTGATTAAAAAAGCAGGTTCGCCTGCTTTTTTTTATGCCCTCTTATTTTCGAATTTTTAGGGGCTTTTGACGCAGCCCACGCAATTGAACCGCAATCTCCACAAAACCGGCATTGTAGCATTGGTTCCCAGTCATTTGCAACGCATTAAAAATGAATTAATTAAACTGGTTTTAATGAACAACCCACTCCTCCGCTGAAAACCACCGACCCAACCCTAAAAAAGCAGACTGATCCAACAGTGAAAAACTATATTATAATTATTATCATGTGAATATTTGAAACGATTTTACTTGTTTTTAATGACTATATTCAATTTTAGTTCTGAATTAGTATTTTATTTAATGTTTCAAAATCAAACTGAAATGAGTAAAATGACAACCAAACGGCTCGCCCCTTTTCTGATTCTGGTGGCCGTAGCCATTGCTTCGTTGTTTATCCCTACCCGGCCCACTTTTGACGATGGCGGAAAACTGTACAATAGCTCAGACATCGCCTGGATCCTGGTTGCCACCGCCCTGGTGTTTTTAATGACGCCCGGGCTCGCTTTTTTTTATGGCGGTATGGTGCACCGCAAAAATGTATTGTCGACCATGATCAAGAGTGTGGTTGCCGCCGGTGTGGTGAGCATTCTTTGGGTGGTGGTTGGTTTCAGCCTTTGTTTTGGTGATTCTATCGGTGGCGTTATTGGCAACCCCAGCAGCTTTGCTTTTTTCAAAGGGGTGAACTCCGGCGCTCCCTGGAGCCTGGCACCCACTATCCCCCTGGCCTTGTTCAGTTTGTTTCAGTTGATGTTTGCCATCATTACACCCGGCCTGGTGGTAGGCGCTGTTGCCGAACGGATTCGATTTACGGCGTATATTCTCTTTATCGCTTTGTTCAGCTTGCTGGTGTATGCACCCATTGCCCACTGGACATGGCATCCCGAAGGATTTTTGTTTAAGATGGGTGCCCTCGACTTTGCCGGTGGCACAGTGGTGCATATTTCTGCCGGCTGCGCAGCCCTGGCTGGCGCCCTGGTATTGAAACGCCGCCAGGTGCACCTGGAACACCGCGAAATTCCACCCGCCAATATTCCCTATGTATTAATTGGTACTGGTCTGCTTTGGTTCGGTTGGTTTGGTTTCAACGCCGGCTCGGCCCTTGCCGCCAACAGCCTAGCTGTGTCGGCTTTCGCTACCACCAATATTGCTGCTGCTGCGGCTGGTTTGAGCTGGATGTTTTTTGATGTGGTTCGTGGCAAAAAACCATCTGTTCTCGGTTTCTGCATCGGTGCCGTTGTGGGCCTGGTAGCCATTACACCTGCAGCCGGTTTTGTGGCCATTCCGCAAAGTATTTTCATTGGTGCAGCGGCGGCCATCATTTCCAATCTCGCCGTTTATTACAAACAAAAATCAACCCTCGACGATACCCTCGATGTATTCCCCTGCCACGGTGTTGGTGGTATGGTGGGTATGTTGATGACGGGTCTTTTTGCGACCAAGGCCATCAATGGCGCGGGAGCCGACGGACTTTTTTATGGAAACCCTGCATTCTTTCTAACCCAGTTGAAAGCACTGGCCATTGTTGTGGCGTATAGCTTCACTGTGTCGTATGGCATTTTCAAGTTCATCAATTTCGTTCTGCCATTGCGTGTTTCTTCTGAAGACGAAGAGATTGGTTTGGATGCATCGCAACACAATGAGAAATACCTGCAGGGTACACTCTTGTTGCACAAGAATGGAAAGTTGCAGGAAGAAGAAATGGCCCTCACTGAGTTTTAATCGGGCTGCTTACCACTTTATGATACAGAAAAAGGTACAGCTAATAAACTGCTGACACAGTTCGGCTGTACCCTTTTTTAACACTTAAAATGCAATACAATGTTACAAAAAATATTTGCAACAGGCATCGCTATGGCCTGTGCTGTTACGGGATACACACAATCGATTGATTCAGTTACCGCTGTTGCTGAAACAACAGAAGAAAAGAAACCATTCCTGCATTTCTCCGGCTCAGCCGATGTCTATTACAAATTCAATTTCGATAAATCAGCCGCCAATAACTACACCAGCTTTACCAGCACGCATAACAGTTTTATGCTGGGGATGGCTAGCATTAAGGCCGAACACCAAGGCGATAAAGTGGGCGTAGTGATTGACCTTGGCTTTGGCCCGCGAGCCCGCGATTTCGCCTATACCGACGAAGGCATCACCCAGGCGATTAAACAATTGTATATCTCCTATGCACCCACCGACTGGCTGAAATTAACTGCGGGTACCTGGGCTACGCATGTAGGATACGAACTGGTCGACCCGCAATTGAACCGGAACTATAGTATGTCGTACATGTTTACCAATGGGCCCTTCACCCATACCGGTGTAAAAGCAGAATTGTCGACCGGAAAAAACAGCCTGATGGTCGGCGTATCAAACGCCACCGATTATCGCATTCCACCCAGTGATGCGATCAACCGAAAATACCTGATTGCGCAATACAGTTTTGTCGCCAGCGATAACTTGAAGTTCTACCTAAACTATGTGGGCGGAAAAGCACCCGACAGTTCAAAATCAAATCAGTTTGATCTCGTCATAAACAGCAAGGTCAACGATCTGTTCAGTGTTGGATATAACGGCACGGTGAATACCACCAAAGTTTGGGACGGACAAAAAAACAATTCCGGCAAACAATGGTGGGGTTCTGCGCTCTACCTGAACCTTGATCCTAAACCCTGGTTTGCTGTTACGTTACGCGGTGAATATTTCAGTGATAAAAACCAGTTCAAAATTCCCACCGGTACCAGCACGGGCGCCAACATCTTTGCTACCACACTGTCTGCAAACTTCAAGAAAGCAGGCTTCCTCTTCATTCCGGAGTTTCGTGTAGACAATGCCAGTCAGTCGATCTTCACCAACGCCGACGGCATGTCGAAAAAATCAACGGCCAGCTTTCTTTTGGCTGCCATCTATAGCTTCTAACTATTTTCATTGGGTTACATTCGTTTGGCAGTTCGTCGTTTTCACGGCGAACTTTTTTATTTCCTAGGCGCTGTTTCTGCCCGCATTGATAATGCCAAAGGAGCAACGCATCACCAGTTTTTCATACACACTTTTGAGGTTGGCAGCCGGCGTTGGTCCGGTTGCCCCCTCCAGGGCGCGTACTTTGGCGATCGCATATTGCTGGATGGTTGTAAGCGGCAATACAATTCTTTCGCGCATCTGGATCGACATTTGTTCAACCGGGTAATCGGCCATCAGTTCGTTGGTGCCCGTGAGTAAGAACATATATTTCCGCGTCAGTTCGTATTCCCTGAAGATCAAATGCCATATTTCTCCGAACGATGGATGCGAAGACAAATGACTGGTCAGTGGAAAATAACATTTCATCATGGCCATCTGGCTATTGTCGATCAGGGTTCTGAAAAACAAGGAGTGCCGATACATTTCTTTTACCTGCGTCCACTCGCCTCTTTTTTCGGCCATTTCCAGTGCCGTGCCTACGCCAAAATAACCGGTTACATTTTGCTTCAACTAGCTCCATGCACCTACGAACGGAATGGCCCGCAAATCTTTCAAGCTAAACCGATTGGTCGACCCTTTTTTCGCCGGCCTGGAACCAATATTTGTTTCAGCATAAAAACGCAGCGGACTGGCATGCGCGAGATAGTTAACAAACTGCTCATTGTTTTTCAAACTCACATAGGCGGCATACCCATCATCTGCCAGTTTTTCGAGCAATTGCTGCTCTTCCGGCTGCAGGGTGAGTCGATCGCGCGAGCGAACAAAGCCGCTTAGTCCCGCGTTCAACAATTGCTCCATATTGTATTGAGCCGCATCGAGGGTGCCAAAATTAGAACTGATGGTTTGTCCCTGGATGGTGAGTTGAATTTCTTTGTTGGAAACATCCTTGCCCATCGAGGCATAAAACTTTTGCGTTTTGCCACCACCGCGGGCTGGCGGACCGCCACGGCCATCAAAAAAGATTACATCAATATGGTATTTTGCAGATAAAGCTGTCAGGGATTGCTTCGCGATCAAAATACTGTAATTGGCCATCAGGTAGCCACCGTCTTTGGTGCCATCGGAGAAGCCCAGCATGATCGTTTGTTTGTCGCCCCGATCGCGCAGGTGTTTTCGATACGGTGCAAAACCATACAACTGTTCCATAATCGCACCAGCGTTCTTCAAATCGTCGATCGTTTCAAACAAAGGCACAATATCCACGGGCATATTGTCGGCCGTAAAACCGCCCAACAAAAGCAATCCATATACCTCCATTACATTACTGGCCTTGTTACACTGGCTGATGATATAACGGTGACAGGCAACCGCACCATTCTGTTGTTGAATGGTCTTAATGGCTTTTACCGTATTAATGGTATCTACATGCAACACTTCGGTCAATCCGTTGTTGTCGGGAAGCGGCGCTAATGCTGCCAGTGCTGACAACTTCTCTTCCTCCGGCATGCTTGCATAGTTAGAAGGTAATACGCCTGGTGTCGACAACAAAGCTTCGTACACCGCCACATGCACCGAACTATCCTGGCGAACATCCAACGATGCATAGTACAAACCAAAGGCGCGCATCTTGTTGATAAGATTGTCCACCAGCGACGCGAAAAGGCCATTGTGCTGGTACACCAGGGTGTCGCGGATCTGCCTGAGCTGACCAATCATTTTTTCTGCCGTCAGGTCTTGTTGCAAATCTTCTTCAAACACTTCACTATACAGTTGTTTTTCCAATTGCAGGATCAACTGGTCGGTTTCTTTGAAAGTAAGCCGGCGTTTCAGTCGACGTACATCGAGATAATAACAACGCACAATACTTTTGCGCAGGGTATTGGCCACCTGGAGAGTAGTCTCTGACGTCACAAAGGGATTGCCATCGCGATCACCGCCTGGCCAGAAGCCCATCTGCAACAAGGGTTGCTGCTGATCAATATAGGGCTCCAATTCATTTTCGGCATAGGTCAATATCCGACCAATCGCCTGGTAGAACACATTATCAAGATACCAGACCAGGCTCATGGCTTCATCAAAAGGCGTTGGTTTCTGTTTCTTGAAAAACGGTGTTTTACCCAACTGTTGCAGGTAGGTGTTTACCAGTGAAGTATTGTTGCTTTGCAGCGCATTGCTCAGGTCGTAGATGATGCCCAACACCGAACCCGGATAAAACTGTGTAGGGTGCGCCGTCAATACCAGCTTCACCACAAAATCGTGGGTGTCTATTTTTTTCTCGGGTCTCTCGCTTAGTACAGATTTCAGTTGTTTGAGTGTTCCTTGTCCACCAAGATCATTCACCTTCGAAAATGCCGCATCTTCCAGCGCATCAAACAATACCACCTGGCGTTCTACGTATTGCACAAAACGAAACAACAAATCAGCATGCTCCTGTTCGGAGCGATAGGACGTATGCTGCGCAAAAAAATCATCCACGATTTGCAGGGGACTTTTCATTTTTTTATAGCCCTCTTCACAATCGTTCAGGAACATCGACAACAGGATACCTGTTTTTTCGATGCGATGGAAAGGCAGTGCAGTAAAAAAACTATTGTACATCTGAAACTTCAGCGCCACCTCACTTTTGAACTGCTGAAGGGCAGACGAATCGATACTCGACATGTTTGCATTTTTGGTTGCTCTGGCAACGGCAATCGTAGATTGAAACAGCCCTGAAAATAGCGAAAAAGCGGCCAGTAAAAAAACTAACACTTGTTATGTAAAAAACAGATTGTACTTTCAGCGCCTATTCAAAAAGTGGAATCTTTACGCACATATAGCATTTCAGCTACAAACGTTGCAGCCGCAATCGTTTCCACTAATATTTCTACCACAACCCGTTAAGGGTTGTACTTTTCCATATTAGTTTTGGGCCTTTGGCTATTTCGGGACGAACGCTCCCGCAGCAATTAAGTATTCATTTTTATTAGACGATATGCAGGTTTTGAAATTTGGCGGCACTTCCGTGGGGAGTCCGCAGGCAATTGAAGCTACCATCCAGATCCTTTCCCGGCAATTACAGTCCGGCCCCCTATTAGCCGTCGTATCCGCTTTTGGCGGTGTTACCGATAATTTGATTCGCTGCGGGCAATTGGCTGCAAGCGGCGATGAAACCTTTCGCGACGAAGTGGAACAACTTACGCAGCGACATTTATCGGCCATCAAACAACTGGTTCCCATTCAGCAACAGAGCAGCCTGCTCAGTGCCATTAAGACGCTTTGCAATGAAGTGGAAGACATTTGCAACGGCATTTTCCTGCTCGGTGAAACAACGGCCCGCAGCCGCGATCGACTGGTGAGTTATGGCGAACTGATGTCGTCAAAAATCATCGCAGCCGCCATTGCCGGTAAGAACCTGCCGGTAACCTGGTGGGATAGTCGCAAGTTGATACTCACCAATGCTGCCTTTGGGAATGCACGCGTTGATTTCGCTGCCACCAACAATCGATTTCGCGAAGCCCTACTGGCGCTTAAAGATCCCTTGGTATTGATGCCGGGCTTTATTGCAGCCGACGACCGAGGCATCACAACCACCCTGGGTCGCGGTGGCTCCGATTATACAGCCGCCATTGCCGCAGCAGCCGTACACGCCACCGAATTGCAAATTTGGACCGATGTAAGTGGTATGATGACGGCCGACCCGCGTTGGGTGCCGAATGCAAAAGTAATTCCGGCGATTTCTTACCAGGAAGCGATGGAGTTGTCACATTTCGGCGCCAAAGTAATTTATCCGCCGACCATTCAGCCCGTGATGAACGCCGGTATTCCGGTTCGAATCAAAAACACGTTTGCGCCCGATGATCCTGGCACGGTGGTGCAGTTGGAAAGTTATCGCAACGGCAATGCGGTTCGAGGCATCAGCAGTATCAATCATTTCTGCCTGATCAGCCTCGAAGGCAGTGGTATGATTGGCGTACCAGGTTTTTCAAGAAGATTGTTTGAGGCCTTGTCGAACGAAGAGATCAATGTTATCCTGATCACCCAGGGATCATCCGAACATTCTATATGTGTGGGTATCGATGCGCAGTTGGCGGAGAAAGCAAAAGCGGCGGTCGACAAAGCCTTCGCGCCCGAAATAACAATGCAACAGGTAGAGCCACTGATCATAGAAAAAGAACTGTCGATCATTGCACTGGTAGGTGAACAAATGAAAAACCATCCGGGCACCAGTGGTCGTATGTTTGGCGTATTGGGTCGCAATGGCGTAAACGTGCGGGCCATTGCACAGGGATCGTCTGAAAGAAATATCTCTGCGGTAATCGCTACCCGCGATGCCCGCAAAGCAATCAACCTTTTACACGAAGAGTTTTTTGAAACTACACTGCGCCAAATCAATCTTTTTATCACCGGCGCTGGTAATGTGGGCAGCCGTTTGTTAGAACAGATTCGCCGGCAACAACCGATCTTATTAGAGAATGCCCGCTTGCAATTGCGGGTGGTGGGACTGGCAAATAGCCGGAAAGCCGTATTTGCCGATGAGGGTATTGACCTCAATAACTGGCGGGCCTTATTGCTGTCGGCAGCAGATTTATCTATCGACGCGTTTACAGACGAAATACTCAAACGCAACCTGCGCAATGCTGTTTTTGCTGATGTCACCGCGAGCGAAAAAGTAGCCACAGTATATGGCAAGCTTTTGGCAAAAAGTGTGGCCGTTGTGGCTTGCAATAAGATTGCCTGCTCTTCGCCGTATGCTTATTACCGGGCGTTGAAAGACAAGGCGAGTGCATATAATACGGCGTTTCTTTTTGAAACCAATGTCGGCGCGGGGCTTCCCATCATCAGCACACTCAACGACCTGTTGAAAAGTGGCGACCAGATACACCGTATTGAAGCGGTGCTCAGCGGCACGTTGAATTTTGTTTTCAATCATTATGATGGCAGTCGCCCGTTTGCCAATGTTGTACAGCAGGCACAAGATGAAGGCTATACCGAACCGGATCCCCGACTTGACCTGAGTGGCACCGACGTGATGCGAAAAATCATGATCCTGGCACGTGAATCGGGCGAAGCTTTGGAAATGGAAAATATCCAGAACGATGCTTTTCTGCCTGCCGAATGTATGGAAGGATCAGTAGCAGATTTTTACCGCGCATTGTCGGCCAACGAGGCGCATTTCAAGGCTATTTATGAAAAAGCCCGGGCCAATGGCAACAAACTAAAATTCGTTGCCCGCTATGCCAATAAAAAAGCAGCTGTAGGTTTGCAGGAAATCAAACCCGAAAGCGACTTGTATCATTTGTACGGAAAAGACAATATTGTTTTATTTTATACCGAACGCTACAGCGAACAACCATTGGTGATCAAAGGTGCCGGCGCGGGCGCAGATGTAACCGCATCGGGCGTATTTGCCGATTTGCTGCGGGCAACATTGCACTAATCTAACAGCCAGGAATATGCGAAAAGAAGTAACCGTTGATTGTCCCGCTACCGTTGCCAATTTGGTATGCGGCTTCGATATATTGGGCATGGCGCTACAAGATCCCTGCGACCGTATTACCATGCGCCTGCGCGAAGAGCCCGGCATTGTTATCAACCATACCGATGGGTATGACCTGCCTACGGAGCCGGCAAAGAATGTGGCAGGTGCTGCCTTGCTCGATATGTTACAAGCCATTCCTGAACCGGTTGGCTTTGAAGTAGAGATTACTAAAAATATTAAACCCGGCAGCGGATTGGGATCAAGCGCTGCCAGTTCGGCCGGGGCTGTGGTAGCCGCCAATCAATTGCTCGGCAACCGATTTAGTAAAAACGACCTGGTTCGTTTTGCGATGGCCGGCGAAAAACTGGCGAGCGGTGTAAAGCATGCCGACAATATTGCCCTGTATCATGGGTGGTGTTACCCTTATCCGATCTATATTTCCGCTCGACATTGTGGCATTGAAGGCGCCGCCGATGTTTGTAACAGTGGTGCATCCGCAAATAGAAGTACGTACTTCTGATGCCCGGCAAATACTTCGCAAAGAAGTGTTATTGAAAAATGCCATCCGCCAATGGGGAAATATCGCCGGCCTGGTGGCTGGACTACTGCAAGAAGATTATGACCTGATTGGCCGCTCACTGGAAGACGTGATCATTGAACCTGTGCGTAGCATATTGATTCCCGGTTTCGACGAAGTCAAATCAGGCAGTCGCGAAGCCGGTGCACTCGGTGGAGGCATCAGCGGAAGTGGTCCGTCGATCTTTATGCTAAGCAAAACCCACGAAACGGCATTGGCTGTAGAAAAACTGATGGCCGATATTTATTTACGCATAGGCATCGATTACAAAACCTATGTTACCACTTTAAGACAGGAAGCGCTCTAGCGTTAAACAAAGCACCATGGAGTTTTATTCACTTACCGATAAAAATACCAGGAGAACTTTCAGGGAAGCCACTATTGAAGGCCAGGCGCCTGACGGCGGATTGTATTTTCCGAGCGCCATCCCCACCTTGCCTGCCGGCTTCAACTGGAAAGAAGCGAGCCGGGAGGAAATCGCGTTTCAGTTGCTGCAACCTTATGTAGGTGATTGTTTGACGGAAGAAGTGTTGCGCCGCATCATACAGGAAACCATCGACTTCCCTTTTCCCTTGCTGAAAGTGTACGACGATTTGTATGCGCTGGAATTGTTTCACGGCCCTACCCTCGCCTTCAAAGACACCGGCGCAAGATTCATGAGTCGTTGCCTGGGGCAATTTGCG
>Ga0116181_1004640_pt1 | contig 10264 bp, 10 predicted proteins | sample AD_UKC075_MetaG_FD_89752 | JGI IMG/M metagenome (GOLD analysis project Ga0116181, IMG submission 89752) | Active sludge microbial communities of municipal wastewater-treating anaerobic digesters from USA - AD_UKC075_MetaG | ecosystem: Engineered > Bioreactor > Anaerobic > Digestate | place: USA... | reverse complement strand
CCTGAAGGAGGATTTCGTTTTGGAAAGGAAAATCTTTTTCCAGAACCTGAAAAAGAGTATCTACTATGGTGTTACCGGTGATGTAGATTTTTTCCTCTTCTATTCCTTCTCGAAGGAGGTTTTCTCGGGAGCGGGGAGTAGGGGCAAAGTGGAGATCTGCAAGTCTGGTGATCAAGACCCGGTTCATTTCCTCGGGAAAAGGGCTATATTTTTCTCTGGTGCGTAATCCTGCTTCCACATGAGCACAGTTTATCTGGCTGTAAAAAGCAGAAAGAGCTCCGCAAAAAGCGCTGGTAGTGTCTCCCTGCACTATGACTAAATCTGGCTTATCTTGAGAGAAAATTTCTTCTAATCCTTTTATGATTTGGGAGGTGAGATAAAAAAGAGATTGCTTAGCAGTCATGACGTCCAGATTGTAGTGAGGAGAGAGGCCAAAGAGGCAAAGAAAAGAGCCAGCCATATCCCGGTGCTGGCCAGTGTTGATAATTTTAACTTCAAACTCTTGTTCTTGAGAAAGAGATGAAATAACCGGAGCTAACTTTATCACTTCCGGGCGAGTGCCTAAAATAAAAAAAATCTTAACTTTTTTCAACGGTTTTTTCTCCTCCTGGTAGGTCTAGCACTCCCAGGTTTTTCCCCCACTGCCAGAAGAAAGCAAAAAGAAACAGAAGCAAAAGAAGAGAATAGGTACTATTCTGGACAAAAGTGTTGATAAGTATGGCTATCAGTCCAAAAAAGATGCTTATTCCATAAAATAAAACTACTGCTTTTCTCTGTGAGTATCCTCTCTCTAACAGACGGTGGTGAAGATGTCCTCGGTCGGCAGAGGATACTGGTAGGTGGTTTTTGCTTCTCCGAACGATAGCAAAAAAGGTATCGAGGATGGGAACTCCTAAAATTAAAATAGGGACAGCCAAAGTAAAAGTAGCGGCGCCTTTTACTGCTCCCTGTATTGATATAGTAGCCAGCATCCCCCCCAGAAACAGCGCACCACTGTCTCCTATAAAGATTTTGGCAGGGGGAAAATTGTAAAATAAAAATCCAGTGGTAGCTCCGGTTAGAAGGAAAGACAATATTGCCGGTTCTATTCTTCCCTCTTGCCAGGCGATAATCCCCAGAGTAAAAGAGGCGATGGCTCCTACACCAGCGGATAAACCATCCAGACCATCGATGAGGTTCAGAGCATTGGTTACTCCCACTATCCAAAAGAGAGTTAGAGGATAACTCCAGTTACCCAGATAAATCATTTTATCCCATGGAAGAGTAAAGAACTGAATGGTTACTCCTCCTTTGATGAGAATGAGAGCACCCAAAACCTGTCCTGCAAGTTTTCCCCAGGGAGGTAAAGATAAAAGGTCATCCACTAAACCGGTGAGAAATATCACTCCCCCTCCCATGAAAAGAAAATAAGGGAAAGGGAAATCTCTCCCCCGAGAGAGAAAAAAAACAGTTAAAAAGAAAGCAACAAAAACAGCAATTCCTCCCCCACAAGGAATGGGTTTGGTATGGATTTTCCTCTTTCCGTCTGGCATATCCAGCCACTTTTTCTTTTCGCTGAAACGGATGATAAGGGGGACTATAGCCAGAGCTAAAATACAAGATAGAAAGCTAAACAATAGCACCTGCTTCAATAGTTTATCACCTTCCCCTCCCAGGTACACATTTCCACTCTCGCTTCTTTTAACATTTCATCAGCTAAAGGATCGGGATAAGAATTTTTATACACTATTCTAACTATTCCAGCGTTAATTAACATTTTAGCACATAAAACGCAAGGTTGGTGAGTACAGTATAGAGTGGCTTCCTTGGTGCTCACCCCATGTAGAGCTGCCTGGATTATAGCATTTTGTTCGGCATGCAATCCTCGACATAGCTCCTGTTGCTGGCCAGAGGGAATATTTTTTGAGCTGCGCAGACAGGTATCCAGAGTGCAGTGAGTTATCCCTCGGGGAACTCCATTATAACCGGTAGTCAGGATTTGTTTGTCCCGCACCATGACCGCTCCCACCTGGCGTCGTAGACACGTAGAGCGAGTGCTCACCAGATGGGCAATAGACATAAAATAGGTATCCCAATCCGGTCTATCTCTTACTGTTTTCATATTTCTCTATTTTTCCCAGCCGGCGAGTATGTCTTCCTCCAGTAAAACTGGCTTCCAACCATACTCGAGCGATTTCTCGAGCCAATCCTTTTCCCAGTACTCTTCCTCCCAAGGTGAGAATATTGGCGTCATTATCTTCCCGGGCGCAACGGGCAGAAAAAGTGTCATGGCACAGAGAAGCCCTTACTCCTTTAACTTTATTGGCGGCAATGGACATGCCAATACCGGTTCCGCATATTAATATCCCCTTTTTCTCCGGGGCTTTTGCTACATCTTCTGCTACCCGAAAGGCCACATCGGGGTAGTCGCTGGATTGGGCATCATAAACTCCGTAATCTTCCACCTCATGTCCCAGCTCGGTGAGAAAAGCTTTAAGATCTTCTTTTAAGTCGAAGCCTCCGTGGTCACTACCTACAACTATTTTCATTTTTTCCTCCTTTTCTGAATTATGCTGGCTCTTTCCTTTCCGGTGAGGTCAGGAATAGAACGCAGATATTCTAAGGAAAAAGTATCTGCCAGTTTTTCGATGGCTTCTTTCTGATGGGGGTCGTGTTCTAAGAAAAACAATCCTCCTTCTTTTAAGAAAGGTTCTCCTTCTTGCAAGATTCTCTCTATTATATCCAGTCCTTCCTCTCCGGCGACAAGCGCCTCTTTAGGCTCATAGAGTTTAACCTCAGGAGGTAGAAAATCCCAGTCTTCTTCCCTGATATAAGGGGGGTTAGAAAGAATGGCATCAAACTGCGGAGGGGGGAGAGTAGAAAAGGTGGTAAAAAGATCGGAAAGAAGAAAAATACTTCTTTGCTCCACTCCTAAAAGGCGGGCATTTTCCCTTGCCAGTTCTACTGCTTGGGGGGAAATATCCACTCCATACAGGTAGAGGTTCTCTACCCAGAAGGCACAAGATATGCCGATTACTCCACTTCCACAAGCCATATCACAGATGGTTATTTTTTCTTTCTCTAACGAGCGAAAGTAGAGAATAGCCTCTTCTACCCAGCTTTCAGTGTCCAGGCGGGGGATGAACACGCCTCTTTTTAATCGAAAAGGAAGAGAGAGAAAATCCCATTCTCCGGTGAGATACTGGATGGGAACGCCTCGCCGGTGCTCTTTTTGAAGAGTTTGCAGGCGAGTTAATTTTTCTTCCGGGAGCTCCTCATCCCATAAAAGATATACTCGAGAAGGCTCCACTTCTAAAATAGAAGCCAGAAGCAGGCGCGCCTCTCGTGTGGGAGAAGAACAGGAGTGACCTTTTAGATCTTTTACCAATTTTTGCCATACTTCTTTAACCGAGGGCATTTTAAATCACTTTCTCTAAAGTTCTCATTTTTTCTTCTGCTGCCAGAGCCTCGATTATTTCGTCTAATTCACCCTCCAGGATGGATTCCAGACGATATAAAGTCAAGTTAATTCGGTGATCGGTAACCCGATTTTGAGGAAAATTATAGGTACGAATTCTTTCACTTCGTTCCCCACTACCAATTTGAGTCTTTCTTTCCCGGTCTATTTCTTCTTTTTGGCTTTCTCTTTCCAGTTCCAGTAAACGGCTACGTAAAATTCTCAAGGCTTTAGCCTTATTTTTGTGTTGGGATTTTTCATCCTGGCAAGTTACCACCATTCCGGTGGGGATATGAGTAATCCGAACGGCAGAATCGGTGGTGTTGACACTTTGCCCTCCTGGACCTGAAGAGCGATACACGTCCACTCGCAAGTCTTCAGGTTTAATCTCTACATCTACCTCATCAGCTTCAGGTAATACTGCTACCGTAGCTGTAGAGGTATGGATGCGACCTCCCGCTTCAGTTACCGGGACTCTTTGCACCCGGTGTACTCCACTTTCAAATTTAAACTTACTATAAGCTCCTTTTCCTTCTACAGCAAATATTATTTCTTTGAATCCTCCTAGCTCTGTAGGGTTAGAGCTCATTACCTCCACTTTCCATCCGTTGCGCTCGGCATAGCGACTGTACATTCGAAAAAGGTCAGCTACAAAAAGAGCAGCTTCTTCTCCTCCTGTGCCGGCTCTAATCTCTACTAAGGTGTTTTTTTCATCTCGAGGGTCCCGGGGGATGAGCATTATTTTAAGTTCCTCTTCTAAATCTTCAAGGGAAGTTTTAAGCTTTTCTATCTCCTCTTCTAAAAGAGTACGGAATTCAGGGTCGGTTTCTATGTGAAGAAGTTCCTTATTTTCTTCCAGCTCCCTTTCTTTTTTCTGGTATTCCTCATATTTTTCTACTATAGGCTCTATTTCAGCCATAGTTTGAGTTAGATTCCGGTAAGCAACCATATCCTTAATTAGTTGGGGATCGGCTATTTTTTGAGTTAAATCTTGATATTCCTCAACTATCTCTTCTATTTTCTCCCGCCACATAAACATCCTCTCCTAAGCTACCTTTCAAAGCGGCAAAAGCCACCTCTAATTGACTATCATCTGGTTCTCGAGTAGTGATACGCTGTAGAAGTAAACCGGGAAGAGTTAAAATATAAGCCAAACGATTATCTTGATATCGGGATAGAAACTTTATTGCCTCATAAGCCAAGCCCGCTACCAGAGGAATGAGCAATATCCGGCTTACTATTCTCATAACTAACCCTGGTCTGCCCAGCATAGAAAAAACAAATATACTAATTATCAACACTATAATTAACCAGTTAGTTCCACAGCGAGGATGAAGAGTAGTAAATTTCCGGGCATTTTGGGGAGTGAGTTCTTCCCCATTTTCCCAGGTGAAAATGGCTTTATGTTCTGCCCCATGGTATTCGAACACTCTTCTTATGTCTTTCATCTGGGCTATCAGAAATAAATAAGCTAAGAAAATTCCTATACGAATTAATCCTTCCACCAGGTTGTAGAGAAAAGTAGAAGATATAAACTGGTCTACCAGGGAAGAGAGAAAGGTGGGCAAAGCTATAAATAATCCGACAGCTATTCCCACAGCCAATAAAATAGAAAGAGCAATATCGGCACTGGTTAGCTGTTCTTCTTCTTCATCCAGTGCCAGAGAAGCAGAATGAGAAAGGGCCTGGATGCCTACTACTAAAGAATCAACTAAACCCACTATCCCTCTGATTATAGGCCAGGCAAGAAAGCGATATTTCTGAGTAATAGGTTTTTGCTCTTTTACTTCTAAGGCGATATCACCGTCAGGTTTGCGTACTGCCATAGCTAAGCGAAAAGGGCTACGCATCATCACTCCCTCAATGAGGGCCTGTCCTCCTACGTCAAATTTTGCCGGATTTCTCTCTCTGTTTCCATGGTTTTCCACAACTATTCTCTCCTTCTCGACATTCTCCCTCCACACAAGGAGGTCCAGCCCCCTCGAAGATGGCGGGAGCTATATCTTTTACTAATTCTAACATTTTCTGGGCTAACTCTCTGATTTCCCACTGGGCTCTATTGCATAGCCGCAGGCTAAAAATGTGTAATAACTCTCGGGCGTTAGCCGAAAAAACCAGGTTAGTAGCTACACCTTGCGCCATCATATAACGAGCATCTTCTTGAGGTATTCCCAGGTTTACTAGCTCCTGATAAATTTTTTTATCTTCCTCTATGGCTTCACTAAATAGTTTTTTAGCTTCTGGATTCTCAGCAATAGAGGGAGGAATTATAAAGTTGACTTCTTTCATAGAGACATAACGTTGACTCTGCTGAGAATAAGAAGCGAGGCGATGTCTTACCAGTTGGTGAGAAGTAACTCGCGATATACCTTCAATAGAGAAGGTAAAAGAAGCATGTTCCAGTATCGATTCATGGCCTCGTCCGACTAGTTCCCGAATCAAGTGTTGAGCTCGCTGGGGGGAAATACTCTCGGGAATTTTAGTACTGTAACAGGTGCGAGCAGCTAGAGCAACAGTGATTTCGGGATCAGGTGTATGGTTTAAAAGGGTTACTTTCATCGTCGAAGAATCAGGTAGCTATAAAATATAGTGACCTGAGAAGGCGAAAATTAATAATTGTCCCCGTATTTATTCCGGAATTTCTCTACTCTTCCTGCAGTATCTACTAACTTTTGTTGCCCGGTAAAGAAAGGATGGCATTTGGAGCAAATCTCTACTCTGATTTCAGGAAATTTGGTAGAACGAGTAACAAAAGTGTTGCCGCAGGCGCAGATTACTCGAGTTTCTTTATATTCAGGATGAATATCCCTTTTCATAGCTTTCTATCACCTCTCTTTAAGAATGGAACTAATTATAGCAAATAGTTCTTCTCTCTGTCAAAACCAGAGAAAGGCTGTTTGAAAAATCCTGACTTTGACAAAAACATAATTCTTTCTTATACGCTCTTGAATCACTCCCTTATACTGAGGGATGCTTTTCCCTCAGTGTTTTTCTATTCTTTTATTTTTTTCTTTTAATCTTATGCCGTAGACTATCTGTTTTTCCTCCCTCAGTAGCCTTTTCTTTTTTTGGAGGACTATAAGGGAGGTTCTTTTCCCCCCTTATAGTTGATAAACACATTCAGGAATGACAGGCAAGGGGGTGATAAGAGCGTTTAGGAATGACGGGTGTCAAGGATTCTTGCGGTGGCAGAGGAGGGTCCTTGTGGTAACGGGAAAGAAACGGCAATCCCTCCAGATGGTCATCGCGAGCGCGAACAGCTTTGTGTCGCTCTCCTCAATCTGTCATCGCGAGCACGGCTTTCTGCCGTGCGTGGCGATCCCGGGCTTTTAGCACGATGTAACTTGCTCTTTAAAACGAGAGAAGGAGTCTACCCCTCGTCATTCCCGAAATCTTCAATCGGGAATCCAGATATTTTTGTTCTGAAACAATTTAGATTCCTGATAGAAACATTCAGGAATGACGGATACGGAGGTCTTTCCCCTCCGTGTTGTCTTTGATCTTGATCTCTTTCTTTTGCCTTCTTTGCTTTGTGGGGTTATAGGGGGAGTATTTTCTCCCTATTGACTGGTTTATAAAGGGGCACTTCCCTTTATTGTTTACCGTAGGCTGTCTAAATGAGGCATAGAGGTAGGGCGGTAGGTAATAGAATTTTAAAACAATATCCTAAAGCCGGGAAAAGGCTCGACTATAGAAGACTGGCACTTTACTCGGAATTTAACTACCTGAAGAAAGTTGATATTCCTGAGCATTGTGGACTTAAAAGAAAGATAAAAATTTGACCGAGGCAAGGTTTGTGCTATAATTCGAGTACGGAATGATTTCGGGTGGTTTTACCTTAATAGGGAAGTCCGGTGAAAATCCGGCACGGTCCCGCCACTGTAACCGGGGAGCGAGTTGCTAAGGCCACTGACGAAAGTTGGGAAGGCGCAACGAGCGGAGATCCGGAAGTCAGGAGACCTGCCTGAAATTATCCCAGCCACTCTTCGTGGAAAGAGGAGGTGGGAAAATTTCCTGGATTCCGCCCCAGAAAAGAGGATAGTCCCTCTCTTCCCCCCTCCTCCACTATAACATAGTAGGAGGAAACTGTATGTCCAAAAAAAGTAGTATAGCTAAAAGTAAAGTGGTTGTTTTCGTGGTGGGATTGTGGTTTTTCACTTTTACTCTCGCCTGGGGAGCTCAAGCGACAACTATTGGTGATGATGTGGGGAGAGAAGTAGAAATTCCTTCTCCCTGTGAGCGGATTATTTCTCTTTCTCCCAGTAATACGGAAATAGTTTTTGCGCTCTCTCTTGGCGAAAAGCTGGTGGGAGTTACTACCTACTGTAATTATCCGGAAGAAGCACGAGAGAAAGAGAAAGTGGGAACTCTTAATGAGATTAACTTAGAAAAAGTAGTAGAGCTGGAGCCGGATTTAGTTTTAGCCAGTTCCTTAACTCCTCCCGAAGTAGTAGAGCGACTGGGGGGTCTCGGAATCACTGTTTTTGTGCTAGATCCTCATAGTATCGATGAAGTAATAGGAGATATAGAAAAAGTAGGGATAATATCAGGAGCGGAGGATAAAGGACAAGAGTTAAAAGAAGCTATGGAGCAAAAAATCGAGGAGGTAAAAAGCAAGGTTTCCCATCTTTCTCCAGAGGAGAGGCCTACAGTTTTTCACCTCATCTGGCACGAACCGCTGTGGACTGCTGGGAAAGATACCTTCATTAACGAGTTTATTACCCTCGCCGGGGGGCAGAATGTAGTTGCTGACCTATCCGGTTATATCACGGTAGATCTGGAAGAATTTGTTCGTCGCAACCCTGATATCATCACCGTGGTGGAAAATCCAGGAGAGGGGGGAGACCTCTCTTACCAATTTTTGCTCTCTGATAGCCGTTTACGGGTGGTTAAAGCAATCCAGGACCATAAAGTTTTCCCGGTTGATGGCGATATTGTTTCTCGCTCTGGCCCTCGAGTAGTGGATGCTCTTTATATGTATGCCTGTATAATCCATCCGGAAATCTTTGGAGAATATGAGTATCAAAAATAAAAAAAGGCTCATCTATCCAGGGCTTTTGATCCTGGTTTTAGGGAGTATTTTCTTAGCTCAAGGTTTTGGGGGAGGGAGATATCAGATTTCTGATTCTCTTTCCCTCTTTTCTTCATCTACTCTTTCTCCCTCGGAAAGGATAATATTATTTGAGATTCGCCTGCCCCGGGTTATTCTCTCTTTTTTAGTGGGAGGAAGTCTTTCCCTGGGGGGAGCAGCGCTACAGGGAGTCTTTCAAAATCCTTTGGTAGATCCTTATGTCCTGGGTATTAGCTCTGGTGCTGCTCTGGGAGCGGTGATTGCTATTTTGAGTGGCGTATATCTGGGATTTTTCACCATTCCCCTTTTTGCTTTTTCTATGGCTCTTTTTAGCGCTTTTCTGGTTTTTCATCTGGGAAAAGTGGGGAAGAAGTTTCCCCTGGAGGTTTTGCTTTTAGCCGGCATAGGAGTAGGATTTTTTTTCTCTGCTCTGGTATCTCTGGGAATGTTTTTAGCCGGAGAAGACCTGCACCAGTTAATTTTCTGGACTATGGGAGGATTCTGGAATAGTAGCTGGCGAGAAGTGAAAATGGTTTTACCTTTTTTAATTGTGGGCCTTCCGGTTTTAGTCTCTTTTTCTCGAGAACTTAATGCTTTTCTTCTGGGAGAAAAGGTGGCAGAAAGCCTGGGAGTAGAGGTAGAAAAAGTTAAAAAGTGGCTGCTTCTTGTAGTTTCACTTCTGGTGGCTTCCGCTGTAGCGGTGAGTGGAGTTATCGGGTTTGTGGGGCTGGTAGTGCCACATTTAATTCGCCTTCTGGGGATTAGAGACCACCGTCATCTCCTTCCTTTTTCTTTTCTTTTAGGAGGAGGAGTGCTTCTGTGGGCTGACACTTTAGCTCGTACTATTTTAAACCCGGTGGAATTACCGGTGGGAATCATAACTAATCTTTTAGGTGTTCCCTTCTTTATTTATCTTTTACAAAAGAGGAAGAGAAATCCGTGAAAGAATATCTGCAGGTGAAAGACCTTTCTTTTTCTTATTCGAAGAGGAAGGTTTTAGATAAACTTACCTTTAGTGTGAAAGAAGGAGAATTAGTAGGAGTAGCAGGACCCAATGGGGCAGGGAAAAGCACCTTGCTTCATCTCCTGGCTGGCTTAATTACCCCCGAGGGAGGAGAAATTATCATAGGAGGGAAGGAGGCCAGGTTTTTATCTCGGCGGATGTGGTCAAAAAAAGTGGCAGTAGTGTTTCAGGAAATTCCTCAGAACTTAGAGCTCACTTCTCAAGAAGTAGTGAGCATGGGAAGGCTTCCCCATTTGGGGAGATGGCAGAGAGAAAGAGAAGTTGATGAGGAGAAAGTCTTCTGGGCTATGAAGATAACCTCCACCACGGTCTTTTCTGACCGGCGGTTTTCGGAGCTCTCAGGAGGAGAAAAACAAAGAGTAATGATTGCTCGCGCTCTGGCTCAAGAGCCAGAGCTGCTGCTACTGGATGAGCCTACCAGCCACCTGGATGTTTTACATCAGCTGGAAATTATGGATATTCTTCTTGAACTCAGAGCGGGAGGAGTGGCCATTGTTTCAGTTTTCCATGATCTGAACCTGGTTTCTCAGTTTTGTGATAAGGCGCTTCTCCTGAAAGAAGGGAGAATGCTCTCTTTTGGGGGGGTGGAAGAAGTGATGAAGGCAGAGGAAGTGGAAAAGTTATTTGGTGTAGAGTTCCTAGAAGCCACCCACCCTTTCTCTCTACGTCCCTTTTTTATGCCTTTGCGTAGAATAAAAAACGAAACGCATCGGGGAAAAATCCGCCTCATCTG
>Ga0116181_1004638_pt1 | contig 10268 bp, 8 predicted proteins | sample AD_UKC075_MetaG_FD_89752 | JGI IMG/M metagenome (GOLD analysis project Ga0116181, IMG submission 89752) | Active sludge microbial communities of municipal wastewater-treating anaerobic digesters from USA - AD_UKC075_MetaG | ecosystem: Engineered > Bioreactor > Anaerobic > Digestate | place: USA... | reverse complement strand
GATTTTAATGGGTTTTATTCACTTCTATTATATCACATATAAGAGGTTTCTTGAACTTCTTTATTGCCAAAAACTATTGATTTTTCAATGTTCACTGCACATTAACTATGTGCGAAAGTTGATTCAAATTGCTAATTCTTGGACACTTATGATAAAATATTGATAAGTGTGGCATCTATGTTTAGGATTTAATTATTAGGACCGGGGTGATATTGGTGAACAAGAAGGATTTATCTGAAAGGGATATATGTTCTAAATACATAACCCCCGCTTTAATAAATGCAGGATGGGATTTAGAAAGACAAATTAGAGAAGAAGTTACCTTTACCGACGGAAGAATTATCGTCAGAAAAAAATTGGTTACAAGAGGAGAAAGGAAAAGAGCAGATTATATACTATATTATAAATCCAATATACCTCTTGCTATAATAGAAGCAAAAGATAATAAGCATCCAGTAGGGGCTGGCATGCAGCAAGCATTGAATTATGCTGAAATACTGGATATTCCATTTGCCTTTTCAAGTAATGGAGATGCATTTTTAGAACACGACAGAACAATTAAAGAAGGAAAAAAAGAAAGAGAAATACCTCTTAACCAGTTCCCATCTCCTGAGGAATTGTGGAATAGATATAAAAGTGCAAAAGGAATCACTGAAAAAGAAGAAGCAATTGTTACACAGGAATATTATTTTGAGCAAGATGGAAAGACCCCAAGATATTACCAGCGTATTGCCATAAACAGAACGGTAGAGGCAATTGCCAAAGGACAAAAACGAATTCTGCTTGTTATGGCTACTGGTACTGGGAAAACTTATACAGCCTTCCAAATTATCTATAGGCTTTGGAAATCAAGGGCTAAAAAGAGAATTCTATTTTTAGCCGATAGAAATATATTGGTAGACCAGACGATGGCAAATGATTTTAAATATTTCGGCGACAAAATGACGAAAATCACCAACAGAAAGATAGATAAAGCCCATGAAATTTATTTGGCACTATATCAAGGAATTTCAGGTGAAAATGAATTTAAAAATGTATATAAGCAATTCTCACCAGACTTTTTTGATTTAGTTATTATTGACGAGTGCCATAGGGGAAGTGCCAAAGAGGATTCCGCATGGAGGGAAATCTTGGAATACTTTTCTCCCGCCACCCAAATAGGACTTACGGCAACACCTAAGGAGACAAAGGACGTGTCAAATATAGAATACTTTGGTGAACCTATTTACGTCTACTCACTAAAGCAGGGAATCGAAGATGGTTTTCTTGCTCCATACAAGGTTATAAGAGTAATATTGGATAGAGATGTAGAAGGTTATAGGCCGGAAAAAGGGAAAAGGGACAAGTATGGCTTTGAAATTGAGGATAGAGAATATAATATAAAGGATTTTGATAAAAACTTAGTCATTGAAAACCGGACAGAGATTGTTGCCAAAAAAGTGTCTGATTACTTAAAAAAGAATAATTCCAGGTTTGCCAAGACAATTTTCTTTTGTGTAGATATTGAGCATGCCGAAAGAATGAGACAGGCACTTGTCAATGAAAATGCGGATTTAGTAGCGGAGAATCCCAAATATGTCATGAGAATTACAGGGGATAACGAAGAAGGCAAGGCTGAACTGGATAATTTTATTGACCCTGCAAGCAAATACCCTGTTTTGGTTACAACAAGCAAACTAATGACAACTGGAGTAGATGCTCAGACTTGCCAGTTCATTGTGTTGGATGCTAATATCAATAGTATGATTGAATTCAAACAAATCATAGGTAGGGGTACAAGAATAAGAGAAGATTATGGAAAGCAATATTTTACCATTATAGACTTCAGAGGAGTTACTAAATTATTCGCAGACCCAGACTTCGATGGAGACCCTGTAAGCGTTAAGACTACGAAAGGAGACATTCCTACAGAAGACGAGGAAGAAGGTATAGGTGGAGTAGGAAAACCAGACGAGGACTATAATACTGAAGATGGTAACGAAGGTGATATTCCTCCCGAGATTATAGATGGCGGGAATATAAATGAAACTCCGGCCAAGTACTATGTAGATGATGTTCCTGTAAAGGTAATACATGAGAGGGTTTATTATTACGATAAGAATGGCAAATTGATAACTGAATCACTGGTTTCCTACACCAGGAAAAATATAAAAAATGAATTTAAAACCCTTGATGAATTCCTTAGAAAATGGAATGAAGCAGATAGAAAAGAGGCAATCATAAAGGAATTAGAAGAACGAGGAGTATTTTTTGAAGAACTGAAAGATGAGGTAGGAAAGGATTTAGACCCCTTTGATTTGATTTGCCACATAGCCTTTGACATGCCTCCTCTCACAAGACGAGAAAGGGCTAATAATGTAAAAAAAAGAAACTATTTTACAAAGTATGGCGAGAGTGCGAGGGAAGTATTGGAAGCGCTTCTGGAAAAGTATGCTGATGAAGGAATTGAAAATCTTGAGAACTTAGAAATACTTAAAGTTCCTGATTTTAAGAAGTTCGGTTCTCCTATTGAAATAGTTAAAAGGTTTGGCGGAAAGAAGAAATATTTAGAAGCAATTAAAGAATTACAAAAAGAAATATATACTGCATAGATTAGGAAGGTGAAGCAAAAAATGTCGATATCTGCAACTATAAAAGCAGTACAGGATATAATGCGCCAGGACGCTGGCGTTGATGGAGATGCTCAAAGGATTTCCCAACTTGTTTGGATGATATTTTTAAAAGTATTTGATGCAAAAGAAGAAGAATGGGAACTAATGGATGACGATTACACCCCAATTATTCCAGAAGGATTGCGCTGGAGAGATTGGGCTGCAGATGATGAAGGCATCACAGGCGATGAACTTTTAGATTTTGTAAACAACAAACTTTTTAAAGAGTTAAAAGAAATGAAATTGGACGAAAACAGCAACCCAAAGGCGTTTATCGTAAAGGCTGTTTTTGAAGATTCTTATAATTATATGAAATCTGGAACTTTAATGAGACAGGTAATCAATAAGTTAAATGAAATAGATTTTACGACTCAAAAAGATAGGCATTTATTTAATGATATTTATGAAAGTATACTAAGGGATTTACAAAGTGCAGGGAATGCAGGAGAATATTATACCCCAAGGCCTGTAACCCAATTTATGGTGGATATGGTTAATCCCCAATTGGGAGAAAAAGTTTTGGATTTTGCCTGTGGAACTGGCGGATTTCTCGTATGTGCTTTAGAGCATTTGAAGAAACAAGTTAAGAATATAGAGGATGAAAAAACCTTACAGGAAACCATACTTGGTATTGAGAAAAAGCCTTTACCTTATATGCTGGCAGTCACAAATTTAATATTACATGATATTGACGTACCAAAGATAAGACATGATAACTCCCTGGCTCGTAATGTAAGGGATTATAAACCTGTAGATAAGGTGGATATCATTGTAACCAATCCGCCTTTTGGTGGTATTGAAGAGGATGGCATACTGGTTAATTTTCCACAGCAATTTCAAACAAAAGAAACTGCTGACCTTTTCATGGTGCTTTTAATGTATTTATTAAAGGATACTGGAAGGGCTGCAATTGTACTGCCTGATGGATTTCTTTTTGGTGAAGGTGTAAAGACCACCATAAAAGAGAAGTTGCTTGAGGAGTTTAATCTCCATACAATAGTAAGACTTCCTAATGGCGTATTTGCACCTTATACAGATATTAATACTAATCTTTTGTTCCTTGAAAAGGGAAAACAGACAAAAGAAATTTGGTTCTTTGAGCATCCATTGCCAGAGGGATATAAGAAGTATACAAAGACTAAACCAATAAGACATGAAGAGTTTGAACTTGAAAAACAGTGGTGGAATAACAGAGAAGAGAATCAATATGCTTGGAAGGTTAGTATAGAGGAGATAAAGAGCAGGAATTATAATTTGGATATAAAGAATCCCAATAAACAAACTGAAGAATTTGTTCACTCAACTGAGGAATTAATAGATAGAATAGATATGAATTTAGAAAAGAGTAAGAATTTGCTTCAGGAATTAAAAGGAGTATTGAACAATGGATAGTAAATTGGATAGTAAATTCTTTAAAATAGGAGACGTTTTTAATGTTGAAAAAGGATTAGTCCAAAGTTCTAAAAATGTTGAGGGACAATTTGATTTTATAACTGCAAGTGCAGAATGGAAAACACATAATGAGTATTCGCATGACTGTGAAGCATTGGTTTTTGCAGCAGGTGCCGCAGGTTCTTTAGGTAGAACTCATTATGTAAATGGTAAGTTTATAGCCAGTGATTTATGCTTTGTCTTAACTCCAAAAGATAAATTAATAGATAAGGTTGATTTGAAGTTTTATTTTTATTATTTCAACTTAAATAAAGATACTATAGTTAAAAGTACTGCTACTGGAACCTCAAAGTTGGCTATAAATATGAGGAATTTTATAAATTATTGTATACCATTACCAAGCATAGAGTATCAAAAACTAGCGCGAGAAAAAATAGAAGAAGTTGAGCCAAGGATTAATGAGTTAAATTTAATTTTTGAAAAAAACTTAGATTACATAACTAGACTTCGCCAAAGCATCCTTCAAGAAGCCGTACAGGGGAAACTTGTGCCGCAAGACCCTAATGATGAACCGGCAAGTGTTCTTTTAGAAAGAATAAAAGAAGAAAAAGAAAGGCTTATAAAGGAAGGCAAAATTAAAAAAGAAAAACCTCTGCCACCTATTTCAGAAGATGAAATTCCCTATGAATTGCCGGAAGGATGGGAGTGGGTGAGGTTAGGTGAAATTGGAGAAACACATACAGGAACAACGCCATCTACAAAGCATCCTGAATATTTTAATGGTGAAATCCCATTTATTAAACCTGCTGATATAACAGATAAAGGTATTAATTATAATAATGAAAGTCTTACATTATTAGGTGTTAATAAAGGAAGATTAATACCAAAAGATTCTGTAATGATGGTATGTATAGGTGGCTCCATAGGTAAATGTTATTATACAGATAGAGATTGTTCGTGTAATCAACAAATAAATGCTATTACGGCATATGGTAATATGCATGGAAAATTTTTATATTATTTTTTATCATCACCATATTTTTATAAGCAAGTATTGGCAAGGGCAACTGGCTCTGCTACCCCAATAATAAATAAAAATAAGTGGAGTAATATTTTATTTCCCTTACCTCCACTAAGCGAACAAAAACGCATTGTAGAAAAAGTAGACCAGTTAATGGATTTATGTGATGAACTTGAAAAGAATATTGAGCAGTCTAAAAAAGACAGTGAACTATTAATGCAATCTGTTTTGCAAGAAGTATTTAAAGAAGCATAGCAAAAAGACTTTCGGGTAACCCTGAAAGTCTTTTTGCTTAGATTATTTTAAAGAATAGAAATTTTTGAAGAAAAGGACCTTACAACTTGGACACTATGCGCTATATTTGTTATGAAGCAATTATAATAAAGTAAACAATGCCTACTTGTACTGCTAATAAATTGCTAAGTAATGTCCAACATTCTGTTTGGTTTTAGTAACGATTCTTGTAAATGTAGAAATATCAAGGCATGTGAAGTGACTTAAGGTTGGACATTATGAATATATTGTCCAAGTTTAAGGAGGATGTTATGGATACCATAATAAAATATTTTACACAGGATGAATTAAGTAGGTTATTTAATGCAATAAAAAACTCTGGTGATAGGCATGCACTCCGTAATTTATGTATTTTTAGAGTAGCATATCGCTGCGGACTTAGAGCCTCGGAAATCAGGCTATTAAAATTGGAATACTACAATAAATCCAAAGGAGAGTTATACTGTAAGAGACTGAAAAGTAGTTGGAATAATACCATTGCCTTAGATAAACAAACTGTTAAAATTCTAAATCAATACATTAAAGAATATGGAGTTAAAGAAGAATCAGAGGTACTTTTTAAGAGCCAGGAGCAAAATCCAATCTCCAGGAAAATGCTGGATTATTTAATGAAGCGATACTGCCAAATGGCAAAAATTAAAGATGAAAACAAATGGCATTTTCACTGTTTGAAACATTCTACTGCAGTGCATCTAGCAGAATCAGACTTGGATATAAAAGAAGTTCAATTTTGGCTAGGACATAAATCTGTAAACTCCACTTTATGTTATTTTCAATTTACGACTCAGCAGCAAAAAAATATGCTGAAGAAATTAGAAAAACAAAGTATGCTTGTATAGAAATACAAGCACAAATAGGCCATTGTGTATTTCAAAAATACATAATGACCTTACTTGCGTATAAATTTGAATTTAACACGTGTTAAAGTTTTTATATGGTTATTAGATGACAGTTTGTAGTTGTGGTTATTTGGAAAAAGGGATTAATTTTCCCTATGATATATACAGCCTATATTAGCGCTACCCGCCTCCATCTTCATGAAAATATGCTTCTGCAGTAAATATCGAGGTCAAGGCTTCAGGCTTGATATAATATTTTTTATGTGTTGTATTATACATTCTTAAAAGGGCTGATAGTAAAATTATTTTTAAAATAGTAAATTTGAGGCTTGGTTTAGTTTGTTCTTCGAAATCAGTAAAATCAATCTTCTTGTTTACTTTATTTGGAAGGAATACAGGATTAATATTCCTTTCTTTTAGTATTCTTAGATAATTACCTTGTGTTCTTTTTGAATATTTTGCATTAATGAAATGTTCTGGTTTTTCGTTGTAATCAATGGCAAATTCTATTAAGTTTCTAGCCTTTACCTTACTGAACTCCTTTTTAATTTTGCTGATGACTTCTTGTTTGTATAGAAAAGAATTATCAAGGCCAATGTCTTTCATAACTGCTTGGAGTATGCTTTTACAGAAATCTTTTCTCAGAACATCTTTTACTTTTTTGTTATTTTTAAATTGGTATTTTAAAGAATACTTCTTGAGTTGATATTCAAACCTTATTACATTTTCTATATTATTTATTGATAAATCCTGAAGTGATATTGCAGAAGGCCTATTATCAGCCCTAAATTTTATTTCATCTGATTTACTGTAAATTGTAATTGAGCGGCTTTTGTTTCTAGCCTGTATCCCCATTGGATACGTATGTTTTTTCAGCCTAGGATAGTATAATTTCTTAAGACATTCCAGGTAAGTGATTTTGTCTTTTACATTATCCGCATATAAATGAGTAAAAGGATGAATTTCCGAGCAGGTCCAGTTTTCAAATGGAACTATACCACTGCTTGAGGGAAAAAGCCTTTTAATTCTATGATTTACTAACTTAATAATTAGACTAGCATTGTCCAAGTTAAATACTTTGGCGTTTGTACCGTAAAAAAACTTTGGAATACTAAATTTAATTAACAGTATTCCCTGAGGGAAGTACCAAAATAGTAGATGCTTATCCTTTTTAAAAAAAGTAATAGTACCGTCTTTTCTAATTACCCATTTTCTCCATCCATTCTTTATAAGATAATTTTTATTAATATAAGCAAATGTGTATGCTCTGATTGTGTCTACGGATACCATGTGCGCTCACCTCCTTTCCCTAAATCCTTTTAGAGATTTGGAGGTAATTTTACATATCATCTTCCGAGATTCAAATTTTTAGGTGAAATATTTTATAGATATTAATAGATATTAATTGCATTCAATATCCAAGGGCATCTAGAGATTAAATAGAATAGAGTTAAAAATTGTATTATAATGGAATTAAGTAAAATTAAATATAACATGAGTAAAGATGAAAAATAAAAATTTCTATAAAAATAATGATTTTGTTGAGGTGATATTATTTGGATTTAATAAATTACTATAAGTCTATAGGTGAAGAGATTTGTTCGTCAAAAAATAGAATAAGATTTTTGATGAATGACCCTCATTATCTAACAGATGGTGAATTAAAAGAGTCGGTATTACGTCATGTTATAAGAAGATATATGCCTGAACATATTAAAATTGCTAGAGGTTTTATTCATAATGGTGAAGTATGTTCTAGTCAGGTAGATATTTTAGTGTATGATAGTAGATATCCTGTTTTATTTAAGGATGGCGACTTAGTATTTGTTACACCTGATTCAGTTAGAGCAGTAATAGAAGTGAAATCTAAGCAGAATATAACTGATTTGAGAGTAACATTATTAAAATTAAATCAAATTGCTGAATTGGTAACAGATATAAACTGTTTTATTGGGTTATTTTCATATGACTATGAAAGAGAATATTGTAGAGATTTGATAGAACGAGTTAGTGAAATTACTAATGTAGGCGGCAAGTCTTATATTAATCATTTAGTGCTAGGCAAAAATTATTTTATGAAATATTGGACAAACGACCCAGTTACGAATGAAGAATGCTCAAAATGGCATTTCTATAAACTTAAAGATTTATCCTACGCCTATTTTATTAATAATTTACTAGATTACATTTCTAATGGCACTGTGAGTATTAATCATAGAGCATGGTTTCCTTTAGATTCAAAAGAGCGTTTTAAATTGGATGAGATAAGCCTTGAAGATGAGCATAGATTATAGATTAATTTATAAAATTATTAACTTTTAATCAGTAGGGAGGTAAGTGGGTTGGATAATAGAAATAGATTAAATAATAAATTGATATACGTTCAATTATTATTTTCTCTGACACCTAAAGGATATGGGGGAATTGCCAATAGTGAAGTCAAAGAGATGATACAAGGATTACATAATTGGATTATAAATTCGACAGATGAAGAATTATCAAAAAAAGAGAATGAAGTAAACCAGTTTTTAGACAGTATTATAGAAAAGTATAAAGATAAATTTGAAAATATTAAGGATATAGATGTTATTGCAACCGAATTTAATAATTTTTTTAGGGGTAATAATAATGTTTATTCAAAGGGTGTAGAATACGGCTGGTTAATTGAGATATTTAATTACTTAAAATTGCCTTATCCTAATTATTTACCATACCAAACAAAAATTGGACTAGGAATTCACGCAGGGAATATTAGTGTAGAAGAGGAGTTTTTATTAAGAGATGCTTTCTATCTTTTGGTAAAAGCAGAAGATACCTTTAATAAAATGCATGAATATAGTAATTTTGTAAAACAAAATGAAAAAAATAAAGAAAATCAGTATATTTTTAGAGCACTATCAAATACTAATCAAACTGTGGCAACTTATAGTAGGTTATCGATAATAAGTTTTTATTCATTTTTTGAAGCATTTATTAATAGTATTGGTTATGATTACTATTGCAGAAATATAGATAGGTTAACAAATATTCAAAAAAATAATTTATTAGGAAGAGAAAGCAACAAGCCTAACGATTTTCTTTCCATTGAGGAGAAAATTGAAAGGCTACAGCAAATAATAAGAGAGGATAAAACAGTTGTACTAAAAATAAATAAAAAGAAAAGAACATCAAATGATTATAGATTATTTTTTGATGAAATAAAAAAATTAAGGAATTCTTCCGTCCATTTTTCGCCTAGTAAAGAGAGCATTTGGAGAAAACCAGACGAGTGGATAGAAAAAGCCCATAAAACATCAATATTAACATTGCAAATTAGCAGAGAAATCTGGAAAGCCATTTTCCCAACGAAGAATTTACCGGAGTATTTAAATGAATTGAGATTTGAACTGAATTATAATTTGGCTAAACAGAGGCTGCAAGATGTGGTCAAGATTGAGAATAAGGAAATAATATCAGATTAATAAACATTATATTAGAAACTCCGTTATATTATTTAAGATAATGGAGTTTTTATATGTTCTATATATTAAGAAAAACGAAAATAATGTTATTAGGTGTTATTGTAAGAAAAATTGAGAATAACACAGAATAACACAGATATATTAAAATATTGGATGATTTTCGTTGTAATTGTGTAATTTTAATGGTATTCTCTTATTAAATAGTTTAATAAGAGAAAGGAATTTTTATTAAAGGTATATGGATGAATATATGAAAAATATAAAAATATATACAGATGGTTCTTTTAAGAAAAGCAAAGCAGGAATTAGTTTTTTAATAATTAATCCTGGTAAAAATAAAATACTTGGATATACAAATCTAAAGTGTAAAAAAAATATACAAGCAGAATTACAGGCTATAATACATGCACTGCAATATTTATTGAATATTGATATGAGTCTTGAAAATAAAAAAATAGAGGTTGTAACAGATGAAATTTCCATAGTAGAATGTAGATTTTCATTTTAATTTAGGTAAATCTACCCTTATTTTATCACATTAAAATAGGTGAAAAAAATTTTTAACCCTACCGCAATTTGAAAAAATATTTTCACTTTACAGTAGGATTAT
>Ga0116181_1004630_pt1 | contig 10289 bp, 5 predicted proteins | sample AD_UKC075_MetaG_FD_89752 | JGI IMG/M metagenome (GOLD analysis project Ga0116181, IMG submission 89752) | Active sludge microbial communities of municipal wastewater-treating anaerobic digesters from USA - AD_UKC075_MetaG | ecosystem: Engineered > Bioreactor > Anaerobic > Digestate | place: USA... | reverse complement strand
CTTGAGCGGTTGCCGAATGTTGGGCCTGTTCGAGCAAAACGGCTACTTGAAGCCTTCGCTGTCGATCTGCCCCAAGCCCTGACTGACCCTGATCGGCTGGGCGAGATCGCCAAGGCGCTCGATCCAGCCAAGCCCATCCTAGCCAGCAAGATAGCCGCCCATGTGTTTGCCGCCATGACTCACAAGGCCGAGGAAGAAATCTCGGCCAAAGCAGAGATCGAATTTCTCTCGCTGCTTGAAAAGGCTGGCGTAACCAAGCCCGGTGCGGCTCGGCAACTGTGGCGCTTGGTGTGTGGTGCGGGATCGCAGGAGCGCTTGCTCAAGAATCCCTACCTCGCGGCTAGCATCCTCGACTGGAAGTTAGCCGATCACCTGGGCAAGCGCCTGCTCAGGCAGGCCGACCCAAAGGTCGATGTTATGGATCACTCCCATCGCTTGCTTGGTGCGGTAGATAACGTCTGGCGTGAGCTACTCGGCGACGGAGACAGCGGCAGCGAGGAAGAGCCTTTTAGGGGCCTTCTGCGTCGTCGTGGCGTCGATCCCGATCTTGCCCTTGGCCTTGCCCGCAAGAAAGGCGCTGTGGCCGAATCTGAGGCATTGCTGCGCGCTCCCGGTGCCGCCTACATTGAGAACTCGCTGGCGATCAGGCTGCACGACATGGAGCAAGCCATTTGCCCGATCATCATCCCCGATGATCGACGCCTTACGGAATTGATTAATCAGGCGGAGGCGGATACCGGCCTTAAGCTCTTTCAAGAACAACAGGATGCCGTAATGGCGTTGATCAAACGTCCTGTCGCCTTGCTCCAAGGTGGCGCTGGTGTTGGCAAAACCACCGTAATGAAGGTGCTGGCCGCCGTGTGGGAACGTCTGGGTGGCAAAGTCGTGCTGGGCGCATTGGCCGGCAAAGCGGCGCTGGGATTAGCTCGTGGAGCCAGTTCACCTGGGCAACCAAGGCTCGGCCATACCGTCGCCCGTTTGATCAGCATGCAGGCCGCTTCATGCGAGGGCAAGCCGCCACGAGCCGATACAGTCATCTTCGACGACCGGACATTGATTGTTCTGGACGAAGCCTCGATGCTGGATACACCTGGTCTGCACGAACTCCTGTCGTACCTCCCCATGGGGGCACGGTTGCTTATGGCGGGCGACAACGGCCAGTTGCCACCGGTTGGATGGGGCTGCGTCTTCCATGATCTTGTGAATGCAGGAACGCGCTTGACCAGTCTGACCAAGGTTCGTCGTCAACTGAGTGGCAGTCCGATTCCGCTTGCAGCTACTGCGATCCGCGAGGGCAATGTGCCTCACATCGACGATTGGATGGGCGCAGGGGCGGGCATCTTTGTCGTTCCGAAGGACCGTGACCATGTTGCCCAATACCAGGAACTTCTTGCCCTCTCGCCGGATACGATGGTCGTTGCGGCTCGTCGTTCCACCGTCGATGCCTTTAACTACAACGCCGCCCATCGAATCCGGGACGTGAATCAACCCGTGGTGCGTCTTGGTCCTCTGGCTTCCGTTGCCGTGGGTGATCCGATTGTCTGTACCCGAAACCGGTATCGGGATGGCTTGTTCAACGGTCTGCTTGGCAAGGTGACTAACATTGATGGCGACCTGAATATTTCGGTACTGTGGGATGGTGAGGCCGAACCACGATTGCTCGACGAGGACGCCGCGCAGGACTGCGAGTTGGCCTACGGCATTACGTGTCACAGAGCTCAGGGGTCGGCCGCCGTGACGGTTTTGGTCATTCTTGAGGACGCACCACTCGTGACACGAGAATGGCTTTACACGGCAATTACGAGGGCGCGCGAGAGGGTTGTGATCCTTGGGTCCAAGGCCGATCTAGAAAAGGCTGTGGAGCGGCGAACTAGACGAACAACAGGATTCAGGGCGGTGTGGAAATAGGCAAGTGTTTTTGATTTAAGGTTGATTCCTTTAAAAGCCTCTCATTTGCGTCACGCGATTATTTTGAATACCCTCCTGCGCCGAGCCGTGGAGCCTAAAGGTTCTGCCGCTTGATAACGAGGGCATGGATGTCCTGATTGCGACCGCTGGAACACTATTGAGGACTTTTCCGATGACACACAGTTTGAGTATCCGCGTTGCGGAGATGTGCCTGAGGAGTCTTCCTACACTGCCATTACTTGCGGTTGGTAGATGGGTGTTGCTGGCTAAAGAAATGTTTGGAGCCGTTGAACAGGCCGTTCGTCAGCGCCTCGTGCGCGCGACCTGTGTGAGAATTGGGGAGCTGCACTGATGTCCGATTCCAATACATTACGAGTGGCAATTATCGGGGCTGGCCCTGCCGGGTTGATGGCTGCCGAGACGCTAAGCCTTGCAGGAATTCAGGTAGACATTTACGACGCCATGCCCTCGGTAGGGCGCAAGTTTCTTCTCGCGGGAATTGGTGGTCTGAATATCACTCATAGCGAACCCTACGACACATTCTGTTCGCGCTATGGTGATCGCCAAGCACAGCTACGGCCAATTCTCGATAGATTGCCGCCTAGCGCCTTGCGTTCGTGGGCCTCTGGATTGGGCATCGAAACGTTTGTCGGTAGCTCAGGCCGTGTGTTCCCATCAGGAATGAAAGCCGCTCCCTTGCTTCGGGCTTGGTTACATCGGCTACGCAGTTCAGGTGTGCGCCTACATGTACGTCATCGCTGGTTGGGCTGGAATAGCGATGGTGGAATTCGACTGAACAATACTGGTGGCGAAATTTCAATTAAGCCCGATGCGACGATCTTGGCTCTGGGCGGAGCCAGTTGGCCAAAACTAGGCTCTGACGGTGCTTGGGTGCCATTGTTGCAGGGAGCGGGCGTTGATGTTGCCCCATTACAAAGTGCAAATTGCGGCTTCGATGTGACGTGGAGCGAGCATCTAAGAAGCCAATTTGCTGGTGCCCCCGTCAAGTCGGTCGCCCTAACATTCACCGATGTGCAGGGGGTTACTGAGCGACGACAGGGCGAAATGATCATTGGGTCGCATGGCGTGGAAGGTAGTCTGGTCTATGCGTTCTCGCGACAGTTACGCGAGTGCATAAATGCTCATGGCAAGGCAACATTCACTCTTGATTTGGCTCCCGGGTATGAAGCCGAACGATTGTTGGCAGAGGTCTGCCATCCTCGCGGATCTCGCTCGATCTCCAGTCACCTAAAAAGCCGGATTGGCATCACAGGCGTCAAGATGGCGCTACTTCACGAGGTTCTGAGTAAGGAACAATTTGCAGATGCCGCAGCACTGGCAGCAGCTATCAAGGCCTTACCCATTACGGTACATGCAGCCCGTCCTATCGAGGAAGCCATCAGCACCGCCGGTGGCGTAAGTTTCAGAAGCCTGGATGAGAAACTGATGCTTCAGTCGCTTCCTGGCGTGTTCGTGGCTGGGGAGATGGTCGATTGGGAGGCCCCAGCAGGTGGATATTTGCTCACCGCTTGCTTCGCAAGTGGCTTAGCTGCGGGGCTGGGTGTTCTGGATTGGCTACGATCTACTAGAAGTAGTCAATCTGCGTAGGGAGTAGAGCAACATCACATTCCCAACGCATTGCTGTTCATTGTCGTTAAAACAGCAATTGCCGTTTTAACGACAACGCTATTCTTCAGATCTGCCTTCAAAGCGTTCAACGAATGATGAAAGCGAGACGTTGAGCGCCGCACACCATGCGGCCAGCTCAACGAGGTCCAGCCGCCGCTCCCCACGTTCGCATTTGCTGACAAACGACTGGGTTGTGTTCAGTTTGGTGGCGATATCCTCTTGGGTCAGTCCACTTTGCCCCCGAGTTTTCCTTAGCAAAGCTAGGAAACGCTCGTATTCGGAAGAATGAATGGACTTTTCCATCGGCACACCAGAAGGGAATGCCTAGAGGTTGCAGTCCAGAATCGAATAGTCCAAAATCGACTATTTGACCTGCCCCATATTCGCTGTGGATCACCCCTTTGCAAACAAAATGCCGATTTGCTCTCCGCCGATACGTTTTTCATGTCCCTGATTGAGCAAATGAAGGACGTACGAGATATTTCAGCGCAACTGTCAGAGCTTGCTTCCTTTGCGGAACGGGAGGATTGGCTGTACCAGGCGGAATTACGATTGGCCGAAGTGTTTTCGTTAGCCGCAACGACTTTTTCTCAGGCGAATCCTGGGGCAGAGGTTATTTGCAAGGACTTTATTGGTGAAGACTCTGCGCTCAGGCTCAGCGCACGCAGCAGCATCCTGAGAACCATCAAGTCGATCGAGAAATCGCTCGACAGATTGCAAGGGTTAAAGGCTACATACAGGTTAGGGGAAGTGGCTCAAGATTATTTCTCCCCGTCAAATCCAGCGAAAACGTTCTTTCAGTCGGAAATCGTTCGGCGCAATCTGCAGACTTATTGGGGGTGATAGCAGTTCGGCTATCGCAACCGGTAGCAGATTGGTCGATATCAGACCGCAACACAAATCGTATCATTTTGATGCGGTAATCATTCCACTTCGATATACTGGGCGCACTATCATATCTCCGCTCGGATATCGCCAACATGAACGCTGAAACGCTCGCGCAGCTGCCGCAGCCACAAAAGGATCGGCTAAAGCATGTTGAGTTTCGGCTACGCTTCCTAGGGGAAGTGCGTCGCCCCGATCTCATGCAGCGCTTCGGTATTCAGTCGGCTGCAGCCTCACGCGATCTGGCACTCTATAAAGAACTGGTCCCGAACAACATCGATTACGACAGCAGGGGCAAACGTTATCTGCTGGGCTCGGACTTCGTGCCCCTTTTCCCGACACCCTCAGAAAAAGTCTTGAGTTGGTTGGCTGAGCAACTGGGCGACGCAACTGCACCTTCGTCCGACTCTCTGCTGCCGTGCCTCACGCCATCGCGCCTGTCACACCCTGATCCAGATGTGTTGGCATGCATCACGAGGGCCATTCATTTGGGGCAAGTGCTCTGCATTCGTTATCACTCGATCAGCAGCGGAGAAGGTAGGCGTGAAATCGTGCCGTTCGCCTTGCTGAATACGGGGCTGAGATGGCATGTGCGTGCCTTCGATCGGAAAAGTCAGGAGTTTCGCGATTTCGTGCTCACCCGCATCCAGAAGCCCGTGCCTAGCCTGGATCAGGCCCCGCAACGCCACGAACTACCGGAACACGACGTGCAATGGACGCGCATTGTCGAGCTCAATCTCGTCCCGCACCCGGTCCAGCCACGTCCAGAGATCACTCTTATGGATTACGGCATGACAGACGGCGTGTTGCGCCTCAAGTTGCGCGCTGCCGTCGCTGGCTACGTGCTGCGCAAGTGGAGCGTGGACTGCTCGCCCGACCAAAGCTTGCGCGGCCCCGAATACCGCCTGTGTCTCAAGGACCACCTAGCCCTGTATGGCGTGGAAACTGCGGTTCTCGCACCGGGCTACAAGAATAACTAGGAAGAACGCATTTATGGATAACGTCTTTCAGTTCCGCGACCAGCTCATTGAGCGCTACGGCAGTTTCTCGCGCAGCTTCGTGCGCATAGCCGCGCCCGACATCCAGGCCGAGGTGGGACGCCAATACGCGCTGGGACGCTACTGGCCGGAACCGCTGGTACAGATCAATCCCAACTACCAACGCAAGGGCACGGTACAACAACTGGTCGAGCAAGGGGTCCTGCATCCAACCTGCGCGGAGGTATTCCAGGTCGGCAAACCAGAGGGCCATCCCCAGCCACTGCACCTTTACGCTCACCAACTGCAGGCCCTGGCAAAGGGGCAGGCGCGCCAAAGCTACGTGGTCACCACTGGCACTGGTTCGGGTAAGTCGCTGTCGTTCTTCCTTCCGATCATCGACCGCATCATCAAAGCCAAGGCAGCGGAGCCTAAGTTATGCACCCGCGCCATCGTTATTTATCCGATGAATGCCTTGGCCAACAGCCAGTTAGAAGAACTCGACAAGTTCCTGCATGGCTATACCCCCGAAGCGCGCCCCTTCACCGTGGCACGCTACACAGGTCAGGAAAAACAGGATGAGCGCAATGCCGTGGCCGACAACCCACCGGATATCCTGCTGACCAACTTCATGATGTTGGAGTACATCCTCACCCGCTATGATGAGGTCGACCGACGGGTGGTATCCCATTGCGAGGGTCTGGAATTTCTAGTGCTGGACGAACTCCACACTTACCGAGGCCGGCAGGGCTCGGACGTTGCCCTGCTGGCGCGCCGCCTGCGTGAGCGCCTCAATGCAGAACACCTGGTATGCATCGGCACCTCGGCCACTATGTCCAGCGACGGCAGCCAGGCCGATCGAAACCGCGTTGTAGCAGAGGTATCCAGTAAGCTCTTTGGCACCTCCATCACTGAGCACGACGTTATCGGCGAGACACTGGAGCGGGTCACCAACCCGCTCAAAGACGTAAATGCCATCCGTGCCGAACTACCCGCCGCTATCACGCGCAGTCAGGACATTTGGCCCGACTTTGCCGCCTTCCAGAACGATCCGCTGGCCATATGGATCGAGCTGAATTTGGGCATCGAGCTGCCTGTTGATGAACCGCCGCGCCGTGCCCGCCCCATGGCCCTTGAAGAAGCCAGCCGGCACTTGGCAACCGACGCTGGGAGCTCGCAGGAAGCTGCCTGCGCCGCACTGCAACGCTTTCTACTGGCCGCCCACGAGGTGCGCACGCCACAGGGCCGGCCTCCGTTTGCCTTCAAGCTGCACCAGTTCATCAGCGGCCCTGGCAAGGTGCTTACTACGCTGGAGGCGCGCAGCAAGCGCCACGTCACACTCGATGCCCAACGCTTTGCGCCTGGCCGGCAGGAAGAAGGCGTCTTTCTCTACCCCACCCATTTCTGCCGCGACTGTGGTCAGGAATACCTGCCCGTCTGGCAGTCCAAACAGCCTGCGAGCTTTACTCCACGAGAGATCGATGACATCGCTGCCAACGGTGATGACGATGCTAGTAGCTACGGCTTCCTCTGCCCCCTCGTTCCCGGTCAGCAATATGGTGGCCTCCTCGAAGATCTGCCTGAAACTTGGCTCGACCTGAGCCGCACCGAATCCAAAGTCAAGCCTGCGTACAAGAACGCCGTTCCATACCACGTCACGGTCGATGCCCGTGGCCAATCCGGTACAGGAGTGGAGTACTGGTTCATCCCCGGGAAGTTTCGTTTCTGCCTGAATTGCGGGACACTGCACGAGGCCCACGGCAAGGATGCCAACCGCCTCTCCAGCCTATCGGGCGAAGGCCGCTCCTCGGCCACCACAATGATCGCTTTGGCTGCCCTGCAGCAACTCTTCGAATTGCCGGAGTCAGCCCCCGGCCAACCTGATCCGCGCAAGCTGCTCGGCTTCACTGACAATCGCCAGGACGCTGCCCTGCAGGCTGGCCACTTCAACGACTTCATCTTCCTGCTTACCCTGCGCGCCGGCCTCATCGGCGCCCTGCAAGACAATAGCAACCTGCTCGACGAAGAGCGCCTGGCCGAGGCAGTGTTCAGAGCCCTGGGTTTTCACAACCTAGATGAGGCCACTTTGGTCGAATACCTACGCACGCCCAAGCTTATGGGGCTGGCGCGGCAGGAGGCTCAGCGCACCTTGCGCTTCATCATCGCCTATCGACTGCTGCGTGACCTTCGCCGTGGATGGCGCTACAACAACCCAAACCTTGACCAGCTTGGCATGCTGCAGATCCGCTACCGCGATCTGGATGCCTTCTGTGCCGAGGCCGGTCCTTTCGCTGGCCACGCTGTCCTAGCCAGCCTAAGCCCTGTGCACCGAATGCGGCTGTACGAACTGCTGTTTGACACCCTGCGCCGTCACTTGTGCTTAGAAAGCCGCTACCTCGACCCTGTGGAGCAAGATCGCGCTCGTAACAGCGCCCATACCTACCTCAACGAGCGCTGGGCATTCGTCCCCGACGAAAAACTGGAAACCGGCCGCTACCTCATCCTCGGCAAGCGCCCAGAATACAAGGGCAAGCCGCGTACCGACCTAGTCACCGGAGGCCCACGCTCTCGTTTGCTACGGCAGATCAAGGTCGCCGCATTGTGGCAGGACAGCGCCTGCGCCGCTGAGGTAAAGCAGTGGAAAGATGCAGAATGGACGGAACTGATCGAAGCACTACTAAAAGCCGCCAGCCACTTTGGCTATGTACAGCGCCACCCCATTGATGTCCAACTCGCCGGCTGGCGTCTCAATGCAGCGGCCCTGGATTGGTGCCTCACCATGGACCAACCCCTCGATGACACCAGCCGCATCAACGCTTACTTCCGCGCACTCTACTTGAGCATCGCCGAACTGCTGCGCCAGCCCACGCACCCTTTGTTCGATTTCGAGGCCCAGGAGCATACGGCTCAGGTAGACGCACCGCGCCGGCAGCTCTTGGAACAGCGCTTCCGCTACACGGAAAAAGATCGAAAAGACTGGGCACAGAATCCAGCCCACGAGGTACCACTGGAGCGTCTGCCACTAATGTTCTGTTCACCCACCATGGAGTTGGGCGTAGATATTTCGGCACTCAACACTGTGTACTTGCGCAACGTGCCTCCCACCCCGGCCAACTACGCGCAGCGTAGCGGTCGCGCCGGCCGCTCCGGCCAACAGGCCTTAGTCGTAACCTACTGCGCAGCGCTGAGCCCCCACGACCAATGGTTCTTCCATAATGCCGACCAGATGGTGCACGGCGTGGTACGCGCTCCTACCCTCGACCTAGCCAACCATGACCTTATCGACAGTCATCTGCAGGCTGGCTGGCTGGCTTGCACCCAGGTGCCGCTAGACGACAGCATTGCCCCAATGCTCGACCTGGAACAGCAAGGCAAACCGCTGAAGAAAGCCTTACATGAGGCCCTGAGCTCCCCAGATGCCCAGCAGCGTGCGCTAGCCAGCGCCCAGCGCGTCATCGAACAGCTCACTGGCGAACTCGAAGACAGTTCCTGGTTTACCTCCAACTATGTGCGGCAGGTCATCCAAGATGCGCCACAACGGTTTTCCAAGGCACTAGAGCGCTGGCGCGTACTGTTCGATGCCACGCGCCAACAAATGGACATGGCCGACCACATAGTGAAGAGCCATACCGCCTCGCACAGCGAACGCCAGAACGCTCAACGCCGCTATGGCGACGCGGCACGCCAGTACGCCGTGCTCCTCAAGTCTGGCAACGGCCAGAACAACGATTTCTACACATACCGCTACCTGGCCAGCCAGGGCTTCCTACCCGGTTACAACTTCCCCCGCCTGCCGCTAATGGCCTGGATACCTGCGCGCGGCGGCGTCACCACCACTGGTAAAGACGACGAAGGCAGCATGGTTAGCCGCCCGCGCTTTCTGGCTCTGTCCGAGTTCGGCCCGCGCAGCCTGATTTACCACCAAGGCCGTATGTACCGTGTGGTACGTGCAAAGCTCAACGTAGGCAATGCGGACCACATAACCGGCAACAGCCAACTGTCCACCATCGCCTCGCTGGTATGCAGTCAGTGTGGGTACGGTCACCTGGGCGAGCCTGGTGGCGAACAGCCGTTGGTCAACCGGTGTGAGAACTGTGATTCCCTGCTCACCGAGCACGACTGGGTTCGCGAGCTCTACCGGATTGAAACTGTCGAAACCATTGCCACCGAGCGCATTTCCATCAATGACGAGGAACGCCAGCGCCAGGGTTTTGAGCTCCAGACCACCTATCGCTTCTTGCCCGGCCCCGATGGTCAGATTCAAAAACAGAAGGCCGTCATCCAGCTGGGTGACGAAGTGCTGGGCGAAGTCTCCTACGCTCCGGCCGCGCAGATCTGGCGTATCAATCGGGGCTGGCGCCGGCGCAAAAACAAGGAGCAACTGGGTTTCTACATCAACCCCATCACCGGCACCTGGAGCAAGCAGGATGCACCCGACGCCGAAGACGACCAGGGGAACGATGACGCTCTGCTGGACAAGGTGCCCAACCAGCGCATCGTTCCCTTTGTCGAGGACCACCGGAATCTGCTCATCCTGGCACCTGTGCAGCAGCTGTCGCTGGAGGCTATGGCCACCCTGCAGGCCGCCCTCAAGCGCGGCATTGAGATGACCTTCCAGATCGAAGAATCCGAACTGGTTGCCGAACCCCTGCCAAAGAGTGACGAGCGCCGCGCCCTGCTGTTCTATGAAGCCGCCGAAGGCGGTGCTGGTGTTCTCACCCGCCTAGCCAACGATCCAGCCAGCTTGGCCCAAGTGGCTCGCAACGCGCTGCAGCTCATACACTACCGTACGCCACAGGGCGGCACCTGGATACTGAACGACCTGCCCTCACTGGAGCAGACCGACGAACTCGGCAACTACCCATGCGAGGCTGGCTGCTACCAGTGTCT
>Ga0116181_1004628_pt1 | contig 10292 bp, 12 predicted proteins | sample AD_UKC075_MetaG_FD_89752 | JGI IMG/M metagenome (GOLD analysis project Ga0116181, IMG submission 89752) | Active sludge microbial communities of municipal wastewater-treating anaerobic digesters from USA - AD_UKC075_MetaG | ecosystem: Engineered > Bioreactor > Anaerobic > Digestate | place: USA... | reverse complement strand
GTAATACTGATGTTGGAATTAGTGGTTTTGAAAGAAATTATAAACGAGGAATTAGGTGTTGCTGCCGTAGTTGTAAAAGGATGAAAAGAATAACCGGCGGGAAACCGCCGGTTTAATTATTAGTCGTCTTTGAGCATCCCAAAACCTAAAGCTAAGTCTCTTTTCATTTTACTCAATAATTCTATTTCTTTTGAGCTTAATTCTTCAAGTTTACCTTCTTGACTAATCGCCTCCTCATTTTTAAGAATTTCATGCACATCTTCGGGTTTCATTCCTTTTAATATGTTTATAAACTTGGTTATAATTTCTTCCAGTTTGTTTTCAAATATTGAGCTTATTAACTGTCCGGTTTCATACCTGTAGTATATAGATATAGCTTGTCTTATTAGTGTTGCTTGGTCCATTATCTTAAGTTTTTTTCTAACAAAGTCAACTTCTTCTTGCGTAGAGCCTCCTTCTGCGATTACACGTCCGGTCAATCGCACGAAGTCTTTTTTTGGCCGCGGCATTTAGTTCATCCCCTTTTTAAACTAACTGCTGGCTTCGCAGGAGAAACATTCCGTTTTTGTAATACCCTCTCGCATTAGCAAATTGCGGATCTTCTGGGATTACAATAGGAATAGGTTTAAAAAGCTTTTCAAGAGTATCTTTTACATAATAGGCAGAACCACCAGTAAGAATGATTCGGTGTAAAGTTTCTAAATGCCTATTCCAATGGTCGCGGCCGCTTCGAGCGTATATTTCTTTCGCGAACGTTTCAAATTCGTTTTTAAGAACTTCTATAAAAGGTCTTTCTTGGCCATAGTAATAAATAGATTCTTTTCCTTGTGTGTGAAGGTTTTCAATTTGGCTATAATAGTTCGGCATCGACAATTTACCTGCCACTTTTTTATAAACGTCACTAGTTCCATACGTCATGCCAAATTCCGAACCTTCAATATGATTATTAACGCCTCTGCGAATAAAACCATCAACGGTATTTGTGCCAACGTCAATGACACCATAACGCGCATCTTCGATACCATTATCTTCGTTTAGGCGGCCGTTAATATCAAAAAGTACGTCTTGGACACCACCGATCCCTTGTGGAATTAATGAAACATTATTAATTTCCACCACTAACTCTTTTTTTCTAATTTCGCCGGTTTTTATCATCCTTGGGTAAGTAAATTTAAATGTTTTGTTTTTATAAATGTCGTTAACTTCTTTAAGAACCGATTTTGTATAAACCCTAATACTTACTCCGAGAATTAAATGATTGATAATAATTTTGCCGTCATCAGGGAACAATAAAGCTAAACCTGCGCCCAGTTTTGCTATTTCAGTTTCATATCTGTATTTATATGGATCATAATTTCTAATGCCTCCGTTTGGATCTTGGTCCAGCGCGTAAGGTCCAATAAAATATTCTACTCCGTTATATTCAATATCCATATTTTCGTAGCAATAATCATTAGCAAAAGAATTACTCATTGCGCTAGTTCCAGAAACTAACATATGTATAGAAGAAAATCTAGCCTTTTTAATTCCTTGTTCCTTTTCGGATTTAGTTAAGCCCTGTATTATCTCATCATCCGTCAAAGGTTCCTCTTTGTACTTTCTACTACTGACAACCGTAAATAATTTTTCTTGGCCGAAGCCATTATCCCATCCCAACACACTTAATTCCACCATATAAACAGCCCCTTTCTAAATATTATTTTGTCGCTCTTAAAACCATTATACCACAACACTTATAACCCGTAAAGGCGCGCTTATAACATTTATCCATATTTTTCTCTTAAAAGCGCGTTTATTCTAATAAAGACTTAAAATATCTATTGTTTAAAAGCGACACTATAAAAATTCTCTTTATCGTGTATTTTTCGTTTTATGGGTTACTTCTCGGCCGAAACCCCAATCCCTTTAATTGAAATACGAGCCACTAACTTATGATCTGTCACCGGCGTAAGGACCGGAAAAGCCGGTAATTGGAAACCGGTCCGGCTGGCCGCGCTGGTGAAGAGATCACCATTCGGACCAAGCCGGTCGGCCGGAAAAAGAACCGGCCCGGTCCGGCGATAGCCATGCTGTAGGATTGATTTAAATGGAATAATATGTTATGGTAAAGGTAATGTAACATGTAATATATAAGGTATCTTATAAGGTAATGTAGAAATTACCTCAAGCATTACCTCGGGCATTACCACTTAAATTACTACAAGCACCGCCGCACCGCCTGTAATATCAGCATTTAAAGGGGGTGGGGGCCACCTTTTTCCCTGCGCTAAAGCGCAGTCAAAATTTCCTGACCTCGCCCTCCCTTCGACTATCGTCTTCGGGATGCCGAGGTCAGGAAACCGGTGGCCTACTAGATATAAAGTTACAATATAGGCGGTGCGGCGGTGCTTAAATTTTAGACTTAAATTTTTGGTTTAGTTTAATGTTGGTTGTTGGGGGGTGGTGGGAGAGAGCCTTCGCGGGCCTTTTTGGAAGAAAGCCGTTGCAAGAGATGAAAGAGAGCCTTCGCAGGAGGTGAAAGGAAGCCGTTGTAAGAAGTGAATGAAAGCCGATGTAAGAAATGGGAGAGAGCCGTTGTAGGAATTGGGGAAAGCCGTTGCAGGAAGTGAAAGAAAGCCTAAAGGAGGGGTTGAAATTGGAGAAAAATATGAAAGTAATAATTACTGATCAAGACTTACTGCTTTTTAAGTATCTTTTTGAATCTAAGTTTCTTTCGCGAAACCACATAAGAAAGTTTATTTACGAAGGATTTAATCCTGGTTACGTAGACAGAAGGCTTTGGAAGTTAAATAAAAGTGGTTTCGTAAGAAAAGTACCGATTGCCACCAGAGAAACAATAATCATGCCAACTGAAAAATCGCTTAATATGCTTGATATTTTTCGGGACAGAGTAATTAAACTTACGAGAAAAAACGGCTATCCTCTCAAATTCTTTCCGGCTAACACTTATGAATGGTATCTTAATACGAGTTTGTATGACAAAGATGCGCCGATAAACTTTAAGGAGTACGCGCACGACAGTATGGTAAGTGAAATAAGGTTTATTTTAGAGGACAAAGGGGCGTTATATTGGGTCTCTGGGAATGTAATCAGGAATAAAAAAATTGGTGTTAATACTCCGGATGGTAGTTTTAAAATAAAGTATTATCGTACATTTAAAGCTTCTAAAAAAGAGGATATTCCGAAAGACGCTTTAAATGTAAGAGGACCGGTGCTTGATGATGACGGCGCTCCTTGTTATGAATTTGAGCATTATAGGTTTGTGAATGTGGCTGTTGAATATGAACGCTCAATGAAAAAACGGTCCAGATACGTAGGTGGAAAGAATGATCCGGGAATAATGCGCCGTTATGCGCAAGATAGAAATTTTGATTTCATTATTTACGTGGCCGGAGATAGTTATGTTTATAACGGTTTGGCTAAGATATTACAGCCTAATATATTAAAGGTTGCGGATATTCCACACGCTCTTGATAAATTTTATTTTATTCACGAAAGAGATTTGCTTTTGGGTAATTTTGATAAGTTAATCAATCCGCACACAGATAAAGTTTGTCCTATTGTTAGATTTTTAAAGTGAGGTGATTTTCTTGAGGACTTTTATGTTTTTACTTAAAATTGTTACCTTCCCAGTATATATTTTTGTCAAGCTCTTCTATGTGATTCTTAGATCAATTTTTAACGTCTTTATCGGAAGTGTATTTTTTGAACACACTATAACCAGGAAAGAAAAATTCGTTGTCAGGATGTTTTTTACTCTTCTCTTTGTTTTCTCCATTCTTTTATATTTCATTTTTGTGGCTAGTTCATTCATCCAGAGACTTAATCTTTTGAAGTTGTACATTGAATATTTTTCTATTGTCGTCCTTTCTTATTTTCTTAAGTATTGGCCGGTTGTTGTTCTCGATATTGTTATTTTGATCTTCGAAGAGTTAACTGATAATAGACGAAAAGATTTATTCAGATTACCTGCTGAAAAGAGGGCTAAATACAGAGAAAGAGCTATAATGAAGGATAAAATATTCGTTGGCTCATCAATGGATTATAGAAAAAAGCCTCTTTACTTGACAAATGAAATGAGAAGTCTTCATACTCTTGCAATTGGCACTACTGGTTCGGGTAAAACAGAAGGATTTCTTAAACCTTGGGCTTTGCAAGATATATTGAGAGGATACGGAGCAATAATTGTGGATCCGAAAGGTGATGTAAAACTTTTTCATGAAATTTATTCATACCATAAAGCTTTTAATAAGCATAATCAAAATTTTTATTATTTAAATCTCGGGGATCCTAAAAATTCTAATACATACAATCCTGTTTTTCGCGGTACGGCAACTGAAATTAAGGACAGAGTTATGAATATGGTATCTTGGGGAAGCGAGAGGTATTACAGAATTCAATCTGAAATGTACTTGTTCAATATTTTGCTTGCGATAGAATCTTTAAATAAAAAAATAACGGTTGAAGATTTATATTTGCTTTTTACGCAACCCCAGGCATTATCAAAACTTATTGACAGGGTTTCCGATCCAGTTTTGGTTATTGAGCTTCAAAATATATTGGAGAATTATAGTGCATTCCGGAAAGAGTGCAATAGTTTAGTTTCTAACCTTGGGCTTCTTTCAAAGGGGCCTTTGAGTTCTTTAGTTAATACTTACAATCCGGATATTGATTTATTAGATGCTTATCAAAGCAATGACGTGCTGTTTTTTTCACTTCCCACTAATCTGTTAACAGATACAGCTCGTGCTTTTGGGCGGATGCTTCTCATGGATTTACAGTCTACTTCTGGTTACATCCATCTTTACGATATACCAAGGAGTTTCTATCCGGTATTCATTGACGAGTTTGGAGAATTTGCGGTCGATGATTTTATTAGCTGGTTGAACAAAGCCCGTTCTTCCGGCTATTCTATTCATATTGCCTTTCAAGAGGCGGCCGATCTTGAGAAAATAGATCGCACTTTTATGAAGCAGATTATCGGAAATACGTCCGTGAAAGTTGTCTTTTGCGTACATGACAACGAAACTGCGGAAACCATGTCAAAGATTTTAGGTACAGTAACAGTTAAAAAAGAAACTGAAAGGATTGATAAGACTTTTATAACGCAGTACGAAGGTATGGTGGGGTCGGTGCGGGAAGTTGAAGAGTTTAGAATCCATCCGAATGTAATTAAAAATGGTTTGAGGCAGGGACAATGCTTGATTTGGGGCAAGATACCAGAATTTTATTATTCACTTTTAAATGCTGACTATATAGAGACGGATTTTGATATTGCAGATTTTGAGGTAAAACATCGGAAAGAAAAACGTGTAAAGGATGAAGATTGCTTATTGGTTAAAAATTGGTTGTCAGAATCTGTGGATGTTTCGATTTTAATCAAAGATATGGACAATAGTTATTCGGTGGAAGAAGTTAATAAGAACAGAAAAGAAAAGAAAGAAAGAAAGGATAATATATCAAAATATGATATGACTGATGAACATATTGATAATTTTGAACTTAATAATATTCATGCAAAGATAGACGAAGATAAAAATGGTATAGATGATAATGACCAATATTATTAATTATAATGACTATCTCCCAATTAGTTTGGGAGATTTTTATATGACTTTCTTATATATTTACTATGATGAATACGTTTATATATATTTAATCGAAAAATTTATTCTGCTATACTATAGTTGTAACTTTAATCAGGGGAGATGATTATATATGGAACTAGTTGCTGTAAATAGTACTGTTTTAATAGAGGTTTTAGATGAATTAACTTCGTGTAGTTGGTACACGTTTAAAGCTCTCCCTTTGAACGAAAAAGTAGCTGATGTCAAGAAGCATTATGAGAGTTTTGTCATATATTTTGCAGATAAGAAATTAAAACCAGTTATTTGTTCAAAAGTGTCAAAATCTAGTTACAGTAAATATGGTAAACATTACCGCGTGTATTAACATAGTTTTAAATAACTTGACACGAAAGTGGTAAAAGTATAATATCATTAATATAGTTATTTTTGGAAGGATGAAATTCGATGAAAGATGAGTTAAAAGAAAAACCAGTTACTAAGAATATTGTTGTTGTAGTTGATATAGAGAAAAAGTTGGAATTTCAAGAGGCCTTAAAGAAAAAGAGAGATTATAGCTCAATGAAAGATGCAATAATCGATTGGATAAATTTGTATATCAGTGATAATCTTTTCTCCAAAGACTGTATTATGGATTATATTGGTCTTACCTTTCATTCCCTAATTAACTCAAAACAAGTGGATAAAAAAACGTATGAAATTTTTATTAAACAGTTTAATGACAACATTTTGATGTTCAAACCGGAAGATGTCAAGGTCGCTTTGAGTAAAATAAAAGAAGCAGATAACTTTCAAATTCAAAAGGATACTTAAATAGCTTAAGTGTCCTTTTAACATTCTTAAGTAGTATGAAATGCAGAGACAGCCCGGCCTGACCCTTGACAGCCTGGTCGGCGGAGGTATAAAATCGGTCCGCCTGGGCCGGCTTTTTCTTTTTTCCGGGGGAAAGTGCTGGGCTACCGGCGGGCCGGGCCGGCCGGTTCCTCCACGACTAGGGCGGGCCGGATCGCGGCGGCGATCACTTCCCGGGAAGGCCAGCCGGACCGGTTTCCAATTACCGGCTTTTCCGGCCCTTACGCCCGTGGTCGATCATACGTTGGCCAAACGTGATCAACGAAAGTGGATGGCCGGATACCCGCCGGGGTTTGCCAACGCCGACGGCCGGTTTTTGCCGGCAGTCAGCTGCGGTTTTCCCTGCTAGAGGCGTTTTCTCGTTCCGCTCCTTTGGGCGGTTTTTTTATACCCCTTACGCTGCGGCGAAAGGGGTTGTATTTTTGATGGTTTTTAATTATTTTATGCTTGACAAATGAGTAATTTTAAAGTATAATTTAGTTAAGATTAAAACATTGGAGGGGTTGAGATGAGTAAGAAGGTTTATCAAATTATAACGGATTTAATTATCGAGGAGTTGAAAAAAGGAGTTATTCCGTGGAGAAAACCCTGGAAAGCGGGAGAATGGCCCAAAAATTTTAAAACAAAGAAAAGGTATCGGGGAATTAATGTGCCGATATTGGCGTCTAAAAATTATATTTCTCCTTACTGGTTGACTTTTAAGCAGGTAAATGAGCTGGGTGGACGGATTAAGAAAGGCGAAAAAGGTACTGTAATTGTGTTTTGGAGACTCCTTGAAGTTAAGGGTGATGAGGAAGATAGTCCGGAGGTTGTTGCAGAGGAAGAAAAAAGATTTATCCCGCTTCTTCGTTATTATCGGGTTTGGAACCTGGAACAGACCGAAGGAATTGAGTACGAAAAAGAACATAAAGCAAAAAAAGAGATTGAAATTCTAGATGAAGCAGAACGAATTATTTCTGATATGCCTGATAAACCGATTATTAAATTTGGCGGCAAAAAAGCCTTCTATACACCATCGACGGATACAGTACAGATACCGGAAAGGGAATATTTCCATAGTGTGACAGGTTTTTATGGAACGATATTTCATGAACTGGGACATAGTACTGGACATCAAAAAAGACTTAATCGGCCAGGGATTTCAAACTTTGATTATTTTGGCAGTCATCAATATTCCAAAGAAGAGCTTGTTGCAGAAATGACGGCAGCCTTTCTTTTGGGGCATTTGGGATTTTGGGAAGATCCGGAAATAAAGAACTCTGCCGCTTATATTGATGGTTGGTTAGAGAAATTAGAAAAAGATCCCCGGTTTGTGGTTCAGGCAGCAGCACAAGCGCAAAAAGCTGCCGATTATATACTGAACATTAAAGATGCGGAAGAAGACGAAGGTGAAGATGAATAAAACGACCCGGCGCGGCTAGCCGCGCCGGGGGACTAAAATTATTTTGGGTCCGGGCCGGTCCAATCCGGCCCGGTCATGGAAGGGGGATAATTATGAATATCCTTGATAATCCTTTGTTTCCGTTAGGCCAGACGGTAGCAACGCCGGGGGCTTTAGCGGCGGCGCAGGAGGCCGGAGATGATCTGGTGAAATATCTTCGCTTACATCATACAGGACATTGGGGGGAAATGTCCGAAGATGATAAATTACAGAATGAGATCGCGATTAGGACGCATGACAGACGGATCTTTTCCGCTTATCATCTTAAAGATGGAACAAAGATTTGGATCATTACAGAACGTGATTTTTCGGTGACGACGGTTTTATTGCCGGAAGAGTATTAAAAATGTGCCGGCCCGAGTAAAACCTGGGCCGGTACAGAAAGCAGTTTGATCTATTTTTATTGGTCCCGGCCATGTGGCCGGGACCGGAAGGAGGGGGTTATAGGAAAGGTAAAATTGTTTGGTGATCAAGGTTGGTTTAAAGAAATTAAAAAAGGAGTGATTATTGATGTCAGAAGAAAGAAAAAGACAGTTTAACAAAATTCAGCTTTCTGGGAATTTGGGGGCAGATCCGGAGTATTCAAAGGAGAAAGGTTATTTTAGATTTCCTCTCCCTGTAGAGAATGGTCCGGACGAGAAAATTGGTTGGGTCCGGGCGGTTCTATTTCGTGATTTGGCCCATGAAGCTGCGAAAAAGAATTTGAAAAAAGGTTCTTACGTTCAGATCACTAATGGGCGCCTGAAAGTTGTTCCTTGGGAAAAGGATGGTAAGAAAGGTGTTAATGTGGAAGTTTTAGTCAATGAAATTAAGTTTTTTGAGGATGACGAATCTTAAAAAATTTTTCGGGGGCTTCGCCCCCGGCCCCTTTTATTATTTATTACTTTATTCTTGCTTTATCTTTTTTGTGGGGCCGGGTGCTTGATTGAAAATAATCATTTTTACATTGACGGTTATACGTCTTTGTTGTATAACTAAGGAAAGGAGGGATTTTTATTGGAAAGAATTAATTTTGATTCACCGTATAAAGATGAGTTTAAGATGAAGGCCGATAAAGAGAAGGGGGGTATGACTACTGTTCTCAATGAATGGATCGAGGCTTACTTAAACGATGATTTGTTTACCAGGAATGATATGGTGGTTATTTTTTCTTCGGTCCTGGTCGAGTTAGGGATGGCTGATAAGGTTGGTGATGTTGAGGAATTGATTGATAATGCTTTGGAAAAATCTTATGAGAAACTTGTGCTTTCCCGATCTGTTCTTACCGGCGAGTTGGAGTTGCCGCCGGGGAGGCTTTTGCGGACAATAAGGAAGGAGAAAGGGATGTCGTTGCGGGCGGCGGCTGCGGCGGTAAGTGAGTATTTAGGGAAGCCGTATTCGGCGCAAAGTGTTTCGAGGCTTGAAATCCAGGCTGGTACGCCGCGCCGGGAAACGATTGAACCTATTTTGAAGGTTTATGGTTATACCTATGAGCAGTTTATGGAGCGATTAAATAAAGGGTGAGAGGAGGTTAATCAATGAAGGTTAACGAGCATTTACTACTTGAATTTCTTTCGACGATGAGGGATTTTGTTGATATAGAAGTTGAGGACCAGATGGATGGCGTTTTGCCGTTGAATGAAAATGCTTGCCGGGAAAAGGTTAATTATGTTTCTACTGTGGTCCAGACATTGGAACAGATTTGTGGAATTGGGCCGGAGGATTATTCTGCTAAGTATTATTGTCGGGATTGCGGTTGGGTTGGTAATGAACCGGGCTTTAAGATGCGAGATGAGGTTTATTTGACGGAAGAGTGTGAAGGGGAAGATGATAAGGTTTTCTTTTGCCCCCGCTGTAAGGTGTTTGAAATCAGTCTTCGCGAGGGGTGATGTTTTTGGAGGTTACGATTGATTTACTTCCTTTTATGGTGGAAGCTTTAGGGTGTAACCGGATAATTCGTGAACCAATGGATGCTTTGTATCAGTCGGACAAGTTTCGTTTTTACGAGTTGGCCCGGAACCATGAGCTTTATAATCGCCCAATCGTAAAAGAAGGCGGCCTTTTGCAGGAGGAGTATTCCAAAAAAGCTTTGGGTATTTTGCTGGCGGCCGATGATGATGAGGAAGTCTTTTCTTCATTATTGCGACTTATTAAAACCGGTTGGAAAGAGGTTTATTCGTTTGTTGTTAATTGTTCTTCTTTGAGTGTCCGTTCGTTGATGAATTGTATTGTCCGGAAACATGGGGATGTTTCCGACCTCCCTACCGACTGATAGTTTGAATTTTGACCAGAATGTTGTCCGTAACGCTGATTTTGTTTTTGTTTTCTTTTAAATCTCCCTCTGAGTTATCTTCATCGTGATTGTCATTGTCCGATTCGTGTTTCTTTACTTCCTGACCCAAACAGATGATTTCATTGATTTCTTTCATGATTTG
>Ga0116181_1004626_pt1 | contig 10293 bp, 10 predicted proteins | sample AD_UKC075_MetaG_FD_89752 | JGI IMG/M metagenome (GOLD analysis project Ga0116181, IMG submission 89752) | Active sludge microbial communities of municipal wastewater-treating anaerobic digesters from USA - AD_UKC075_MetaG | ecosystem: Engineered > Bioreactor > Anaerobic > Digestate | place: USA... | reverse complement strand
TTCGTTGCTCGACGGAATGAGGGTGAGCCAGGTCCGAGGACCATCTGGCAGGGGCTCAAGCAACTTGCCCGTTGTGTAGACCGTATGCGGGTAGCTGGGCAATTGGAGGTCGAGCGCCTCGCTGCCAGTCTGACTCCGACCGAAGCGCAGACAAGAATAGTGTGATCGACCGGATTGCTTGGATCTAGCTGTCACATGGGCAGACGGTCGCTGATACAGATCCTCTTGTTGTCCTTGTGCGCGCATCTGGTGGTTTTCTGGCCGCTACCTCTGCCACGCATGGTCCTACCTGAACCAAGCAAGCGTTTGCAGGTGCGGATCACTCAAGTTGAGGGGCCTGTGGTGGCCGATATTGCAGAGCGCCCATCCGGCCAGGAGGACAATCTCGCGGTGGTGCCGGTAAGGCCTCCACCGCCTGGTGGTGGCTTGGACCATCGTTCGCAGAAATATCAGGCGCTTAGCCAAGCAGGAGGCGTTCGTTCAGACCAGGTCTCGCGTGGTGTTGTGCAGGAGACGTCGTCTGCGTTGGCGCTAGAAGACAGGGGGGGCTCCCTTCCCGACCTGCAGGCCTACAAGTTTGCCGTTGCGTCTGCCGTGCTGGCGTCGCGCCCGCAGAAAAACGGTGAGCTTGTCCTCAACGGGATTGTGGTTGTGGATATCCATCTCACCAGTGCTACCGGAACAGCACTCGTTTCACTGGCCGATTCGAGCGGTGTAGATGCTGTTGATACCCTTGCCTTGCAGATGGTGCAGCATGCAGTTGAACGGGTTGCGATACCCGCCCTGGGGCGGGAGCAGGGTGGCAGGGTGAGGTTGTCCGTCGTATTCGAGCCTGAAGGTCCTTAGTCGAGGCGCTCTATTTGACCAGACTGTCGGCAGGGATGGCCAGGCTCGTAGTGTGAAGGTCGAACTGGCCCCGACGTCGATCCCCGAAGAAGCATTTCAGTGTGTAGTCCACGGAGCGAAATGCAATTTCTGACCACGGGATCTCTTGCTCCGTCATCAGGCTGGCTTCGAGCGACTCTTCTCCCGGTTTGAAGTCCAAGTCAAGCAGCGTAGCTCTGTAGATGATATGGATCTGGCTGATGTGGGGCAAATCAACGAAGGAAAACATGGGCCCGAGGGCGATGCGGGCCCCTGCTTCCTCGAAGGTCTCGCGTAGGGCAGCACCACCGCATGTTTCGTTGTTTTCCATGAAGCCGGCAGGGAGCGTCCAGAAACCGTAGCGGGGTTCAATGGCCCTGCGGCACATGAGAATCCTGTCTTCCCATTCCACCAGTGCCCCCACGACGACCTTCGGGTTCTGGTAATGGATGGTGCCGCATTGGTCGCAGACATGCCGGGGAAGGCTGTCGCCCGCTGGAATCTTGAGACTCACCTGGGCGCCGCAGTGGGAGCAGTAGTTCATGGCCGGATGGAAGCATGGATACCCCCCGGATTCTAATTCAAGGTGCTTGCCTGCACCTCAGGCTTTGCGTTTTTCGCAGGGATATCCTAAAGACCAGTGGGTGCCTGTCCGATAATGTGAGACGCGTGGCTTTGGGCCGCAGAACTTCATTGGACCAGACATGGCCTTGCCGATCGACATCACGAAGTTTGAGCACTTGAAGGCATCCGGAGACCTACCTTCACCCAAGGGCGTCGCGTTGGCGATCATCCGGCTGATCCAGCAGGAAGACAGTTCGATGGGGGATCTGGCGAGGATCATCAAGACCGACCCCGCGTTTGTTGGTCGCCTCATCAAGGCCGCCAACGGATTGGCGGGCTACAACCGACGTGCAATCGCCTCCGTTCAGGAGGCGTTGATGGTCCTGGGTTTGCCGGCGGTGCGCACGCTGGCACTGGGCTTCTCCCTCCTGTCGAGCTATCGGGATGGTGCCTGCAAGAGTTTTGATTACGGTCGTTACTGGACGAGCTGCCTGGTCTATGCGCTCGGGATGCAGGCTATCACCAAGAGTACTCGTGCTGCTGCGGCGGAAGAAACCTTTTGCCTGGGGCTGCTTGCGAGAATAGGCGAGTTGGCGCTTGCAACGCTTTATCCCCTTGAGTACGGCAAGGTCCTGCAGCAGACGCTGGAGTACAGGGATGTGCCCCTGGTGGCTCTGGAGCAAAGAGCGTTTGCGCTGAATCACCGGGAGCTTGGCGCGGCTATGCTGGCTGACTGGGGGCTCCCCAGAATCTTTCATGAGCCGGTTTTTTTTGCGGAGTCGCCTGAGGAAGCGGGCTACCCCGAGAGCTCCCGCGAATATGTCATCGCTCATTCTCTGAGTTTTGCGTCCTACATCTCTGATGTGTGCCTCGCGGAAGAGGCCGAGCGCCCCAACTTGATGGGGCGTCTGTTCGAGATCGGTGCCCGGCTTGGTCTGGATCGGGCTGCGATCAGCGAGCTGTGTGACGGTGTCGTACGCGAGTGGCAGGATTGGGGTAGTCTGCTGGAGCTTGAAACGCTCGAGATCCCTCCCTTCAGTGAGCTTGCCAGTCGGGGCGAGGAGATCGCAGCTGGACTGGCTGCGGCCCAGTCCTCGTTGGTGGAGTCTGCTGGAGAGCCACGAGCGCTCCAGGAAAATGGTCCTGCCTTTGCCGGTTCGCAGATCCAGGGGCTTGCGCCCGGTATTCAGCCGATGCGGGTCCTGATCGTCGATGACGATGCCTCCATGCGTGCCCTTGTCCGCAAGGTGCTGGAGACTGTGGGTCATCAGGTTCTTGAGGCAGCGGATGGCCTGGCCGGCATGGAGATGGCGCTGGAGTTTCAGCCCCAGTTGATGATCATCGACTGGGTGATGCCGGAGATGTCGGGCATAGAGCTGACTCGTGCATTGCGCCAGACCAAGATTGGTCGCGGGCTCTACATCTTGATCATGACGAGTCTGGAGGACGAGGACCGGTTGATCGAAGCCTTCGAGAATGGCGTCGATGATTTCATGAACAAACCGATCAAGCCCCGCGTACTGGCCGCACGACTCCGGGCGGGACAGCGGGTGATCAGGCTGCAGCAAGAGCTTGACCGGGACCGGGAGGAGATCCGCCGGTTTGCCGCCGAGCTGGTCGTGTCGAATCGTCGTCTGCAGGAAGTAGCGCTGACGGACTCCCTGACGGGCTTCCCGAATCGTCGTTACGCAATCGAGCGCGGGCAGCAGGAGTGGCTGGTTTCCTCCCGCACCCGTCGTCCGCTATCGACCATGGTGATCGACGTGGACATGTTCAAGACCTACAACGATTCCTACGGCCACGACGTGGGGGATGCCGTGCTCAAGCAGGTGGCGGGGGCCGTCAAGGGTGCGCTCCGGGCTCAGGACATCGTTGCCCGTACCGGAGGCGATGAGTTTCTCGTCATCTGTCCGGATACGGGGCTGGACGCAGCGCTGGCCTGCGCCGAACGTGTCCGGTTTGCGGTGGAAAGCGCCCCCTTGGTGCTGGGGGGGCAAACCCTCAACATGTCGGTGAGTATCGGCGTGGCGACGCGTGACACGGTGATGAGTGAGCCCGAGGCGCTGATCAAGCGGGCTGATCAAGCGCTGTATCTGGCCAAGAACAAGGGCCGCAACCGCATCATGACAGCCCAGTCCCTGCGCCCCGGGTCTATCGTTCCACCCCGCTGAAAGACCCTCTTTCCGGCATTTTGCCGTACCCGAATCGGGCACACAGGGTTTGTGTCTTTGCTTGCATGTAGGCGGATTTCTTACTCATGTTTACGTAATTGATCCTACGCCAGAATCCGAAGGCCGCGGATGGCGGTGTTTGCCGCTAATCGGCAGAATTTGCCGCATGAAAAAGGCGGACTGCCGAGGAGATAAGATCATGCGCACAAGCGATATGCACGCCGAGATTCGGGAACTCAATCTGGCCTACCTGATGCTCGCCCAGCAAATGTTGCGGGAGGATCGTGCCGCAGCGATCTATCGACTTGGTGTTGGCGAGGATGTGGCCGGGATGCTTGAAGGTCTGAGCTCCGCGCAGGTTTTACGCATGGCAAGCTGAAACATGCTGCTGTGCCAGTTCCGCTTCAATGACAGTCTGCTGGTGGACCTGCTCTCTTCCCACGGCCGGGAGCGGGGCGCTGCCCATCTGCACGCCGCGATCCTGGCTGCTGGACGTCCGGTGGAAACCCTGGCCTGATCGTCACCGGCCCGAGGGCATCATGCGGAACAAAAGCGTATTGCAGGAGGCGCAGGACATCCAGAAGGCGGTGGACCTGATCCAGCTTGGTGCGCGTATGCAGATGCTTGAAGCGGAAACCTCGCTCAGCCGCGAACGTCTGCTCAAGCTATACAAAGAGGTTCGTGGGGTGTCGCCGCCCAAGGGCATGTTGCCGTTTTCCACTGACTGGTTCATGTCGTGGCAGCCCAACATCCACGCGTCACTGTTCATGGCCTTTTACAGGTTCGTGCGCCTGCATGCCAGGCAGGAAGACCTCGACGCGATCGTACAAGCCTACCGGCTCTACAACGAGCATATTGAATCTTTCGAGATGGAACAGGTGCTGAGTCTTACCCGCGCCTGGACCTTGATCCGTTTCTTCGACGCAAAGCTGCTCCAGTCTGCAAAATGTACGTGCTGTGGCGGTGAGTTTGTCTCCCATGCCTTTGATCCGACTCATGAATATGTCTGCGGTTTGTGCCATGTGCCATCGCGGGCGGGCAAGACGCGACGGGCGCCACAGCCCCTTGAAACGACACTGCCTTGAAGCACCCCTGACCTCTGAGAGCTTGGCCGCCGGCTTTTGATCGGCGGTTTTTTTTGGCTTGATCGGGTGACGACAGGCTTGCTGCGGAAGCTCAAGTTTCTTCAGGCAGGGCCGATATCCAACCGGAAGAATCAAGCGCCGCGGATTGCATTACCGGGGCGTATTCACAGAACGAGGTTTCGGCGATGTTTCTGATAGTCGGCTACGTCATTATCCTGGCGGCATCCTTGGGCACCTATGCCGTCCACGGCAGCCTCGCGGCCTTGTGGGTTCCCACCGAGTACATCGCGATTGTGGGTCTGACCATTGGCGGCTTTGTTGCCGGCAACGGGCCCAAGGCCATCAAGGGGACCATTGCCGCCCTGCCCACGATTTTCAAGGGCTCTCCGTACAACAAGGCCTTTTACGTCGATCTGCTGTGCATGCTGTATGAAATCCTTGCCAAGGTGCGCAAGGAAGGCTTGATGTCGATCGAAGGGGACATCGAGAACCCCGAGGGCAGTCCGATTCTCTCCAAGTACCCGGCCTTCACGGCGGATCACCATGCGGTGGATTTTCTCTGCGATTACCTCCGCATGATGGTCGGCGGCAATCTCAATGCCTTCGAAATCGAGAATCTAATGGATATCGAGATGGAGACCCATCACCAGGAGGCCCATACGCCTGCCCACGTGGTGGCGAAGGTGGGCGATGCGGTGCCGGCGTTCGGTATCGTCGTGGCGGTGATGGGCGTTGTAAACGTGATGGGCTCGGTCGGCCAGCCGCCTGCGGTGCTTGGCAAGATGATCGGCGGCGCGCTGGTCGGTACCTTCCTGGGTATTCTCATTTCCTACGGTTTTGTGGCCCCGGTTGCCGGGCAGCTCGAGCAGAAGGTGGAAGAGGGCGGAAAAATCTACCAGTGCATGAAGGCGGTGCTGCTTGCGAGCATGAACGGGTATGCACCCCAGGTGGCGGTGGAGTTCGGTCGGAAGGTTCTTTTTTCCACCGACCGGCCCGGATTTGCCGAGCTCGAAGAAGCGATCAAGAGCCGGAAGTGAGGCTCGTGATGTGGCTTGTCTTCTTAGTGCCGACGGGTGAGGAGCGCTTTACATGAGCGACGATACCCAGCAGCCAATCGTCGTCAAGAAGATCAAGAAGGGTGGCGGCGGTGCGCACGGTGGCGCGTGGAAGATCGCCTATGCCGACTTCGTGACCGCGATGATGGCTTTCTTCCTGCTCATGTGGCTGCTGGGCTCCACGGCGCAGGGCGACCTGCAGGGCATTTCAGATTTCTTCAATTCACCGCTCAAGGTGGCGATGAGTGGCGGCTCTGGCGCGGGGGATGCGACCAGCCCCATTGCAGGTGGCGGGCAGGACCTGACCCGCTCTGTCGGACAGGTCAAGCGCGGTGATGTGGACGGCAAGCGCTCCATGAACATCGAATCGGCCAAGGGGGCAACCAAGCCGACTGGCGACGAAGGCTCCGAGGCGGCCAAGAAGGCCGAGGAGCGCAAGGAGCGGGCGCGGCTGGAGGACCTCAAGGGCCAGATCGAGGCCATCATCGAGGCCAGTCCGAGTCTTCGCCCCTTCAAGAATCAGCTGCTGCTGGACATCACCACCGAGGGGCTGCGCATCCAGATCGTGGATGAGCAGAACAGGCCGATGTTCGACTCGTCGAGTGCTTCGCTGAAACCCTACACGCAGGAGCTGCTGCGGGCCATCGGTGCCACGCTGAATGGTGTAGACAACCGGGTCAGCCTCTCGGGGCATACGGATTCGACCCGCTATGCCGGTGGCGAGCGGGGCTTTTCGAACTGGGAGCTGTCGGCGAACCGGGCCAATGCCTCCCGGCGCGAGCTGGTCGCGGGAGGTCTGACTGAGGGCAAGATGGTCAGGGTCGTCGGGCTGGCGGATACGTTGCCCCTCGATCCCCAGAACCCGAACCTGCCTATCAATCGACGCATCAGCATCGTCGTGCTCAACAAGCAGGCCGAGGCGGCCATGCGTGCGGGGGACTCGAGGAAGCTGGAGGTCAGCACCGAGAACAGTCTTGAAGCCAGTGAGATCCAGGCCGGGCTGAAGTCGGGTGCGCGTTCTGCGGCGCCCGGTCACTAAAGGAATCACTCCTGAGTGACGATATGTTTATTCGTGTATCCGAAACAAACCAACCACTATGAAGCTCACCCGTACAACGATCATCCTGCTAGGCCTGCTGTGGTCAGGTCTCCTGGCGGGGTTGGTTGTTTACCTGCAGGGCGGAGGCGGGCCGGTTGCACTGGCCTTAGCCGGCGTGGTTCCGGGCTGGATAGCCCTCGTCCTGGCCGCGCCCTCCCGGGCGGTGGCCGAGGAGACCGTCGAGCAACAGGTCTCGTCCAGAGATGTCTGCGCGGCTGTCGAAACGCTGTTGATCGACGCTTCGGTAAGTTCGCGCAATCAGTACCAGTGCATCCGGGAGGAGGTCGATCAGGTGCAGCAGATGCTCTCCGAAGCAATTGCATCCCTCACCGGCAGCTTTCACGGCATCCTTGCCGCCACTAACGCACAGCAGGCGATCGCCATGAGCCTTGCCAGCGATGATGCCGATGGTGATGAGGGCATGCGCCTGGACGAATTTGTTGCCCAGACCAGTGGCGTCATGCAGCGGGTGGTGGACAGCGTGATCATGAACAGCAAGCTCGGCATGGAGCTTGTCGAGCTGACCGACCGGATCTCGAAGCGGGCAAGGGATGTGGAGTCCATCCTCACCGAGATCTCCGGTATCGCCAAACAGACCAATCTGCTGGCGCTCAACGCTGCCATCGAGGCCGCCCGCGCCGGTGAGGCCGGACGTGGGTTTGCGGTGGTGGCTGATGAAGTGCGCGATCTGTCCACCCGCACCAGTCAGTGCAGCCAGCAGATTGCCGTGGTGATGCAGGGGATGCGGGAGGGTGTTAAGGGAGCGGAAGAGGCGATCGAAAAGCTGGCCTCCACTGACATGAACTTTGCGCTTGAATCAAAACAGCAGGTGGAGCAGGTCCTGATCTCCATGGAGGGGCTCAACCGCCAGCGGGGCGATGCCATCGGCCATCTCGCCGAGCATGCCCAGGTCATGGATGCCGAAGTCAGCCGTGCCGTGACCGCACTCCAGTTCCAGGATCTGGTTTCCCAATTGATCGCCCACGTGGATCGCCGCGTGAATGGCCTGACCCAGCTGATGGGGCAGTTTGACGCCTTGTCTGGCTGCCTCCAGCAGGCGGCCACCGCGGGGGACAGTGTGCCGCTCCTGCGGGTGGTGGAAGAAATGCGGGTGCAGCTTGCTGCACTTGAAGAGAAGACCGGGGCTCGTCCGGTGCGTCAGCAGGAAGTCTCGCACGGCGAGATAGATTTGTTTTAGTCACAGAACCCTAGGAAATGACGATGGCCAAGACCGTACTCACCGTTGATGATTCTGCCTCCATCCGGCAGATGGTGTCCTTTACCCTGAAAAGCGCCGGCTACGAGGTGGTCGAGGCCGTCGATGGCATGGATGGCCTCGACAAAGCCAAGGCGAGGGCCTGCAACCTTGTGCTTACCGATCAGAACATGCCGCGCATGGATGGCTTGTCCCTGATCAAGTCCCTGCGGGCCATGCCCCAATACCGTAGCGTGCCCATCCTCATGCTCACCACCGAGTCGTCCGATGCCATGAAGTCCCAGGGGCGCGCGGCAGGTGCGACCGGCTGGCTGGTCAAGCCCTTCGATCCCCAGAAGCTGATCGAGGTCGTCAAGAAGGTGATCGGCTAAGGCCGCATCGGCAGTCGTGCATCACGGGAGACAGGCATGCCCATAGACATGAGCCAGTTCTACCAGGTGTTCTTCGAGGAAGCTGCGGAGCACCTGGCGAGCATGGAGGCGTTGCTGCTGGCGATTGATCCCGGCGCCCCCGATCCGGAAGAGGTTAACGCCCTGTTCAGGGCGGCCCACTCGATCAAGGGGTCGAGCGGGACCTTCGGCTTCCAGGACATGATGGAAGTCACCCATATCCTCGAGACGATGCTCGACCGGGTGCGCAAAGGTGAAGCGCCCCTGACCGACGACATGGTGGATGCCTCGCTGGTCGCCGGTGATGTGCTCAAGAACCTGCTCGCCGCCCATCGTGGTGAAGAGGATGCCGACCGGGAGGCCGCCGAGGCCATTTGCCATCGCCTGGAGGCCCTGTGCCGGGCTCTGGACGAGCCGAAAGCGGTCAGTGCTCCCGCTACCCCGGCGCCGTCTGCACAGCCGGTCGATGCCGCTGAGCCGGCTTCGTCGGGGTTGGGGTTTGACCTGCACTTCGTGCTGGCCGGTGTGCCTGCCGAGGATGCGGACAGCCTGGCACACCTGCTCAGGGAGCTGGGCAGCTTTGGCGCCGTTGAGTCCATCCAGTCGCCCGGTGATGGGGCACGTGAGTGTCACCTGCGTATCGTCACCGACGTGGACGCCGAGCTGTTGCGAGGCGTTCTGGATTTTGTCGTGGATGCTGCATCGCTGCGGATCGAACCCTTCGCGGAAGGGGCGGGTGATGGCGAAGCCTATGGTTTCTTCGACGATCTGGAGGTGTCATCCGGCGACAGCTGGCGCACCAGCGACGACGCCTATGGTTTCTTCGAGCCGCTCGGCGAAGCGTCCTCCACACCCGTTGTAACGCAGGAAGCCTATGGCTTTTTTGACGACGCTGAAGTCACCAGCCTGCTGGCCCGGCGTGAAGCCGAGCCCTATGGTTTCTTTACCGAACTCCCTGCCCTGGAATCGTCCGCCGCACCGATAGTTGTGGAGACGGCTTACGGTCTGTTCGACGAGCCTGCCCCGTCCGTCGCTGCCGCCCCCCAGGAAACCGCTTACGGCCTGTTCGAGCCTCTGCCGGTGGCTGCGGCGGCACCGACGCCGGCCGCTCCGGCCGAGGTGCCCGAGGCCGCTGCAATAGCCCCCGCATCGGTCGTCGCGGCGACTGCGACTGCAGCCAGGAAGGCGCCCGCCAAGGCCGCCGGGACGGGGGATAACGGCTCGATCCGGGTCAGTGTCGAGAAGGTCGACCAGATGATCAACCTGGTGGGAGAGCTGGTGATCACCCAGGCCATGCTCACCCAGGCCGCCAGCAATGCCGACCCGGTCATCTTCGAACGCCTCATCAACGGCCTGGCCCAGCTCGAACGCAATACCCGCGACATCCAGGAATCGGTGATGTCCATCCGGATGATGCCGATCTCCGTCGTCTTCAGCCGCTTCCCCCGGGTGGTTCGTGACCTCTCCCAGAAGCTCGGCAAGCACGTGGAGCTGAAGACCATCGGTGAGACCACCGAGATGGACAAGAGCCTGGTCGAGCGCATTACCGACCCGCTGACCCACCTCGTACGCAACAGCCTCGACCATGGCCTGGAAACGCCCGACAAGCGGCTGGCCGCGGGCAAATCCGAAACCGGCACCATCACCCTCAGCGCCTACCATCAGAGTGGCAACATCGTCATCGAGGTGGGTGACGACGGGGCCGGCCTGAACCGCGCCCGCATCCTCGCCAAGGCGAAGGAGCGCGGCATGGCGGTCAGTGACACCATGAGCGATCAGGACGTGTGGCAGCTCATCATGGAGCCGGGCTTCTCGACGGCCGACCAGGTGACGGAGGTGTCCAGCCGCGG
>Ga0116181_1004623_pt1 | contig 10294 bp, 17 predicted proteins | sample AD_UKC075_MetaG_FD_89752 | JGI IMG/M metagenome (GOLD analysis project Ga0116181, IMG submission 89752) | Active sludge microbial communities of municipal wastewater-treating anaerobic digesters from USA - AD_UKC075_MetaG | ecosystem: Engineered > Bioreactor > Anaerobic > Digestate | place: USA... | reverse complement strand
TTCGCGATGATCGTCGGCTCGCCGCCCTCGAGGACGGAAACGGCCGAGTTGGTGGTACCGAGGTCGATGCCGACCGCACGTGCCATGGGTGTGTCTCCTGCTGGGTTGGGACGGCATACAACTCTTGTATGCCGTGTGGTTGAGTCTTCGGGACTCACCTTGCGTCGGGGAGCTCGTGGTTGTCAAGCTCCGGCTCCGCAAAGTTGCGTCTGATCGACTCAACTTCCAGGTATGCCGTCTTGTTCCCGGCTCGGCGAAGAGGCGCGCCGTATTGATCCTTCGACGCCACAGACAGCTGGGCGAGGTCGACGGTGGCCGATCCGCCCTTGGTCAGCGTCACGGTCAACACCTGCGCCGGGTCGGCGATGGCGATCGAGGCCAGCTTCCGCTTGGGGAGCGCGGGCGCCGAGCGCCGGCAGCGGAGGCGCGCGGCACGGCATACTCGCCGACGAGCACTGGCAGCGGCTGATCAGCCACGAACCCGACTGAGCGCAGGAGAAGCCATGGCCGATGACCTCAAGAGCCGCCTGGTCCCGCGAGTGGTGTCGACACCGGAGTTGCTCCGCCTGGAAACGGTCAGTCGAGATCACGCCTTCAATCAGAACCTGGATCCCGCCTGGCTTGAGAGCGTGATCTCGGTCGAGGGGCATCACCTGATCACCCCAGAGCTGGCCCATCCGGGTCGCGAGCGCGGCGAGGCCGCCCACCTCAGGTCACTGCTGCGCATCCAGCTCAGGACGGACCTGCCGTGGACGGACGCACCCGCGATGCTGTCGCTGCTGGACCTGCCGTTCGAGGTCTTCGAGTCGCTGCCAGAGCCGAGCATCGGAACCCTCAACTGGCTGGTCGACCTCACCACGGCAGGCATACCAACCCAGGCCCAGGTCGCCGAGCAACAGGAACGAACCCAGCTGCAGGTGCGACCGCACGTGCCGCAGGTGCCTCAGCCGATCGCGTCCAACTCATCGGAACGCACGGCATACGTGCCCAATGCACTGCTTTCCCGGCTCGTCGGCGACCGCCTCGTGGCGGTGAGCTTCGTGCTGGACAGCTATCTGCAGCTGCAGTTCGACGAAGCGAACATGAACGTTGGGGTGTGGCCGGTGGTCACTTTCGGCGGTCGACCGTGGCATGCCTCTGACGTCGGCTACGCCGATAGCCTCCGCCACTTGTGCGGCGGGACCGTCGTGAGCACCTCCGAGAAGACCGGTGATGGCCTCCGCATCGGGCTCAGCACTGGAGAGATCCACATCAACCCGACGCTGGACGAGGTCTATGTCGAGATCGCGTTGCTCCGCATGCACCCGGCGCCCGGCGCAAACCAGCCAGGCGAGTGGATGTGCTGGCGTCCCGGCGAGCACTCGTTCGAGCACCTGGGGTGAGTGAAGAAAGGGGCTCTGCGTGGACGAGGGGTCGCGGGTGACGGCGTCGGGGAAGCGGCTCGCGACACGCGCTACCTGTATGCCGTGGAGTCCGGGGCTGACGATGCGACGTGAACATAGATGTATTTTGGATTCATGACATCTACCCTGCTGCAAGTGAGGGGCCTGGACCCGCGTACCCGGGACGAACTCAAGGTAAGAGCGGCCCGCCGGGGGCAGAGCCTCACGGCATACGTGCGCGATCTGCTGGAGCGAGAGGCGAGCACCCCCGACCTTGCGGAGGTGCTGGCCCGGATCGATCACCGCGCGGGCGGCTCTGCCGTATCGAGCGTTGATCTGATCCGTGCCGACCGCGATGGCAAGTGACCCGGAGCCCGCAACGGACGCCGTAATCGTCGTCGACGCCTCGGTTGTCGTGGACCTGTTGACGATGCCCAGCGAAAGAGCTCTCCGGGCAGCCGTGGCGCGGCACCGTCTGCACGCTCCCGCCCTCATCGACTACGAGGTGCTCAGCGCCATCCGAGGCCTGGAGCGCTCCGGCAACCTCGATGAGGTGCGCGCAGAGGAGGCCCTGGCGGACTACTCGGACCTGCCCATAGTGCGAGCGTCATGCGACGCCGACCAACGCCATCGCATCTGGAGTCTGCGACACAACCTGACCGCCTACGACGCTGCCTACGTGGCGCTGGCCGCACGACTCGATCGTCCAGTGTGGACCCGGGACGCCAAAGTCCTGGCAGCGGCAGGGCGCTCGGCGAGGGTCGTGCTCGTCTGACCCACACTGGGCGCCCGAGCGAGTCGGTGGATTGGTACCGTGGATGGCATGATGGCATCGCTGGACAAGGCTGGCCGAGTCGTCATCCCCAAAGAAGCCAGGGACCAGTTGGGGCTGGCTCCCGAAGCGCAGTTCGACGTGACCGTGACCGGCGACGCCCTTCTGCTCACGCCGGTCCGCCGGCCCGGTCGACGCATCATCGAGATCGATGGGTGGCCGGTCATCGAAGCCGTCCGCGGCCTGACCGTGACCGATGCCGACGTCCAGCGCTGGCGTGACGATGGCCAGCGCTGAGGGGTGGGCGGTCGATACCAGCGTTGCCATCGCGGCACTTGACGCCGGGCACGCAGCGCACTCCGCCTCCCTTGCGGCAGTTCGCCGATACCGCCCGGCACTCGCGGGACACACGGCATACGAGGTGTATGCCGTGCTGACGCGACTTCCGGGGCAATTGGCCGTCGATCCCACGGACGCGGCAGCGCTGATCGACCGAGTGTTCCCCGACGTCGTGTGGCTCGGACCCGCCGACAACCAGGCGTTGCGTCGCCGGCTGGCTGCCACGGGGATCGTCGGTGGCGCTGTCTACGACGCTCTCGTCGGGGAAGCCGCTCGCGTCAGTGGCCGACGGTTGCTGACGCGGGATCTACGCGCTCGTCGCACGTATGACTTGGTGGGGGTCGACCACGTCCTGGTCGGCTGATCCGGGTCAGGATGCGTCGAATGTCTGCTGACACACTGGGCACATGGGCGGGCGGCCGAGACTCATTGCCATGTCCGGCTTGCCTGGAGCGGGCAAGTCAACGGTGGCCGGCGCGCTAGCTCGGCGGGTCGGGGCAATCGTCGTGTCGGTCGACCCGATCGAGGACGCCCTGCACCGAGCGGGCCTCGCGGCGGGTGACGAGACCGGACTCGCGGCATACCTCGTCGCCGAGGTCGTAGCCCGAGAGGCTCTGACTCTCGGACATGCGGTGATCGTGGATGCCGCCAACTACGTCGAGGAGGCGCGGGCGATGTGGCGCGACCTCGCCCACGAGTGCTCGGCCGATCTCACGTGGGTGGACGTGACGTGCTCGGACGAGTCGCTCCACCGGCGGCGCATCGAAGCGCGTGACCGAGGCTTTGGGCCCACGTTGGAGCCGAATTGGCAGCGGGTGCTCACCCGACGCGCCGACACGGAGCCGTGGCCGGCGCCCGATGGCGACCGGATGGTGCACGTCGACACCGCCTTCGCGATCGACGCTCAACTGGCCGACCTGCTCACGCCCCTGTCCGCTCGGCCCAGCGACACGGCATACCAGGGATAGCGTCAGACGATGACCGCAACCCCAGCGACAGGGGGGATCTCGACTGGATCATCGACCTGCTCGCTGAGCGTCGGGCACCGCTTGTCGACTTCGCGCCGGTCGTCTGGCGGCCGGCGCCGGAGGCCCGCGCGGCGCACCGCACCTTCATTGCCCACGTGGTGACCGACGGCGCAGCCGCGCCTATCGCACCGCGGACGCCGTGTTGATCGCCGCGCCGCGGGGGGGATGGCTGGCTGGTCGATGACGCGTACGTCAGGGGCGAGCAGTGGCTGGCCACGCCAGAAGGTCGTGACCTGTGGAATGCCCTCGCCGGAGACTGCGCGGACAGTCAGGTGCGGTTCGTTTGCCCGACCTACGAGACCCAACAACGGCCGGTCCTCCGACACTCGCGCAACCTCCCAGGGACCCCAGCGCGCCGCTTGCTCCGTCTACACATGTTGACCAACCTGGTTGGTCAACCCAGGCTCTTCTCATGACGACCGTGAAGGTGCAGTACGCGAAGACCCACCTCTCCGCGTTGCTGGCGCGAGTCGAGGATGGCGAGGAGATCGTCATCGCCCGGGGGTCACAGCAGGTCGCCAAACTGATGCCGCTGCGCCGACCCGGTCAGCGCAACCTGGGTTTCGTCGACCTGCACTTCCCTGAGAGCGTGTTCTTCGAGCCACTTCCGGAGGACGAGTTGGCGGCGTGGGAGGCGGACGAGGGCCGCAAACCGTGAAGGTCCTGCTCGACACCCACACCGTCCTCTGGGCCCTCTCGCAGCCTGATCGGCTGGGAACCGAGGCGCTCGCGGTCGTCAGCGAGATGACTTCCGAGCTAGTCGTGTCTTCCGCCACCGCCTGGGAGTTGTCGACCAAGGCCCGTCTCGGCACGCTGCCGGGAGCCATCGCCATCCTCAGCACCTATTACCGCCACCTGACGCGACTCGGTGCCAGCGAACTCGCCATAACAGGCGAGCACGCCCTGCTCGCCGGATCCCTCGACTGGGCCCACCGCGACCCGTTCGACCGGATGCTGGCCGCGCAAGCCCTCAACGAAGGCCTGCCGCTCATGACCCGCGACCCGGCCTTCGCGTCGCTGGACGGCATACGCCGGATCTGGTGACCCGGGAGCGCCCGCCCGAGGCGCCGGCCTGCCCGTCTAGCCGAAACGAAAACCACGCTGTGGCGTGGGTTTCGTTTCAGGATCCGCGCAGCCGAGCCTGCTCCGCCTGCCACGGGCTCGCTAAGGTCAGCCCATGTGCCTCGCTGAGCACGCCGACCCCGGCCAGCTAGCCCTAGCCACGCCCCGCCACGCGCCCGGCGAGGCCGTAGACCCGATCGCCCTTGCGCCCGTCGACTCGGTCTCGATCACGACCCTCGTTGACAATGTCTACGACGGCCTGCTCACCGACGATGCCCGCACCCGCCGCGCGTCGATCTCCGCCACCTCCACACCGGCCAGCCAATTCCTCGGTGGCGCAACGGTTTTAGGGATGCGCGCCGAGCACGGCTACTCCACGCTCATCACCGTGACCCGCGGCGACCACACCTGGCGCCTGATCTTCGACACCGGCCTCTCCCCCGACGCCATGCTCGACAACGCTCGCCGCCTCGACCTTGACCTGCGCGATGCCCAAGCCGTCGTCATGTCGCACGGCCACTTCGACCATGCCGGCGGCCTCGCGGGTCTCGCGCGCGCTTACGGGCGACACGGCATACCGCTGACCATCCATCCCTTCGCGTGGACTCGCCGCCGCTTCGCGATCCCCGGCTCCGAGTGGGAGCTGCCCACGCTCTCGCCGACTGCGCTCGCTGCCGAAGGCTTCGCGCTCATCGAACGCCGCGTGCCCTCGCTCCTGCTCGACGACTCGGTCCTCGTCACCGGCGAGGTCGACCGCTTGACGGACTTCGAGCTCGGTATGCCGTCCGCCCACCAAGCGTGGGACGGCGCGTCCTGGGTGCCCGATCGCGTGGTCCCCGACGACCAGGCGCTCGTCGTCAACGTGCGGGGCAAGGGCTTGGTCATCGTCACCGGATGCGGGCACGCGGGCGTCGTCAACATCGTCCGCCACGCGATGCGCCTCACTGGGGTGAGCCAGTTGGCCGGGATGATCGGCGGCTTCCACCTGGCGGGGCCAGCCTTCGAACCGATCATCGACCCCACGGTCAGCGCCCTGCGCGACCTCGCGCCCGAGTTGCTGCTGCCCGGGCACTGCACCGGCTGGCGAGCGCAACACGCGCTGGCCGCCGCACTGCCCGACGCCTTCGTCGCGGGCAGCTCCGGCTCCACCTACACGATTGCCGCCTGACCACCGCTCCCTGCCTAGCCCGAGAGGCGGCGTGCCGGCAACCGCCGCGGTCACGGCATACCGGCCCTACGCGAGTTTTGGTGCGGCAGATGATGCGCTATAGCGCGAAGAACGCCACACCAAAACTGGGAGAGAGGGTGACCAGGCGCTCGGCTCACTCGGCAGCGCGGGCAAGGAGGGTGGCCGTTGCCGCGAAGGACTCGGCCTGGTCGAGGTAGCCATGCCAACGCAGGTAGAGCGCCGTGGTGACCCGTTCCACGAACGCCCACCGCCACACCCGCTCGGCATCGACGTCACACCATCCCGCGAGCCGCCGGCACTCCTCCCGCAGGAGCGCCTCCCCCGACCCGGGCTGCGACTCCTGCGCCGCTGCGATCTCGCGGCACGCATCGCGCAGCACCACGCCGAGGTCATAGGCCCGCTCCCCGACGAACCCGTCCGGGTCGATGAGCGTCCAACCGTCCCCACGACGCAGCACATTGCCGGCGTGCGGGTCGCCATGACAGACCACCTCCGGCCGCTCGGTGTCGGCGAGCTCGCGCGCGTATGCCGTGGCCCGCGCCATCGCAGCACCCAGATCGCTGCCATACCGCGGACCGAAGTCGGTGAGGATCGCCAGCAGCCCGGCGGCCTTCCCGATGAACGGACTGCCTGCCTCACGAGGCACCCGCCAGGCGGCCTGCAATAGCGGCGCCACCACCGTCACCTGCTCGGCGAGCGTCGGCGCCTGCGTCCACAACATCGGCCCGAGCCGCTCGATCAGCATCGCCCCGCGGTCGGCGTCCCACGCCAACACCCGCGCATAACCCCGCCCATCGGCCGCGCTCATGACCCGCGCCGCCGCGTCGAGTTCGCCGGGCTTCGCGAGTTTGAGCACGCCCGGTATGCCGTCCGGTCCCGTCACAGCCAGGGTCGGCATCCCGGCCCCACCGTCGAACCAGTGGTCGGGCACCAGCCGCCAGGCACGGCATACCGGTTGGAGCTGTCGCGCGAAGTGAGCAACCGCTGGCTGGAGGTCGCGATCGGAGGCGGCCGTGCGACGCCGGGCTTCCGCGATAGCGGCCTGGATGACGTCCGCGCTCACCGGGCGAGGCTATCGGTCCGGATTCCTGTCGGGCTCGGTCAGTCGCTGGCGCAGCAGCTCGCTCAACGGCTGGGCGAGGGTGTGGTCCATCCAGCGCTTCTCAGCGCGGGCGGTGTGCGCGAGGCACACACCGCGAGGTAGTCCCGGATTTCGGCGGGATGGCGGACACGCGCCTACCTAACGGTGGGCCAGGTCGCGCCCGGATAGCGTCGTGGCATGAGCGCGAAGGGCGCACCGGCGAGCCGGGCGGCACGGTATGCGCGGCGACGCAAGCGTCGAATGGCCCGGGTGGAGCACGACCTCACCCCTGGCCAATGGGTAGCGATCCAGGCCGCGTGGGGAGGCTGCGCGTATTGCCAGGCTGACGACCAGCCGCTGCAGCGTGATTGCGTGCTGCCCATCGCGCACGGCGGGCGCTACACCCGCAGCAACGTCGTGCCCGCCTGCCCGTCCTGCAACAGCAGCAAGTGCGGGGACGAGGTCGTGCTGTGGCTGCGCCGCAAGCGTCTGGACGAGCAGGCCTTCCTGCTCCGTTTCACCGAGATCACTCGGTCCCTAATCGACATGCCGCCGACCGAAGAGATGGCGTGGAAACCGACGTCATAGCGTCGTGCCCTACAGCCGGTCGGCCTCGTTGAGGAGGGCGCGCGCGTTGCGGATCATCGACCTCGCGGACGCGACCGTGATCAGGTTGGGCGAGTAGTGGACAAGGTCCTTCTCGGCCAGGAGACGCCGCAACTTCGTGGGCAGGGTCGAGTCGTGCAGGACGACTGTCTGGAGTAGTGCGACCGCCGACGAGTGGTCGTCACTGCGACTCCATTGCCGCAGGCGAAGGCCGCAGATCGCATCCGATGCGGCAATGGCAGCCAAGACCGCCAGCGCTGCGGCGACGTGCGCCTCACGGCGGTCATCGGAGAGGACCAACTCGGCGACATCCAGGAATGCCCGGGCCTGATCACGGCGCGATCTGGCTTCAGGCGGCGTGCAAGGACGCGTCCGAGGGTTTGCCTGGTCATCGCACCCCCCGCAATACGTCGATCAGGCGATCGCCTGCGATGTGCACGACGTCGGAGCGCCAGGCGTCGACGATCGGATCCTTCTCTCGCACCATGACAGTGAGGGTGGCCAGGTCGAGGTCGACGATCTGGGCAAGGTTGCCCGTCCAGGACCGGATGGACTCACCGAGGGTGTCGAGTTGGAGTTGCCAGGCTTCCGCTTGGCCCTCTTGGAGCCGTCGCGGACGGATCGCCAGAACGTCGATGTCACTGTCGGCCCCGGCCTCGCCCCGCGCAAAGGAACCGAACAAGCTCGCGTGCACCGGCGCCAGCGGCCATCCCAGCACCGCGTCGTGGATCCGAGTGAACACGATGTCGCGGAGATGGCTCAGCGCCATGATGAGGGGCGCCGCCACATGGTTGCGGTTCAGCCAGTAGAGCGGATAGCGCGCGGGCGCGTGCGTCAAGACGATGCCCTGGCCGACCAACCGAGCCAGAACTCTGCGCACCCCTTCATCGCTGCCTCGGGCCATGCGGCGATGGATCTCCGCCGCTGTGCAGGGAGCAGTCGTTGCGGCCAAGACCTGCAGCACGGCGGCGTCGAGCGTCGGAGTGAGGGTGGCAAGCGGATTGGAGAGGTCCACCCGCACAGACTGCCAACTATTCTTGGGCTAAGTCAAGAATAGTTGGGATGACGTGGCGTCAGCCGGTGACGGTTGCGAGGGCCAGTTCGAGCACTCCCTCGAAGTGAGCGGCCCAGTCAGCGACGGCATCGGGGCCGTACTGCTGGAAGACCTCTGCCGTCACCGTTCCCAACACCATGGCCCACGCGGCAAACCCCACCGTCATCACCTGGGCAGCCGTGCCCGGCGGAACCTCCGCCGGCACGGCATACGTACTCCCTCCGATGCCGGCTCGGTCGAGAGCGGGTCGCGGCGACCGCGGGAGGGCGAGCAGGACCGCCATCAGTCGTCCGGTCACCCGCGTGCCGGCCGGGTTGGTGCGCTCGGCTGGCGCGTCGTAACCCGGCACGGGCGAGCCGTAGACCAGCGCGAACTGCTCCGGATGGGTGCGCGCCCAGGACCGCACCGTGCGCCCGATGACGCGGAACTGCTCGCGCGGATCCGCCGAACCCACCTCCGCGAGGGCGGCATCCACGGCGTCCCCCAAGGAGTCGTATGCCGTGACGATGAGTCGCGTGAGGAGTTCGTCGCGGCTGTCGACGTAGCGATAGACGGCGGACGAGGCCACCCCGAGGTCTCGGGCAATGGCCCGCAGCGAGAGTGCCGCAGCACCGTCGCGAGCCAAGTGACGCTCGCCGGCCGCGAGGATCGCCCGCTCCATGGCGGCTCGATTGCTCGCTCGACGGCCTGGCGTGGGGGGCATGGCGCCCAGTGTGACACAACGAGAGCACCGCTCTTGCTTTCTCGCAGCTCTCCTGATGTAATCAGAGAGCACTGCTCACGTTTGATCGGAGATCACCATGGCCCACCACCTCGTCCTCGGCGCCGGCGGCATCGGCCGCGCCACCGCCGCGGCCCTCGTCGCGCGCGGTGAGGCGGTCACCCTCGCGTCTCGCAGCGGCACCTCCGTCGACCTCGAGGGCGTGTCGACGCTCGCCCTCGATGCCACCGACGCCGACGCCGTGGCGGGGGCTGCCAGCACAGCCGCGACGATCGTCAACGCCGTCAGCCCGGTCAACTACACGCACTGGGACCGCGACTGGCCGCCGATCGCCAATGCCCTCCTGCAGGCTGCCGAGCGCAGTGGCGCGGGCTTGGTCACCGTTAGCAACCTCTACGGCTATGGCAAGGTCGACGCACCGATGACCGAGGCAACTCCGTTGCGGCCCAACGGGATCAAGGGCGAGGTGCGGGCGCGGATGTGGACCGACGCCTTCACGGCATACCAGCAGGGGCGGATCCGTGCGACTGAGTTGCGGGCGTCCGACTACTTCGGTCCCGGCGCCGGCCGCCTGGTGAGCTACCTGCAGGGCTTCGTCATCCGCCCGCTGATCGAGGGCAAGTCCACGCTGCGGCTGCCGGTCGGTGACCCGCACGCGCCGCACTCGTGGACCTACCTAGCCGACATCGGTGAGCTGGCGGCCGTCTTGGCGACCGACGATCGGTCGTGGGGGCGCGCCTGGCACGTACCCACCGCACCGCCACTGTCGATGGCCGAGGTCGCAGCGCAAGTCGCGGCCCTCATTCAGGCCCCCACACCCCGGGTCCGACGCATCCCTGCCGCAGCGATGTGGGCGGCCCACGTCGTGCCGCTGGTGCGAGCGCTGGACGAGACCAAGCACCAGTTCGAGCAGTCGTTCGTCATCGATGCGTCGGCCGCCGAGTCGACCTTCGGCTTCCGCCCCACCGCATGGGCCACGGCTCTGGCCGAGACGGTCGCGTCTCTCACCAGCGGTCACGTCGCCGCCGCCGCCTGACCTCGCCTGACCTCACACCGCGCG
>Ga0116181_1004615_pt1 | contig 10302 bp, 2 predicted proteins | sample AD_UKC075_MetaG_FD_89752 | JGI IMG/M metagenome (GOLD analysis project Ga0116181, IMG submission 89752) | Active sludge microbial communities of municipal wastewater-treating anaerobic digesters from USA - AD_UKC075_MetaG | ecosystem: Engineered > Bioreactor > Anaerobic > Digestate | place: USA... | reverse complement strand
GGCCCACACCTGGGCATCAGAGGCCACACCCTGGAACCGGCGGAGCTCATCCTGGAATTTGGGGAAGTTCTTCACGGTCCACTCATAATCAAAAATGTCGCGGATCGCATTAGCCGTCTCTTGCAAAGCCTGCTTCCCTTGCTCGATAGCATTACGCGGACCGTGCGAGGCGTTCAAGACCTCTTCTACTTTGGCCGATGAAACTCTGGTATCTTTATGTCCCATAAAGGCCATGATTGCATCCCGGAGCCTGGTCCCAACGGTCAACGGACTGGTTGCGCCAAACTTCTCTTCGACCGCCCGCTTCATTTCGTGTTCCTGGTTCAGTTCATCGACAGTCTGTTTAAGAATATCTTCTTGGCTAGGCGCTGCCTCAAGGTCTTGTTCGTCACCAACGATTTCCTCGCCTTTTGCATCAATGTTTAACTCAGCCCGGATTCTGTCTCTTTCGGCTATTAAAGCGGCAAGTTCATCCGCTTTTTCGAACGGTTTTTTGAGCTGTTCCTGAGCGTCCTGGAGTTCCTTGCGGGCGTGAGCCAAAGCTTGTTTTGCTTCGACCAAATCTTTGTCTAAATGCTTAATCCAATACTCCAGGCTTTTTATGTTGGCATCAGTAAACTTATACTGTCCATCACCTACAAAGAACCATCCCCCAGGCTTAGACCACAGTTCAAACCCAGCAAACGAACCGAATTTATAATCGCTTTCCGGCTTTTTCTTGAGTGCTACATCCATAAGCGCTTTGTCAGCCTCGGACCGTTTTGTGTAGGTTTTTCCGTCGATGACAATCTTAAACTTGTCACTAGTAGTGTCTTGCCGCCGGGCGATGTCTTTCTCCAGGGCATCAATCATACGCTCTAAGGTTTCAATGCGGAGCGGATAATAGCCGACTTTTTCGGCCAGTCTGCGTTTGCGTTCAATATAATCCGCCTGCTGGGCTTCCAGTTGGGCGATTTTTGAAGACAGCTCTACTTCCTTCAAGATTAGGGGGTTCCCTGAGGCTATGGCCGCCATTTCGTCGGCGGTCATGACAACCTCGCCAAAGGCATCCCCCGATTCGCGCGCCGTTATCTTCCCGGACATGAGCTGATTAATGTATTTGGCCTTATACCTGACCGTATCCCACATCCTGGCGTCGAAAGAGGCCTCGGTAATGTAGTTGATAATCCTTACTCTCGGGTTTGTATTCCCTTGGCGTAGGATACGCCCTTCCCGTTGCTCGATGTCCGTTGGCCGCCAGGGAATATCCAGGTGGTGAAGGGCATAAAGCCGACGCTGGATATTCGCCCCCACTCCCAACATATCGGTGGAGCCCAAGAGAATCCTGATGTTACCTGCGTTAAATTCGTCGAAGAGCTTCAGCTTTTGGGCGTCTGTCTTTGCATCATGGATAAAAGCAATCTCTTTCGCCGGGACACCTTTCTTAATTAGCTTTTGTTTGATGTCATCATAGACATTAAAGCCTTCTCCGCCAGGGGTTCCCAGGTCGCAGAAGATTACTTGCGTTAACTTATCCTTTTTGGTAGTCTGCCATATCTTATAAACCTCATCCACGCAGGCATTAAGTTTACTGTTCGGGTCATCAGGAAGGCTCGGATCAATCAGCCGCATATCAAGAGCAGCTTTCCGGCCATCGCCGGTGATTTTAAGCATATTATCGCTGCCTTTTTCCGGGCGCTTCCCTTTAACGGCATTGGCCCTTTCCACCAACGTTTGGATATAGGCCTTCAATCTTTCCGAAGGGGGTCTGGTTATTGCTTCGACTTTCTCGCCTTCAATCTCCGGCCTGGGCAAGTTTAGGTCTTCTGCGGTCTTCACATCAGCAAACTCCCGGAACATAGAGAGCACTTCCGGCAGGTTGATAAACTTGGCGAATTTATTCGACGGGCGGTATCCGCCTCCGGCTGGTGCCATTTCAAGGACCGTAATTACTTCACCGAAGGTGTTCGCCCACAAGTCAAAGTTACTTAAACCGTACTCCTCTAAGATGTCCGGTGCCAGGTACCGCATCATAGTGTAAAGCTCGGCCATACTGTTAGATACCGGAGTAGCCGTGGCAAACACAAGCCCTCTCCCACCGTTAAGGCGTTGGAGATACTTGACCTTCATAAACAGGTCAAAGGTCCGCTGGGCCCCTTCCTTATTTCCCAAACCGGCAACATTGTTCATCCGGGAAGTAAAGAACAGGTTTTTGTAGTAATGTGCTTCGTCTAAAAAAAGCCCATCAATACCAAGTTCGTCGAAGGTCATGAAGCCGACGTCTTGTCTTTCCCGGAGGGATTCCAGCGCCTTTTTCATTTGCGCTTCCAGCCTTTTCTTTGCCTGTTCCAGGTTTTTGACCGTAACGGTTCGCCTTTGACCTAATTCTTTCTCCCGTAAAATGGCTTCCTCTATTTTTTCGAGCTGCTCGTTAAAGAAGTCCGTGATCATGCTCTCCGGCATCGGGATTCGTTCAAAAGAGGAATGGGCCATGATTATTAAATCCCAATCACCGGTGGCAATCTTGGCAAAGAGCTGTTTCCTCCGGTCCTTTTCAAAATCCTTTTTCCCGGCTACTAATACTTTGGCCGCCGGATATAAGGTGAGCGCTTCGGCAGCAGTCTGCTCCACCAGATGTTTGGGTACTACCATAACCGGCTTACGGACCACTCCTAACCGGCGAAGTTCCATTGCGCTTGCAATCATCTCGAAGGTTTTACCCGCCCCTACCGCATGGGCCAGCAAGGTATTGCCGCGCGATATTACCCTCCAGATGGCGTTGACTTGATGTGGCCGGAGTTTGATGGCCGGGTTCATTCCAGGGAACGTTAGATGGCTTCCATCATATTCGCGGAGACGCACGGCATTGAAAGTATCATTGTACCTCCGCGCCAGCCTTTTCGCCCTTTCGTTGTCCTCCCACAGCCATTCCTTGAACCGATTCTGGATTTTTTCTTGCTGTGCACGGGCCGCCATCGTTGCTTTGGGATTGACCACGGTATATTCATTTATACCGTCCGAAACCTTATCCCTTACCGTCGGTTTCCTGCTGTTGAGGGCCATTTCAATTAATTCAATCGCGTTCACCCGGGAAGTTCCCCAGTCTTCGTTTGCTAATGTGCTATATTTAACGACTGATGAAGCACTGACATTCCAGGTGCCGGTTTCCGGAATATAAGTCACCTCTATTGCGTGTCTGCGGCAATTCAAGAGGGAGCAAATAAAATCCCGGACATCGTCCGGGCTGATCCACGACGCGCCTAGTCTGGCACTAATTTTTTCCGGGGGAATATCCTCCGGGATAACCTTCTCCAAGGCCTCCACATTAGATTTAAACCTCGGGTCAACCTCCGCCGCTCTTTTGGCGATTTCCAGCTTCCGCCGGACATTGCCTGAGAGATAATCGTCGGCAGTTTTATAACCACCCTCCGGATCGCTGAAGACAAGACCGTTTAAGGCTTCGAGCAATTCCTCTTTGCTTTGACCTGTCAATTCGGCCATCCGGTCCATATTCACCGCGCCTGTTTCGTTAAGGCTGATCATAAGTGCTTCTTGCGGGTTATCCGCTTTGGTTGGCCGTTCATATTTCTTAATAGTCCGGCGGGTGAAACAGTCAGCTTTGGTGGCGGTTTTGGTTTCTTCATCCCATTGTTCCAGCGACAAAAGCAATGGGAAGTCCGGATCCTCGTTAAAGGCTTGGGTGTTGCCTCGGCTGTGGATCGGCCCATGCTTTTTCACAAACGCATCATATACCTTGTTAAGCTTTTGCCGTAATGCTTCTATTTTGGCCTCCGGTACATCATCCATTAATTGCGCCCGGAAATATTCACGGGCTGTATCCCGGAGAGGAATCATGTCCTTAATTCTTTGTGCCCTTTTCCCGGTAACCTCGACCGGCACCAAAGTACCATTGTCGTTCTGATAGATTTTCCCGTCTTTGATGGTGTAGGCATCGTTTTTCAGATCTGCTGGTGGAGGAATAATCTCATCAGCTTTTACTGCTTCGGTTGCCTGGTGGACCGGCCTGGTCATAATATTCTCCGGCAGGTTCTCAATCGCTTTGGCCAGAGCTTCCTTCAAATCGCGGCCATCGGGTTCCAGGGTGTACTCGTTGGCCCGGTACATGGAACCTTTCATAGAGTGTTTGCCAAGGACCATTTCCGGGTGATTGGCGTAATATTCATTGACCTTTATACCGTCTCCAACATCAGCCAACCCCAGCCAGGCTTCCCCGGCTGGTTTTTCTCCCTCCGCTCGTTTACGGAGGAAGATAATATCGGTCGTAACCTCCGTCCCTGCATTTTTTTTGAACGCAGTATTCGGCAGGCGAATTGCGCCAATAAGGTCTGCTTTCCGGCTAAGGTATTTTCGTACCGCGTCGCTTTGGGAATCCATTGTGTAGTGAGAAGTAATAAAGGCCACCACCCCGCCCGGCCGGACAAGGTCAATGGCCTTCGCAAAGAAATAGTTATGGATTTGCCGGTTCATCCCCACTTTAGCATATTTGGGGTCATGTACCGGATAATTCCCAAATGGAACGTTGGACACAGCAACATCATAGAAGTTTTCCGGAAGCTCGGCTTCCTCAAAGCCCTGTATTCTGATGTCGGCATCCGGGTAAAGGGCCTTGGCAATCGCGCCGGTAATCGTATCAAGTTCCACACCGGTGATCCGCGTCTTGCCAACCATATCCTCTGGCATCAACCCAAGGAAATGACCAATTCCCATAGAGGGCTCAAGCATATATCCGCCCTTAAAACCAAGCCGTTTCAGGGCGTCATACATTCCTTCGATAACTTCTTGCGAAGTGTAGTGAGCATTTAAAACAGAGCCCCGAAGACGATTATATTCCTCTGGCTCAAGAAGTTTTTTGAGCTGCTTTCTTTCCAACTCCCATTCGGTATTGCCTTCGACAAATATTCCTTGAAGCCGGGTGTCGCCCCATCCAACGTATTTCAGGAGCTTCTCTTGCTCTTCCGGGGTTGCATCCCGGTTCTCCATTTCCAGCAGTTTAGCTATACGAATTGCTTCGATGTTGTTCCGGGCCCTGGTCTTTGCGCCCCCTTCAATGTCCAGAGAGGTAATCCGCACATTTCGCCTGTTTAGAGGAGAAGATTTTGCGGGAACCTTTCTCCCAGTGTCGGCACGTCCTCCTCGCTCGGTAGCAGTATCCACTCCGGCAGCACCATCTCCAAGGCTTGATAGTAATCTGTCCCCTTGGTGATCAGGTCCGCGAGAGCCTCCGACGTCTTCTCCTGTGCCTCTATCAACGCCTGGTTCAACCGCCCTGACTTCATCAGTTCTTTGAACATCTTCGGTCGATGCTCCCGCCAGTGGTCCCTGGCCATCCTGCCCCAACGGCCCAGTGCGGACATCTTCTTTCCCCTCCTTCAACTCCATTATCTTTTGGCGGATATAGTCTTTATCCGCCTTTTTAGTGAATTTATACCGGTGGTCCCCATTACTAAGCCATAAGACTGGAATAGCCCCTTGTTTGCCTTCCTCAATTTCAGTATATCCCTGTTTGATTAAATTGTCGATAAGTTCCTTGACTGACCCTGATTTTTCTATGCCTTCAGGGGTATTGTATCTAACCGTTCTGGAAAGCGCTTCTTCAATCTCTTCCTGTTTCCTGGCCTCCTCCTTCGCTTTTATCTCCGCCTTTTGCTGCTCCAGATATTGGTTATATGCTGCCTCCCCGACAAACCGCTTGACTGCCTCTTCTGCCGATTTAACAGTTTTCCCGGTTTCAATCCCGGTTATTTCCGTAAACATTTGCTTAGAAACAACGTTATCCGGAACAGTAAGGATAGAAAGGAGCTTTCCAACATCTTTAGTGTCAATCGCATCAGATAGTTTGCGCAGGCCTACGGTGTAATCTTCCTGCCCGGCCCTCTCTAATATCTCTTTATGTTCTTCCGGTGTCATCAGCTTAAAGTAATCATCGGTCTGGAACAATTTTTGCAGGTCGGCCAACCTTCGCCTCTTTAATTCATTGGCATACTTTTGGATAATCTTTTCCCGGTCAGAAGGTTGTTCAGCTTCGTCTGGGCGACCCCTCTCTTCCTCGGTTAATTGCGCCCGTTTCTCGCTCGTTATTGCTTCATCTTCAGAAGGTTGTTCAGCTTCGTCTGGGCGACCCCTCTCTTCCTCGGTTAATTGCGCCCGTTTCTCGCTCGTTATTGCTTCATCTGCTGGCCCGGCGGTATAATTCCGCTCAAAATCTTTCTTACTTACTCTATACTCTAGACCTGTCCCGGTCCGGACCATGACCTTATCCTTGTCCACTCCAACAAACTCCACCGGGGAACCGTTGAAGTATACAATATCACCCGGTTTGAGTCTTTCTGTTTTTACGGGTTCGCCTGTTGCTCTAGCAGGCTGCTGTACCGCCTTCTGCTCGGCTTCGGGCGCACCCGGTCTCTCGCCCGGTACCTTCGTCTCAACAGGTGGCTGTACACCTCTAAATTCTTCCGCTCGTTGGCTTTCGTATTTTGGCTCAGAGCGTTTTTCAACTCCTTCCATGGGTGATTGGACCTGCTGGGATGTAATCGGCGCTCCTGCGCCAAATTTGGAAGCCTGGACGGGAATCGAAAGTCCTGTCGTAGGTGTCGCCGTCTTGACTACTGGCGCTTGAACGCCCTTCGAAACGACGGGATCCTGGGCAGTTGGTGGTGTCGCCTGCTGCCCGATGCTTGGTCCCGCTGCCCGTTGCGCGTTGAAATTGGCTATTGTTCCGTTGATGCCGCTATTAACTACATTTTTAGCATACTGTTCAAAGTCCGGCGACCATTTATTCTTTCGGGCAAGGTGTTCAACATAGCTTAGTGCTTCGTCCCGCATTCTACTTAGTTCGCTTACTGCTTTGGAAGGGTCTCCTTGGCTAATAGCTCCCATTTCTTTATTAAGTTTCTGACTAAACTCGTAGAGGGGTTTTAGCACCTTCTTCAGGATAAGCGCGTACTTCCTCTGTCCTTCGGCCATTGCCCTCTCCATTGGGTTTAGGGCAAGGTAAGCAGCATCAAACAAAGCCGCGAACACAGCATTTAAAGCCATCCCGCCTAAAGTCTCTTTTTCTTCGGTGATCGGTGCGGCGGCCAAACTCCCGGCTAAAGCAGAAAGACCGGTTTTTGCCGGTCTCCCTATCATTGTAGGAATGGTAGGGGCCACGTCCCGTAATGCCGTCCCGGTTCCGCCCATCGCCCCCCAGAACGCCCCTTCGGCCAGAATGTCTCGCATAGTAGGCTTATCTCCCGCCGTCGTGAGTGGGTCGACAATGCCTCTTTTTACCATTCCTGTTGCCGCGCTACCTAGTGCCGCTTTTGCGACCGGCGACATTTTCGCCACCGCAGGGATCGTGTCCGCCGCTACCCCTACTGGGCCCAGAAGCGCTTTTGTGATTAGCCAGTTTACTATGTTCCGACCGACAGCCCCACCGGTATAACCGAGTTTTATTAGTTGGCTGTTCAGGACTTCCGGGTCAACCCCTGCGCGTTTCATAGCAACTTCCCACTCTTCGGGACTATATGCCGCGCCGACCATCCCAGCGGTTGGGAGCCAATTGATGATGTTCCCTAGCTTCTTGGCTCCTTCTTTAAGTGCATCGGGGTCTGCTTTGACCGGAGCGAAGGAAGCAGGCATATAGCCTCCAGCTGTGTCCCAAACTCCCGGTTTTTTGGCCGCATCCTCGCCGGTAATCGTGAAAGCCTCCTCCAGGCGTTCCAGAAGCCCCTGTTCGGGTTTATCATATTTGCCGGCATACTCGGCAAAATCCTTGGCGGCCACGGGATACTTGGGGACCGGCGGAGTTTCCGTTTGCCCTGGGTAGGCTCCCGGATAGGCGCTGACATATTGTTGTTCAGACAGCCGCTGTGCCAACAACCGATCGGCAAGTTTTTCGATAAGTGTGGTTTCCTGTTCCAGCTGGAGCCGTTCCGCTTCTAACCGCAGTCTTTCTTCTTCCTGTCGGCGGCGTTCTTCTTCCAGTTCCTCCGGAGTTAGCGGAGACCAGCTATACAGTCGGCCTTTTTGAAACGCTTCATCAAACAAATCTAGCCTTGGCTTCTTTTTAGCCATTAAATATCCCTCCTTAAGGGATAAGTCTTAGGAGCTTCAAGTAAGACGTAATCGGCGAGTATTCACGGGTCCCCGGTTTGTATCTTCGGCCGAAATATGTCTCCGTAAATTCTTTCTTTGGGATACCAAGGAACCCCCTCCCAACCTGAATCTCCTGCGGACCGTGTTTTTGCGCATGGGAGAGGAGCGTATAATAATAATCACCCAGCAACGTCGCCAACACATCTTCGTAATTTTCGACATCTGCCAAATATTCAGATCCGACATTGTATTCATCCAGTAAATTATAAAGGTCAAGGAACATCTTCTTCCTTTCCGCGTCATCAAGAGGAATTCCTATTCCAGGTAGTTCCGGGGCAACCTCTTCTAGCTCCTTCGCCAAGTCCGCTTGAAATAACTGTAATTTCACCGGGAAAAGCTCTTCCCCTTGACGGTAGCGTTGCTCGGCCAGCTTCCTCTCCCATTCCTTGAGCAGCATATCCTCTTCAAAACTTTGCCCTCTTTGTTCATGCTCTTGCTGAGACAGAAGGTTGCTGAGCCTCAAACCCTCTTCCCTCAGCGGGTCAGTTCTCATTCTGAACCCTATATCCAGGTCGCGCAAGGCGTTTTCCTGGTCTAGTGCTTTAAGACGAAGAGGATTCGCTTTTTCTGTGAAGTCCAGGTCTAAGTCCCGCCCTCTGTTTTCTTGCTCCAAGGCGTAAAGCCGGAGCGGATTGGCCTGCCTGGCAAAATCCACATCAAGTTTAAGTCCCTCGTTTTCGAGTCCCAACCGTTCCAGGGTATAGGGGTGTGTTTCCTCCGCCCTCTTTTCCGCCTGCTCTTGCAACCACTGGTTAAACTCCTTCATGTCTTCCTGGAACTTGCGGTACCATTCACGTTCCAGTTCTTCCTGTCGTTGTCGACGCGTATCCCGGTAACTATCCATCGCCGCTCCGGCGAGAAGGGCTAAATTCATCTGTCTTCACCTGCCTTTTACGAGAATATCTTGTCCAGAAGTCCTCCTATACCGGCGCCCGCCGCAGCTCCACCCGGACCGCCAAAAATAAGGCCAGCAATCCCTCCAAGCAACTTACCAAGCCCGGTAGCAGTATCCTTTTTCTTTTGGTATTTGAACTGTTCTGAAGCCATTTGGCGCTCGAACTCCTGGGCTAGACGCTGAAGCTCAAGGAGTTGAGTTCTATAAGCCTGGTCAAAGGTCTGTCCCTCGCGTTGCAACCCCAGAACATCACGACGGTAATCCTGGTCGAAAAGCTGCCCTTCTTTCTGAAGTTCATACATCAACTGTCTCATCATTTGGTCAAAGGTTTGGCCTTCCCGCTGTAGACCAAGGACGTCCTGCTTATAGCCCTGTTCAAATTGCTGCCCTTCTTTCTCTAGCTCATACATCAATTGTCTCATCGCTTGGTCAAAGGCCTGTCCCTCACGTTGCAAACCCAAAACGTCCTGTTTGTAACCGTGTTCAAACTCCTGCCCTTTTTTCTGAAGCTCATACATGCGGTTCTGGTATTCGTCTTCGGATAAAATCCCTCTGTAGGTCAATACGTCCCCAAGGGAACTCAAAGCCGGGAACATCGACAAGGCTTGCGCCTGGTCCGCCCTGGTCAGAGCAAGATTTTCCTGTTCTATTTGGGACCAGAGGTCGCCCAGTTGGCGGTTTTGGTTCTTCATCACCTCATTGGCCCATAGATCGGCGGCCACTCCGGAGCCGGACAGACCGGACGTCGCCAGCCGGGCCGCAAACCGTTCTTCCTGGGGCTTAAATACATCTTCAACCATTTGTTGCGCCCTAGCCTGGTACATTTGGTTCATTTGCTCTGGGGTATATGCTTGATAACCTGGAGCAAGAACTTTAGAAAACCAGTCCCCCGCCTGTTGCCTGAACGGGTCGTTAAGGAGCCTCTGTTGGATAAGCTCATCTAGGTTAAGTCGTTTATTCCCCGCTGCCACCGGCATCTTCGTCACCTCCCGTTAATCTTTATTCACAACGGTATACTCTTTGTCGCAAAGAAACCCCACAACCTCCGGAAAGATTTGAGGATAAGGAGCGGGGACGCCTTTTATTCATTACATATGCAAGCGAACTGGTACCCATAGGCTATTTAATTCACCTCTTTCCATTGGGGAAAACGCTCCTCCTGCGAAGCGTTTTTCCCGATAAAATTGACTAGCTCCACATATAAAACCCCATTTTCTCTTTTCGCAGAGATGATGGGGTGAAATGGGAAGTTGGTTGGGATATGGATTGTT
>Ga0116181_1004611_pt1 | contig 10309 bp, 8 predicted proteins | sample AD_UKC075_MetaG_FD_89752 | JGI IMG/M metagenome (GOLD analysis project Ga0116181, IMG submission 89752) | Active sludge microbial communities of municipal wastewater-treating anaerobic digesters from USA - AD_UKC075_MetaG | ecosystem: Engineered > Bioreactor > Anaerobic > Digestate | place: USA... | reverse complement strand
GCATGGGAGAGCTGCTATTGCATGTGTTATGACCTTCACCTGGAACTTGCCCAGTGCAAATACCTGGCGGGGGATACGGGTGCGGCAGAACAACTGTTTGATACAATCCTCAGGCGGGTGGAATCAGAGCTTGAGAAGACGGATGTATACGGCCTGAAGATGGAGCTGTATGCCGGAACCGGGAAATACTCCGAGGCTGTACAAATAGGTATAGATGCGCTGAGAAATTTGGGGGTGGACCTTCCCACCCATCCCGGCATGATTGACATTGCCAGGGAGGTCCTGGTCTATAAATGGTACATGCGCAACAAAAAAATAGAACACCTGGCAGAGCTGCCGGAAATGAAAAACCCGGTACAGAGAAAAGTGGCCCAGCTCCTTATAAAGCTTATATTGGCAACCTGTACAAGTCACCCGGATTTATACGCCTTTACCATCATAAAGGCCGGAAATCATTCGATAAAGTATGGTAATTCGGAGATAGCCTCGGTGGGGTACCTCGGTTACAGCATAACCGAAGGAAGCGTGCTGGGAAACTACACCGTCGGGCACCGGCTGAGTGAAGTGGCGGTAAGACTTGTAGAAGAGTACGGGAAAAGTTCGGAGAAATGTATAGTGTACTTTACGGTAGGGGCAATAATATACCACTGGACAAGGCACGGGAAGGTGGGCCTTGGATACCTCTACAAGGCATTGAATTTTGCCATCCAAACGGGAAATGCGCTAATTGCGGGATATTCATACTGTGTTATCTTGGAAAACAAGTACCTTTTGGGAACGACCCTTGACGAAGTATTGGAAGAGATAGAGCTGTGCAGCGATTATGCCAGGAAAATGAAGCACGAGAATCTTGCGATAAACATCGAGGTTTACAGCAGTCTTATTTCCACCCTTTCCGGTCGAAGCGAGGGATTTTATTCGACGCCGGACGATATCCCCGACGAGGACAGTTTTATTGAACTGGCAAAACGGGACAAGGCCTCGCTGGCGGCATATTATTTTTCCAATATGCAGCTTTCGTACCTGTCCGGCAATTACCGTGAAGCGCTGCATTATGCCGAAAAAGCCGAAGGCTGCAAAGATGCAATAATGGGGTTTATGCTGTCTGCAGACTGCAATTTCTATCATTCCCTTTCCATTGCCGCGGTGTATAAAGAGCTGTCCCCAAAGGACAGGGGGCGGCTTATGAGAATTCTTAGAAAGAATCAAGGGATAATGAAAAAATGGGCGGACAGCTGCGGGGATAACTTTCTGCACAAATACCTCCTGGCCCGGGCGGAAATGCTTCGCGTCCTAGGCAGGAAGCATGAAGCGGAACCCCTGTACGATGAAGCCATAGCATCGGCACAGCAAAACGGTTATGTCCAAAACCAGGCCATTGCCTGTGAATTGGCTGCAAAGTTCTATGCGGCGGAAGGCCGGCAGAGAATTGCAAAGGCATACATGGGTGACGCCTATCGTTTGTACAGCGAATGGGGTGCCATAGCAAAGGTTCGGGACCTTGAAAAACGTTATCCCGACATGCTTGAGGAAATGGTGCAGGAGGAAAGGAAAAAGAAGCACGATTCGATGGAGGCAATAAAGGATATTCTATCAGGCATAAGGCAGGACGAAGCCGGCGCAAGCGCTGATAGCAACGAAATCCAAAGGGCCATACGGGAAATTTCGAAACAGGCAGACTCCTGTGAACAGCCCGAGAACTTCCTTGAGATAACGATAAAATGCATCGGCGCAAGCAGGGGATACCTGATACTGGAAAAGGACGACGAACTGTTTATTGAAGCGGCAAGGGGTCGGGGTTGCGGTCTTGATGCCGGGACCGAAGCCATTCCCCTTGAAAAGTGCGAGTTTCTCTCAAGGCAGGTGGTAAGATACGTGGCCCGGACTCTTGAACCGGTCATTATCGAGAACGTTGAACAGGCCGGGATATTTGCCCGGGACCCGTATATTGCGAAAAAGAGGGCGAAGTCAATAGCCTGCATTCCCGTGCAGCTTCAAAACGTCCCGGTGGGAGTCCTGTACCTGGAAAATAATGCTGTGCCGGGAGTGTTTACCAACCAACGGCTTGAACCGCTGAGGCTGCTGGCAGGGCAGATGGTATACGCAAAGGCGCTGCAGCGCTTCATCGAGCGGAACGGGTCGGAAACAAAGGGCCTTTTAGCTTTGATGCCGGTTGATACCCTTACCGACAGGGAGATGGAAGTGCTGAAAATGATGTCAAAGGGGATGTCCAACAAAGAAATAGCCGAAGGGCTGGAAATGACGGTGAATACCGTAAAGACCCATATAAAAAATATATATGGAAAGCTTCAGGTAAACAGAAGAGTCCAGGCGGTAGCCAGGTCGAAGGAGCTGGGTATTTTATAAAGTGTCTATAATAAATTGTTTCTTATCACCCATTCGGGTGATGTTTTTTTATGCAATATTAATTATTCTATTTATTGATGGAAGGGTTGTCACCCGTTTATTGTACATTTACTATAAGGGATGATGGTATGACTGATAAAAAGTATGTACATATTTACCAGTGCAAACCCGGGGATATCGTTGCGGAGGATATTTTTGACAGGTACGGTTTCCTCGTGACACCAAGGAATGAGGTTATTAGCAGGCAAGTCATTGAAAGGCTGAAGACTTTCAGGGTACGTCAACTATCAATATATGAATCGGAGATAAAAAAGAAAACAGAAAAGTGAGTACCAGGCAGCGGAACCTGACACGTTACGAAAATGAGTTAAACAAAGAAATAGGTTTAACGAAGGAAAAACAGGTGGTATACAATGAAAGACCAGGTTTTTAAATCAATTCTACTGGTATTAATTGTAGGCGGCGTTATTATATGGCTGGCTGCCATTATTTTTTATGGCGTAGAAGGTATGGAAAACGCATTTTTTATTTTTATTACAAGCCAGCTATTAATAATAATATGCTGCGCCTTGGTTATCCGGGCACTTCATCAGCAGGCCAACAGTGACAGCTTAACCGGCGTGTCCAACAGGAGACGTTTTTTTGCCAAGATGGCCGGGGTATTAGGGCAAAGGCTGCCCATTTCCCTTATGATGATTGACCTGGATAATTTCAAAAGGATAAACGATACGTACGGGCATTTGGTAGGCGACGAGGTACTGAGACAGTTTGCCCAAATACTAAAGGATAATACGAGAAAAACAGATCTGGTGGCAAGGCTTGGGGGAGAGGAGTTTGTTGTAGTCCTACCGCTAACCCACCATGAGAATGCTGTAAAGATGGCTGAAAGGATTAAACAGGCCGTTGAAGCCAAAACTTTTATATGCGGCTCGGCTGACGAAAATATTACTGTAAGTATCGGTACCGTAACTTCCAAGTTCCCGATGGATGCCGACTATTTGCTGAAGTTTGCCGACAAAGCATTATACAAGGCCAAGGAGAAGAAAAACATGGTTGTGGCCTATGAACAACTAAAAACAATATGACAACAACCTCATCCCCTTATTGAGAAATCGCCGGCTTTTTAGGCCGGCGATTTTCGATATGGAAAAGGTTGGCCTTAAACAGTATAATACTCTAAAGGGGAAAAAGGGGTGAAAGCGTGACCAAGTTTGGTAAACCGAGGAAGTCTAATCTAGTTGTGCTAATCGTTTTGGCTCTTATGGCCGTTTTGCCCGGCTTTGTTTCCGGGCAGGCCCGGCCTGCCTTGGAAATGCAACATAGACTTGAGGGAATCTCGGAAGACGAAAAGGCAGTACTCGAAACCCTTTTTATACTTTCACAGGAAATAGAAGAAATGGACCGGGAACAGCAGGACATTACACGGAAAATGGAAGCCCTTAGGGAAGAAGTCAAGGCTGTTGCTGAAAAGATAGAAAACCGGCAGAGGGATTATGAAAACAAACTGGATATTTTAAAACGGGTTCTTGTCAGCTACCAGAGAAACGGCCCCGCCTCCTATTTAAGCATAATACTAAGGGCGGACAGCCTTAGCTCCTTTTTGCGAAGCATAAATATAATAAAGGACCTTGTACGAAATACAAGAGAGCTTCTGGATCGCCTTGAGCAGGACTGGAAGAGGCTTATGGCGGAGCGGGAAAGCCTGGCGGACAAAATAGCGCTGCTGGAAACCAAAGAGGAAGACCTTAAGGAAGCCATGGCAAAGAAACGGCAGCTTAGGGAGGAACAGGAGGCCTATTTGAATTCCCTAAAGGAGGAAGGGGACCATTACAGGGAACTGCTGACCAACCTGCAGGACATGTGGGACATGATAAAAGAGCTGGTTTCGGATATTATTAATGAATTCAACAGGATTATAGGAGAGGGCAAGTTCCCGATGGAGGAATTGGACTTAAAATTCAGTTTGCTTGGTATAAGGGGTACTATCCGTGAGGAAACTCTAAACAGCGTTTACAGGGAGAACTCGAACCTGGACGAAATAGTATTCCATTTTTACCCCGGAAGGGCTGAGATAGAGATTCCTGAAAAACAACTGGTCCTGGCAGGCACGTTTTCTATCGAAGAAGGCAGAGTTTTAAAATTCGTGGCGGAGGAAGGCAGCTTTTACGGTATGAAACTGGAACAGGCGTCATTGGATGAATTGTTCCGGGATGGGTATCTGTCCATTGACTTCGGTGCTTTTTCGGATGCCAGCCTCCAATCGGTGAAGATTTGTGACGGTTACCTGGAGTTTACGGTAAAGCCTTTTTAATAGCATAATGTGGCAGGGGGGATAAGCATGATAGAAGCAAAGGGAGTATCCTTGAGATATCCGGACGGTACACTGGCGCTAAAGGGTATAGACCTGGAAATTGGTACCGGGGAACTGGTGTATATAACGGGACCCAGCGGCTCCGGCAAGACAAGCCTTCTGAAACTGTTGATGGGGATTGAATACCCTACTTCAGGGTCCCTGAAGGTGATGGGCCAATCCATAGCCAAGGGCCAGGAGGGCAATATAAGGCGTCTTAGAAAAAGGATTGGACCCGTCTTCCAGGAGTTCAGGCTTATACAGGGAAGGACGGCGCTGGAAAATGTTATGATGGGAATGCGGTTTTTGGGTATCCCATGCCGGCAGGCCAAGGAAAACGCCAAAAGCGCATTGACCAGGCTGGGATTGGAGCATAAAGCCTTGTCCATGGTGGAAAACCTGTCCTGGGGGGAGGCCCAAAGGGTAGCCATAGCCCGGGCGGTGGCAAGAAAACCCCGGCTGATAATGGCCGATGGGCCCACCGGTAACCTGGACCATGATAACGCGTTGATAATATTGGACCTGCTTACTTCCTTCAGGGATACAAACACAACCGTAATTATTACCACCCATGCCACCCACTTGATTGAGAGGCAGGAGAATGCTACCTTTATAAGGATGAACGGCGGAAATATTTCGGTGGAAAGACGGGGGAAAGCCTATGAAGAATACCTTGTATAACGCGCCTTATTTTATGAAGGAAGCCGGGAGGGTTCTTTGGCAAAACCGGCTGTCCAGCGTATTTTCGTTTTTGAGCACAGGACTTATATTATTTATCCTGGCGGTCATTGTAGCGTGCTGGAGTGTAGGTAACCTGTTGATTAAAACCATGCAGGACGAGGCGGAAATAAGCGCGTACCTTGACCGGGACATTGGAACAGAGCAAGTTTTAGAACTGATTGAAACCATAAAGGGCATGGAAGGAGTGCGGGATGTCCAGCTGGTTGACCGGGAAGCGGCTTACGGCAGAATGAAAGAGATACTGGGTGATGAAGCCGGTGTCCTGGAACTGTTTGAAGAGAACCCGTTTGAGGCTTTTATAGAAGTAAGAATTAGCCTGGGTGAATTGGAAAAAATCACGGAAAGGCTGGAAAGCTTAAAAGGGATAAACCATGTTAGGAATAACAGGGAAGTCCTGGAACGTGTTCAAAGCATCACAATTGGGTTAAAGAGGTTGGGTTACCTGATTGTTACTGCAGTGAGCATAAGTACTCTGGTGATAGTGTCCCATATGATTAGGCAGGGGATATACAACAACAGGGTTCAAGTTGGTGCTTTACGGCTTTTAGGGGCCCCAGAAAGTTTCATTGGTTTCCCCTTTGTACTGGCAGGATTGCTGCTTACGCTGGCGGGCGGACTGCTGGCGTCCTTTGTTATCGTTTTCCTTGTAAACAGGACTTACAGCGCCATGGCCGGATCGCTTCCCTTTATCCCACTGCCCGCAAGAAACCAACTGGTATCCGGGTTGCTTCTTTTCGTTTCATCTGTAAGCATCCTGTTGGGGGTATTGGGCAGTATGTTTGGACTGCGCTCTACGAAATAGAATGAGCCGTGAAACTGCTTATTTTATTCAATGTCAGCCGTAGGGCTGATGTTTTTTTGTTTGCAGTCAATAAAAAGGGATATAAGTTCTTATATAAAAAAATGTCTAAAACAATAGCTTCGTGGAGGTGCATCATGAGAATATCTACAAAGTTTGGCGGAATGATGCTGGTTATCATACTGCTTACGGGATTCCTTATGTTTTTTACACTCACATCAATTAATGAAATTAAGAATATTACTACGGAACACCAGGAAAGGAACACGCCCTTGATGGTAACTGCGTTATCCTTCCAAAAAGACGTGATTCAGATTCAACAGTGGCTTACGGATATCTCGGCAACCCGTGGAGAGCCCGGTTACGACGATGGCTTTGAGATGGCTGCCATGTATTATGAAAGCGCCAAGGACAGAATTGAGCTTCTAAAAGAATTGGGGACTGATGAAGAGTTCATTAATACCATTTCAAAAGAACTGGACGGATACTATAACATCGGCAGGGAAATGGCAAATACATATATAAACGAGGGGACCGAGGCGGGCAACAGGTACATGGAGATATTTGACCCCTATGCCGAAAAGATGGAGGAAAGCGTCGCGGCTCTTTTGGAAGAAGCGGACAGAGACTTTAAAAGTGGTAATGATATGATTAAAGCAAGTATAGAGGGCTTATTCAGCAAATCCGTAATACTGTTTTGTATTGTAATTGTAATAAGCGCGCTTTCATATTTTACGATTCAAAAAATTGTTATTAAACCTCTGAACAAAGTGACGGAGGTTCTCAAAGATATAGCCGAAGGGGACGGGGATTTAACCAAACGAGTCGACATAAAGTCCAAGGACGAAATAGGAGATATGGCGTGTTATTTCAATGGTTTTTCGGATACAATTCAAGGAATTGTTAAAACAATAAAAGAGGTTTCAGAGAAGGTAGACCAGGCAGCCCGGGAGCTATCTGCCGCTTCCGAGCAATCCGCCGCCGCTGCAGAACAAGTGTCCAGAACCATTGAAGAAATGGCCGAGGGGGCGGCCAGCCAGGCAGGGAGTACCGTGGAAGGCTCGGAAAAGCTCATGATTCTTGGGGACCTTATAGAAGAAAACCAGAGGCGTATGGAAGAATTCAGGGAATCGTCCCTTAGGATAAACCAGTTGACCCTGCAGGGACTTGATACGCTGGACAAATTAACAGCCAAGACCGAAGAGAGCGGCAGGGCGATAGAAAGTATTTATCAGAGCATAACCAAGACCAATGAAAGTTCCGCCAAGATAGGCGAGGCAAGCGACCTTATCAAGTCCATCGCTGAGCAAACCAACCTGCTTGCGTTAAACGCGGCAATAGAAGCGGCAAGGGCGGGAGAGCACGGAAAGGGGTTTGCCGTGGTGGCGGACGAGATTAGAAAGCTTGCCGAAGAGGCGGCGGCTTCGACAAGGGTCATTGATGAAATGATTAAAAACCTGCAGTCGGATGTGGACCAAGCTGTAACGACCATGAACAGGGTGGAAGAGATTCTGAACGAGCAGTTCCAAAATGTAAGCCTTATCGAAAGCAGATACAAGGAAACCGCCGGGGAGATTCAAAAGTCTATAGAAACTGTGGAGACAATAACCGAAGCGGGAAAGGAAATGGAACAGAAGAAGGATGGGGTACTGGAAACCATCCAAACCCTTTCGTCGATTGCACAGGAGAACGCAGCGGCAACCCAGCAGGTTTCCGCTTCCATGCAGGAACAGACCGCTTCGGCCGAAAGAATTGCACAGGGAAGCGAAGGACTGTTGCAGCTGTTCGGAGAGCTGCAGGGAATAATTGAAAGGTTCAGGATCTGACCTTATGTTTACAGTGCCCTATCGGTATAACACTATACCGGTGGGGCATTTTGCTTGGAGTGGGGGTATGAGCCTGGGAGTATAAGTTTTAATATATCACGGCGCTGCCCGATGAAGAACGGAGAAAAGATATCATTCGAAATAACGAGGAATTAGGAGATTTATGTAGAAAAAAGTTTTAAATAGAAACACTGGGTATAAAATATATATATTGGTTAGGGGTAAGAACAGGCATGCGTATTATTTTTAGAAAAGAAGATTTTAAAAAAGAACACCTTTTAGTTTTTTCATACTTTCTTTCTGTCATTATAGCAGGCGTTGTATATAATACCGGCGGCACCAACAGGGTGTATGCAAACATGATGTACATACCCATTGCCGTTGTTGCATCCGTTTACGGCAAAAAACAGGGCATTATTCATGCGGCAGTAAGTGCACTGCTTATAGGGCCTTTCATGCCATTGAACGTAGAGCTGGGTATCAGCCAGACACCGATAAACTGGGTTCTAAGGCTTATAATATACGTAACAATTGCCTTTGTCATAGGGGTTTTTTTCCGATTACTATAGGCATGAATATGAAAAGAACAGCAAGAAGGATAAAGAGCTGTTTGAAGCCCAGATGGCCACCATATATTCCCTGGTAAAACTTTCGGAATCCAGGGACTATAATACCGGTGCCCACGCGGAAAGGGTGTCGGTGTTCTGTGAACTTTTGGCCCGTCATTTGCGCAGCATCCCCAGGTACAAGGATTACTTAAACGAAGATTACATTAATAACCTGTTCAAGGCAAGTCCTCTTCACGATATTGGCAAGGTAGGCATACCCGACGATATACTGCTCAAACAGGGCAAGCTCACCGAGGAAGAATTCGAAGTGATGAAAAGTCATACGACAATCGGCGCCAATACCCTAAAGGAGATTAAGAAGAAGTTCCCGGATAATAAATTCCTGGAGTTGGGGATAAATATTACCCTGTATCATCACGAGAGGTGGGACGGTACCGGTTACCCACACGGGCTTTCGGGAGAAGAAATACCCCTGTCTGCAAGGATTATGGCCATAGCGGATGCATATGAAGCGTTAAGGTCAAAGAGGGTCTACAAGGATGCTTACACCCATGAAGAAAGCCTTGAAATTATTAAGCAGGGAGCCGGTACTTTTTATGACCCTGAAATGGTGGATATTCTTATTCAAAACCAGGCCGAGTTTAAGGAAGCCTTTGAGAAATACAATTCCTAACCGTAACCACTATATGTCCTTTCCTATCTCCTTCAGCATGCTTATGTAAAGCAGCAGTTCATACCGGGATGCAACGTTTAGTTTCATGTATATGCGCTTGTTATGCGTTTTTATTGTATTAATGCTTATGAATAGTTTTTCGGCGGCTTGCCTTGAGGTATAGCCCTTTGCATAAAGGTCAAAAACCGCCCGTTCGGATGGAGACAATGTTTTAATGTTTTCCATAAATTCATCCAAAAGGGATATGGAAAGGTTCCCCTTCATTGCCTTCCGGTATAGTTCCTTGTTGCGGGACTTCAGGTATTCTATTAAATTGTCTATCTCCGGCACTTTGGTTTTGGGTGCCTCTTCCAGGTCTGCGGATTTAATAATAGCAAGCCCTTTGGAGATGGGCTTTAGGAATCTTTTGCTTAGGATAAAGGAAGCTGTGATTCCTATAATAACCAGCAGTACCAGCGAAGAGAACAATAACAGGTTAAGCCGGGATATTATGGCCACAATGTCCTCCTGCGGGACCATGATTGCTGCCGCCCAGTTTTCGTGTGAAAAGGCGGAGCCTTCCGGGTACAGGTTTATCGGGGTGTGCAGCCCGAGAAACAGGCTGTTACCGTCTTGGGAATAGGAATGAAAAGGCATGTCATTATCAGTGATCTCAAGGACGCCGTTATTCCTCAATACGGTTTTTGCAGAGTAACCCCCTGCAAACAAAGACCTGTTGAAGGCCAGAGTATTCCCGCTCATTGGCGAAAGCGCACAAAACAGGCGGCTGTAAATGCCCCTTTCAGGCATGTGCGACAGCTTGAAAAGCATATCACTGATTTCCAAGCCGCATACCCCGAAAACGGTGCCGGCGGAATCTATCAGGGGCACAGAACAGAGCATTACTTGCTCGCCGGTTCCCTGCAGCGTAAAGGCGGGGCACCAGTAATACAGCCGGGACAGCGGAAGACCGGGGTTGGAAGCAGCGGCCGCCAATGGATTATG
>Ga0116181_1004610_pt1 | contig 10311 bp, 7 predicted proteins | sample AD_UKC075_MetaG_FD_89752 | JGI IMG/M metagenome (GOLD analysis project Ga0116181, IMG submission 89752) | Active sludge microbial communities of municipal wastewater-treating anaerobic digesters from USA - AD_UKC075_MetaG | ecosystem: Engineered > Bioreactor > Anaerobic > Digestate | place: USA... | reverse complement strand
ACCTTGGTGTTGTCGAAGATGCGCTTGTTCGGCTTCACCCATCCGTTGGCGGACACCTGGCGCGCGAACGGCGCCATGGCCGGCAGGTCCTCGAGCGCCTCCATCGTCTTGGCGACGGTGCCGATGTAGTCCTCGGGCAGCGCCCGGGAATCCGTCCGCGGGTAGGTCAGGGCCTTGTGCTTCTCGTACAGCGCCTGCGCGATCGACAGGGTGGTCTTGGCCGAGAAGCCGAACCGGCCGTTGGCTTCGCGCTGCAGGCTGGTGAGGTCGAAGAGGGCCGGCGCCATCTGGGTGGACGGCTTCGTCTCTTCGGTGACGGTGCCGCGCTTGCCGGCGCATTCGGCGACGATCGCCTCGGCGCGGGCCCGCTCCCAGAGCCGCTCGGCGCGATGCTCCGGGTCGTCGCCCTTCTTGAACTGCGGATCGAACCAGCGGCCTTCGTATTCGCCGGCCTCGACCGAGAAGCTGGCGCGCACCTCGAAGTAGTCGCGCGGCACGAACCGCCGGATCTTGTCCTCGCGCTCGACCACGATGGCCAGCGTCGGCGTCTGCACCCGCCCGACCGTGGTCAGGAAGAAGCCGCCGTCGCGCGAATTGAAGGCCGTCATCGCGCGCGTGCCGTTGATGCCCACGAGCCAGTCGGCCTCCGAGCGGCAGCGGGCGGCGTCGGCCAGCGGGATCATCTGGCGATCGTCGCGCAGCTGCTGGAACGCCTCCCGGATCGCGGCCGGCGTCATCGACTGCAGCCACAGGCGGCGGATCGGCTGCTTCGCCTTGGCATGCTGGGCGATCAGCCGGAAGATGAGTTCGCCTTCACGCCCCGCGTCGCAGGCGTTGATCAGGGTCTCGACGTCCTTGCGCTTGATCAGCCGGGTGAGCACCTTCAGGCGCTCCTGGCTCTTGACGATGGGGTGGATGTCGAAGTGCGGCGGGATCACCGGCAGGTGCGCGAACGACCATTTGCCCCGCTTGACCTCGAACTGCTCCGGTGCGGCGATCTCGAGCAGATGGCCGACGGCCGACGAGATCACGTACTCGTCGTTCTCGAAGTAATCCGCATGCTTGGTGAAACCGCCCAGGGCGCGCGCGATGTCGGCGGCCACGGAAGGTTTCTCGGCGATGATGAGCGACTTGGACATTGGGGGGGCCGAAAAGGGGCGCTCATCATAAGAGCGCGGGCGCGGCCAGCGCAAGCCGAGCCCGGCAGCCGATCCGGCGGACCGCCGCGCCCGGCCCGAACGGCCGGGACGCAGAGGGCCGGTCAGGCCGACGGACGTCGCTGGTAGCGGCCATCGAGCAGGCGTTCGAGTGCACCACCGAATTCGAGCGCCAGCAACTGTGCGGCCACGTCGCCGGCATGGTCGGCGTGCCCGTCGAGCATGCATTGCCGGGCGATGGCCTCTGCGCTGAACGGTGCCCACCCCACGGATTCGAGGATCCGGCGTGCGAGCGGCGCATCCGTCGGGATGCCGGTGTGCCCGTCGCCGGCCGAGGCGCTCGCGCCGGCAGGGTGTGTCGGGCGCGCGGGGCCTGCGGGAACCGCCGGCTGGGCCGGGCCTGCAGGCACCGTCGGATGCGCCAGGCCGGGCAGCTCGGTGAGGACGTCGGCCGCATCTTCGACGAGCTTGGCGCCCTGCTTGATCAGCTGGTGGCAGCCGCGCGCCAGCGGTGAGTGGATCGATCCGGGAATGGCCATCACTTCGCGGCCGAACTCGGCGGCCAGCCGCGCGGTGATCAGCGAGCCGCTGCGCACGGCCGCCTCGACCACCAGCACCCCGCGCGCGAGCCCTGCGATGATGCGGTTGCGCCGCGGGAAGTTGCCGCGGCGCACGGGGGTGCCGAGCGGCAGCTCGGACACCAGCGCGCCGCCCGCCGCCACGATGGCGTCGGCCAGTGGCGCGTGATGCCCGGGGTAGGTCAGATCGACGCCGGTGCCCAGCACCGCGACGGTGCGGCCCGTCGTCTCGCGCGCCCCTTCGTGCGCGGCCGCGTCGATGCCGGCGGCCAGGCCGCTGACCACGACGAGGCCGTCGGCCCCCAGGGCGGCGGCGAACGCACGCGCTGTCTGCCGGCCGGTCAGCGACGAGGAGCGGCTGCCCACGATCGCCACGGCGGGCCGGGACAGCAGCGCGGGGTCGCCACGTACATATAGAACGGCCGGCGGATCGCCGATCTCGAGCAGTGCGGGCGGGTAGCGCGGATCGGCCAGCGTCAGCAGGTGGTGGTCGGGCGCCTGCGCCCAGTGCAGCGCCTGCCGGACCGCGGCATCCCGTGCCCCGTCGTCGCGCAGCAGCGCCTGCGCCGCCCGCGGACCGACGAGGGCGGCGAGCGCCGTCGTCGACATCCGGAAGACGTCCTCCGGCAGGCCGGCCCTGCCGAGCAGATCACGTTGGGCGGCTGGGCCGATGCCCGAGGTCAGTGCGAGTCTGAGCCAGGCCGCGAGGTCGTCGCGCCCGGAATCGGGCAGGGGCATGAGAGACCGTCAGGGGTTCGTGACGTCGTCTCCAACCGAAATGGCGTGCGACGCGTCCATGATGAGACCGTAGGCGATCTTATCGAAGACTCGGAACACCAGGAGGTAGCCGGTCGTCTGACCCGGAAGTTCGATCATCTGGCGCGTCTCGCGGTCGGGCATCTGGCGCGCGCGCTGCCGGATCTGCAGGACCGAGCCGACTTCCAGCCCGGCGGTGCTGCCCACGTTCAGGGCCACGACGCTGTTCCTGCCCGCCTGGACCACCCCCCGGTAGATCGACACGATGCGACCGTTCACCTTCAGCTCGGGCGGACGCGGCACGTAGCTGCTGACGCGCGCGCGCTCGGCGGGCATCAGGCGGTCGCCGGTGCCGATCTCCTCGGTGGAGGACACGATGCGGAACGTGGCCGGGTCGCCCCGCTGCTCGAGGCGGGCCGAGCCGACGAAGGTGGCCTCCCAGGCGATCGGCTTGCGGGTGTCGGGATCCAGGATGGGCTGTGCCGGACGGTAGACGTGCCATTCCAGCGTGTCCTGGTCGGCCAGGCCGCGCACGAATGCGCGGTCGCCCGGTCCGAGGTAGACGCGGCCTTCCTGCGCGCCCACCACGCGCGGATGCGCGGCCAGGCCCTTCTCGTCGACCACCAGCGGACGGTTGAGGTAGGGCTCGATGGACGCGGCGCTCACTGTCGGAATCGCGCTGCGGCCAAGGGACTCGGCGCGCACGGCGGGTCCACGGCGCTCGCGGGCCAGGGCCGAGGTGTCGGCGGTCGCTGCGGCGGACGCCTGCGCAGGCGGGGCGCCCGCCGCCGTGTCGATCGGCTTGCCCAGACGCAGCCGGGGCTTGCCGCTGCTCATGTCCAGGTAGACGATGTCACCCGGATAGATGAGGTGCGGATTGCGGATCTGGTCGCGGTTCAGGTCCCAGATCTCGGGCCAGCGCCAGGGCTGCTCGAGGAACTTGCCGGAGATGCCCCACAGCGTGTCTCCGCGGACCACGACGTGCCGGTCCGGTGCGTCCTTCGCGAGTTCGAGGGCCTGGGCCAGCGCCATGACCGGACTGGCCAGCGTGAGCGCCAGCGCCAGGACCTGCGTGCTAAACTTTTTCATACGGGAAGGCCGTGGTCCGGAGGTTGGGTCGGCTAGCGGTTCCGCTAGTGGTGCTGATCTTGGGCTGCAGGCAAAAATCCCTCGAAATCAAGGGCTTGCGAAAGACACTGCAACTGCTGGGTTTGTTTCGGATTCTGCCGCCAACGCCTGTTCGCCGCAAGCTCACACCTGAATCGACGGTAGATATTCGCCGATGGCCGTACTCACGATCCTGCGTTATCCCGACCCCCGGCTGCATCAGGTCGCCGCGCCGGTCACCGAGTTCGACGATGCGCTGCGCCGCCTCGTCCAGGACATGGCCGAGACGATGTACGCCGCGCCGGGCATCGGTCTGGCGGCCACCCAGGTCGACGTGCATCGACGGGTGATCGTCATCGACGTGTCCGAGGACAAGAGCGCGCTGCAGGTGTTCGTCAACCCGGAGATCGTCGCCAGCAGCGACGACCGCAAGGTCTACGAGGAAGGCTGCCTGTCGGTGCCCGGCGTCTACGACGAGGTCGAGCGGCCCGATCGCGTCACGGTCCGTGCGTTCGATGCGCACGGCGTGCCGTTCACGCTCGAGGCCGACGGTCTGCTGGCCGTCTGCCTGCAGCACGAGATCGATCACCTCAACGGCCGCGTCTTCGTGCAGTACCTGTCCCGCCTCAAGCAGGGGCGCATCCGAACGCGTCTGCTCAAGAGCGATCGCGAGGCCGCCTGATCCGGGGCAGCGCTGCCCGCATCGGCGCGCGGTGGCCGCGCAACGCCACCTGATGACCCGATGAAACTGATCTTCGCCGGTACGCCGGAATTCGCCGAACGCGCCCTGTCGGCACTGCATGCCGCCGGGCACGACATCGCCCTCGTGCTGAGCCGGCCCGACCAGCCCGCCGGACGCGGACAGCGGCTGCAGGCCAGCCCCGTGAAGCAGCGTGCGCTCGCGCTCGGTCTGCCGGTGGCGCAGCCGCGCACCCTGCGCGACGCAGACGCGCACGCGCTGCTGGCCGCGGTGGGCGCCGACGCGATGATCGTCGCCGCGTACGGTCTGATCCTGCCACCCGAGGTGCTGGCGATCCCCCGGCTGGGGTGCATCAACATCCACGCGTCGCTGCTGCCGCGCTGGCGCGGGGCGGCGCCGATCCAGCGCGCGATCGAGGCCGGCGACACGCAGACCGGCATCACCATCATGCGCATGGACGCCGGTCTCGACACCGGTCCGATGCTGCTCGAGCGGGCGCTGCCGATCGGCCCCGACGAGACCGGCGGACAGTTGCACGACCGGCTGGCGGCGCTCGGCGCGACCCTGATCGTCGAAGCGCTCGACGGGCTTGCGGCGGGGCGCCTGAACGCGCGTCCCCAGCCCGCCGACGGTGCGACCTATGCGACCAAGATCGGCAAGGCCGATGCGGTGATCGACTGGACGCAACCGGCGGCGCGGCTGGCCCGGAAGATCCGCGCCTTCGATCCGTTCCCGGGCACGACGGCGCGTCTGGCGGGTCGCGACGAGACCCTGAAGATCTGGCGCGCACAGGCGCTCGGCGGAGATCTCGGGCGGGGCGAAGGCGCCGCGCCCGACGGGCGTGCCGCCGGCGCCGCGGCCCGCCCCGGCGACGTGCTCGTCGCGGACGAGCGCACGCTGGAGGTGTGCTGCGGCGCAGGCACCCGCCTGCGTCTGCTCGAGCTGCAGAAGCCGGGCGGTCGCCGCATGGCGGTCGCCGACTTCCTGCGCGGCTATCCGGTGCCGGCCGACGCCCGCTTCGAGGCGGCCGACCCGGCGCCGGCAGGCAGCCCTCCGGCCGCGTGAGCGGCCCCCCTCTTGCACCCGGCACCGGGCGTCCCCACGTAGCAGGTGCTGCAGAATGACCGGCGTACGCGCCGATTCCTGACGGGAGAGTCTCGATGTTCAACTGGGTCAAGACCGCGATCCTCATGGCCGCGATCACCGCGCTGTTCGGCGTGCTGGGCGCGGCGATCGGCGGTCGGTCGGGCATGCTGCTCGCGCTGGGGTTCGCGCTGGTGTCGAACTTCTTCGCCTACTGGTTCTCCGACAAGATGGTGCTGCGCATGTACAACGCGCAGGAGGTCGATGCGTCCAGCGCGCCGCAGTTCTACGGCATGGTGCGTGAGCTGGCCGGGCGCGCCGGCCTGCCCATGCCCAAGGTCTACCTGATCGACGAGGAGGCACCGAACGCGTTCGCCACCGGGCGCAATCCGCAGCACGCCGCGGTGGCCGCCACCACCGGCATCCTGCGGGTGCTGTCGTCGCGCGAGCTGCGCGGCGTGATGGCGCACGAGCTCGCCCACGTGAAGCACCGCGACATCCTGATCTCGACGATCTCCGCGACGATGGCCGGCGCGATCTCGGCACTGGCCAACTTCGCGATGTTCTTCGGCGGACGCAACGACGAGGGACGCCCCAGCAACCCGATCGCCGGCATCCTGGTCGCGCTGCTGGCGCCGCTCGCGGGCGCGCTGATCCAGATGGCGATCTCGCGCGCCCGCGAGTTCGAAGCCGACCGCGGCGGCGCCGAGATCAGCGGCGACCCGCAGGCACTGGCGTCGGCGCTCGACAAGATCCACCGTTACGCGCAGGGCATCCCCCTGGAGACGGCCGAGCGCCATCCCGAGACGGCGCAGATGATGATCATGAACCCGCTGTCGGGAGGGGGTCTGCGCGGTCTGTTCTCCACGCATCCGGCCACCGAGGAACGGGTGCGGCGCCTGATGGCGATGGCGGGCCGTTGAGCGCCGACGACGCGCAGCGCGCGCTGCGCCCGGCGCTCGCCGTCGAGCTCGCGGCCGCCGCGGGCGCCGTGCGGGCGATGCTCGAAGGCCGCGCGCTGCCGGCCGCGATCGGCGAGGCCTGCGCCCGGGCGCGGCTGACCGCGGCCTCGCAGGCGGCGGTCCAGGACATCGCCTACGGCGCCGCGCGGCACCTGGGCACCTGCCGGGGGCTTGCGCGGCGGCTCAACCAGCGTGCGCCGGCGCCCGCGCTGGCCGCGCTGCAGCTGGTGGCGCTGTCGCAGCTGCTCGTGCCCGGCCGGCGTCACGAGGCGGTGCTGGTCGACCAGTCGGTCGAGGCGGCGCGGGGCGACCCGGGCATGCGCGCGGCGGCGCCCTTCCTCAATGCCACGCTGCGCCGCTTCCTGCGCGAGCGCGAAGCGCTGATCGCGGCGCTGGCCGGCGACCCGGAGGCGGTCTGGAACCATCCCGCCTGGTGGATCGAGCGCGTGCGCGCCGACCACCCCGCGCACTGGCAGGCGATCCTCACGGCGGGCAACCAGCCGCCGCCGATGACGCTGCGGGTCAACCGCCGCCGATGCACGGTCGGCGACTACCTCGCGCGTCTGCGCGCCGCCGGTCTCGACGGCGACGTCATCGGGCCGCAGGCGGTGCGGCTGACGCAGCCCTGCGACGTGTCGCGGCTGCCGGGCTTCGCCGACGGCGTGGTGTCGGTGCAGGATCTCGCCGCGCAGATGGCCGCCCCGCTGCTCGACGTTGCTCCCGGCATGCACGTGCTGGACGCCTGCGCGGCGCCCGGCGGCAAGACCGGGCACCTGCTGGAGCTGGTCGACTGCTCGGTGGTCGCGGTGGATTCGGATGCCGCGCGCCTGGCGCGCGTCGACGCCGGCCTCGCGCGGCTCGGCCTGTCGGCGAAGACGGTGCACGCCGACGTCGGCCGAACGGCCGACTGGTGGGACGGCCGGCCGTTCGACCGCATCCTGCTCGATGCGCCGTGCTCGGCGTCGGGCATCGTGCGCCGCCACCCCGACGTGCGCTGGCTGCGCCGTCGTAGCGATCTGGCGACACTTTCCCGCCGGCAGGGGGAATTGCTGGAGCGGCTTTGGCCGCTGCTGGCCCCGGGTGGTAAATTGCTCTTCGCCACGTGCTCGGTCTTCCGGGCCGAGGGCGAGGACGTGGTGCAGCGGTTTGCCGCCGGCCACCCGGATGCCGAGCGGGTCGCACTCGGATGGGTCTGGCAGGGCCAGACCCGCAGCGAGCCGGTCGGCCATCTGCTGCCGCAGGCCGGCGAGACGCGCGATCACGACGGCTTCTTCTACGGATCGCTTCGGAAACTCGATTGATTGCCCGCCTCTTCCGGGCGCTGATTCTGATTGCGGTGTTCTGGTCGGGTGGGCCCGCAGCCCGGACGGCGCAGGCGGCCGACGCGATCGAAGTCGAAAGCGCGCGCATCGAACCGGCTGCCGGCAGCGACGCCTGGGTGCTGGCCGCCGACTTCGCCATCACGCTGCCCGGCCGGCTCGAAGACGCCGTCAACCGTGGCGTCGCGCTGTACTTCGTGGTCGAGTTCGAGCTCGTCCGTCCGCGCTGGTACTGGTGGGACGAGCGCACGGTCAGCCTCAGCCGCAGCTATCGCCTGTCGTACCACGCGCTGACCCGCCAGTACCGGCTCACGCTCAACGGGTTCCAGCAGGTGTTCGGTGCGCTCGACGAGGCCGTCTCCGCGCTGTCGCGGGTGCGCGGCTGGCAGGTGATCGAACCGGGGCAGGCGAGCGCCGGCACGACCTATGACGCGCAGGTGCGCATGCGCCTGGACGGCACGATGCTGCCCAAACCTTTCCAGGTGAGCGCGATCACCAACCGCGACTGGAACCTGCCGTCCGAATGGAAGCGCTTCAAGTTCACCCCGTAGACAGCGAGAAGCGCGAGAAGCGGGCGATCACGCGGGCACTGCGGGTCGCGCTGATCGCGTCGGTGGTGCTCGCCGTCATCCTGCTGACGCTGCTGGCTACGGCCAGCGGCAACACGCAGCTGTTCGCCGGTCACTATCCCGTGCTGCTGTGGGTCACCGTCGGCATCGCCGTCGTGCTGCTGGGCCTGGTGCTGGAGCTGCTGCGGCGGCTGCTGCTGCGCTACCGGCGCGGGCTGTTCGGCACGCGCCTGATGGCGCGCATGGCGGGCTCGTTCGTGCTGATGACCGTGCTGCCGGTGGCGCTGGTGTTCTTCGTGGCGGTGCAGTTCGTCGGCCGCTCGATCGAGTCCTGGTTCGACGTGCCGCTGGAGCGCGCGCTCGACTCGGGGCTGGTGCTGGCGCGTGCGTCGCTCGATTCGCAGCTCTCGGAGCTCACCAAGAAGGCGCGGTCGATGGCGGTCGAGCTCGCCGACACGCCGCCGGCGCTGCTGGGGCCCACCCTGTCGCGGCTGCGCGATCAGGCCGGCGTGCAGGAAGGGCTGGTCGTCACGGGCACCGGGCGCATCGTCACCGCCAGCGGCAGCCAGTACGCACGCCTGGTGCCCGATCTGCCGCCGTCGGAAGCCCTGCGCCAGGCCCGCGCGATGCGGCTGTTCGCGCGGGTCGAGGGCGGCGAATCCGCATCGGCACCGGCCGCCGGGCGCGCCGCCGACGCCGAGCCCGACCTGAAGCTGCGCGTGATCGCCGTGATCTCCGACGGGCAGCGTCACGACGACCAGCGCTTCCTGCAGCTGGTCGAGCCCGTGCCCTCCGTGCTGGCGTCGAACGCCGAGGCCGTGCAGCAGGGGTATCGCGACTTCCAGGAGCTGTCGCTGGCGCGGGCCGGCCTGAAGCGCATCTTCCGCGTGACCCTGACGCTCACGTTCCTGCTGACGATGTTCTCGGCGGTGGCCGGCGCGTTCCTGCTGGCGGGCTGGCTCACGGGGCCGCTGTCGGAGCTGGCCGCGGCGACGCGTTCGGTGGCGGGGGGCGACTTCCGCCCCGTGCGCGACTACGCGGGCCGCGACGAGCTCGGCGTGCTGACGCGCTCGTTCAACGCGATGACGCGCCAGCTGCAGGAGGCGCGCTCGCAGGTCGAGCGCAACCAGCGCGAGCTGGAGCAGGCCAACGCGCGGCTCGAGAGCGTGCTGGCGAATCTCGACGCCGGCGTGATGGTGCTCGACTCCGACCTGAAGCTCACGCTGGCCAACCCGGGCGCCGACCGGATCATCGGCGCGGCGCTCGCCGACCACATGGGCGAGCCGCTGCAGGACCTGCCGCGCGTCGGCGCGCTCGCGCAGGAGATCCGTTCGGCCTTCAACGGTCAGGCGGCGGCCGGGGCCGCCAGCTGGCAGCGCCAGTTCGCGCTGCAGCGCCTGCCCGTGGCCGGCGAGGTCCAGCCGGCGGCCGCACCGCACGCGTCGGAGCAGACGATCCTGGCGCGCGGATCGATCCTGCCCGAGCGCCGTGTCGGCTACGTGATCGTCTTCGACGACATCAGCGAGGTGATCTCGGCGCAGCGGGCGGTGGCCTGGGCGGAGGTGGCGCGGCGGCTCGCGCACGAGATCAAGAACCCGCTGACGCCGATCCAGCTCGCCGCCGAGCGGCTCCAGCTGAAGCTGCACGACCGGCTGGCCACGCCCGACGCCGAGATGCTCGACAAGAGCACGCGCACGATCATCAACCAGGTGCAGGCCCTGAAGATGATGGTCGACGAGTTCCGCGACTACTCGCGCCTGCCGGCCACGCGCCTGGCCCCGCTCAACCTGAATGCGCTGATCGAGGACGTGCTGCAGCTGTATTCGTCGTCGGAGTCGCTCGGCGCGGTGCACCTGAAGCGCGCCGACGCGCTGCCGCCCCTGCTGGGCGACGCCACGCAGCTGCGGCAGGTGATCCACAACCTGCTGAAGAACGCGCTCGAGGCCGTCGACAAGAGCGGGGCGCCCGACATCCGCGTGAGCACCGAGGTGGTCGCGCTGCCCGACGGCGAGCCCGCGGTGCGGCTGGTGGTGCGCGACAACGGCAGCGGCTTCTCGCCGGCGATGCTCGCGCGGGCCTT
>Ga0116181_1004609_pt1 | contig 10311 bp, 6 predicted proteins | sample AD_UKC075_MetaG_FD_89752 | JGI IMG/M metagenome (GOLD analysis project Ga0116181, IMG submission 89752) | Active sludge microbial communities of municipal wastewater-treating anaerobic digesters from USA - AD_UKC075_MetaG | ecosystem: Engineered > Bioreactor > Anaerobic > Digestate | place: USA... | reverse complement strand
TGCGTCGTGCTGGACCCCTTCGGGTTGGCGTCCGGGCTACCCGAACTCATCTGGGACCCGATCGATGGCTGCGCCGACCGCATGACCGCCGAACGGCGCGCCAAGGCGTTCACGGCGGGCACCGTGCACGGCGCGAGCCAAGGGTCGGGGGATGCTGCGGCCCGGTTCTACGCCGCCGAGGCAGCGAAAGTGCTGATGGCCTACTTCCACGCAGCAGCGCTCACCGGCAAGACCCTGGACGACCTTCTGGCCTGGGTCGCCAAGCCGTTGTCGACCTCCCAACCCGAGGAGATCCTGCGGAGGCACCCGCACTCGGATCCGTTGTGGGCGGGGCTCCTGCAAGGCGCGCTGCGCGGGGACGAACGCACGAGCGCGAACACGATCACCACCGTCCAGCAGGCCATGTCGCTGTTCTTCCAGGACGACATCCGACGCCGCTGCGTCCCGTCGGAGCGGCGTCCGGCCACCAACGCCGCGGAGGTGCTGCGAGGGCGGGGGACCATCTACCTGCTGGGCCGCGAGGACCCGTACGCGTCGGCGTCCCCGTTGATGACGGCCGTCGCCGAGCACGTCCTCGACACGGCGATTCAGCAGGCCAACGCCAGCAGGCATGGACGCCTGTGTCCGCCCATGCTGGCCTGCCTGGACGAGCTGCCCTCCACGGCTCCGCTGCCGACGCTCCGGACGCGGATGGCGAACGAGCGGGCCCTCGGCCTGTCGTTCATCTACGCGGCACAGACGTTCCGGCAGTTGGCGGCCATCTTCGGCGAGCAGGAGGCCCGCGCGCTCGTGGGGCTCACCAACGTGCTGGTGTGGTTCGGCGGCTCGAAGGACGTCTCGTTCAACCAGGAGGTCTCCGACCTGGTCGGACGCGTCCGGGTGCCCCGTTCGTCGTGGCAGATGGGCGGCGGCCGGGGAAGGACGATCCATTCCGAGGAGATCCCGATCCTGCGTCCCGAGGAACTCCGGCAGTTGCCCGACAAGCAGGCGCTCGTCATCGCGGAGAACGCCCGGCCGATCATCGCCCGGCTGCACCGGTGCATCGAGGGACGCGACGGCCAACGCCTCCTTGCCCAACAGCGCGCGCTCCGGGAGAAGCTCGCCGAAGGCCGCGACGGCGTCCGTGACGTCGAGGCACGTACCGCCGCCGCACTCGTGGAAGCACAACGTCATGGCTGGTGACTCCTTGGCCTCGCACGGACCGCTCGTGATGGGCTTCCCGGCACCTGGAAGCCGGGTCCAGAGGGCCTACCTGAACCTGTGGGAGGCCCAGAACGGCAGCGAGGAGCGCAAGAAGAAGCTGGGCCATCCCGCCAACCTGCCGCGCCCGTGGGATCCGACGACGTGCCTGGAGCGCGGGCTGCGGTGGGAGTTGTGGCTATGGCTCGACCAGGTGGCGGAGTGGCTCAACTCCGAATACGTGTGGGAGGCCTCGGGAGGCGGGTGCATCCCCGACTGCTGGCCGCTGCACCCGCACCTGGTCCACGAGCTGGCCGTGGTGGCCGACCAGCGCCGCCGGGCCGGCCAAGCGCCGAACTCCGACGTCCTCGAGAACTGGCACCGCTACGTCCTCCCCGGCTTCATCGACCGGATGCGGCAGCGGCTCAAGCAGTCCTGCGACGACGACCACCAGCCCTGGCCCGCCCGCAGCCGTTACACCCGTCACACGAGCGAGGCGTCGTCTGCGCAGCGACTCCGAGCCTTCGAGTCGGACCTGGTCGCACTCAGCTATGACGAGGACGTTCCTCCCTCCCGGCACCAACTCACGCTCGTGGAGGGCGGTGACCTGATCGACCCCGTCACCGGCCAGGTCTTCTAGGCTCCCCGAAGCTTCGGCGTGTCGCAGCCCGGACGCCGACCCGGACAGTCCGCTTCCATGCCACGAGGCTCAACGTCGGGGCGATTGGTGGGGCCCACGCAGCGAAATGCTGCTCGCCAGGGGTGCCGTTCGACCCTGGTCGCCCCTGGTGCTGGCAAAGTGTGCGGGAGCAGCCCCCGACGAAGAGAGCACACTCAGCGTGACCACCAACGCCAACGACTCCCAGCACATGACCCAGTCCGAGCTCGAACGGACGCTATGGGCGGCGGCGAACGCGTTGCGGGGCCCGGTGGACGCGGGGGACTTCAAGGCGTACGTGTTCCCCGTCATGTTCTTCAAGTGGGTGAGCGACAACTGAGACTACCGGCACGCTGAGGCCTTGGCCAACTGGGGCGCAGACCTGACGCCCATCATCGAGTACGCCGATTACCAGCCGTTCGTCGTCCCTCGCGGCTGCCATTGGGCGGACGTCCACGGTACGGCCGTGAACGTGGGCGCCAAGCTTGGCGACGCGCTGGACCGCATCCAGGAGGCCAACCGTGACCTGGCCGGGGTCTTCGGCGACGTGCAGTGGGCCAACACCGACCGGCTGCCGGAGTCGGCGCTCACCGCCCTCCTCGACACGTTCCACCCCGTGCGCCTCGACCCCGATCACGTCTCGGGCGACCTGCTTGGCAATGCGTACGAGTACCTGCTGCGGGAGTTCGCGGAGGCGTCCGGCAAGAAGGCCGGCGAGTTCTTCACCCCGCGGCATGTGGTGCACCTGCTGGTGAAGATCCTCGACCCGCACCCCGGCGACGAGGTGGTCGATCCGGCGTGTGGCTCCGGCGGCATGCTGGTGGAGACGGTCAACGCGGTGCGCGAGGCGGGCGGCAACCCCGACTCGCTGCGCCTGCACGGCCAGGAGATCAACCTGACCACCTCAGCGATCGCCAAGATGAACTTGTACCTGCACGGATTGGAGGACTTCGAGATCCGTCGCGGCGACACCTTCCGGGATCCGAAGTTCACCGAGCGGGGCCGGTTGCGGAAGTTCGACGTGGTGATCGCTAATCCGCCGTTCAGCCTGCAGAACTGGGGTGCGGGCGCGTGGGCGAACGACCCGTGGGGACGCGTGCTGTGCGCGGTGCCGCCGGCGAAGAACGGCGACTACGCATGGATTCAGCACATGATCGCCTCGATGAAGGACGACACCGGACGTGTCGGCGTCGTCATGCCGCACGGAGTGCTGTTCCGCGGCGGCAAGGAAGGCGAGATCCGCCGCTGCCTTCTCGAGAAGGACCTGCTCGAGACGGTCATCGGCCTGCCCAACAACCTCTTCTACTCCACGTCGATTCCGGTCTGCCTCCTGATCTGGCGCAAGACCAAGGCAGACGGACGCCGTCGGCGCGTGCTGTTCATCGACGCCTCCAAGCGATTCGTGCCCGGCAAGAACCAGAACTCGATGTCGGACGCCGATGTCGAGGCCATTCACGCCGCCTACGCCCGAGGCGAGGACATCGACGGCGATGCCGGCGTCAACCTCCGCCTGGTCGACTTGGCCGAGATTGAAACCAAGGGCTACGACCTTAACGTCGGGCGCTATATCCAGGCCGCTGTGGCCGCCGAAGTAGACGTCGAGGCCGCTCTCGCCGCCTACCGGGACGCCCGCGAAGCCCTCCGCGTCGCCGAACGCCTACTGGACCTCAAGCTGAGTGCGGCGGGTTTCGATGCCTGACGGATGGGTGCGGGGCACGTTCGGCGACTGCGTCGCCCTTGATGTGGAGCAGGTTTCCGTCGATGAGGGTCGCGAGTACCCCGTGGTCGGTGTATTGGGCTTTGGCCGCGGCCTGCTGTCGCGAAGTCCCGTCACATCCGTAAGCACCAGCTACAAGGCACTCAACCACATCCGTCCCGACCAGTTGGTCTATAGCAAGCTAAAGGCCTTCGAGGGCGCCATCACGGTCGTCCCGAGCGACCAGCCAGAGTCGTACGCCTCGCAGGAGTTCCCCACGTTCACCCTGCATGAGTCGATGCTGCCGAACTACTTACGTCTCGTTACTCAGCAACCCTCGCTCTGGGAAACGCTGGCGAGGGACTCGAAGGGGATTGGGGGAAGGCGCGAGCGGCTGAATCCCAAAGACCTCCTCAACATCCCGCTCGCCATTCCGCCCCTCAGGGAGCAGGAGCGCATCGCGGATCTCATCGGTGTACTCGACGACACCATCGCAGCCACTCGGCTGGCTGGTGACCGATTGCAGCGCGTGCTTGAGGTACAACGCGACGAGCTTCTGTGGGCCACTGAAGAGCGCATACCACTGGCGCAAGTGTGTTCGGTGGATGGCCGACTGACCGCCCCAATAGGGCCCATGGCCCTGCTTCCCCACGTTGGCGCAGAGCGCATCGTGTCTACAACGGGCGAGCTTGAAGGGGTAGTGTCCGCCGAAGAAGACGGCGTGATCAGCGGCAAGTACCCCTTTGACGAGAGACACGTCGTCTACTCGAAGATCCGCCCGAGTCTCCGCAAGGTGGCCGTCCCCGACTTCCGAGGCCTCTGCAGTGCGGATGCCTATCCGCTCCTGCCAGCAGCGCCAGTACCTCGGCGGTACCTCCAGCAGTTACTTCTGAGTATTCCGTTCACGGAAGCAGCGGTGTCGCGCTCGGGTCGTACCAAGATGCCGAAGATCAACCGTGATGAACTCCTCTCAATTGCTGTGCCGTGCCATGAGGAGGCTTTCATGGCTCGTGCGTCTGAGCTGTTTGATTCGCTAGCGGAATCGGCGCATCAATATCGGGTAAGCGAAGCCATGCTCCAACACCTGCGGCGTCGCCTGTTGACCGCCCTCCTATCTGGGGTTCATGAGATTCCGGAGTCCTGCAACGAGTTGATGGGGGAGGCGTCGTGACGAACGTGTGGGTGGTGCGTGCCGGCAATCGTGGTCAGTCGGAGGACTTCAACCTCGAACGAGGCCGCGCCACGATCGGCTGGCCGGAGATCGGCGACCTGTCCGGTTGCGGGTCGAGGGAGGCCGTGCGGCAGCTCGTGGATCAGGCCTATCCCGGGGATCATCCGCAGCGGTTGGCCGTCTTCACGGGTCAGCTGTGGGCGTTCCGCCAAGGCGTGCAGCCAGGCGATCTGGTGGTGATGCCGTTGAAGACGAAGCCGGGGTACCTGGCGTTCGGCCGCTGCTCCGGCGGCTACGCCTACGACCCGTCTGCTCCCAGTGACCGAGGCCATTTCCTCACCGTCGACTGGCAGTTCGAGCCAGTGTCCCGCGCGGTGTTGAAGGACGACCTGTTGGCGATGGTGAACGGCGCGATGACGGTTTTCAGCCCGTCCCGCAACCACGCTGCGGAACGGTTGGAGGCGGTCGCGGCAGGCGGGGTCGACCCGGGAATCGGCATCCCAATCCCCGCGAAGGTTCCCGGCACCTCGTCGTCGCACTCCGTCGTCCTTCTTGATCCCCCGCAGGTGCCAACGTTGGATGCGATCCGGGATCGGGTGCGCGCCCGGATCGTCGAGAACTTCGGTCAGCACAAGCTCACCCATCTGGTTGCGGACGTCCTCACGGCACTGGGTTTCGTCTGTGAGGTGTCTCCGGCCGGCCCGGATCAGGGCATCGACATCCGCGCTGGGCGCGGTCCTCTGGGGTTGGATGCACCGATCATCGTGGAGGTGAAGTCCGAGCCGACCGCGGTGGGTGCTCCGGTCATGCGGGGGCTGCACAGCGCGATGAGCAAGAACAACGCGCCGCACGGGCTCCTGGTCGCGATGGGTGGCATCACCGGTCCCGCGAAGAAGGAGTTCGAGTCGCTGCGCTCCATCATCCAGGTCTGGGACGCCGAAGCCCTCCTCGACCGGTTGTTCGCCACGTACCCCCTGCTGCCCGACTCGACCAAGGCGGCCCTGCCGCTCAAGCAGGTCTGGGTGCTGGACGACGACACGGAGGCCTGAGGTGGCCGGCATGAACGAGCACAACTCGGTCCAGCAGCCGCTGGTCGACGAGCTGGTGCGACTCGGCTGGTCGTACGTCCCGGGTAAGGACCTCGACCGCCAGTTGGAGCAGGTGTTCGTCGAGCCCGAGGTGGTCGATGCCCTCGTCCGACTCAACCCGGACGTGGCGGAGGTGCCGGCGCGGGCGTCCGAGGTGGTGAAGCTGCTGCGGAACCTGACGTTCCAGGTCGACGACGAGGGCCTGGTCGAGACGAACCGCGACGCCATGTCATGGCTCCGCGGCTTGCAGACGCACAAGTTCGTAGGCGCGGACGTGTTCCGTCCGGTGCGGTTGATCGATTTCGAGAACCAGGCCAACAACAGGTTCGTGGTGGCGGATGAGGTGTCGTTCGGGTCGCCGGGGAACAAGGCGCGGTTCGACATCGTCCTGTTCGTGAACGGCCTGCCGTTGGTGGTCGGGGAGACGAAGACGGCGTTCAAGCAGCGGGTCAGTTGGATCACCGCCGCGAACGAGGTGGCCGACCACTATGAAACGAAGTTCGCGCCGTTCTTCACCACCAACGTGTTCAGCCTCGCCACCGAGGGCCGAGAGCTGATGTACGGCGCCACCGGCGCGCGAGTGGAACATTGGATGACGGCCGGTCCGACGAAAGACCACCCCCTGCTGGCGGACGTGCTCGCCGCCGCGCGTTGGCTGTTGGCGCCGGCGACCGTCCTGAAGTTTCTGAACTCGTTCACCCTTTTCGAGACCCCGGAGGACAACTCGGGGTCGGCGTCCCTGGTGAAGTTGATCGCCCGGTACATGCAGTTCGAGGCCGTCGAGCTGATGGTGGCGCGCGCCCACGAGGGGCGCTCCCGGCGCGGCCTGATCTATCACACGCAGGGGTCGGGGAAGACGCTGGCCATGGTGTTCGCGGCCGGGCAGCTCTTGCAGGATCCGGTGTTGGCGAACCCGACGATCGTGCTCGTCGCCGACCGGATCGACCTGGTGCGCAACGCTTGGGACCAGTTCCGCACCACCCATATGCCCCGGCTGCTCGCGCCGGCCACGGCGAAGGGACTCCAGGACACCCTCGGCCCTGCGGACCGGCGAGGCCTGATCTTCACGACCGTGCACAAGTTCGCGGGGGCGGCGTCCGACTTGAACACCCGGGGCAACATCGTCGTCCTGGTCGATGAGGCGCACCGGACCCAGGAGGGCAACCTGGGGTTGACGATGCGGGCGGCGTTGCCGAACGCGTTGTTCTTCGCCTTCACGGGGACGCCGATCGCCGAGCTCGACCGCAACACGTTCGCCACGTTCGGTGACCCCGCGGACGAGAAGAAGACGTTGCATGCCTACACGTCTGACCAGTCGATCGCGGACGGCATGACGGTTCCGATTCACGTGGACCCGCGGCTGGTCTCCTTCCAGCTGGACAAGGACGCCGTCGATGAGGCGTTCGAGGCGCTCACCCAGGCCGAGGACCTGGATGAGGACTCCGCGGAGGTGCTGGTTCGGCGGGGTTCGCGCGTGGACGTCGTGTTCGCCAACCCGGCCCGTGCGGACGCCGTGTGCGTCGACATCGTCGACCACTTCTACTCCACGATCGACCCGCTCGGCATGAAGGCGCAGGTGGTCGCGTTCGACCGGGCGGCCTGCGTGGCCTACTACGAGCGGCTCACCCACCTTCTGGAGCAGCGGCACGCCGAAGGGCATCCGTTGGACGAGGCGGCCGTGGTCATGCACGTCACGAACGGGAAGCACGAGGACGAGGAGTGGGCGCAGCATCGTCGCAGTGAGGCCGAGGAGGCCGACCTGTTGCGGCGGTTCCGGACTCATGGCGACCCGTTGAAGTTCCTGGTGGTCACGTCCAGGTTGGGCACTGGCTTCAACGCGCCGATCGAAGCGGCGATGTACCTGGACAAGCCGATGAAGGACCACACCTTGTTCCAGACCATCACCCGGACCAACCGGACATGGCGCAACCCGGAGACCGGCCAGGAGAAGCGGTACGGGCTCGTCGTCGACTACGTCGGACTCGGGTCGGGGTTCGCTCGCGCGATGGCGCCGGCCAACGGTGACCAGGACCCGCGCAGCGTCGAGGTGGACGCCCTCATCGACCAGTTCGAAGGCGAGCTGGAGGCGACCATGCGGTGGTTCGCGGGGATCGACCATCAAGTGATCACCGCGACCACTCTGCTGGAGAGCCAGCAGCGGATAGCGAGGGAGAAGGACCAGGACGCCTTCGTCACGAGCTTCCTGGTGCTCGAAGGCATCTGGGAAGCCTGCTGGCCTCACCTACGGCTGCGGTCCCACACGGAGGCCTATCGGTTCCTGGCCAAGGTCTACGCCTCGATCGCGCCGGTCGGCCCGCGGGTCGACCTGGTGTGGACGCGGCTTGGCGCCAAGACCCTTGATATCGTCTTCGAGCACATGACCGATGTGAAGGTCACCCAGTCCAACGCGGTCGTGGTGGCGGACGCCGACACCATCCGCAGGCTTGAGGAGGAGGGTCTGCTGCCCGGCCTCGAGGACGTCGAGCACAAGACCGCCAACGAGGTTCTCGACACCATCTACGCGCGGCTCAAGAAGCGGCTCGAGGGGCCCAACGGTGACCATCCGGTCTACCACTCACTGGCCGAGCGTCTGGAGAACCTGAGGCAGCGAACGATCGCCGAGGCTCAGCAATCCATCGAGTGGCTGCGGGAGGCGTTCACCCTCGCCAAGGACGTGACGGCCGCGGAGAAGGCCGAGGACGACGCCGGGGCTGAGGGGCTCAGCCTGCTTCCGGACCCGAACGTGTTCGCCCTCACCCAGATCTTCCTCGAGTACTCCACCCCGGACATGCCCGTAATGATCGAACGCGTCGTCGCCGACGTGGACTCCATCGTCAAGGAGGTCACCGCAGGTAACAGCGGATGGGCAGCCACCCAACGAGGCGATCGGGCGGTACGCAAGGAAGTCCGCACGACCCTCAGGAACTACGGGCTCAACACGGTCGAGGGCCTCTTCGACCGCGCCTACGAGTACATCGCTGAGCATTACTGAGGACTGACCGCGGCTCATCCGAAGAACGCCAGGGCCACGACTGCGCCGGTGGCCAGCCATGGTCCGAACGGGAAGGCGGTCCGCCGGCGGCGGAACGGGGTGGCGACGACGGCTGCAACACACCTGACTTGGGCCACTTTCGTCGTTTCGTTGGGTGAAGGTGTCTTTGGCTAGGGTGTTTGGTGTGGGGCGTGCGCACTAATGGGGGCACTAGCCTTGCGGGATGGCGTACGTCCGCACGGTGAAGACCGCCAGTGGCGCGACAGCGGTTCAGATCGTGCACTCCTACCATCGGGGGTCGCGGGAGATCGAGCACATCGGCTCGGCCCATGATGAGGTTGAGCTGGAGTTGTTGAAGGCGGTTGCCCGTCAGCAGTTGCACGCCGGGCAGGACAGTCTCGACTTCGGTGATGGGCGTCCCCACGCGGCGGAGTTGCCGATCCTGTCGACCCGTTCCAAGTACTTGTGGGACGTGCTGGTCACGGCTTGGGAGGTGCTCAGGCTGGATGCGGCTTGTGGTCGTGACGAGGTGTTCCAGGCGTTGGTGTTGGCCAGGATCATCGAGCCCACCAGCAAGCTGGACACGATCCGGGTACTGGAGGAGGCCGGCGCCCCTGCGCCGGCGTACCGCACGATCAAGCGCCGCCTGGCCCGCTACGCCACCGATCAGTGGCGGTCCCGGATCGCGCAGGCGTGCGCGGCCCATGCTGGGCTCGGCCCGGCGACGTTGGTGTTATACGACGTCACCACGCTGTACTTCGAGACCGACGAGGGTGACGGGTTCCGCGAGCCCGGCTTCTCCAAAGAGAGACGGCTGGAGCCACAGATCACCGTCGGACTGCTCACCGACGCGCGCGGGTTCCCGCTGATGGTGCACGCCTTCGAGGGCAACAAGGCCGAAACCCGCACCATGCTGCCCGTGGTGCAGGCGTTCATGGCCGCCCACCACCTCCCCGAGGTCACCGTCGTCGCTGACGCTGGGATGATGAGCGAGCAGAACCTCAAAGACCTCGAAGACGCCGGACTGAAGTTCGTCGTCGGTGCCCGGATCCCTGACGTGCCCTACCAGGTGGCGAAGTGGCAGCGGGACCACCCCGGTGAGCAGCTGCCCGATCAGCACATCTTCATCCAGCCCTGGATCATGGGACCGAACGCTGACCAGCGGAAACGCACGATCTTCTATCAGTACCGCCACGACCGGGCACGGCGCACCCTGAAGGGGATCGACACCCAGATCGCCAAAGCCGAGAAAGCCGTCGCGGGGAAAGTGGCGGTCAAGCGAAACCGTTTCGTGCAGCTGTCCGGCGGCACCCGCACTGTGAACCGGCAGCTGGAGGCTAAAACTCGTGCGCTGGCCGGGTTGAAGGGCTACATCACGAACCTCGACAGCCCGACCGCCGAGTTCGTGATCGGCGCCTACCACCAGCTATGGCAAGTCGAGAAGTCCTTCCGGATGTCCAAGACCGACCTGCGAGCCAGGCCGATCTTCCACCACAAGAAGGACTCGATCGAGGCCCACCTCACCGT
>Ga0116181_1004603_pt1 | contig 10319 bp, 13 predicted proteins | sample AD_UKC075_MetaG_FD_89752 | JGI IMG/M metagenome (GOLD analysis project Ga0116181, IMG submission 89752) | Active sludge microbial communities of municipal wastewater-treating anaerobic digesters from USA - AD_UKC075_MetaG | ecosystem: Engineered > Bioreactor > Anaerobic > Digestate | place: USA... | reverse complement strand
CCGGTCGAGCCGACCGAGGCGACCACGCCGGCGTCAGCGAGCCGCTGGGTGTAGCGGATCGCTCGATACTGAACTCCCTTGTCGGAGTGATGTATCAAGGCAGACAAGTCTCGTTGTTCCCGAACCCGACGCCACAGCGCCATATCGAGGGCGTCCAACGCGAGCCGGGTGTGCAGGCTGGTCGAGAGCTGCCAGCCCACGATCATCCGTGAGCACATGTGGGGCTGGCATCTGCCGGGGGATGGCCAAGGCTGGGGCGGCGGTCGTCGTTCACGGTCTGGACCAGGTATCGGCGGAGACCACTGCTGAGGAGATCCGGTCGGCCGGGGGCGTGGCCGAAGCGGCCTGGGGACCGATCGACCAGGCTGAGACGAGCCGCACGGCGGTTCAGCTCGCGGTCGACAGGTTCGGGCGTCTGGATCATCTTGTCTGCTCTGCCGGGATCCAGCGTTATGGCGACGTCGTCTCGACCAGCGAGCAGGTCTGGGACGAGGTCTTCGACGTCAACGTCAAGGGCGTGTTCCTCGCGGCGCATGAGGCCCTCCCGTTCATCCGCGCGTCGGGCAGCGGAAGCATCACGTTGATCTCCTCCGTCCAGGGTTCTGCGAACCAGAACCAGGTCGCCGCCTATGCCGCCAGCAAGGGTGCGTTGAACGCCTTGTGCCGGGGCATGGCGGTTGACGAGGCGGCGTACGGGGTCCGCGTGAACGCCGTACTCCCAGGGTCGATCGACACGCCGATGCTGCGCAGCTCAGCCGCCGACTACAGCGACGGCACCGCGGGCGGGATCGACCGGACGCTCACGAGCTGGGGTACGAGCCACCCGCTGGGCCGGATCGGACGACCAGATGAGGTCGGGGCGGTCGTGACCTTCCTGGCGAGCGCAGCGGCCTCGTTCGTGACCGGGGCTGAGGTGCGCGTCGACGGTGGGTTGCTGTCGCGTCTCCCAGCGCCGCTTGAGGGCTGAGTCCCGGTACGGTTCTCGCCGACTCGCGGTCGTTCACCCGGAACAAACCCGTACCTGACATCGTTGGGGCCTGTGTCAACGATCGTAGGAGGAACCACATGGCCACCGTTGAGCTGACCGCTGAGAACTTTGCCGAGACCGTCAGCACGACCGACGCGCTGATCATCGACTTCTGGGCGCCCTGGTGCAACCCGTGCCTGCGCTTCGCTCCCGTCTTCGAGGCTGTCAGCGAGGACCACCCTGACGTCGTCTTCGCGAAGGTGAACACCGAGGAGCACCAGGACATCGCCCAGGCGCTGCAGATCAACTCGATCCCCACCCTGATGGCGTTGCGTGCGGGCATCCTCGTCTTCCGCCAGGCTGGCGCCCTCACCAAGCCGGCGCTGACCGACATCGTCACCCAGCTCGAGGGGCTCGACGTCGAGGAACTCAAGCGCGACGTGGCCGCCCAGGGAGACGACGCCCACGACCACGATCACAGCGACCCGACCCACACCCACGCGCACTGATCGTTGAAGCGCCGGGCGTCACTTCATCGCGACGACCCGGCGCATCGGTACGGCGAGCTTGACCTCGCCCTGAGCCATCACCTGGCTCTCCAGGAACCTGATCCCATCCTCCAGCCGCGCGGCAGAGGTGGTTGGCAGGTACAGGGCGTCCACCATCAGCTCTGCGTCGGCCCGTGACCGTACGGTGATGTGGTACAACTCCCGGCGGTCCTCGATCTTCCGGAGCCCATGAGCGCGCATCAGCGCGGCGAAGTCGGTCAGCTCCAGCGGGCCGGGGAACCTGGGTGTCGAGCGCAACGCGGCTGCCAGGCGTAGCCCGATCCGTACGTCTGCCAACGACAGCGGGCGAACGCTGGGCGCCATGAACGCCAGCAGCCCGCCAGGCTTCAGCACCCTGGCTGTCTCCTGAAGCAGCTTCCCGGTGGGGTGGATGACGACCATTCCCATGCTGGAGGTCACCGCATCGACCGACGCGTCCGCGAACGGCAGCCAGAGGGCATCAGCCCGTACCCAGGGCCCCGCCGACCGGCTGGCGGCCAACTCCAGTTCGGCCGCCGAGATGTCGACGCCGATGATCGTACGGCCCGGCGCCGCCAGTTCACGCGACATGGCTCCGGCTCCGCAGGCAAGGTCCACCACCATGGCTGCGCGCGAGGAGACTGCTCGGGCGAGCCAGTGGTACGGGGTGTGGCGCCCGTTCAACGCCCGCGACAGCGCCGCCTCGGAAACTCCGGGCCGCTCAGCGTGGAAGCCGTCCAGATACGATCCCCAGTCCGGGCCCGGCATCAGTCGCCCCTGCCAGCACTGGCCATCGACCGAGTGCTCAGCGCGCTGCTCGGCTGACAAAGAGCCGGTCGGCCAGAGCAGGATCCAGCACAACCTCACCCTGGTCAGTGGTCAAGGTCAGCGCGTCACCCCGCTCGTACCGAACCGTCGCACCGGGCACGACGCCCACCCGGTGCATGTGCTCCAGCGCCTCCGGCTCCTGCTGCAGGTGCTCTGAGATCCGCCGCAGCACGACCAATCCCTGTGCACCTGCCTCCGACAACGGCAGCGTGTCATGGCGGAAGCTCGCGAGGGCCTCGGCCGGGCCAGCATCGGCCTCAGGGATGGGGTTGCCGTACGGAGACGCCTCGGGCGCCTCGAGCAGGGTCACCAGACGAGCCTCGACCACGTCGGACATCACGTGCTCCCACCGGCAGGCCTCCTCGTGTACGAGGTGCCAGTCGAGTCCGATCACGTCGGTGAGCAGCCGCTCGGCGAGCCGGTGGCGGCGCATGACACCCACCGCCAGCCGCATGCCTTCGTCACTGAGATGGATCTGCCGGTCAGGGCCGACGGTCAACAGCCCGTCGCGCTCCATCCGCGCGACCGTCTCCGAGACCGTGGGGCCGCTGTGATGCAGCCGCTCGGCAATCCGTGCTCGCAGGGGGGCGATCCCCTCCTCGAGCAGTTCGTACACCGTCCGCAGGTACATCTCGGTGGTATCGATCAGATGACTCACGGCCACCTCCTCACTTGGCCAGACTAGTCTGACTGGTCGTGGAGCAGTGGCGGTCAGTCTCTGTCGGAACGGATCGTCTCGCGACGTGGCTGACTGGGTTCGCCCAGCGGCACGGCCCCCCGCAGGCAACTCTGGCCTCCGGCGCTCTGCACCTGCTGGCCCCGGACGGTGCCGAGGCGATCCTCTCCAGCCGATGGCCCCTCGCCCTCCCGAATGACGCGAACGATCCAGTCTCGACGTTCGTCACAGCCGCCACGCTCCCCCGCCGTGTGGGCATCCTGCTGGTGCGACGCGAGCGCCACGCCGTGGGCATCGCCGAGGGTACGACCGTGACCAGCGCCAGGGTCGGCCGGCACTACGTCCAGGGCAGGACGAAGGCTGGCGGGTGGTCGCAGCAGCGGTACGCCCGGCGACGGGAGAACCAGGCCAACCAGGCGTACGAGAAGGCGGCCGCTGACGTCGTCGACCTGCTGGAGCCCGAGGCGGCCAGCCTCGAGGGGATCATCACCGGAGGCGATGCTCGTGGCCTCGAGGCAGTGCTGTCGGACTCGCGGTTGAAGCGTGTCGACGCCCTCACCCGGCGTGTCCCGCTACCAAGGCTCGAGGTCAACGACCCGACCCGGGCTGCGCTGGTCGAGTTCGCGGCCCGTTACGCCGCGATCACCGTACGGCTGAACCCGCTCGCCTGATCTCGCCTCGCCCTCAGCGGCGGATCAGCGTGTACGACGCAGCAATCACAGCCAACAACGCGGCAGCCACGAGGGCAACCAGGGTGCCAGACCGATCGCCCTCACCGGAGCTGGGTGCCGGGCTGGCCGTCGCGGCCGGTGCCGTCGGTCCGGAGGAGGCTGACGAGGGCGCCGGGGCGGGTTGAACCGGAGATGACGGGATGTCGACCTTGACCACCGTCGTCCCGGCGCCCTGACCAGCAGCGAGCAGCACGGTGCCATCCAGCGCGACGGCCAACGACTTCCCCTTCTCCTGCGTGGGAATGGCCGAGGTGGCGACGGTCTGCCACGTGGTGGGATCCACCTCGTACACCTCCGTCGGCGACCGCAGCGCGACCCGACCCGAGGGCAGGTAGGTGGCGTCGGTGATGTCGGCTGGGGCGTCCGCCACTCTGGTCAGAGCGTTCACCCGGTTCGTCACCAGGCGGTTGGGAGCCTGGTAGATCCCCGGCGAGTCGCCCCTGGTGATGATGTGGATCTGGGAGTCCTTCCCCACGAGGATCGCCTCGGCATCGTGCGCACCATCCGGGAAGGTCAACCCGTAGACCAGATAGGAGACTGTGGCGTCTGTGACAGCCGTCACCGTGGCTTGGATCACGGCCACCTGCTTCCGAGCCCGGGTCGGATCCCCAATGTCGCCGAGGAAGATCTGCCGGCCCTGGTACGCGATCGCTTCGACCGCTGTCGTGGGCACGTTCATCACCACGCGCCCGGCTGTCCGGCCCTCAGGCGTGACGGCATAGATCGCCGTGGTCGCGGCTGCTCCGGAGCTGGTCGCCCAGTAGACGTTGTGGTCGGTATCGGTGGTCACGCCTGAGGGCGCCGTCAGCCGAGGGTCGTTCCAGGTGAAGGCAACGTTGTCGAGGCCGTACGACAGACCAGGAGTCAGGAGGACCACCAGCATGCACGCCACCACAGCAGTCCACTGTCGGAGCCGGTCGCGCACGCCGCCACCCTACAGGCACCCCCGTGGCGGCAGGTCCGGGCGGCGGATCAGCGGACCAGGCTGCCCACCACCACCAGCACAACGAGCAGCACGAGGACCCCCGTCACCAGCACGCGTCGGGTCCGAGGAGTCATTCCGTCAATCTAGTGCCGCACCGCATCTCGAGCCCTACCGTGGTGGCATGACGGAGGTCAGGTGCTGGGCGATCGGGATCGATGAGGTACGGGACATGTTCTCGGCAGACCCACCGCTGCGTGAGCGACTGCTGACGATCTCGGAGACGACGTACGGGCGGCCCGCCATCACACCGCAACCCGGACTCCTCGGCAAGCTCGGCCCCCTGCTCCGACGGCCGCCGGATGCCCCAGTGATCTCCCCCGACACCCCGACCCCGGCCGACGCAGAGCATCTGGTGGCGGGTCGCTTCGTCCCCGAGCAGCGGCTTCGAGCGGCGTGGGTCCTGCTCAGGCGCTGGCTGGACGAGACCGCCTGGGCAAGCGAAGCCTGGGAGCTGACGGACCGCGACCTGGACAACCTCGACTTCGAGCTGGCCCGCGCTGGCGTGCCGGCCCGCCATGGTGTCCGTCATCTCTGGAGCAGAGACGCCCGCCTGACGCTGCGCACGCGGCCAGGGATGGAGGTCGGCTACCAGCGGTACGACAGCGCCGTCGCGCTGGGCCATGACTGGGACAGCGCGCTGCCCCAGCTGGACGGGGACGCAGCGGTGACGGCAGCCGGGGTCGCGACCTTCCTCGGCCAGCTCCCGAGCTTCGCAGAGACGGCAACGGGGGCCGGTCGCCCGACCCCCGATGTCGTCACGGTGCGCACGCGCTGAGCGTGGTCACAGGTGGGCGAGGATGACGCCCTGGATGAAGTAGACGACGAAGGCAGCCGCCACGACGTACAGCAGCGGGTGAACCTCGCGAGCCTTGCCCTTGATCAGCTTGATGAACACGTAGGTGACGAAGCCGATACCGATGCCGTTGGTGATCGAGTAGGTCAGCGGCATCAGAGCCATGGTGAGGAAGGCAGGCAGGCCCTCCTCCAGGTCGCTCCATTCCACGTCGGTGACCTGCATCATCATCAGGAAGCCGACGAAGACCAGGACCGGGGCAGCAGCCTCGGACGGCACCAGGTTCACCAGTGGGGCGAGGAACACAGCCACCAGGAAGCTGGCGCCCGTCACGACCGACGCGAGGCCGGTCTTCGCGCCCTCGCCGACACCAGCCGCAGACTCGATGTAGGAAGTGTTCGACGACACTGAGCCCAGGCCGCCCGCGACCGCAGCCAGCGAGTCGGCGATCAGGATCTCCTTCAGATGCGGCGGGTTGCCGCCCTTGTCGAGCACGCCGGCCTCGGAGCCGACGGCCACGATCGTGCCCATCGTGTCGAAGAAGTCGGCCAGCAACAGGGCGAAGATCGTGAGCAGCACGCCGAGGATCACCGTCGGACCGCCAGCGAAAGCGCCGAACAGGTCAACCCGGCCGAGCAGGGAGAGGTCAGGGATCGAGAAGACTGGAACGCCTTCCTTGAGACCTGGCACGTTCAGTGCCCAGCCGGTGGGGTTGACCGTGGTCGCGTCCGGCCGCATGGGCGGGTTCTTGACGATCATCTGCAGCACGCCAGCGAAGATCGCGGTGCCCAGGATGGCGATCAGCATTGCGCCGCGTACCTTGTTCGCGTACAGGCCGATCAGCAGCGCCAGACCGATCACGAAGACCAGAGCCGGCCAGCCGAAGAGCGTGCCGTTGATACCCAGCTCGACCGGAGGCGCGGTGGGGCTGGCAGGGCGACGGACGATGCCGGCGTCGGCGAGACCCACAAACGTGATGAAGAGGCCGATGCCCACCGCGATGCCGGTACGGAGCGAGTGCGGCACAGCCTTGAACACGGCCGACCGGAAGCCGGTCAGCACGAGGATCAAGATGAGGATGCCCTCCCAGACGATCAGGCCCATCGCCTGTGGCCAGCTCATCTGCTTGGCGATCACATACGCGACCAGCGCATTCAGCCCAAGGCCGGTCGCCAGGCCCAACGGGAACCGCCCGTAGATGCCCATGACGATCGTCATGATCCCGGCGATCAGCGCTGTCGCCGCGGCGACCATGCCGATCGTCGCGCCGATGTTGGCGCCGCTGACCTGACCGTTGACGATCAAGGGCAGGCCCGAGACGAGGTTGCCGTACTTGTCAGGCGCCGTGCCGATGATCAATGGGTTGAGGGCGATGATGTAGGCCATCGTGAAGAAGGTCACCAGTCCGCCGCGCACCTCGTTACCCACCGTGGAGTGACGCTTGGAGATGCCGAACCATCGATCCAGGCTGCTGTGCGAGGCCGGCTCGTTGGCTGGCAGCGGCGCGACCCGCGGGGACTTTGACGTCATGCGCCATAAACTAGGGCCTCGATCCCCCCTGTCATCACAGTGTGGTTGGCGTTGTCCGTAGAGTGGACACCGTGACCGAACTGGAGCCGACAAGCCGTAGCAACGGCCCCGATCACCACGTGCTGGTGCAGGCTCCGATCGCCCCGGTCGACGTCGACGGTGTGATGGCGGCACAGGTCGGCACGGTGACCTTCCTGGTGCTCACTGCCGTCTGCTGGTGGTGGCTGCCGACCTTGTCAGCGCGCGGCGACGGCTGGTGGCTGTGGGTGTGCCTGGTGGGGGCGGCGCTCGGCGTCGTCATGGTGATGTTCACCCGTTGGCGTCGGACGAAGGCCGCGACTGCGTCCCCGCAGGGTCAGCTGAACAGCTCCTCGTCGACCGAGATCGAGTCCCAGACCGGTTCGGGCAGGTAGCCCTCGCTGACGTCGGCGACCACGTCGGAGTGCGCTCCGCAGCCGTGGTCAACGCTCACGACGCGGCCGTCTGACGACGCGTAGCCGTTGGCGCACACACCGAAGCCCGCGCCGAGAGCGCCTCTCAGCCGAACGAAGTAGCCACACGTCGAGCAGGGGGCTGGGGCTTGCCTGGCCTCCGGAGCGTCGGGCCCGCCAGCGCCGTTGACCCAGCGGTCCGCGGCGACGATCCGGCCGAAGTCACTCAGCACCCGCTCGCGGCCAAGACCCAGCTCGTGGACGACGGCGCGGATGGCGGCCGCCGTCTCCTCGTCCTCATCCCCACCCTGGTAGCCAGGATCGAGCCGTGCATCGTCGGTAGCCGTCGGCATGAGCATTCCCGGTGCGAGGTCGCCCGGCTCGACACGCTCTGACCAGGGCACCCAGTCCGGCGCCTGAAGGGCCTCCGCCCCTGGCAACAACACCACCTCGTCGACCGTAGGGGTCTTGGCCCGCGACGCCCGGACAAGAGTGACAGCCCAGTGCCAGCCCTGGTAACCGGGATGAGGACACGCGAACAGGTGCGTGACCACGCGCTCGTCGTCGGCCACCACACCGAGGTGGTCTCCGACGCCGAAGTCGCCGGCCGCCTCGACAGCGACCTCACGGGCCAGTTCCTGCGCCTCTGCGGTCACCTTGTCGAGCTTGACGGCCGCCATGCTCAGAGCTCGAGCTCGTCGGCGACGGCGCGCAGCATCTGAGCCACCTGAGCAGCGGTCTTCGGCTCAGGGTGACGACCGCGGCGGTAGCCGTTGCCAAGATGGTCGAGCATCTTGATCAGATCCTCAGAGATCACGGCGAGCTGCTCGGGGGTCTTGCGCGAGGCCTTCGACAGGGAGGGCGGCGCCTCAAGCACCCGGACGGACAGGGCCTGCTCGCCTCGGCGCCCTTCGATCACGCCGAACTCGACCTTCTGGCCAGCCTTGAGAGCGGTCACTCCCGGGGGCAGCACATTGGAGCGGACGTAGACGTCGCCGCCGTCGTCCTTCACCAGGAAGCCGAAGCCCTTCTCCGCGTCGTAGAAACGCACCTTGCCGACGGGCACTCCAACCCCACTTCACATCGTCACCGTGCACAGGACGGGCGTCCCGGCGCCCACAGCCTACCCAGGTTGTGCGAGCAGCCACCACCGGGTAATCCAGTACGCCCGCAGGTAGAATCGCCGTGTGGCGAGTTGGACCGACGGACCCGAGTACGCGCCGGCGCAGCGGCCGGACGCCTTCGCCGCGCCCGCAACCACGCCCCTTGACGACGCCGCCCCGCAGGTTGACCTCTCCGCCGGCGCCCCGTCGTTCGCGCCCGCATCGTTCGAAGAGCCCCGGGACCGGGTGCCAGCATTGGCCTCGCTGGTGCCGATCCTCGACCCGGGACGTGACCCGCACCAACCGTTCGTCGCCACGTCGGCGGTGATCACGGCTGGATCTGCCTGGGGATCGGCCCACTCGGCTGCGACCGTCGCGGCTCCGAACTGGCAGCCTGGCGGGGGTCCAGCGTGGTCAGCGAACCAGCCGTACTTGTCTGCCTACCCCCCGCCCAGCGCCTCGAACCAGTTTCCGGCGCCGGGAACACCGCAGTGGTTCGGGCCAGGTGCCGAATGGGCCCCGCCGGCAGCGCCCGTACCTGCGACCCTGACGAACGCAGCGAAGGCAGCGTCGATCGGGATGTTGATCGTGCTGGCCGTCGGCGGCATCGTCACACTGCTCGCCCCCTTCCTCCTGGCTGTGGGCTGGGCACTGACATCTCAGGTCCGCTACCGCCGCAAGCAGGTCCGTACGGCCTTCGCCATCGCCCTAGGTGTGGCGCTGACCTCGGGCGTGCTCCCGATCCTCGGCGACCGAGGCATCGACGGCGTGTTCGAGACGGTCGGCCTGGTGGCCCTGCTGGGTTGCTGGGTGATGCTCGTGACGGTGACGTTCCTGCAGTACACGGCCCTGGCTGCCGGCGAGCGGCCGGAACCCAACTAAGGTCAGCCCATGTCGGCACCCCGCGATGGTCGCCCCACCGACCGACGCTTCGTGGTTGTTGCCGTCGGTCTGCTGGTCGCGGCCGCGGCTGTTGCCGTGCCGGCCATCGTGTGGTTCGTCGGGAGTCCACCGACGCCCACGGCAAGCCAGCCCGTACGGAGCACAGCCCGCCCGACCCCACCATCGACGTCGAGCGCGACTCCCCTCCCCAGTCTGCCGACCCCGAGCCAGCCCACCAGTCAGGCCCCTCAGTCCGACGTGCCGAGCGCGCGTCCGAGCGTCGACCTGAAGCCCCCTACTGCCGTCTCGAACCTGCGGATGGTCGGCAGCACCGCAACGTCAGTGACGGTGGCCTGGGATCCTGCCGTCGACAACGTCGCTGTATCGCACTACATCGTCATGCAGGACGGGAGCCCCGTGCTCGCCGCGACGGTGACTTCTGTGCGGCTGGACTGGCTTCGGCGCGGGGCCCAGATGCTGGTCCAGGTGTCGGCGGTGGACACTGCAGGCAACCAGGGTGAATGGCGCTCGCTCGTCGTCGTACCAGCCACCACTCCCACCCGAACCAGCTCGCCGCCCTCGCCGACCGCTCCGCCGTCCACGTCCCCGACCGTGACGTTCACGGTCACGGTGACGCACAGCCCCACCCCGTCTGCGACGCCGACCACACCGACACCGACACCGACACCGACGCCCACGCCGACCCCGTCAGGGCCGAGCGCCGCCAGCACGACGACCCCCTGAGGTCAGCTCACGGGGGCGGTGCTCTCCTCTGCCTCGCCGAGGTCCAGCACGCCCTCGATGGTCGCCGCCGCCAGCTCGTACGCATCCGCTGGCCAGACCGGCAGCCTCGACGCACGGGCGTG
>Ga0116181_1004602_pt1 | contig 10319 bp, 7 predicted proteins | sample AD_UKC075_MetaG_FD_89752 | JGI IMG/M metagenome (GOLD analysis project Ga0116181, IMG submission 89752) | Active sludge microbial communities of municipal wastewater-treating anaerobic digesters from USA - AD_UKC075_MetaG | ecosystem: Engineered > Bioreactor > Anaerobic > Digestate | place: USA... | reverse complement strand
TTATGCAGATAAGGAGTTCCGGGATGATCTTCACTGGGACAAGGCCACTGTATAGAGCTGTTTTCTAAACGCTGATAATTGATCCCAGTCATGGATGGAGTTAAAGAGGCCATTTCATTCCAGATGTCGCTGGGATGTTCGTAATGCATGGGAAAGCCTACCCGGGTTGACATCTGGCAAATAGTCTGCCAGTTAGCCTGACCAGGAATAGGCTCGATGGCTTGGCGCACCCTTTGTACACGCCGTTCTGTGTTAGTAAAGGTCCCGTTGCATTCAGCAAAACTGGCCGCCGGCAAAATCACATCGGCATATTCGGCAGTTTCAGAAAGGAACAGCTCCTGGACCACTAGAAAATCGAGCTTTTCTAAAGCAGCTCGGATATGGTTGCTGTTGGGATCAGTCAGCACCGGATTTTCGCCCAGAATATACATAGCTTTGACCTTGCCTTCATGGGCTGCTTCGAACATCTCAGGAATTTTCAAGCCCACTTTGGCAGGCAGGGATACACCCCAACTCTGCTCAAACTTTTGGCGAATCTCATCATTGGTAACTGCTTGATAACCTGGATATACATTGGGCAAAGCCCCCATATCACAGGCACCCTGCACATTGTTCTGGCCGCGCATTGGGCATACTCCTGTGCCGGGCCGCCCCAGGTGTCCGGTCAGCATAGCCAGATTGGCAATGCTCATTACGTTGCGAGTCCCACAGATATGTTCGGTAATACCCAGGGTATAGAAAATCATGGCCTTATCAGTGGTAGCGTAGAGGCGGGCTACCGCATAAAGGTCTTCAACCGGAATTCCTGTCAATTCAGAGACATATTCCGGAGTATAGGTCTGTACCGTTTCTTTAAGGGCTTCATAGTTCTCAGTACGTTCGGCAATAAAGTCTTGGTCTTCTAAACCTTCTTTAATAATGATGTGCATCAGACCATTGAGAAGTGGAATATCTGTACCGGGTTTAATCTGCAGCCAATAGTCTGCTTCATCAACCAGATCAATACGGCGAGGATCACAGACAATCATCTTGGCTCCCCGACGGGCAGCCTGCCGCATCTTGTAGCCGATAACCGGATGGGCTTCAGTGGCATTGGTACCAATCAAGAAAAGGAGTTCTGCTTCATCGGTGATTTCATAGATAGGATTAGTCATAGCGCCGCTTCCGAAAGTTGTGGCCAGACCGGCCACAGTGGGCGCGTGTCAGGTACGGGCACAATGGTCTACATTGTTGGTGCCCATATAAGCGCGGGTAAATTTTTGTACCAAATAGTTTTCCTCATTGGTACAACGGGCCGAACTCAAAGCCGCAAAGGCATCAGGGCCATATTGTTCCTTGATGCTGTTAAATTTCTCAGCAATTAAATCGAAGGCTTCATCCCAGGTTGCTTCCACAAACTGGCCATTCTTTTTAATCAGCGGTGAGGTCAGACGACGTTCATTATAGATAAAATCCCAGCCAAAACGTCCCTTTACACACAGCATACGTCCATTAACCGGTGCATCCTCAGCCGAGAGAACTCCAATAATCTTGCCATCCTTTACCGCCAGATCGAAATTACATCCAGTTCCGCAGAAGGGACAAGTTGTGCGGACTTTTTCAATATCCCAGCGTCTTGCCTGTCCGGCCATAGACTTCTCAGTCAAAGCACCGGTGGGACAAACCGCCACACATTGTCCGCAGAATACGCAGTCTGACTCGATGTAGGGAACATCTCCTGCGGTAGTTGCCTTACGGTTAAAGCCGCGGTAGAGATAGGACAAATTGTCCTGACCCGTCATTTCTTCACAGGCCCGTACACAGGCACCACAAAGAATACATTTGTTTAGATCCCGGATTATAAAGGGATTGCTGTCATCGATAGCATAAGCATGTTTTTCCCCTGTGAAAGGGCTCTCTTTCACATTATAGCGATAACAGTAATCAGCCAACCTGCAGTCCCCCATTTTATCGCAGGTCATGCAGTCCAGGGGATGATTAGCTACCAGGAGTTCCAGTATAGTCTTGCGCGCCTCGATTACTGCCGGCGATTCGGTCTGTACTTCCATGCCTTCCGTTACCGGGGTAACGCATGAAGCCGGCAGTAGTCGATTGCCCTTTACTTCTACCACGCATAGACGGCAGGCTCCCAGTGGACTCAAATCGGGATCATAACACAGGCGGGGAATATCAACTCCTACCAATTCTGCAGCCTCTAAAATAGTGCTGCCTACCGGAGCTTCAACCTCCTTTCCATTAATAATCAACTTCACCCTCTGCAAATTCACCACTCCTTCCCAAATTGCTGTATACCCTAAAAAAACTCCTGCCGTGGCAGGAGTTTTCCTAGATCAACCGTTCCCAAAGGGTTACCCCAAAAGGTTGACAGGCTCCTTTCCAAACACGGGAGGCATATCCGTTTCCAAATATACCCTAAAGGTCACACAACCCTGACTATATAGAAGTTTTAGGTGAATGTGACTCGGAGCTATTTGTTTTTTAAGCATTCAGCATATATAGGTCAATGGCAACCTTTCCAAGTAATTAGAACGAGCAGCATATTGTTGAATGCTGGTTACCCTCATGGTGCAGGGGAAAGTAACCTCGGGCGCGCGCGATATTGGGAAGGGCATCTTTTGAAAAAAGCCTATGGCAGAGGGTCACAATCTCCTGATCAGGTATTATGTATAGAAATCTAACAACTCAGTTTTCTCCGATACGACACGAACCTTACTATAGCTGGTGTCGCTGGTACAGATCAATGATTATAGATAAATATGATGAATTGATAATATCTCTGTATATACATCCCAAGATCTAGATGTTTCTACATTTATACCCTTTCCAGTCTATCTAAAGCAAATTTGCCAGGCTTTTGGCGGGCCATAATGACGCTGTGTTAATATATTGTCGTGCATTTTTCGCTGTATTTCTCTATATTTTAGGCCTGTCCATAATCTGTTTATTATAAGGTATTTTCATACAAATGATTCAAGCCCTTAATATCTACTGGAAATTGGGTGAATTAGTCCCCTCATTCTAGATATGAAAAATTGGTACCGGAATTGTAGAATTGCCGGAATGCTATAGCTGATTTTCCGAAGTATTCAAAACAGTGAAATGGTTTAAAACAAAAAATGCCATGCAGTGAGGTTTGGAACTCTACTTCCATGACATAAAGCAAAAAGAAAGCGCTCTAATTCTTGCAGATATTATGATTAACCTATGTCCATAAATGTTTATGCTTTACTAAAAGTTCTTCACCAAAGTAAACGTACTAATTGTGCTTTCACAACTGACAGACAACAAATAATTACCCCGGGCTGTCAAAAACAACCTGGCTTTGCCCTCTTGATCGGTGGTCATAGTATGGGGGTAATCGCGATTGCGGGTGTTGGCATAAGTAGCGCGCAATTCTGCTCCCACCAGCGGCTGCCCATTATGCAAAACCTGCACTTCATAGCTATCACCCAAGCGCACATATGAATAACCACAGGGCACAATCTCTAATGGCAGGCCAATGGGCTGCAGTTCATGGTGATGATGGTGGCCTACTTCCACCAGCAGCTTGGCATAAAACTCCTTTTCTCCCGTTTCTCTGGCATATACCTGAATAAGGCCATCCGCTTCCTCCCCCAGATTAATGTACCCTATATGACCATGGAGATGAAGATCAGCCCGCCGGTTGCCCTGAGATCCCACTAATATCACTTCAGGAGTTTGCCAGACTGCATCCAGGTCAGCCTTCATATTATAACCTTTTAGTAAAACCAGCTTGACATTTTCCCCCTCGTGAAAATGTCCATGATCAGTATCCAGATCTAACCATATCTCGGTTCCAACATTGATCTGCTGCTGCCTTACTTCTTCTATAATTATACGATGACGGACCAGCTCCATTTCCCGAATAGCCGCCTTTACCACCCTCCGTTCACCAAAAATGCTCTCCATGAACAGAGTATGATCCTCGCCGGGAATGATGCGATCCACCTTTTCCATAAAGAGTTCTTCGCGGCCTTCCTTAAGTAAGTAAACATTAGCCTCACACATGGTTACCATCCCTCCAACGAAACTCTGCATCCCGAACCGAGCAGACCATTATCAGTCAAAACAGCTCGAGTCTTGGGCCAAGCGCTCCTGGTACAGGCGACGCACATGGTCTACCAGATTGTCCACCTGCCAGGGAAGCGGTTCATCTACTAAGCCGCATATGTTAATTCCGCACCGGTTAAGAGGTATTAGCACTTTTACAGCCTCAGAGCTGGCAATGGCTTCTGCCATACGCGGTGTCAGCTCCCCTGAGTAGGAGTTAGCGGCCAGAATGGCTACTGAACCGGCAATAACATCTACCCGGGCACTGGAAAATACCACTGCATTCTCTCCGCTGGCTCCTTCATTGGCACCTGCTTTTAGCATCACTGAGGTTGCCAAAGCATTGGTCCCCAAGGCCAGAATAGTACATTTATGTCCTAAACCCTGCCGCAGCTTCTCAACGATTAACCTGCCAATTCCTCCACCCTGCCCATCGATTACCGCAATTTTCATGATCTACCTCATAATCTGCCTGCTTTTTGCCTTATCATAGCATAAATTATAACGGTGATGGATTGTTAATACTATCGGCAGGTTATTACTGACACGTTTGAATCCATTGGCCCTTATTGCAGTGTCTTTCCGGTTGCGCTAAAGTAAAGAAGTCAACATATCTGCTCTGGAAAGGAAGTCGCACCATGCTTACCCGGATTAACGGCAATACTTATTTCCTCGCAGCCCCCACCAACATTGGTATATTTCAGTTTAAGGATCGTTATGTTTTGCTGGTAGACTCCGGCAGTGACAACCAGCAAGCTCGTCGTATTTGCGATACTCTGCAGGAATCTGATTTAAGCGCCAAGTATCTATTATTTACCCACAGCCACCATGATCACAGCGGCGGGCATACCGTGATTCGCCAGCGTTTTCCCGGCTGTCAGTTTATATCTCACCAAGATTGCAGTGTGTATCTGCAAAATCCGGTACTCTTTGCCCAGTACATCTATGGGGGAAAGCCTCCGGCCGGCCTGTCCCGGTCCTTAACCTTCAAACCCGCAGATCCTGACATTCAGGCCGAAGCGGGAACGATGCGCATCCATGATGAAAAATTTACTATTATTGAACTGCCCGGACATGCACCCGGTCTTTGCGGGCTGATAACCAGGGATAGGGTCTGCTTTTTGAGTGACAGCCTGTTTAGCCAAGAAAACCTACAGAAGTATTCCTTCCCTTTCCTATATGATATTGGCGCTCAACTGGAGACTTATGACCATTTGCAAAACATTGATGCTGACTACTTTATTCTTGGCCACGGCCCCAACATATTAGATCATGAGCAAATGTTAGAACTGACCGACGTAAATCGCTCCAATCTGCTCCGGTATCTGGCCATGATTATGGAACTGCTGGATCAGCCGAAAAGCCGGGAAGAACTCCTGGAGGAACTGATCATCTTAAACGACTTAAATCCGGATATATCTGAATACTACTTCCTTTCTTCCACTCTGGCAGCTATGTTGAGTTTTCTTTCGCAAAAAGAAAACCTGACCATGCAGATAGAAAGTGGCCGCCTTTACTATTTCAAATAGAACGGAATTATTTCCAGCGCAGCCATGCTTGGAGACGTTCCAACAGATAACCGCCTTTAAGCAGCATTACCACTGTAAATTTGTTGCGAACCTGCAGTTCTCGCCACAGGCTAATCAAGAATATCAAGGCCACTGAGGCAGTCAGAATTTCTGAAATAGAGAAAGCCAGCCACACCCCGTTTAAACTGTAGTAGCGGGGCAATATCAATAACAATGGCAAGAAAAACACCACCTGGCGAGTCAAAGACAGCCACATGGCGGTAAAGCCTTTACCCACAGCCTGCAGGATAGTATAGAGAATGACCAGCGGGCCCATAAGAGGCAAAAACAGAGTAGCCATCTGCATACAGGTAATCCCTACCACAGTAAGCATGGGATCCTGGGAAAAAAACTGCATTACCCATGCCGGTTGATACTGCATAATCAGCCAGCCGGTTCCCAAAAAAACAAAAGCTAGAGTGGAAGATTTTATGATGGTCTCCTTGACCCTATCAAATAACCGTGCTCCATAGGCAAAGGAAGCAATGGGCATGGTCCCCTGAGCCAGACCGTGCACCGGCATATAGGCCAAAGACCTTATTCGCAGGAATATCCCCAAGGCCGCTACGGCAGTATAGCTGTAACCAGTCAAGGTCCGATTGATGATAGCTAAGTTTACTACTGACACCACTTCCATGATCATGGCGGGAAATCCCACCCGATATATTTCCGATACTACCCGCAGGCTGGGCCGGAAGTTGGCTCGGGACCAAGTAAGCTTAGATGTCTTTCGTTTGGCCAGAGCAATTATTACTACCGTAGTTACCATCTGGGAAAGCACCGTGGCAACTGCCGCACCATTAAGCCCCAGGGCGGGCATCCCTGCCCACCCAAATATAAAAATGGGATCGAAGACAACATTCAAGGAAATGCCTAATAGGGATATAACCATTGGTATAAAGGTGTTGCCTTCGCCCTGAATGATATTGCCCAGGGTCATAGGCAAAAAAGTAAACAGTGATCCCCATAGAACAATTCGCATATATTCTCTGCTGAGAGCAAAGGTTTCCGGCGTGCTTCCAAAAATGATCAGCAAAGAATCAATATAGTGTAAACCCAGACCCACCGACAATCCGCCATATAGGAAGCTGATCACGACGCCGTGCCAGGCCACATTATCAGCTAGTTTTACATTACCGCTTCCCAGAGTTCTGCCAATCAGTGATGTCAAACCAACTCCTGTAGCGGAAGAAACGGAAATAAGCAGTATCTGTAAAGGAATGACCAGGGTTAAGGCCGCAAAAGACAGCGCTCCCAGCTTAGCCACGAAAAAGGTATCGATCAGACTAAACAACGAGTAAATGATCATCCCGGTAGTAGTCGGCAGAGAAAGCCGAAAGAGCAATTTGGCCACACTATCCTGCAGCATATTAACCGGTCGTATGATAATCCCCCCTCTTTCAGGCTTATGAAAACCAGAGCGCAAATAGTCTTTATAGTCCGTAAGAGGATAAAAGCAGAACCCGGATTGGGCTTAGGCAGCCTGATCCGGATTCTGCTTTTAGGGAGAGTATCAATTATGGAGTATTAATCTACAAACAAAGAATCAATGACATCTTTATATTTTTCATTTACTATTTTTCTTTTTATCTTGGAGGTAGGGGTAAGCTCCCCGGTTTCCTGAGTGAATTCCACCGGCAGAATAGCGAATTTCTTGGGTTTTTCCACCTGCCCCAGGTCCTTGGTTTGATTATCTATGCGTTCCTGGTAGAGTTTAACAACTTCCGGATGTTTCACCAGTTCTTCCCGGCTGGAATAGGTAATGCCTTTTTTCTCTGCCCAGGGTTCCAGAGCTTCAAAAGACGGTACTATTAAAGCAGCCACATACTTTTGGCCATCTCCTACGGCAGCAGCATTCTCAATAAAGAAGTCTTCCTTCAATAGGGTTTCAATCATCTGCGGGGCAACATACTTGCCACCGGAAGTCTTAAACATATCTTTGATACGATCGGTTATTACTATAAACCCCTCTTCATCAATGTGGCCTTTGTCACCGGTCTTTATCCAGCCGTCCTCCGTAAACATCTGCGCGGTTAACTCAGGCTGTTTGTAATAGCCCTGCATCATGCTGGGTCCCTTGGCCTGAATCTCGCCTTCCTCAGATATCCGTACCTGCATTAAGGGTACTACCGGCCCACAGGTACCAAATTTATTCCGTTCTGGATTAGACACACAGATGACGAAGCACTCGGTTAAGCCATATCCTTGCAGCAGGTATACCCCGGCATTATAGAAGAACTCAGATATTTCTCCGGAGAAAGCTGATCCCCCGCAGTTGTATACCTTGGTACGTCCTCCGAAGACGGCTCGTATTTTGGACAAAACAGCTTTGTCAGCCAGCTTATACTTTAAGGCCAGTCCGGTGGGAATGGGCTGATGCTTTTTCTTCAACTGTTCCACCTGTCCGCCTATTTTCAGAGACCACCAAAACAGCTTTTGTTTCATGGGCTTAGAGTTATTAATGTTTTCTACCAGGGTAGCATGAACTTTCTCCCATAGGCGGGGTACGCTGCACATATAGTGGGGTGCTGATTCCTGGAGAAATTCCATCATGCGTTTGGTGTCATGGCAGTAATCTACCTGGGCATTGTTCATCAAAATAAAGTAGCTCCAGGCGCGTTCGAAAACATGGGAAAGGGGAATGAGAGCCAGGTTAACATCAGTTTCTTCGGGTTTGATATGGTAACCAGTGCCAAACAGCATGGCAAACCAGTTTTTGTGGGTCAGCATGACCCCTTTAGGTGTTCCAGTAGTTCCTGAAGTGTAAATCAGAGTAGCCAAATCCTCGGAGTCAAGGCGAGAAATTCTTTCTTCCAGGGCCTTTTCCTGACCAGCCTTACGTCCCATCTCCATGAAGTCTTCCAGATACATTACCTTGTCACTGGGAGTGATTTTTATGGCAGGGTCAAAGGCAATAACCATCTGTAAATGGGGAGAGACTCCCAGGATGGTCATGGCCTTATCATACTGATCCTGGTTCCCTACAAATAATACCCTGATCTCAGCATGATCAATGATGTATTCTGCTTCCTTGGCAGAATTGGTACCATAAATAGGCACTGAGACTGCTCTTGCCGTATAAGATGCATAATCAGCTACCGCCCACCAGACTGAGTTATTAGCAAAAATACCAACAAACTCATTTTCTTGAATCCCTACAGCCAACAGCCCTTTAGCAGTTGAGTCAATCATGTCCCCAAACTGAGCCCAGGTATAGGCAATCCACTCATCATGTGGCTTATGGCGTACGGCGATTTTGCTTTCTCCATATTTGGCTACACGGCTTCTTACCATTAAAGCAAGGTGTTTTTCTTTAGCTAAGTACTTCTCAAACTCTTGTTGGTATTCCTGTAAAGTCTTTTCCATCAAGCCATCTCCTTTCCCTATTTACGCCTTCAGCGGCACTACGGTGACCTATCACTACCTTAATTGCTGCGTAAATACCGCCCAAGCCTGTCATTACCGCGAAAAATACGTCCTTACTGCAGCTGACCTTAATAGTGAGTGCTAACGACATGGGTTGTCTTTGCAGAGGGCTTTGACCTTCTTTGCCGGAGGCTAAAGCCTCCTCACCCTGCCCTTTATCCGGTTGCTGGCACTATTTGGACCTATCACCACCTTCATTGAGAGCCTTGACATAGCTTACAAACATTTTCTGAAAGTGGTGGGCCAACTCATCAAAAGGAACCGTGTCTGGAAACACCAGGCGGTGATACACCAAACCATTTAAGAATATATTGGCCACCAATGCCAGTTCAGGCTCCAACTGCAATCCTTCCACAAAGGTATTGCCGTAGTATTTGTCTGCTTCGGTCATCACGGCAAAGAACTCCTGCGATTCGCTAAAGCGATAATAATCCACGGATAGCAGAACTATATCCTGAAAATATTTTTCATTATCGCGGACATAGTCAACAAATACCTGCAAACGCTTTTCAATAGGGTCATCGGCTTGAATGTCATCAAGAACCGCTGATGAATCACGTCGGCTGGCCATGTGGAAAAGCTGTTCCAGAAGGGCCTTTTTAGAAGGGAAATAATGATACAGGGTACCGGTGGATACCCCTAATTCTTCGGCAATCTGTCGCATGGTCACATCCAGATAGCCTTGGTGGGCAAACATCTCGAAATATTGATGCAGCAGCTTTTCCCGGTATGCTTCATGATCTATAATTTTAGGCATTATTACACTCCCTGTCCTCATCTAAACCATAAACAATGTGATAGAGCTGCTTATTATATTTCATATGTTCGATATAAAAAAGCTCATTCCTTCCCTTTCGAAGTAAATATTTTTCATGTCAATTATTGGGTTTCGTAATTATCTGCCGGGTCCAGATAAGTTTGGATTTTGAAAGCACTTCCGGTACTGGTGCAGCGTACTGCACCGTGCAGATCAGTACGGTATACTCTGGTACCCTGTGCGGTCAGTTCCTGCAATACTTCCGGATGAGGATGGCCAAAGTGATTGTTGCCCACAGATATCACTGCTGCCTGTGGGCTGCAGTCAGCATAAAACCCTCCCACCAATGATGACCGACTCCCGTGATGAGGAACTTTTATCAGGTCGCAATTCAAAAGTGATTTTTGTCCTGCCAGTTCCCGCATACCTTCCTGATCCAAGTCGCCCATCAGCAGTACCGAGCTTGAATCATACCGGCACCTTATTACTAAAGAGTG
>Ga0116181_1004599_pt1 | contig 10320 bp, 6 predicted proteins | sample AD_UKC075_MetaG_FD_89752 | JGI IMG/M metagenome (GOLD analysis project Ga0116181, IMG submission 89752) | Active sludge microbial communities of municipal wastewater-treating anaerobic digesters from USA - AD_UKC075_MetaG | ecosystem: Engineered > Bioreactor > Anaerobic > Digestate | place: USA... | reverse complement strand
TGATCGACTGGGTGAGCGGGACGATGGTGCCCACGGCCGGGTCAGTCGAGACGACCGCCCCCTTGGCCTGCGACGGGTCGTCGACCTCGACCGACCCGGTCACCGTGAACCCGGCGGCGGTCAGCACCTGCTTGGCCGCCTCCAGCTGCTGACCCACGACATTGGGGACCGGCTTCTCCCCCGGCCCGGAGGACACCTCGACGGTGACCGTCGATCCGACCGCGACCTGAGTGCCCCGCGGGGGTTTGCTGTCGACGACCAGGCCGACGGCCACGTCGGCGTTCCGCACGGGTTCGGCCGCCATGACCAGATTCTTAGCGGTGAGGGTGGCGCGGGCCTGGTCCTGGGTCTGCCCGGCCAGTAGCGGCACCTCGACGAGCGTCGGGCCCGGGTCGCGCAGGAGTCCCTGGGTCAGCACGATGGCGAGCACCAGCGCGAGGGCGGCTCCGATTCCCAGCAGCACGTATGCCGTGCGCCGCCGCCTCGTCGGCCGGGTCGGCCGTCGGTTGACCGCAGTCGTCGGCGCATCGCGGCGGGCGCGCGCCTCGGCACGGGAGGTGGGCAGCGGCGCGGTGTCGGCGGACGGCATACCGGCGTGGCTTGGGTCTGCCGCTGACCCCGCGCCGGCGGCCACGGCGCCCAAGCCACCATCGGCGTCGTGCCCCGTCGACGGAAGCACGCGGGTCGCTGCGGTGCCGAGGGCGGCGGCGCTGATCGGCTCGCCGGTGCGGGCCCGCGCCAGGTCGGCGCGGAACTCGGTGGCGTCCTGGTAGCGACCGTCGCGGTCCTTGACCATGGCGTGCAGGGTGATCGCGTCGAAGGCGGGCGGCACATCGGGTTGCAGGGTCGAAGGGGCGACCGGCTCCTGACCGACGTGTTGATAGGCGATTGCGACCGCCGTGTCGGCGACGAATGGCGTTCTGCCGGTGAGCAATTCGAAGAGCATGCAGCCGGTGGAGTAGAGATCGGACCGGGCGTCGACCGGCATACCTTGGGCTTGTTCGGGGGAGAGATATTGCGCCGTGCCGATGACCGCGGAGGTCTGGGTCATCGTCGCCGCGGTGTCGGCGATCGCGCGGGCGATGCCGAAGTCCATGACCTTGACCTCGCCGGTCGGGGAGAGCATGACGTTGCCGGGCTTGATGTCCCGGTGGACGATGCCCATCGAGTGGCTGTAGGCCAAGGCGCCCAGGACGCCCTCGGTGATGCGCGCGGCCTCGGCCGGCGGCAAGTGACCGGCCTCGTTGAGGCGCTCACGCAGGGTGCGGCCGCGGACGATCTCCATGACGATGTAGGGCACCCGGATCGGGTTGCCGTGTGGGTCGAGGCCCTCGTCGTCGCCGGAGTCGAAGATCGCGACGATCGACGGGTGGTTGAGCTGAGCCGCCGCCTGCGCCTCGCGGCGGAAACGCACGAGGAAGTTGCCGTCGCGGGCCAGATCGGGTCGCAGCAGCTTGATCGCGACCGGCCGCGACAGCCGGGTGTCATAGCCGGAGTGGACATCGGCCATCCCCCCGCGGCCGATGACGTCCCCGAGTTCGTACCGACCACCCAACAGTCGGGTCATGCCTGCCTTTCCAGCGTCATGCCGGTCCCATCGAGGTCACGGGGTCGGCCCGGGCGTCGTGCCGCCCGGCGGCGGCGTCGTGACCGGCGTCGACGGGGGTGGCGTCGTGGGAGCCGGCCCCTTGGAGACCGTGATGGTGATCTGGGCGTCGATGGCGACCGTGCCAGTCGGCGCCACCTTGAGCACAGTGCCCTTGGGCTCGGTCGAGAACGCGTCGACGGTGCGGATCTTGGTGAAGCCCAGGGCGGTGAGGGTCTGGCGGACCGTCCCGATCTGCTGGCCGAGGTAGTCGCTCTCCTGGATCACCTTGGTGGCTACCCCGGTGGTGGTGGGCGCGGCCGAGGTGGTCGTCGGGGCGGCCGACGTCGTGGTCGGGGCCGCCGAGGTGGTCGTCGTGACCGGTGTCGTCACCGAGGGCGTCGGAGTCGGCTTGGCGGGCGCGCTGTCGCGGGTCTGCCAATAGAAGAAGCCCCCGACGAGCAGGGCGACGATGATCGGCACCAGCCACCACCATCCACGGCCGCGGCGCTCGTCCTCCTCGTCGTCGTAGTACTCGTCGTCGTCATACTCCACCGGCACGGGCGGGTATGCCGTGTAGCTGGGTGCCCCGGCCGGCAGCACCGCCGTGGCGGCCGCCTCCGGGATGGGCACGGGTGCGACGACAGGGACCGGCACGACCGGCGGGGCGGTCGACGGCGCTCGGACCGGCGCGGGCGCACCGGGCGAGGGGACCACCTGGGTGGCGTCGCCCTGGGCCGGCCGCGGCGGGGTGGGTCCGGGGAAAGCCTGGGTCACTCCGAGGTCGCTGATCGGGACCACATGGGTGGCCAGGCTGGCCTCGTGCACCCCGGCGACCGGCATACCGAGCAGGGCGGCGAGCGACGCGGCACTGGCCGGACGCTGGGCCGGCTCCTTGGCCAGGCAGGATTCGATGGCCGCCCGCAGCGGGTCGGTGACGTGCTCGGGCAGCGGCGGCGGGGCGTCGTTGATGTGCGAGAGGGCGGTCGCCACCGCGGAGTCGCCGTCGAAGGGCCGCTTGCCGGTGAGCATCTCGAAGCCGACCACGCCGAGGGCGTAGAGGTCGGTGGCGCCGGTGACCGGGCGGCCGAGGGCCTGCTCGGGGGCGAGGTATTGCGGAGTGCCCATGACCTCGCCGGTGCGAGTGTGCCCGGAGCCGTCGGTGGCGCGCGCGATGCCGAAGTCGGTGAGCTTCACCTGGCCCTCGGGGGTGACCAGGATGTTGGCCGGCTTGACATCGCGGTGCACGACCCCGGCCTCGTGCGCGGCGGCCAGCGCGAGGGCACATTGCCCGAGGATGGTGCGCACCCGCTCGACGGGCATCGGACCCTGCCCGATGATCGTCGAAAGCGGCTCTCCCGGAACGAGTTCCATGACGAGGTAGGCCGTGCCATCGTCCTCGCCGTAGTCGTAGACCGTGGCGATATTGGGGTGGGACAGCCCAGCGGTATGCCGTGCCTCGTCCCGGAAGCGCATGGCGAAGGCGGTCTCCTCGTCGGCGCGCGGGCGCATCACCTTGACGGCGACGATGCGGTGCAGGACGGCGTCGCGGGCGGCATACACATCGCCCATGCCACCGGTGGCGATGCGCTCGGTGAGGGTGTAGCGACCTCCGAGCGTGCTTCCGATCGTGGGACTCATCGGGTGATCACCGCTTCCATGACGGCTTTGGCTATCGGTCCGGCGAGACGGCCGCCAGCGGCCTCCTCGCCCATATTGCCGCCGTCTTCCACGACGACAGCGACGGCGACTTGCGGGTCGTCAGCGGGGGCGAACGCCGTGAACCAGGCGTGTGGCGCGAGCCCGTTGCCCTGCTGGGCGGTGCCGGTCTTGCCGGCGACGGCGACGCCGGAGATGCGGGCGGGCTTGCCGGTGCCGTTGTCGACGACGGACACGAGCATCTTGGTCAGCGTGGCGGCGACGTCCGGGCTGACCGCCTGGGAGAGCTGTTGGGGGGTGTGCTGGTCGAGGATGTCGAGGTTGGCCCCGACGACTCGCTCGACGAGATAGGGGGTCATGACGACGCCCCGGTTGGCGATGGCGGCACTGACCATGGCGACTTGCAGCGGGGTGACCCGCACGTCGTACTGCCCGATGGCCGACTGGGCCAGCTGGGGCTGGTTGAGGTCGGTCGGGATGGTGCTGGGGGTGACGCGCAGTGGCACCCGCAGGCTGTCGCCGAAGCCGAACTTCGCCGCCTGGGCGCGCAGGGGGTCGGCACCGACCTTGAGCCCGAGCCAGCCGAAGGCCGTGTTGCAGGAGATCTCCAGGGCGTGCTGCAGGGTGGTCTGCTCGTTGGGTCCGCAGGCCGCCTTGTCGTAGTTGGGCAAGCCAACGCTGGTCTGCGGCAAGTCCATTCGAGCCGGGGCCGGGATCTGGGTGGCCTCGGTGATGGTCTGGTTGGACAGCGCCGCGGCGGCGGTGACGATCTTGAAGACCGACCCCGGGGGATAGAGGTTGCCGCCGATCGCCCGGTTGACCAGCGGGCGAGTCGGGTCACCGTTGAGGGCGGTCATCGCGGCGACGGCGTCGTCGGAGCTGTGGGTGGCCAGGGCGTTGGGGTCGTATTCGGGGTGGCTCACCATGGCGAGGATCGCGCCGGTCTTGGGGTTGAGCGCGACAACCGCCCCCCGCTGGTTGCCCAGCCCCTTGCTCGCAGCCGCCTGGGCCTTGGGGTTGAGGGTGAGCTGCAGGCTCGCGCCGGTGGCCTGCTTGCCCGAGAGCAGGTCGGACACCCGCTTGTAGAACAGCGCGTCGGAGGAGCCGGATAGTAGGTCGTCGGCCGCGGCCTCAAGCCCACTGCCGCCATAGACGAACGAGTAGTAGCCGGTGACGTGCGAGTAGAGCGGCCCCTGCGGATAGGTCCGCAGAAAGGCCAGCTCACCGGCCGAGGACTTCGAGGAGGCGATGGCCTGGTCGCCGGCCAGCAGGATCGACCCACGCGCCCGGGAGTAGTTGTCCAGCAGGGTGCGCCGGTTGTCGGGCCGCGCTCGCAAAGCCGGGGCCTGCGCGAACTGGATGACGGTCGTCGCGATGAGCAGTGCCGCGAAGAGCGCGGTGACGACTCGGGAGAGCCGGATGATTGGGGTGTTCACGGCATACCTCCTGCCCGTGCAGGAGCGCGCACGGGAAGGTGGGCCGGTATGCCGTCCGGTTCGGGCACGGGCCGCCGCGCCTGGTCGGAGATACGCAGCAGCAATGCGACGATCGTCCAGTTGGCCAGCAGCGCCGACCCGCCGAGCGACATGAACGGCGTGGTGAGGCCGGTGAGCGGGATGACCCGGGTGACCCCGCCGATGACGACGAAAACCTGCAGGGCGACCGAGAAGGCCAGCCCAATGGCCAGCAGCTTGCCGAAGCCGTCGCGCACGCCGAGCGCCGTGCGCAGGCCGCGCTCGACGAACAGGCCATAGAGGACCAGCAGCGCGAAGACCCCGAAGAGCCCGATCTCCTCGCCGAGGCTGGGGAAGATGAAGTCGCTGTCGGCGAACGACGTGATCCAGGGCCGCCCTTGGCCCAGGCCGGTGCCGAAGAGCCCGCCGGAGGCCATCCCCATCAGGCCCTTGGCGAGTTGGTCGGATTGCCTGATCGACTCGTCGGAGAACGGGTCGAGCCAGAGCATGACCCGGCGCTGCACGTGCGGGAAGAGCAGGTAGGCGACGTAGGTGCCGGCGGCGAAGAGGGTGAGGCCGATGGCGATCCAGGAGATGCGTTCGGTGGCGACGTAGAGCATCGCGACGAAGAGCCCGAAGAAGAGCAGCGACGAGCCGAGGTCGCGCTCGAAGACGAGGACGGCCAGGCTGACCAGCCACGCGAGGATGATCGGGCCGAGGTCGCGGGCGCGCGGCAGGGTGAGCCCGACGAATTTGCGCCCGGCCAGAGAGAGCACGTCGCGGGTCTGGACGAGGTATGCCGCGAAGAAGACGGTCAGCGCGATCTTGGCGATCTCACCGGGCTGGAAGGAGTAGCTGCCCAGGCCGATCCAGATCCGTGAGCCGTAGATCTCCTTGCCCAGGCCGGGCACGAGCGGGAGCAGCAGCAGCGCCAGACCGGCGGCCATCGCGGTGTAGGTGTAGCGCTGCAGGCGCCGATGGTCTCGGAGCATCCACAGCACGCCGGCGGCGACGACCAGTGACAGGCCGGTCCACTGGAGCTGGCGAAAAGCGTTGCCGCTCAAGCTGTCTCGCCCGCCGGCGAGGTCGAGCCGGTGGATCATGACCAGGCCCATGCCATTGAGCAGGGTGGCGACCGGCAGGAGCAGCGGGTCGGCGAAGGAGGCGCGCCAGCGCAACACGAGGTGAAAGCCGACGACGAGCACGAGCAGCCCGCCGCCGACGGTCGCGAGGCTCGCGGGCAGGACGCCCTTGAGGGCGAGGTCGACGTTGACCCAGGCGGACAGCACGATCGCGAGGGCGAAGATGCACAGCACCAGCTCAACATTGCGGCGGGTGCGGGGGGTGATGTTCTCGACCGTGGTGATCATCGAAGGGCACCCCCTGGCGTGTTGGCCGGGGTGGCGCCCGGGGTTGCGACGGGGGTGGCCCCCGGGGTTGCGACTGGCGTGGCACCCGGGGTGCCGCCGGGCGCGGTGCTGCCGGACGGCATACCCGGGCTTGTCGTGGTTGCCGGTGTCGTGGTGGTGGCCGCTGTCGAGACCGGGACGGTCGTGCCGCAGGGGGTGCCGCTGGCGTTCTGGGTGCGGCAGTCGAAGGCGGCCTTGCGCAGGTCGTCGACACGCGCGGTGGCGGCGTCCTGGTCGGGGACGATGATGCCGCCGCGCAGGGTCTCCTGGGCGTAGCCCGGCAGGTCGCTGACGAGCACGTCGCTGCGCTCTTGCAGGGTGGCGAGGCTGATCGGCCCGAGTTGCTGGCTGATCCCGTGGTAGACCGCGACATAGCCGGAGTTCTCACCGACGAAGAGCTGCTGCTGGGTCCAGCGATAGGCGCCGTAGCCGCCGCCGATGAGCACGACCGCGACGAGCGCGAGAATGCCGAGGGTGCGGGCCAGCAGGACCCGGCGACGCGGGAGCACCTCCTCGGCAAGGGTGAGGGTCTCCTCCTCGGCCGGTATGCCGGTCGCCTCCCGGGTGAGCGCGGCGGCCTTCTCGGCGGGGCTGACCGGCATGGCGCGAGTGCGGCGCCGGCCCCTCTGGCGGACCGCGGCGGCGGCACCGACGATCTCGGGGGTGGTCGAGGGGGGTTCGCCGGCGTCGTCGGCGGTGAGGTCGAGGACGTCGGCGATGACGACGGTGACGTTGTCGCGGGTGCTGGCCTTGAGGGCGATGTCGATGCAGCGATCGGCGGCGGTGGCCGGGTCGGGGGCCTCGGCGAGCACCTCGTGGACGATCTCGGGGCTGACAAAGTCGGTGAGCCCGTCAGAGCACAGCAGATAGCGGTCGCCGACCTTGAGTTCGCGGATCGACAGGTCGGGCTCGTCGTCGGGGTTGCCGGTCATCACCCGGGTGACCAGCGAGCGCTGTGGGTGGTGCTGGGCCTCTTGTGGGGTGATCCGGTGCTCGTCGACGAGCTGCTGGACGAAGGAGTGGTCCTTGGTGATCTGGGTGAACTCGCCCTCACGCAGCAGATAGGCCCGGCTGTCGCCGATGTGCGCGGTCACGAGTTTCGAGCCGGCGCGCAGCATCGCGATCGTCGTGGACCCCATGCCGCCGAGGTCGGGGTCTTCCTGCATCGCCTGTCTGAGCTGGGCGTTTGCTTCTCGCAGCTCCTCACCGAGCACGCGCAGCGCGGCCTCTCCGGACAGGCCCTCGTCATCCAGCGGCGCCAGCGCCCCGACGATCATCGAGCTCGCCACGTCGCCCGCCGCGTGCCCGCCCATGCCGTCGGCCAGGACGAGCAGGTGCGGACCGGCATACCCACTGTCCTCGTTGCGGCCTTTGGGGCCGAGGCCGAGGTGGGTGCGGGCTGCGTAGCGCAGGGCGATCGCCATGGGTCAGTCGCGCCTCAGCCGCGCAGTTCGATGGTCGTGCGCCCGATGCGCAGCGTGGAGCCTACGGCGACCGGCTGGGCGCCGGTGAGGCGGTGACCGTCGAGTTGGGTGCCATTGGTGGAGCCGAGGTCTTCGACCTGCCAGGCGCCATTGCGCTGGATGAGGCGGGCGTGGCGGCCGGAGGCGAAGTCGTCATCGAGCACGAGCGCGCACTCGGGGTTGCGGCCGATGAGGATGCCGGCCGGGGTGAGCGGCAGGCTGGTGCCGGCGAGGCGGCCTTCGGTGACCACGAGGGTGGTCGGGACTGCGCCGCGGCCCCGCTGGGGGGTCAGCGACGGGTATGCCGGTCGGGCACCCTGCTGCTGTTGTTGTTGCGGTTGCTGGCCTGGTGCGGCGCCTGGGAACGGGCCACCGGGGTATCCGGCGGGGGCGCCTGCTCCTGGGCCTGCGCCTGGTCCGCCTGGTCCTGCTGGCATGCCCGGGGCCACGGGGTTGGCGCGCTTGGGGCCGACCTGTTGGGGCACCGCGGCGGCGCGAGCGGCCTTGGCTGCGGCCCGCTGGCTGCGCCGGGAGACCCGGGTGCCGTAGAGGTCGGTGCGCAACACGCCGACGACGCTGAAGACGAAGAACCAGAGCAAGACGACCAGGCCGAGCCGGAAGACGGTGAGGGTGAGTTCGCTCATCCGGTCACCGCTTGCCGGCGTGGAAGACGACCGCCGTGCGGCCCACGGTGAGCCGGTCGCCGTCCTGGAGCCGGACGCTGGTGATGCGCTCGCCGTTGACGAAGGTGCCATTGGTCGAGCCCAGGTCGCGGATCGACGTGACCAGGTGTGGCCCGTCGTTGGTGACGCGAACTTCGCTGTGCCGCCGCGAGATTCCGGGGTCGTCGAGGACGATGTCGGCGAGGGCGTCGCGGCCGATGACGGTGAGCGCGCCGACCAGCGGGTAGCGCTCCTGGTCGATCTCCAGCCAGGGCCGGCGGGCGGCGTTGACGACGGGGCGACGGCTCGGCGGCACGATGGCCGACGGCTGGGGTTGGGCTTGGGGTGCTGCTGGGGCGGGGGCTGGCGCGGCCGGTGCGGGAGCTGCTGAGCTCCCGGCAGCTGCTCCAGCTGCTCCAGCTGCGCCTGCTGACGCGGCTGCTGCGGCTCCTGCGCCATGCCCATGAGCTGAGCCGGGGACCGGGTAGGCCGGAAAAGCCTCGGGGATCCCAGGGCGGCTGGAGGCGCCTGCGGCCTGCCCACCCACTGCTTCGGCGGCGTCGTCTGCTGCGCCAGAGTCGGGTTCGGCCAGGGCGTCGGGGTAATCCGCTGCGGGCCGGGCGAATTCGGAGTCTGCTGACTGAGACGACTTCTGGCTGTGCGCACCTGTCGCAGGGCTTGCGCTCGCTGCCGGGTCCGCGGGGACTGGCGCCGCAGAGGGCTGGGCGGGCGCTGGGACTTGGGCGGACGGCATACCGGGCCGTGGTCCTGCTGCTGAGCCGGCCGGAGCTGAGGGTGCGGGCCCTGGGGCTGAGGCGGACGGCATACCCGACTGTGGTTTTGCTGCCGAACCGTCGCGGGAGGTCTCGGGATTGACCCGGAAGACGCCCGTGGCGAGGTCGGTGGCTTCCTCGAGGTGGACCTCGATCGGGCCGCCGGGGGTGTAGCGCTGGACCTCGGCATGTTCCTGGGCGGCGGCGATGAGATCGTCACCGATGGTGTCGGCGTAGTCGTCGAGACGGTCAAAATCGTTGGGAGAGAGTTCGATTGTGAAAACGTTGGGGACCATCGTGCGGCCGTGCGCGATGACGGTGGCGCGGTCGTCCATGGCTCGGCGGATGGCGCTGGCGATTTCGACGGGCTGCACTTCGGAGCGGAACGCCTTGGCGAAGGGGCTCTTGACCGCCTTCTCGACCCCGCGCTCGAACTTGTCGAGTAGTCCCATGTGCGCCTCCTTCCGCTGGCGGCACGCGCCGGTGCGCGTGTGGTGCGTGTCGTGCTCTGTTGGGTCGTGCGTGTCGTTGCTGCGTGCCTGGCAAGGGCCGACGCGGTGGCGTGCCGGTGGTCGACGTCAGGCAACGCCGAATGACGACAGAGGTGCTGCCGCCTCGTTCATCGTAACCGTGATGACTGGGCGAGGGGCCCTGACTCACCTGAGACAGGTGAGGCTGTTGGTGCTGGTGAGGGTCTGTTGGGCGCGCCTGCGGGCGGGCTGGACGTGGTGCGGCGGCTGATGCTGCGAGACCCGGCACATGAACCTGCGTTTGGTAGTGGGATCGCGGTACCGGGTGCAGGTTCATCCGCCTGTTCTGAGGCAGCTCATGCGGCGGGGGACGCCCTCGATGGTTGCGGGTTTGCCCAAGCGGGGGTCGGCGCGGCAGACTAGGCGCTCGCACACGCGCAAGTGGCGGAACGGCAGACGCGCTGGCTTCAGGTGCCAGTGTCCGCAAGGACGTGGGGGTTCAAATCCCCCCTTGCGCACGGATGGGTAGTTCCCTGAACTACCCGTTTCGGTTTCCCGAAACTCCCGGCCGGAGGCGATCCGGCCGGGAGTTTCGTCGTTGTGGGGCTCCCTATGGTCCTCGACCTTCTGCTGACGCCGGTTTCGTATGCCGTGAGGCGGGCTTCGCTGTCTCGGGCCGGTTTTCGGACAGGCTGGAGCCGCCTTCTTCCTTGCTGAATTGGTTCGGGCTGGGCCGGTCAGTCGCTTCGGTGTCTGCCTCGGCCTCGGGTCCTGGTGGCCGTGTCGAGCGGTCGGTCGTCGAGAGGCTCGCCCAAGTGGACCTGCCAAGGCTCAGGCCGCCCGCG
>Ga0116181_1004597_pt1 | contig 10323 bp, 14 predicted proteins | sample AD_UKC075_MetaG_FD_89752 | JGI IMG/M metagenome (GOLD analysis project Ga0116181, IMG submission 89752) | Active sludge microbial communities of municipal wastewater-treating anaerobic digesters from USA - AD_UKC075_MetaG | ecosystem: Engineered > Bioreactor > Anaerobic > Digestate | place: USA... | reverse complement strand
TCTCGACGCCCTCCTTCTCGAGAAAGTCCTGCAGCGCCAAGCAGTTCATGACGGTGCCGAGCATGCCCATGTAGTCGGCGCGTGCGCGGTCCATACCCCGCTCCGACAGTTGCGCCCCGCGGAAGTAGTTACCGCCACCGATGACGACCGCGACCTCGCGGCCGTCCGAGACCACCTCGGCGATCTGACGCGCGATGCTGGAGACGACGTCGGGGTCGACGCCCAACCCGGTACCCCCGGAGAACACCTCGCCACTGAGTTTCAGCAGAATGCGTTCCCAGCCACCGTCGGGCGCCGACTCCCACCGTGCCATCGTCAGACCTGGCCCACCTTGAACCGGGCGAACTTGGTGACAGTCACACCGTTCTCCGCCAGGTAGGCACGGATCGTCTTCTTGTTGTCCCGGACCCACGCCTGCTCCAGCAGACACACGTCCTTGAAGTAGCCGTTGACACGACCCTCGACAATCTTGGGCAGCGCCTGCTCGGGCTTGCCCTCTTCGCGGGCGGTCTCCTCGGCGATCCTGCGCTCGTTGGCCAGGACGTCCTCGGGGACATCCTCCTTCGAGAGGTAGATCGGCGACATGGCGGCGATGTGCTGGGCCACGTTCTTGGCCACCTCTTGGTTCTCGACATCGGTCTCCACCAGAGCACCCACACTCGGCGGCAGCGCAGGATCGTGCTTGTGCAGGTACACAGTCACGTAACCATCGGCGAAGCGGGCGAACCGCCGGATCTCGATCTTCTCGCCCATGCTCGCGTTGGCCTCATCGAGCAGCGCCTGGATCGTCTTGTCAGCTTCGATCTCGAGGCTGAGCAGATCCGCGACGCTGGCCGGCTGCTGCGCTGCCACGAAGGCGGACACATCGGCGGCCATCTTCTGGAACGGGTCCGTCTTGGCCACGAAGTCGGTCTCGCAGTTCAGCTCGAGCAGCACGCCGTGCTGGCTGCCCTCGATGTGCGAGGTGACCAGGCCGTTCGACGCGGTGCGCTCGGCACGCTTGGTGACACCCTTGGCGCCGTGCACCCGCAGGATCTCCACGGCCTTCTCGAAGTCGCCGTCGGCTTCCTCAAGGGCCGTCTTACAGTCCATCATTCCGGCCTGGGTGAGCTCCCGCAGGCGCTTGACATCAGCTGCGCTGACAGCCATCAGTTGGTCTCCTCGACAGTCTCGGTCTGGGGGGTCTCGGCGGGGGCTGCGGCATCCTCAGCAGCGGCCTCTGCGGCCGGCACATCCTCGGCCAAGGACGGCTCATCGCCGACAGTGGTCTCGGACTCCTGGGTCTCGGTGGCGGCTGCGGCAGCCTGCTGCTCCAGCAGCTCGCGCTCCCACTCCGGCATCTGCTCGGCGTCCTCCTCGGAACCTCCGGCACGGGCCATCTTGCCCTCGGCCACGGCGTCGGCGACGATCCGGGTGAGCAGGCCCACTGACCGGATGGCGTCGTCGTTGCCCGGGATCGGGTAGTCGACGTCATCAGGGTCGCAGTTGGTGTCCAGGATCGCCACGATCGGGATGTTCAACTTCCGGGCCTCAGCGACCGCGATGTGCTCCTTGTTGGTGTCCACGATCCAAACGGCGCTGGGCACCTTGGTCATGAACCGGATTCCGCCGAGCGTGCGCGCCAACTTGTCCTTCTCCCGGCGCAGCCCGAGCAGTTCGCGCTTGGTCAGCCCGCTGGCGGCGACGTCGTCGAAGTCCATCTCCTCAAGCTCCTTGAGGCGCTGCAGCCGCTGGTGCACCGTCTGGAAGTTGGTCAGCATGCCACCGAGCCAGCGCTCGTTGACGTAGGGCATACCCACGCGCAAGGCCTGCTGAGCCACAGCTTCCTGCGCCTGCTTCTTGGTGCCGATGAACAGGATCGTGCCGCCGTGCGCGATCGTCTGCTTGACGAACTCGTAGGCGTTGTCGACGTAGCCGAGAGTCTTGTTCAGGTCGATGATGTAGATGCCATTGCGGTCAGTGAGGATGTACCGCTTCATCTTGGGGTTCCAACGCCGGGTCTGGTGTCCGAAATGAACACCGGACTCGAGCAGTTGGCGCATGGTCACAACAGCCATGAATTGTCCTTAGTCGTCCAGTTGTCGCACCGACCGGCTGGCCGGTGCCCTGACACCGACTCCCGTGCTGCCCTGGGGCGGACTGGACGCGGGAGACCACGAGTGGCCAACGGTGTGCGAATTTCACCCGAGGGTGATGTCTTGAGTCTACCCGGCAGTGGCGCCGGGCCTCGCGCGGGTTCGCTGAGGAGGCGCACCGACAGGCCCTGGGCAGAAGGTGTGAATCCCCACCGCGTGTCGCAGCAACAAACGTCCCGTTGCAGATCGCGACGCTCGCGTTTCCACAGATTTCAGCAGGCGGCTACCCCCGCACAGGTCCCGCTGATCTGCTGAGGACATGCTGCCCACCCCCGTGCCTCCCGTGAGTCCCCCTACCATCCTCCGCGCTTTCGCCCCCGCCGTCCACGACTGGCTGCCCGCCCACCGCGGCGTGGATCTGAGCGCCAGCGTGGGCCAGGCCGTCGTCGCACCGCGCACGGGGACGGTCGCCGTGGTGCGGATCATCGCGAACCGGCCGGTGGTCGTCCTCCGCTCACACGACGTGCGATTCACCTTCGAGCCGGTGGTCGGTACTGTCACTGTGGGCGAGCAGGTGCGCGCAGGTGAACCAATCGGTGTGGTGGGCGACGGCGCCCACTGCGATGGGAGGTGCCTGCACTGGGGGGCGAAGATCGCCGGTGACTACGTGGATCCCCTGTCCTTCCTGCCCCGGCGCGGTCCGGTTCTCAAACCGCTGGTCAAAGCCCGATCTTCTGCATCCGCAGCCTGAGGTCGAGCAGCGACTTGCTGTGAATCTGGCTGACGCGACTCTCGGTGACGCCGAGCACGGATCCGATCTCCGCGAGCGTCAGGCGTTCGTAGTAGTAGAGAGTGAGGACGACCTTCTCCCGCTCAGGCAGTTCCGCAATCTGCTCGGCCAGCAGGATCTTCATCTCCTCGGTCTCGTACTCGGTCTCCGGGTCAGGCGCCCGCGGATCCTCCAGTAGATCGCCGAGGGTCATCTTGTCGCCGCGGTCGGCGCCACCGTGGGTGATGTCGTCGAGGGCCACCACGTTGGTGAACGAGACCTGACTCATGAGTTTGGCGAGTTCAGCGCGGGTGATCCCCATGCGCTGCGCCAATTCCGCCTCAGAAGGGGCGCGCTTGAACTGCACCTCGAACTCGGCATGCGCACGCTCGAGGTCGCGCGCCTTGGACCGCACCGAACGGGGCACCCAGTCCAGGGACCGCAACTCGTCGATGATGGCACCGCGAATCCGGTTGATCGCGTACGTCTCAAATTTGATCTTGCGATCCAACTCGAACTTGTCGATGGCGTCGATCAGCCCGAACATGCCGTATGAGACGAGGTCCGAGGACTCCACGTTGTTGGGCAGGCCCGAGCGCACCCGGCCCGCCACGTACTTCACCAGCGGCGCGTAGTGCAGGATCAGCCGGTCCCGGTACTGCCGCTCCCCCGTGTCCTTGTAGGTGGCCCACAGCCGCTGCAGCGCCTCCGCATTGGCACGCGCCTCCTCCGCGGCGATGACCGCCTCGTCCAATACCTCCGACTCAGGCACGGGGATGCGCTTTCTCATAAGCCGACCGGAGTCGGTCCGCGGACACATGGGTGTAGATCTGCGTACTAGCCAGGCTGGCATGACCCAGTAACTGCTGTACGAATCGTAGGTCCGCGCCCCCTTCCAAGGTGTGACTGGCCATGCTGTGCCGCAAGGCGTGTGGGGCCAGGTCCGGCAGATCGGCAAATCCGGCGCTGAAATCATGCACGATCCGACGAGCCACACGGACGTCGAGTCGTTTGCCACGGGCACCGACCAGTAACGCGCCCTCGCCGTCGCGGACCGTGCTGAGACGCTGCACGGCACGGGTGCACGCCGCGGTGATGGGCACGATCCGTTGCTTGCCACCCTTACCCAGGACGCGGGCGGTCCGACGCGACAGGTCCACATCCGAGACATCCAGCCGGCAGGCCTCGCTGACGCGCAGGCCGCTGCCGTACAGCAACTCCAACAACACCAGGTCGCGCACCGTCAGGGGGTCATCGGCGAGCCGGGTCAAGACATCCAAGGCGCTGTTCAGGCGGTCGGCGTCTGCCACGGCCGGCAGGTCGGGATGCACCCTGGGGGTCTGCAACCGCAACGTGGGATCGGTCTCGAGCAGGCCCTGCCGCACTGCCCACTGCGCGTAACAGCGCAAGCTTGCGATACGCCGCGCAACGGTCGGCGACCCTGCCCCGGACTGCCGGGCAATCGCCAACCAGGCGCGGATCGCCTCCGTGGTCAGGCCCTCATCGCCCACATACTCTAGAAGGTCGGCCACATCGCGCCGATAGGCCGTCACCGTATGTGGCGAGAAGCCGCGTTCTGACCTCATGTAATCCACAAAACCGGGCACACTCGCGCGCAGCACATCCGACTGATCGCAGGTGGTGGCCACGCCCTCAGCCTGCCGACGATGCCCAGCCGAGTCAAACGGACATGGGCAGCGATCCGAGAAGCTGGTCGAGGTCCTGCGGCCCGAGCAGAATGGCGGCCCACCCATCGGCGATCGCCAGATTGGTCCCTGCCGAGGTACTGGTCCCCACCGGCCCCGGCACGGCCAGCACCAGCCGACCCAGGTCGGCTGCGGTACGCCCGGTGTTCAGAGCACCTGAACGCTCCGCGGCCTCCACCACGATGGTTGTGGCCCCGGTGGCCGCGATCAAGCGATTGCGGACCAGGAACGACTCCTTGCGCACCGGAACGGACGGCGGGTGCTCCCAGATCACCGCCCCCGACTGGGCTGCCCGGCGAAAGAGCCCGTGGTGGTCATCGGGGTAGATCCGGCCCGCCCCGCCCGCCAGATAGACCACCGTGCGCCCACCGACGGACAAGGCAGAGGTATGGGCGGCGGCGTCGATCCCGTGCGCCCCGCCAGACACGACGACCCGGCCCTGGCTGACCGCCGCTTTGGCGAGGTCAGCGGTGACCCGCTGGCCGTAACTGGTGCAATGCCGGGAGCCGACGATGGACACACACTCACCGTCGGGGACACGGCCACGGATCCACAGGAGCAGGGGTGCGGCCGGTCCCAGTGCCGCCAATCCCGGCGGACGGCGAGGATCATCGGGCCACATGACATCGCCGCCAGTCTCGCGCCAAGGTGCGACGAGCGCAGTGGCGACCGCCTCCACGTCCGCACCCACCAGAGTCCGCGCGTGCGACACGGCGTCATCCAACACCGACGAGTCGCGGCCAGCCGCACTCAAAACCACTAGGGCACTGCGATACACATCCACCCCTCCATGCTGGCCAGGACGGGCGATCCGCAGGTGCGAGCGCGACTATCTGTGGATCAGCTGGCGCTGTCCGGTGGCGGCAGATCCTCCACGTTGACGTCCTTGAACGTCAGAATGCGCACCGATCGGGCGAACCGACCTTGCCGGTACATGTCCCACACCCAGACGTCGCGCAAGTGCACCTCGAAGAAGACCTCGCCGCCTTCGGTGGCCCGGATCTGCACATCCACATCGTTGGCCAGGTAGAAGCGGCGCTCGGTCTCGACCACGTGGCGGAACATCCCCACCACCTCGCGGTACTGCCGGTACAGATCGAGTTCGACCTCACTCTCGTAGCGCTGCAGATCGTCGATACTCATGCCGCTCCTTCTCGAATGGCTCGCCGGACTGTGATGAATCGGTGGCGGTGCACGGGGCTCGGTCCGTACTCGGCCAACGCGGCTCGATGCACCGCGGTGGTGTAGCCCTTGTGCTCGGCGAAACCGTACTGCGGATAGTGCTGGTCGAGACGCTCCATGTGTCGGTCACGGGCACACTTGGCCAGCACGCTTGCCGCGGCGATGGTGGCCGACACCTGATCGCCCTTCCACACTCCGAGTTCGGGCCGGCCCAGCCCACCGGGAACGAACCCATCGCACAATGCATAGTCGGGCGTCTGCGGTAGGCGTAACCACGCGCGCCGGAACGCGAGCAGATTACCGCGGTGCAGACCAAGCTCGTCGAGTTCGGCCACGTCAACGCGCGCCACCGCCCAGGTCAGCGCCAGCCGCTGGACACGCGCCTCCACCCGCTCCCGGGCAGCGCGGGTCAGTAGCTTCGAATCGGCCAGTTCGGCGATCCGGGTAGCGGGAGCCAGAATCACCGCCGCGGCATACAGGGGGCCTGCGCACGCGCCCCGGCCGGCCTCGTCCAGGCCACCCACGTGGGCGAAACCCGCCCTGCGTACCGCGTTGTCGAACGCGTACGGACCAGCACCCTTGCGTGGTGCGGGGACGCAGGCGGGACCGATCACAGCCTTACCCTATGCACCGGCGCGGACAAACCCGCGCCGAGGTTCGCGTGTCTACTTGCCCTGGTCGTCGATGCGCGGATCATCGAAGGGGATGGCGGGGATGGGGTGGGTGCTGAACGCCGAGAACGGCCAAACCGTCAGTACGACGCGTCCGACGACGTTCTCCACGGGGACCGTCCCCTGATTGTCGTTGAGATGGAAGCGGGAGTCGGCCGACTGGTTGCGGTTGTCACCCATCACGAAGATGCGATCCTGCGGGACCGTCACGTCGAAGCGGACATCGTCGCTGGTGCTGCCGGGTGCGACGTAGGGCTCATCGATCTTGACTCCATTGAGGACGATCCGACCGTCGGTGCTGCAGCAGCGCACATGATCGCCCTCGATGGCGATGACACGTTTGACGAGATCATCCCCGGTGTTGCTAGGCAACAGTCCGATCCACTCCAAGGCTCCGGCGACCCCGCCCGGGGACGCCTTCTGCACCTCGTCGAGCCAGTTGCCCGGGTCGCGGAACACCACGATCTCACCGCGCTTCACACCGCCGAACCGGGTGTTGAGTTTTGAGGCCAGAATGCGGTCATTGGGCATCAAGGTCTCTTCCATGGACTGGCTGGGCACATAGAAGGCCTGGACGATGAACGTCCGCACGAGGAACGACAGCCCAAGGGCCACCACCAAGATGATGACGACTTCTTTGACGAAGCGCCAGATCGCTCCGCCCGCGGAGCGCGACGCGGACTGCGATTCGCTCACGCGCCGGTGTGGTCGCGCTTTTCGCGGATCTTGGCGGCCTTGCCGCGCAGGTCGCGCAAATAGTACAGCTTGGCCCGGCGGACGTCGCCGCGGGTCACGAGTTCGATGTGGTCGATGACCGGGGAGTTCACGGGGAAGGTGCGCTCGACGCCGACCCCGAAGCTGACCTTGCGGACCGTGAAGGTCTCGCGAACACCGCCACCTTGGCGCCGGATCACAACACCCTGGAAGACCTGAACACGGCGCCGGTCACCTTCCACGACGTTGACGTGCACCTTGATGGTGTCACCGGGACGGAAGGCGGGAATGTCTGTGCGAAGGCTTGCCGCATCAAGGGCGTCCAGCGTGTGCATCTATGGCTCCTCGTATTCGCCACAGGCCGAATACATCTGTTGTGTGGGGTGTTTCCGTGGGAAGTGACCCGACCTCGCGTGTGTATCCCCCTGTGGCGGGTGGCACGCGGATCCGTTCCAGTGTGCCATATCGGGTCCTCGGCCCGGCCAGGCGGTGCGTCAGTCCCCGCGCACGGCCCTGGTTCTGGCAGCGGCCTGCTCAGCACGCCAGCCAGCGATCCGGGCGTGGTCCCCCGACATCAGGACGTCTGGCACCGGCAGGCCGCGCCATGACGGCGGTCGGGTGTAGACGGGGCCCTCCAAGAGATCGTCCGGGCGGCTGTGGGAGTCGTCGCGGGCGGATTCGGGATTGCCCAGCACGCCCGGCAGCAGCCGTCCGATCGCCTCGCACATGACCAGTACAGCGGCCTCACCGCCAGCGAGCACGTAGTCTCCGATGCTCAGCTCCCGGACCTGCCGATGGTAGTGCTGCCCGACACGGGCATCGATGCCCTCGTAACGGCCACACGCGAACACCAGATGCTGCTGCGTCGCCAACTCTTCAGCCACCCGCTGAGTGAACAGTTGGCCGGACGGCGTGGGGATGATCAGCACTGCCTGCTCAGTGAGGACTGCGTCCAGAGCCTCACCCCACGGCTGCGGACTCATCACCATGCCGGGGCCCCCGCCGTAAGGGGCGTCATCCACCGTGCGATGGCGGTCGTGGGTGTAGTCACGCAGATCGTGAACGCCGACCTGCAATTGCCCGCGATCGATCGCCTTGCCGATCAGCGACAGCTCGAGCGGTCGCAGGTAGTCAGGGAAGACAGTGACGACGTCAATCCGCATCGTCGAGCAGCCCTTCCATGTCGACGACATGGACCTGCCCGGCTTGCAGATCGATGACCGGCACGAGTTGTTCCACGAAAGGAATCAGCCTGCGGCTGCCGTCGATCTCGACGTCCAGCACGTCCTGGGCTGGCAGATGCAGCACCTCCCGCACTACCCCGACCAACGTTCCATTGACCAGGACCGAGAGCCCTTCGAGCTGATGGTCGTAGTACTCGTCGGGGTCGTCGGGCGTGTCTGTCACATCGGCGTACAACCACGTCCCACGCAAGGCCTCAGCATCACTGCGGTCGGTGCACCCATCGAAGAGCACAGCCACGCGGGGAACGTAACGCGCCTCGAGCACCTCGCGCGGCCGATCAGCCACCACAACAGCCCCCACCGCGAACCGGCGCTCCGGTTCGTCGGTGCTGGGGGTGATGGTCACCCAGCCGCGCACCCCGTGGGGTTTGCCGACCCGACCGATGGCGACGACGGTCAGCGGCCGTTCACATCCACGAAGTCGACCCGCACATTCTGCCCGCCGGACAGCGCGTTGACGACGGTGCGAAGCGATTTGGCCGTGCGCCCGGCGCGCCCGATGACTCGCCCGAGGTCGTCCGGGTGGACTGTGACCTTCAGGAGGGTCCCCCGGCCGCGGGCCGGCTTCTCACGCACCGACACGTCGTCGGGATTGTCGACAATCCCGACGACGAGGTGCTCAAGGACTTCAGCCAGTGGCTTAGGCATCGGCCTGCGGGGTCTCGGCGTTCTCAGCAGCCTGGTTCGCACTCGCCGTGGCCGGGGCCTGCGGGGTGGCGACGGCTGTGGGCTGGTCGGCGGGCTCGGTAGTCACGGGGACCTCGTCAACCGGGACCTGCTCCGCCTTGGGGGCCCGCTTCTTGGCGGTCGTGGCATCGCTGCCCTTCAGACCAGCGGCCTCGGCTGCTGCCGCGGCGAAGACTGCCTTGCGGTCGGTCTTCTCCTTGGCGACCTGCAGCGTGCCCTCGGCACCCGGAAGTCCCTTGAACTTCTGCCAGTCACCGGTCACCTTGAGCAGAGCCAGCACAGCCTCGGTGGGTTGCGCCCCGACCCCGAGCCAGTACTGCGCACGCTCAGAGTCAATCTCGATGAGCGACGGCTGCTGCATGGGGTGGTAAAGACCGATCTCCTCGATCGAGCGCCCATCGCGCTTGTTGCGGGCGTCCGCGATGACGACACGGTACTGCGGGGCGCGGATCTTGCCGAGCCGCTTCAACTTGATCTTGACTGCCACTGGGGGTGTTTCTCCTGTTTGTCTGTTGCGCCCCGCCACGCCCACATGGGGTTGTGCAGCGTTCAGGACGTCACGTCGGCGATCTCCGGTGAGAGGGCGGAAATCTCCTCCTAGTGTGCCAGACGTGACGGATCCGGCGTTGCAGTGGCCTACGGTGCCTACTTACCGCCGAGCAGCTTGCTGAACTCCTCCGGCAGATCGTCGGCGTTGAAGGGCACAGGATCTGCGCCAGCGGCCGGTGCCCCGGACTGCTGCGCGGCACGCTTGGCCGGATTCCCGCTGCGGCCCTTCTTACTCTTGGGTGCCTGCTTGACCTTGCCGCGGCTCTTCTTGCTCATGCCGGGCATCCCTGGCATTCCAGGCATGCCGCCCCCGCCGCCGGCGCGCATTTGCTTCATCATCTTCTGCGCCTCGGCGAACCTGTCCACGAGTCCGTTGACGTCGGACACCTGCACGCCTGCGCCGCGGGCGATCCGGGCCCGCCGCGATCCGTTGAGGATCTTGGTATCCCGGCGTTCCTGCGGGGTCATGGAGTGGATGATCGCTTCGACCCTGGCCAGTTCCCGGTCATCGATCTGCTCGAGTTGCTTGCGCGCCTCAGCCATACCGGGGAGCATGCCGAGCAGCTTGCCCAGTGAGCCCATCTTCTTGATGGCCTGCATCTGCTCGAGGAACTCCTCCAGCGTGAAGGCATCACCGCGAGCAACCTTGTCGGCCATCCGGGCGGCCTGTTCGGAATCGAAGGCCCGCTCGGCCTGCTCGATCAGGGTCAGTACGTCGCCCATGTC
>Ga0116181_1004595_pt1:0-7500 | contig 10324 bp, 5 predicted proteins | sample AD_UKC075_MetaG_FD_89752 | JGI IMG/M metagenome (GOLD analysis project Ga0116181, IMG submission 89752) | Active sludge microbial communities of municipal wastewater-treating anaerobic digesters from USA - AD_UKC075_MetaG | ecosystem: Engineered > Bioreactor > Anaerobic > Digestate... | reverse complement strand
GGAAAGACCCCATGCACCTTTACTACAGCTTGGCAGTGAGTTCTGGCAACATATGTGTAGGATAGGTGGGAGGCGATGAAACAGGGACGCTAGTTCCTGTGGAGCCGTCGGTGAAATACCACCCTTGTGTTGTTGGGACTCTAACCGTAAGCCGTTATCCGGCTTCGGGACACTGCCTGGCGGGTAGTTTGACTGGGGCGGTCGCCTCCTAAAGAGTAACGGAGGCGTCCAAAGGTCTCCTCAGGCTGGACGGAAACCAGCCGTTGAGTGCAAAGGCATAAGGAGGCTTGACTGTGAGGCTTACAAGCCGAACAGGGGGGAAACCCGGGCTTAGTGATCCGGTGGCTCTGTGTGGAAGGGCCATCGCTCAACGGATAAAAGGTACGCTGGGGATAACAGGCTGATCGGTCCCAAGAGTTCATATCGACGGACCGGTTTGGCACCTCGATGTCGACTCATCGCATCCTGGGGCTGAAGTAGGTCCCAAGGGTTGGGCTGTTCGCCCATTAAAGCGGTACGTGAGTTGGGTTCAGAACGTCGTGAGACAGTTCGGTCCCTATCTGCTGTGGGCATAGGAGACTTGAGGGAGGCTACCCCTAGTACGAGAGGACCGGGGTGGGCGGACCTCTGGTGTTCCAGTTGTCGCACCAGCGGCAATGCTGGGTAGCTATGTCCGTAAGGGATAACCGCTGAAGGCATCTAAGCGGGAAGCCTGTCCCAAGATTAGGTCTCCCGTTCCTGGGGAAACTCAGGAACCTGAAGGCTCCTGGTAGACTACCAGGTTGATAGGCTGGAGGTGTAAGCGCTGTAAGGTGTTTAGCCTACCAGTACTAATAAGCCGTGAGTCTTGACTTATTCTTTAATTCTTCTTGTTAAAAAAATTTAATAAACAGAGAAGAGTAAGGGAGGTTAATCCCTAATGCTTCTCTGTTTATTTTTATTTTGATATTTCAAAGGGGTTGAATTTTTTATAAAAATCAGTACAATTGAAATATAAAAATTTTTATTTTAGAGGACTATAATGAAAGAAAGGGATATTTTCGAGGAAATAGTAAACCTTGGTAAAAAAAGGGGAAAGCTTACATATGATGAAATTAATGAAGCTCTTCCATCAGAATATTATTCTCCTGAAGAAATCGAGGACTTAATAGATGTATTAAGCGATATGGGAGTAAAGGTTGTCGATGAGGAGGAAGAAACATTTTTAGAAGAAGAGGAAGAGATTGAAGAAGAAGAGCATGTAGAAGATTTAGTGCAGGCATATTTTAATTCAATGGGTGATATTCCCATACTAACCAAAGATGAAGAGGTTGAGCTTGCCAAAAAACTTCAGGAAGGAAAGAGTATAATCAGGGAAACTATAATGGCTCTACCTCTTTATAAAAAAATTCTGGAAGAAATAAATAATGAAGAAAACAATGAGATAATGACAGATGAAGATAGGGCAGAAGAAGCATTGAGTAGAACAATTATAAGTTTAGAGAATTTAATTAAAGATATTGAGAAGACTGAAGCCAGAATTAAAGAGTATGGATCTTTAAAAGAGTTACGTAAACGGATAAATGATAGAAAAAAATCAGGTGAAAATATAAAACACTTAGAAACTATTTATAAAGAGGTAAGCTCTGAACTAAAAAAAATTGAAAATGAAGCCGGGCAGAAGATAGAAGAATTAAAAAATATATGGCAAAAAATATATAAAGCAAGATGTCTTGTTGAGGATACAAAAAATGAATTGATCACTAGAAATTTGAGGCTTGTAGTTAATATTGCCAAAAACTATGTTGGAAGAGGACTTCCTCTTCTTGATTTGATAGAAGAAGGCAATATCGGCTTAATGAAAGCTGTTGACAAATTCAAGTATGAAAAGGGTTTCAAATTTTCAACCTATGCAACCTGGTGGATCAGGCAGGCAATCACAAGGGCACTTATTGACCAAACAAAGACAATAAGAGTACCTGTTCACATGATGGAATTTTACAATAGAGTTACAAAAGCCTCAAGAGAATTGACACAACAGCTCGGAAGAGAGCCAAATAATGAAGAAATTGCTGAAAAGCTTGGCGTTCCTGTAAGAAAGGTTGAGGAGGTTTTTAGAGCAATACAGGATCCTATTGGACTTCAGACTCCGATTGGAGATGAGGACGCAGAGCTTGAAGATTTCATAGGAGATAAAAATTCACCCTCTCCTGTGTCAGAAGCTGAAAGGACAGAACTGAGTGAGCATATTCAGAGGATATTGAAAACGTTAACTCCAAAAGAAGAAAAAGTAATCAAAATGAGATTTGGCATTGGAGAAGATAGAGATCACACACTGGAAGAAGTCGGAAGATATCTATCAATAACAAGGGAAAGAGTACGTCAAATTGAGACAAAAGCTTTGAGAAAACTCAAACATCCAAGTAGGATGAAACTTCTTAAGATTCTTACGAGTGAGATTTTAGAAAATAAAAAGTGAAAAATTTAGCAGAAATAGCAAGATTATTGCGATATTATATTCTTGCGGCAACAACACAGGCAGGTTCAGGCCATCCTACGACTTGCCTTTCTTCAGTAGAATTAATGACAGGCCTCCTTTTCGGAGGCTTCTTTCGTTTTGATTCAGATAATCCTGATAATCCAAACAATGATAGATTAATATTTTCAAAGGGTCATGCTGCTCCGCTTCTTTATTCTTTATGGACAGTTGCAGGTAAATTGAGTGAAACTGAACTTTTGACTCTGAGAAAATTTGGTTCTTCACTTGAAGGCCATCCTACAAAATCATTTCCATATGCTGAAGCAGCAACTGGATCGCTTGGTCAGGGTCTTTCAATTGGTGCGGGAATGGCAATAAATGGAAAATATATTGACCGATTACCATATAAGGTTTTTGTTTTGCTCGGTGATAGTGAAATGGCAGAGGGTTCAGTGTGGGAAGCAATACAGCTTGCAGCATATTATAAGCTTAACAATCTTATTGGAATTATCGATGTTAACAGGCTTGGTCAGCGCGGTGAAACAATGTATGGTCATGATTTAGAGGCATATTCAAAAAGAATTTCTTCCTTTGGCTGGAAAACGATATGTATCGATGGACATAACTTTGATGAGATTTTTAAAGCATATGAGGAAGCAATAAACAGTGCTATACCGGCAATGATAATTGCAAAAACAATAAAAGGCAAAGGTATTTCATTCCTTGAAGATAGAGAAGGAAAACACGGTGTTGCACTAACTGAGGATGAATTTAAAGAAGCATTAAAGGAGCTTGGAGAAATAAAGAGAATTACAGTATCTGTCAATAAACCCGAGATGCTTCAGCCTCTATCAGAGTCTGTAACAATAAAAGAGGTTAACAAAACATACTCAATTGGTGAAGTGGTGGCCACAAGGCGAGCATATGGAGAAGCAGTTGCTAAGATATTTCCAGAGTTTCCTGATATAGTTGTTCTTGATGCAGAGGTGTGTAACTCAACATATGCAGAGATATTTAAAAAGCATTATCCCGATAGATTTTTTGAATGTTTTATAGCCGAACAAAATATGGTTGGCATGGCAGTAGGTTTATCATTAAGAGGCAAAATTCCTTTTGTATCAACTTTTGCAGCTTTTTTAACCAGAACTTTTGACCATATAAGAATGGCTCAATACAGTGACGCTAACGTTAAATTCATGGGTTCACATGCTGGTGTTTCAATAGGACAGGATGGGCCAAGCCAGATGGGACTTGAGGATATTTCAATGATGCGAAGTATATTAAACAGTGTCGTTTTATATCCATCTGATGCTGTTGCCACTGAGAAACTTGTTAGAGAAGCTGCCAGATACCAGGGAATTGTTTACATCAGGACAACTCGCTCAGCAACTCCGGTAATTTATTCTTATGATGAAGAATTTCCAATTGGTGGTGCAAAAGTGATTAGATATTCAGATGATGATTGGTTTAGTGTTATCGGTGCTGGAATTACACTGTATGAGGCATTGAAAGCCTATGTAGAGCTAAAAAAACAGGGTATTTTTATTAGAGTTATAGACCTTTACAGTGTAAAACCGATTGCCAGAGAAATTCTGAAAAAAGCGCTCAATGAGACAAAAGCTTTAATCACTGTTGAAGATCATTATCCATCTGGTGGAATTGGAGAGGCTGTTATGGCTGAACTAGGTTCTGACAGAGTTTACAGTCTTGCCTGTAGAAAAGTGCCAAAGAGTGGTAGGCCAGAAGAACTATTAGATTATGAAGAAATTTCAGCAAAAGCCATTGTTGGAAAGGTTCTTGAGCTCAAGGACAAGTTTTTTTAATTCATTTAGTTCAATGTAGCATTCTTCAATATCCTGTACGAGCAAGTCCATAGCAGTAGGAATGAATTTTAAAAAATTTCTTTTGCCTTTTTTTAAGGAAAGAAAGCCATAAGCTCCAAGTGCCTGCATATGCCTTTGAATTCTGCAAAGGGAAAGCTCTTTAATAAATCCATATGGTTCAATTTCATTCTTTTCAATGTAAGAGTTGATAACTTCATGCCTTATTTCATTGTTCAGCTCAACATATGGGTCCCACATTAGTGAAGCTATATCATATCCCGGAGGTCCCCATCTTGCACCCTGATAGTCAACAAAGTAAATTTCATCGTCTTTAAGCATTATATTCTGACTCTGTAAATCTCTATGCAAAATAACCTTTTTAGCCTGAGAAAGTATTTCAGCAATGAGGTGAAGATCATTTTGCAGATTTGGAGGCTGTATATTGAAGACAGCTTTTACGCATTCCTCTAAAAAATAGTTGCTCTCCCATCTGAAATATGAATAATCAAACTCTGGAAGCTTAATAGTACTATTATCAAGTATTTTCCAGTGAAGAAATGCGATATTTTCAACAACTTTTTTGTAAAATTTTTTTAATTTTGCAGGATTTCTTTTACATTGTAACCAGCTGTAAAGTGTTAAATCTCCAAGATCTTCAAAAACAATCATTTTCCTGTTTTTATCAACATCAATGATTGCAGGTACTGGAAAATTTTTTTCTTTTAAAAATTTTCCTAAAAAAACAGTTTTCTCAAAATCTTCAGAAAGACTGCTGTACTGACAGAAAATTTTATTGTTTTTTCTTGTATATTTTCTATCTGAGCCACTTAATGTTAGTTCTTCTGTTTCATGTTGACTGTTTACTGGTATCTGGAAATTTTTCCCTATTATAGCATTAGTTATATAAACATTACTTGAAAACTCAACCTCAGGAAGAAATATCAAGTTTTTTCCTTTTAATGGTTTTAAAATTTTCACGTCTCGTTCCAGAACAATATTTCCCTGTGTATCTATTAAATCACATCCCTGTGCTGATGGATGCACATAAATTGAGGTTGATTGTCTTTTAAGTTTATGAAATACTGCAGAGGCATAGTTCAGTGGAGTTCCTACATCAAACCAGAAACTGTATCTGGTCTGAAAAGTTCCTACTTTTAATCCGTTATTTAAAGTCTTTAACCATAAATCTATAACAGATGAAGCACCTTCAGGAATAAGTTCAAGCAGTTGAGGATTATAAATTGCAACTCCGCAGAAAGCCACTTTTTTAAAAGCGTTTTTAGAAGTTATGTCATTATGCTTGAGTGTATGATTTAGTTTGCAGTTGTCAGAAATACATATAAGATTACCATTTTCATCAATAAACAGTTTATTATCTTTAGGATAATCATGAATTAGCAGTGTTATAGTATTTTTGGAGTCAAGATGACAGGTAATTGCGTCTTTTATATTTCCATCCCAGTAAATATCGCTGTTATGAACTATAAAAATAGAGTCTTTAAGAAAATCTTTTGCATTGTAAAGAGCTCCACCTGTATCAAGGATATCTTTTTCATGAAAAAGTTTTATAGGTAGTTTTTTTTCTTTTATGTAATTTTCAATCTCTTCTGCTTTGTAATGAAGATTGATACCGATATCATTAATGCCTGCATCTTTAAGGCTTTGAAGAATCAAGTCAAGCAGAGTTTCTCCGGCAATCGGTAACAGAGGTTTTGGAATGTATTGAGTTATTGGTCTTAATCTTGTTGAAAATCCTGCTGCAAGAATAAAGCCTTTAACGTTCATAGATAAGGTAGTTTTTTCTTATTTTTTCAAACTCACTTAGTTCATCCCTCCACCACTCTTCCATCTCTTTTATGGTTTTGCCTTCATCAATGTCCTTTCTGAGTCTGTCTGATCCTGCAAGAATATCAAAAGGCAATTTTTCTGTTTCATACTCATAGGGAGGATTGCGCCACAGATTAATCTCTGGATATAGCTCTTTTACTGATAAGAGAATGGAAACTGCGGTTTTAAATGGTTTAAACTTTTCTCTGTCAAGAATATGAATCTGAACGCCACCACATAGCTGACCTGAAAACTTGTTAAATGCAGGTGTAAAATAAAGAGGTCTGAAATAGACTCCTTGTAGCTTAAAATCATTCAGCCTGTTAACAAGCTTTTCAGGCTTTATAAAGGGTGCTCCGGATATTTCAAAAGGTCTTGTTGTGCCCCTTCCTTCACTCAGGATAGTTCCCTCTAGAAGACACATACCAGGATAAACTGTTGCTGTTTCGAGAGTTGGAATATTGGGAGAAGGCATAACCCATGGAAGTCCTGTCTGATCAAACCATGTATTTCTATTCCAGCCTTTTAGATGAAGAACTGTCAGGTCAAGCGCTGGATAGAAGTTGTCTTTAAAATAATGTGCGATTTCTCCGATGGTAAGTGCATGCCTTACTGGTAAAGGATGAAGTCCAACAAATGAGGAGAACTCTTTTTTTAGCACAGGTCCTTCTGTTATATGTCCGCCTATGGGATTAACTCTGTCAAGAACAATGATCGGAATTCCGTTTTCTTCGCATGCTTCCAGACAAAGAGCCATTGTCCATATAAATGTATAATAACGTGCTCCGATATCCTGTAAATCAACGATGAAGATGTCAATATTTTTTAGCATTTCAGGTAATGGTTTTCGTGTTCTTCCGTAAAGACTGTACACAGGTAACCCAGTTGAAGAATCAACAAATCCTTCCCACTCAATCATATTATCCTGCGTGTTACCCCAGATACCATGCTGCGGTCCAAAGAATGCTGCAATTTTAATTTTTTTACTATGAAGCAAGATTTCTTTAGTGTTAATAATTTTTTTATTTACTGAGGCTGGATGAATGAGCAATCCTGCTTTTAATCCATGGAATTTTTTGGGAAGATTTTTTTCAAATATGTCTATTCCAGAGTTAATCATTATCTGGTACAGTATGGAAGATATCCATCAGTCAAAGACTTTTGAATTGTTCCATCAGAACTGATAAGATATATTTCCTTTTTACCTCTTTTGTCTGACATTATTGTTAGAAAATGGCCATCCGGGCAGAATGATGGTTGTTCATTATTGCCATCTTTTGTTAGTTGCACTTTAGCACCAGATAGAGTGTCAATGATAAATATCTGAAATCCTCCTGTAAGGCTTGAAAAAGCTAGTTTACTACCATCAGGACTTATGGCTGGTTCTGTGTT
>Ga0116181_1004592_pt1 | contig 10333 bp, 9 predicted proteins | sample AD_UKC075_MetaG_FD_89752 | JGI IMG/M metagenome (GOLD analysis project Ga0116181, IMG submission 89752) | Active sludge microbial communities of municipal wastewater-treating anaerobic digesters from USA - AD_UKC075_MetaG | ecosystem: Engineered > Bioreactor > Anaerobic > Digestate | place: USA... | reverse complement strand
CGACGTCGCGGCGCTGCATGATGCACAAGCGACGATGCACCAGATCGTGCGAGCACTCGTAGACGCGGTCGATCCCGAGACCCAGGCTTTTGCCTGTGCTGCGGAACCGGATCGCGATCCCACTGACGTGGTGCAAGACCTCCTCGACGCTGCCGTCGAACCGCTGGCCGCCAATCCCGAGTTGCGCACGAGGATCATTGAGCTGCGCCGTGCGAAGGATCAGGTGATCGACGAGGTGAGCCGTGACGAGGTGCTCGAAGCGTACGGTGTCGTGGACCCCGACAAGGCGAGACACACGATCGAATCGTGGCGGGAGTACCTCGCTGAGCACCGCAGCGAGATCAGCGCAATCGAGCTCATGTTCGAGGCAAAGGGGCGAGGTATCCGCTTCGACCAAATACAAGAACTCGCCGACCGGATCGCACGGCCACCGCACAACTGGACCGTTGACATCATCTGGAACTCCTACCTTTCCATCGGCGTCGAATACGAAGGCCACGCCGAGACCCGCAATCGGCACGCGGCAACCGACCTGATCTCCCTGCTGCGGCTTGAGGCCGGAGTGGACGACGCACTCGTGCCCTACTCCGATCGAGTAGAGGATCGCTACGCGAACTGGCTCCTCCGCCAGGAACAGGCAGGCGCCAAGTTCACCGAGACTCAGCGATGGTGGCTCGACCGAATGATGCGAATCATCGCGTCCTCAGCGGGCATCGACGCCGACGACCTCGACAACGCACCCTTCGACGAACGCGGCGGCATCGATGGCGCTCTCCGCGACCTCGGAGACAACGCAGGCAACCTCATCGAAGAACTGAACCGGGAGCTCGCCGCGTGACCTGGGAGCGAGTGCCTCTCAAAGAGTTGGGTGATTGGTACGGCGGCGGGACACCGTCCAAGTCCAACCCGGCATTCTGGACTGACGGCGACGTTCCGTGGCTCTCGCCGAAGGACATGGGGCCGGAGGTTCTGCACGGAACCCAGGATCACGTGACCTCGGAAGCGGTGAGCGGTTCCTCAACCAAACTTGTGCCCGCTGGCTCCGTCGCGGTCGTCACCCGCTCCGGCATCCTCGAACGCACCATACCGGTCTCGATTGTCCCGTTCGCTACCACCATGAACCAAGACATGAAAGCTGTCGTCCCCCGCGCAGGGATCGACCCACGCTGGATCGCCTGGGGGCTACGGGCTTTTGAACGCGACCTACTGCGAGATACCCGCAAAGCGGGTACCACGGTTGCCTCGATCGAGATGCCCCGCTGGTACGGCTTCAAGCTCCCGGTGCCCCCGCTGGAGGAGCAGCGCCGGATCGTCGCGATCCTCGAAGACCACCTCTCCCGCCTCGACGCCGCCGAGAAGATGGTCTGTACCGCGAAGTCACGCATCGAGGCGTTGGGCCATGCTCGACGCTATCGGCTGTTTGACGATCTTTCCAGCACGACAGCTGCCTTGCTTGACCACACAACTATCGCAAATGGTCAGACGCCCAAGGGTCTGATTGGTTCGCTTTCTGACGCGAGGCGGCCCGGCGCCGTCCCGTTCTACAAAGTTGGGGATATGAACAACGCGGTTGGACGCTGGATGGACGGAGCGCGGAACTTTGTCGACTTGACGGTAGCTGGGTCACTGAATCTGCATGTGCGGCCTGCTGGCACAGTGATTATCCCAAAGCGAGGTGGTGCGATCGCTACAAACAAGAAGCGGATTCTTCGCGAGCCAGCCGCCCTTGACCTCAACACGATGGGCCTTATGCCTGGGGCTGGTCTCACATCCTCCTACCTTTGGCATTGGCTACAGACTGTCGACCTCGGCCTGCTGTCCGACGGGTCGAATGTGCCCCAGATCAATGGGCCGCAAGTCAGGTCGATGCGGCTTCCAGTTCCTGATCTTCAGACGCAGAGAACCGTCTCCGATGAGCTTGATGAGGCTGAGCAGGAGGCAAGTCGCTTGTCGGCAGCATGTGCTGCCGCGGCACGGCGCTCCGCTGCCCTCCGCCGCTCGCTCCTCTCCGCAGCATTCTCGGGTCGCCTCACGGGCTCCGCGTCTGAAATGTCAGTGGTCGAGGGGAGGATTCAGGCATGAACGGCAAGCAGGTCAAGCTCTTCCTCGTCGACGGCACTCCCGGTGGTTTGACGACGGCGGAGATCACGAACTGGACGGGTAGTGTGCTGTCTGCGCGCCGTTCTGACCTCGCGGAGCTCCTGCGTCGTGAGGAGGCCGAGCGTACCGGCGCATACCTGTTGCTCGGGGAGGACGAGGATGCGGTTGGTGACACCCGTTGCTATGTCGGCGAGGCCGATGTTGTGGCGACGCGGCTCCGTGCTCACGCCAAGGACAAGTCGTTCTGGAACCAGGTGGTGCTCATCACCTCGAAGGATACGAACCTCACGAAGTCGCACGTGCGTTACCTGGAGTCACGCTTGATCGAGCTCGCCCAGCAGGCCGGTCGCGTCACGCTGGAGAACGGCACGGCACCACCCAGGCCCCGGCTGCCCGAGGCTGACGTGTCGGACATGGAGTACTTCCTCGGCGAGCTCCAGATCGTGCTTCCTGTGCTCGGTGTCAACGTCATTCGGGTGCGCGCGGCGAGGCCGCAAACCGAGGCGTCGTCAGCCCCCGAGTCGCCGGTGTTCACGTTGACGAACAAGAACAGGACTGTTGACGCTCGCGCGCAGCAGATCGACGGCGAGTTCATCATGCTCAGCGGCTCCGTCGTCGTCCCGACGTGGCACGGCGTGGGCAACGCGCGAAGCACTCAGAAGGCGTATGCGAGCTACCGCGCTCAGCATGAGGGTCTGGTCGCCGATGCCTCCATCGTGGTCGACGGTGGGATGGCCCGAACAACCCGTGACATCGTCTTCGGCTCACCCTCGACGGCGGGTGCGGTCGCACTCGGCCGCTCGTGCAACGGGCGCGTCGAGTGGGTGAGTCCCGAGGGCTCGTTCGGTGCGTGGGAGAGCCGCGGGGTCGAAGATGACTGACCTTCGAAGTACTTGGTCTATGGCCCGGGGTGGGGTTACACTTGAGTAAACAGTTCAGCCCGCCCAGTCTTCTGGTGTGGGCTGGATCTCTTTTCAGGGGTGGCTCGGGTGACGCGCCCCGTCAAGCCGTACGGCTCGCTCGAAGCGCACCTTGCCAAGCTGGAGCAGCGCGGCATGGCGCTCGACCGCGTGTTCGCAGCGCAGTGGCTCGGGAGCGTTGGCTACTACCGGCTGAGCGGCTACTGGTATCCATACCGCGTCCTGAATGGTAACCAGCGCGGCGACGCCTTCGAAGCGGGGACCTCCTTTGCTGACGTGGTTGCCCTGTATGAGTTTGACCGGAAGCTCCGCACACTCGTCCATGACGGCGTAGAGCGGGTCGAGGTGATGCTCCGCACGCGGCTCAACGAGACCGTCGGCGCGTATGGCGCTTTGGCGTACCTCGACAGAGCGCACTTTCGTCCCATGTTCGATCACGCAGCCTGGTTGGCCACCGTGCAGAGGCGCATCGCCCGTTCGCGCCGTCGCAACGATGCCGTGCGACATCATGATGAGCACTACGGTGGGCAGTTGCCGATCTGGGTGCTTTCAGAGGTGCTCGACTTCGCGGACGTATCCCGTCTCTATGAGGGGTTGCCTGCGAGAGCGCAGTGGGAGATTGCGGAGCAACTCGGTGTGCAGATCGATCTTGGTGGATTGAGTAAGGGTCAGGCCGACCGGGCCAAGAAGAACCATCCCCTCGTTCGATGGTTCGAGCAGTTGGCGATCGTGCGTAACACGAGTGCTCATCATGCGCGACTGTGGAACCGATCCTTCGCTCCGGCAGGAACTGCGGCAATGCGGACGATTCCAGAACTCGTCTCCCTCCCTGAGGGACAGAGTGAGCGACTCTGCGGCGCGCTGTGTGTGATGGGCCTTCTGCTCGAAGCAGCTTCGCCGGGCACGACCTGGCGCGACAAGGTCCGCGACCTTGTCGAAACATCGTTCACTCAGATACATGGTCGTCGCGTCGAGGAGATGGGCTTTCCCGAATCATGGAGTGACGACCCGTTCTGGTCGAGGAGGCCGAAATGACTGATTCCCGTCGCCTGGTCGACAAACTCGACTCGTTCCGCAACCTGCTCCGTGACGACGGGGTGGGGGTGCTCGACTACATCGAACAGCTCACCTACCTGCTCTTCCTCAAGATGGCGCACGAGCGCGCGACGAGGAAGCTCAAGCCGCAGCAGATCGTGCCGCAAGAGTACTCGTGGCAGCGACTACTCGACGCCGAGGGCGTGGCTTTGGAGCTCGAGTACACGCGTATCCTCGTTGGGCTAGCGCAGCAGCCGGGCACCCTCGGCGTCATCTTCCGCAAGGCCCAGAACCGCATCCAAGACCCCGCGAAACTCAAGCGTCTCATCGTTGACCTGATCGACAAAGAGCAGTGGTCGGCCTCCGGAACCGACCTCAAGGGCGACGCCTACGAGCAGCTGCTAGCAAAGGGAGCCTCTGACAAGGGCTCAGGTGCCGGTCAGTACTTCACTCCCCGCGATCTGATCCAGGCAATCGTCGACGTGATCCAGCCGTCAGCCGACGATTCAGTGATCGACCCTGCGTGCGGCACTGGCGGGTTCCTCCTCGTCGCGCACGACTATGCGTCGACCCACGCCGAGCGACTGACGCCGATCCAACGTGATCGCTTGCGCGACGACTTCGCTCACGGTACAGAACTGGTGGACGGTACCGCGCGGCTCGCCGCGATGAACCTCCTGCTGCACGGCATCGGCACACCAGACGGTGACTCGCTGATCGATGTACGTGACGCGCTCATCGCCGACCCCGGAGAGCGCTACAGCGTGGTCCTCTCCAATCCGCCCTTCGGACGGAAATCGTCGATGACGATGGTCGGCGCCGATGGCCGCGAGTCGAAGGAAGACACCGAGATCGAGCGGGCCGACTTCGTCACCACCACCTCGAACAAGCAGCTCAACTTCCTGCAACACATCATGACGATCCTCGACATCAACGGTCGCGCCGCCGTCGTGCTCCCCGACAACGTGCTCTTCGAAGGCGGAGCGGGCGAAGTGCTGCGACGCAAGCTCCTCAATGACTTCGACTTGCACACCATCCTCCGTCTCCCGACCGGCATCTTCTACGCCCAGGGCGTCAAGGCGAACGTGCTGTTCTTCGACAAGAAGCCCGCGAGTGAGACTCCCTGGACCCGGAAGCTCTGGGTGTACGACCTGCGCACGAACCAGCACTTCACCCTCAAGCAGAACCCGCTACGCCGAACCCATCTGGATGAGTTCGTCGGGTCGTACCTGGCAGGTTCACCACGCGACGCGCGCACGGAGTCAGAACGCTGGAAGTCATTCGGGTACGACGAGCTGATCGCCCGCGACAAGGTCAACCTAGACATCACCTGGCTGCGCGATGACTCCCTCGACGACCTCGACTCGCTGCCCGCACCCGACGTCATCGCCCGCGAGATCGTTGAAGACCTCACGGCAGCGCTCTCCGAGTTCGAAGCGGTTGCTGCTGCGCTGGAGAGCAGGCCAGCCGGAACGATTGAACGTCATGGCTGAGGCGGCTACGCCGAGGTCCAGAGTTGGACACCTCAACCTCAAGGGTGACTATTCCGATCTGCTCTCGGCAACGCTTGATGAGCACGTGCGGGGCGGCGTTCTTCTCCGCGTTCCATACCTGCTCGGCAATTTCCCCGAGCGCTGGTTCTGGAATGACTTGGGCCAACACATCGGTGGGGACGGAAAGGTGATCCCACCCGAGCAGCCGCCTACCGAGTTGGACTACTTCGACAACAAGGGCACCGTTGGGCTCGTTGGCTGCCGAAGCGCCGGTGGTGGCTCCTTTTCCTTCGGTGGCTTCGCCGCCGCATCAGGGGTCGGTGAACTCGCCGCCAACTTTGCCGTCGAAAAGGCCGCTCGCGCAAGCAACTATGCCAATATCAATGGGTTTCGCTCCGAGATCGATGGGCTAGGACAATGGTTGGACCTCTGGGCACACCGGACGATGATGAAGTTCCCGAAGGACGGGACCCCAATGAGCGTCACCACGACGATGGAGGTTCCACCAGACCTCCGTCTCGCCGGCAGACTCAACTTGCGCGCAACTGTCCGGGGAACTGCGCCCAGCTGGCAGGAGCCCGAGGTTCGATACACCAGCAGAACCCTGCTCCAGACGTACACGACGAGTGAGCGTGACTGGGCGGAACATCTTCAGGTGCACAGGGCCATGCGCGACCTCTTGCGCATCGCGATCTGGAAGCCCGTTGCGTTCCTTGGCCACGAGGTCACCAGCGACAAGGAGAAGATCGCGATCAAGAGCGACACAGAACCTCAATCTCGGTGGTGCGAGGTAAAGACCGCAGCCACTGGCATGGGGCCAGCGGTCTGGGGAAAGAGCGAGCGCCCGCTCTTTGTGTTCGCTGACATCAAGAGTGCGGGCGTGCGAAAGTGGCTCAAGTTTGGAGAAGAGAACCGTCGCGGGCTCCTCCCCTTCCTACGTTTGCTGGATATCCGCGAAGGAACCATCGATGAACACATGGCGCAGCTTGGCATTGCGCTGGAGGCGTTCGGCTATCAAGCATTCCTAGACTCGGGCACGAGCGCCGTGCGGGCCGACAAGAAGACGCTGGAGCAGCGCGTTCGCAAGATTCTCCAGCAGGTTTCCTCCTGCATCCCCGCCATCCCTGCGACGTTCGCAAAGGATCTCGCTGATGGCTACAATGCGGTCAAACACGCGAATCGGCCCGAGCCCGATCCAGCCGGCCTCGTCGCCAACTATCGACTTGGCGTGAAGGTCGTTCGAGCCTGGATCGCGCTAAACCTGGGTGCGTCGGAGTCCGTCATCGCCGAGCGTCTGAACTGAACGAGTCGATGTCAAGCCTTGCCGTCGCCGGTTCCGACGAGACGGGTCTTCGCCCAGACCGTTGCGCGATGCACTCGGAACTGCCGCGCCAGCGCGCGGACGCTAACGCCGTTCGCGCGGGCTGTTCGCATAGCGTCCACTTCCTCGTCTGTGAGCCGTGTTCGAGGTCGTTTCTTTGGTTCCGCCGACGCGCCGATCATCGGGTCATCTGCCTCGCCGTCGGGCTCGGCATCCCCGTGAGAGCCCTGATTCCACGCGGAAACAAGCCGCTCAACCCGTGGTCGCCTGTTCCCGCAGTGCTCCATTGCGGCCACCGAAACACGAAGGCCGGCGAAAGCCGGCCTTTGTGCTCTCTGGAGCCCGCTTAGTCCTAGCCCGCGCTTCTGCCTCAGTACGCGGGACGCGCGGGGGCTGAGGGGGGCTCCCCGAGACTGCGCGTCAAGCAAAACTTGACAGGGCTCCGTGTCAAGGTAGTCTTGACATGTGGAGGTGGCGACCTCGGCACGCAAGCATGGCGTGCTTGATGCCGACATCCAACACGCCTGGGATCAGGCCATCCGCCTGGTGGAGTACGAGTACCAGGGTGAGGACCGGTTGTTGGTCATCGGACCAGATCGCCACGGTCGGTTGCTCGAATTGGTTGCAGTCCCGGCGAGGACGCCAACCACGATCATTCATGCAGACCAACTTCGGCCGAAGTTCTACGACTACCTGAGATGAGGTGACACGCCATGGCCACGCTGAAGGCACAGCACGACCGGACCGGCCTTGATGGCCTCGATGTCGCCGCCCATCCGGCGCGCGACGCTGCACACTTCCGGCGCATTCTCGCGGCGAGGCGACACCTCGCCGCGGCGGAGCAGGAACTGCATGACGCGGTGCGCGCGGCGCGCGCGGCCGGCGACTCATGGACGATCATTGGAGCCGCGTTGGACACGACGCGGCAGGCAGCGCAGCAGCGCTTCGGCGAGGGCTCCCGCTGACCCTGACGTCGGCTACTCGTCAACGGTGCGCAACGTCCTCAGGGGTGGTGCTCGTTGACCCACGAGGTGAGTCGTTCGGTGAATCGCTCGGGCCTCTCCAGTGACAGGAGGTGGGCCACGTCCTCCCACCGTTCCAGGTCGGCGTGGGGGAGGGCGTCCGCCCATCGCGTCGCAGCGTCAAGGCTCGCGTCCAGATCGTGCGCCCCGACGATGATCAGCGTGGGCGCGGTCACCTGTGACACCCGGTCGAACGGCTCGTCCTCTTCGTCGGCAGGTGCGCTGATTCGGTCAGCCAGCTCGAAGGCCCGTCGCTGCATCGTGCGCACCAGGTCGCACACCCCTGCCGGGACATCGGACTCGGTCCGGTCGGCGCCGACCACCCACGCCGAGATGTTCGCTTCCATGGCGTAGTCCAGGCCGCCAACGGCCAGCGCCGCCTCCTCCGTTTCGATGAACGCGCTCAGGCTGGGCGTCATGGTCAACAGCATCGCCCCGCCGACCGGGGCCAGGACCATCGAAAGCACGCGGTCCGGATGTGCGATCGCCAGTTGCGTCGCCACCCCAGAACCGAACGAGGCGGCCACCACATGGACCGCAGGCACGCCCACGGCGTCGAGGACATCGACCACGTCCTCGACATGAGTCCAGTGGTCGGCGTCGCGGTCGCTGTCACCAAAGCCGCGCAAGTCCAGCCGCAGCAGCCCGTATCGAGGAGTCAGCTCCACGACGAGGTCGTCCCACATCCGCCGGTCGGCAATCCCGGCATGCAGGAACAGCAGCACCGGCCCACCCGTCGGCTCAGGGGTGTGCTCGTACGCGATGCCACCGGAGGTCCTGCCCGGCGTCCGGGACGTGACTCGTGGTGCCATGACAGCGAGTCAACCCAGCCAGGTCGGCTCTGTCACCTCATTTCTCAAGTTGCCCATGCGTTGACGGAGAACGGGGTGGCTTCTCGGGTCGTGGGTCATGCACCAGTTCAGGCCACCCGGCGTGCCATTCTCAGCGCCGGCGTCACGGCCGTAGTGGGGGTGCTCACTGACTGCAGCGGCTCTGAACCGCCGGTGGCCGTGCCCACGAGCCCGCCACGATCGTCCTCGGCTTCGGGATTGTCCTCCCCCTCCACAAGCTTCGTCTCCACGCCGGCCCAGCCCAGCGCGACGTCTGCCCCCACGGCCACCGGCACGACGGCGACCCAGCCCAGCGCCGGCCCCACGAAGGTGAGTGGCACGGCATACGGGCCGTCCGAGCTCGCCAACGGACGCCCCACCCGCGCCGCCGTCATCGCACGGTATGCCGGGCAGACCCCGAGCGAGTGGGGGCTCACCACCACTGGGGTCATCCAGCGCCTGGGCACCACCGACAAGGTCGTGGCGCTGACCTTCGACGCGTGCGGGGGCCCGACGCCGACCAGTGGCGGCTGCGGCTACGACCGCGACCTCATCGAGTTGCTGCGCAAGCATCGGGCCAAGGCCACGCTCTTCCTCAACGCCCGCTGGATCGACGCCAACCCGGCCGTCACGGCCGAACTCATCGCCGACCCGCTCTTCGAGATCGGCAACCACGGGCTGCATCACCTGCCGCTGTCGGTCAACGGCCGCAAGGGGTATGCCGAGCAGGGCACCCACGATGTCGGCGAGGTCTACGACGAGGTCGCCGGCAATCACGACAAGCTCACCCGCCTTGTGGGCAAACCGCCGCGCTTCTTCCGCTCGGGCACGGCGCACTGCGACGAGATCGCCGTCAGGATCGTCGCCGACCTGGGCGAGTCCGTGGTCAACTTCTCGGTCAACGGTGATGCCGGCACCACCTTCACGGCCGCGCAGGTCGTCGCGTCGTTGCGCACGGCGAAGGCCGGCGACATTGTCATCAGCCACTTCAACCGGCCACCGCGGGAAACAGCCGAGGGGTATGCCGTGGGGCTGCCGGCGCTGCTCGCGCGGGGCCTGCGCACGGTGACCCTGTCGGAGTATCTGCACTGAATCTCAGGAGGGTCAGGCCGGGTCGGCTGCCGCGCCGGCTGCGCACGGCCGAGGGGTGTCAGAGCTCGTCCATACAGTGCGTGGTGGTGGAGGCAGCCCGATCCGCGGGCGCCCGATCAGGAGGCAACGATGGGCTTTCTCACCCCCAATGCGTTCGGCGAGCACGCCATCCTCAAGACCTTCGCCCTGCAACAGCTCGCCCAGTTGCGCACGACCGTCCACGGGCTCACGACCGAACAGGCCCGGCTTGCGCCGACGGCATCGTCGCTGACTCTCGCCGCGCTCGTCATGCACGGGGGAGCGGTCGCGGTCGGCTGGTCGGCCAGCGCAGCCGGGGCTCCCGGCACTCCGGTGCTGCCCGAAGACCTCCGGACCGATCCGACCTTCGACTCCCTGTTGGCCGATGGGCGGTCGCTCCCCGAGGTGTTGGCCTTCTTCGACCGGTGCGTCGAGGTCACGACGGCCAATATCGACGCCGTCGGTGACCTCGACGTCCTGGTCCCGGTCCCCGATGCGCCGT
>Ga0116181_1004590_pt1 | contig 10339 bp, 10 predicted proteins | sample AD_UKC075_MetaG_FD_89752 | JGI IMG/M metagenome (GOLD analysis project Ga0116181, IMG submission 89752) | Active sludge microbial communities of municipal wastewater-treating anaerobic digesters from USA - AD_UKC075_MetaG | ecosystem: Engineered > Bioreactor > Anaerobic > Digestate | place: USA... | reverse complement strand
TTGTGCTGCTTCCCTCACTCTTTCTTCTCCTCGAGCACAGAGAGCTAAATGCACTCCTTCCCGAGCAAAAGCTTGAGCTACGGCATATCCAATTCCGATACTGCCTCCGGTTATTACTGCTATTTTATTTTTAAGACCTAAATCCAAGAATAAAACCTCCCTTGTTTTCAATCATTTTACTACTTTTATTTTAGTCCGATCTAAAGTTAAAATAACTGCCACCATAGTAATGATACCAGTTATTATCATCTGATAATATACATCTATCCCCACTACATACAAACCATTACCCACCAAAGTAATGATTAAAGTCCCAAGCAGGGTGTTAAATACACCCCCTACTCCACCAGTCAAAGCAGTACCCCCTACTACCACTGCAGCAATTACCTGAAGCTGATAAGGTGTTCCAATAGTGGGGTCTCCACTCAGCATTCGAGAAACTAAAACTATGGAGGCTAAAGCTGCCGAAAGCCCAGATAGAGCAAAACAGAAAATTTTAGTACGGTCTACTTTAATCCCACTTAACAAAGTAGCTCTTTCTGAATGCCCGATAGCCGCTACATATTTACCAAAAGGAGTAGAATTTTGAATCAGAAAAAATATACCAAAAAGAACAAAAGCCAATAAATGTGAACCCTTAATTGGTCCTAACTCAAAAGTCAAAGGATTAAGAAGAGATAAAGCTTGAGGACGCAACCCAATGGGACGACCACCAGAAACTATTAAGGCTAGGCTAGCAAATACCCCGGAAGTTCCAAAAGTTCCAATAAAGGAAGGAATTTTAAGTTTGGTAAAAACTAAGCCATTGGCCATTCCCAAAAGGAAACCCAAACCAATGGTAATAAAATATGCCCAAAAACCAAAATAATTAAGAGCTAAAACAAAAACAACAGTAAAAAGAGAGAGCATCCCTCCTACAGATAAGTCTATGCTCCCAATCATAATTACAAAAGTTAAACCGATGGCTGCTATAAAATAAGTAGCAGCATAATCCAGAAGAGTTCCAATATTATATCTAGAGAGGAAAGCTTGAGGACTAGAAAAAGCCAAAACAGCAAAAAGAACGGCAACTACACTTAGAGCTAACAATTTCCCTTTATCCACTTTCGTCCTCCTTATAAATTTATCCTGAAAATCACTCAAACTACACTACATATTGTATTAAATCAGAAGGAGCAGGTTTAGACTCGGTGGCATCCAACACACCGCTTATTCTTCCATCTTTCATGACTATAATCCGATTGGCCAAACCGATATCTTCTTCAAAGCTATCTCCCATGACAATCATAGCCATTCCATTTTCCGCCATTTCTCTGATGAGAGCGTAAATTTCGTGTTTTGCCCCTACATCCACTCCTCGAGTAGGATGAGACATAATGAGAACCTTAACTTGAGAAAGCAGCCATTTAGCTATTACTACTTTCTGTTGATTACCTCCACTTAAGTTAAAACACAAAACCGATGGAGAAGGAGCTTTAATCCGTAGCTTATTTATCATTTCCTGTGAAAGACGAAATTGTTCTTTTCGCTTGACTAAAAAACCCCAAACTAAACGATGAACAATAGGCAATGTAATATTTTCAAATATAGGAAGATGTAAAATCAGTCCTTCATTTCGTCGGTCTTCTGAAATATATCCAATACCTAAAGCGAAAGCCTGGTCAGGAGAATTAATGTTTACCCTTTCCCTTTCCATCCAAATTTCTCCAGAATCAAGTTTGACTTCACCATAAAGGGCTCGGCAAAGCTCTTCCTTCCCCGAACCTACCGTTCCACACAAGCTCAGTATTTCACCCTGGTGCAACCTAAAAGAAATATTATAAAAAGCATCTCTTTTAGTACAGTTTCTTAGTTCCAAAACAACCTTTTCTGCTGGTTCCCTTTGTTTTGATGCTAAATAATACTCCTCATGTAATTCTCGTCCTACCATTCTAGAGCGCAAAAGCTCTTCAGAAACTTCCTCATGAAAGAAACATCCAGCATTTTGACCATCTTTTAGAACATAAACTCGGTCACAAAGTTCAACTACTTCTTTCAATCGATGAGAAATATAAATGAAAGAAACTCTCTTCTTCAACTCCCTGAGTTTATTAAACAGCCTTTCAATTTCTTCTTCTTCCAAAACAGTAGTGGGTTCGTCCAGAATAATAATGGGGTAATCAACTCGAGCCTGACGAGCTAGCCAGATGTTTCGAGCAATCTCTACCATTTGCCGCTCCATAAAATTTAGTTCATGGACATAAACCTGAGGAGATAATTCTAACCCCACTTCCTCAAGAATTTTTGTTGCTTCCTGCATCATTAGTTTTTGGTCTAAAGTTCCCCTACGAACAAAAAACTTCTCTCGCCCTAAAAAAAGGTTCTCATAAACTCGCATATTGGGCAACACTGCTTGTTCTTGAAAAACCATCCCAATTCCCAACGCTCGAGCATCATTAGGATTTTTAATCCCCACCTTTTGCCCGCGAAGAAAGATTTCTCCTTTATCAGCCCTATAAACACCGGCCAAAATTTTCACTAAAGTACTTTTTCCCGCTCCGTTTTCTCCCACTAAACCAACAATTTCATTAGGAAAAACTTCTATATTTACATCCTCCAGGGCTCGAACTCCAGGGAAAGTTTTAGAAATATTCTCCATTCTCAAGACTGGCTCCATAAGTTTGAACCTCCCAATGCTTATTTAACCAAAATTCAAAGTCATTTCATTATTTTTATCTTTTCCCTATCAATAGTCAAAGCGACTGTAGCAATCAATACCACTCCAATAATCCCCTCTTGAACATACGGGCTTATCCCCATCAAAACCATTCCATTGCGCAAAATAGTTAGAATGAAGGCTCCAATAATAGCTCGAGGAATATTTCCTACTCCACCAGTAATAGCAATACCTCCCAAAACGCATGCACATATAGAATCAAAAGTAAAACCCAAAGGAGCAGTAATATCTCCTGAGCCCAAGCGCGCTGTAAGCAGAGCCCCGACTATCCCATATAGAATTCCTCCAATTAAAAAAGCTTTGGTTTTAATTTTAGAAGTAGGTACCCCCAGGTCTTGAACAATAGTCTCATCTCCTCCCAAAGCCAAAACATACCGACCAAAAGCCGTCCTTTCACTAATAAACCAGATTACAAAGAATAAACCGAGAGCCAAAATAAAAGGAAAAGGTAAAAATCCAACCTTACCAAGACTTAATAGACGAAAGCTCCAATCGGTAATCACTACCGGGTTACCCCGAGTGATTAAAACTCCAAGACCAGTGGTAATGTAGCCAATACCCAAAGTAACCATAAAAGAAGGAATTTTAAAGCGAGAAAGTATGAAACCGTTCAAAAAACCAAAACCACCTCCCACTAACCCGCAAATAATTAAAGCCAAAAAACCAAAATCATTAGAGTTAGAAAAGTTCTTTACTAATAAACTTGCTACTACGCTACACAGACCCACTACTCCTTCCACCGAGAGATCGATACTCCCCATCATAAGAATAAAGGCCAGAGAAAGCGAAGTTATCACAAGTAAAGAAGCCAAATCCAGAATATTAAACAAATTAGAAAGAGTGAAGAAACGAGGATTTAATAAACTAAAAAATATAACTAAAATGATTAAAGCCAGTAAGGAAGGATTTGCTCCTATTCCACTCAACCAAGTTTTTTCACTATCAGATAAAACAGCCGTTTTGCTTTCCACGTCTCTTTTATTCCCCCTTAAGAAATTTAGCCCGGAGAATCTTCTCCGGGCTAAATAAAATTATAAAGTTATTACTATTCTCTTATACCTCGCACCCATTTTCCCCAGTAGTCATTCCAATCATATTCTGGAGTACCTTCCACATAATTCTCAATATACCAATCGATATTTTCTTGAGTAATCAAAATACTCTCAGCAATCCACTCTCTTTTGTTTTCTGGTAATTCTTCGATTTTAATTTTACCCTGTTTAACTGCCAAAGGAATAGATAGTCCCATTCCTCCCTGCCAGAAACCATCCCACGATACAGTAGCAACTGCCTCTCCGTTTTTAATGGCGGTTATCATCTCTGGAATGCCATCAACTCCGGATACCGGTACTTTGCCTATCAATTCACGCGCGCGCAAAGCTTCTAAAGCTCCAATAGCCATAGCATCATTGGCACACCATATCGCCTTTATATCGGGATTAGCTATCAAAGCATTAGAAACTTGGTTATAAGCTTTTGTTTTTTCCCAATCAGCTGCCTGCCAACCCACTAATTCAATTTCTGGATATTCAGCCAATGCTTTTTGAAAACCTTCCCAGCGCTCAATTGTGGAACTATTCCCAAGCAATCCTTGCAAGGCGAAAACTTTGCCTGAACCACCAATGCTATCAAATAGGATTTTGGCGGTATTATATCCAGAAACACGGTTATCAAAGGTAACATGGCATACCCAATATTTGTAATCAGAAACTTTGACCTCGTCAGGCTTATTCCACCAAGTCACAAAGTAAACTCCACTTTTTTCCAGCTCATTTGCGATAGCAGGTGTATCAGTAGCCTGGTTGGGATCGATAGAAAAAACTACATTACCCTGGGAACGGGCCACCAGAGCTTTTATATCATTCAACTGCTTCTCGCTCGACCCTTCACAAGTTTGAATTACGTTGTATTCTTCCCAACCCAGAGATTTAGCAAAAGCAGTAGCTCCCTCAGCCCATACTGCGTGGTAGGGGTTAGACAAACTTCTGATGGCTGTACCCAAGTAAACTGGTTCTTCCTGAGCAATAGCACTAAAACCTGCGGCGACCATTCCTAATATAATAGCTAAACAAAGCAACCTCTTCATAAAGCAACTTGCCTCCCTTCTCTTGACACATAAAAGTTAATCAAATAATAACCTTTAACACATTTAAAAACTAAGCTTGAAAAATGATTATTCCATTTACACATAAAACTAATTTGTACTAGCTAGCTTTAACTTATATTTTACCACCTCCTTCGATTAGACAAATACATTAAATGGTAATTACCACTAACAGTCAATCTATCACAGCCCCCTTTGAAAGTCAATGTAAAGCCAGCTCCGAAGCTGAAGTAGAGGAATTTATCAATCAATACCACACTCCAAAAGATGAGGGAGGACGCCGAGCTATTGTTCGTAATGGTTATCTACCAGAGAGATATTCTTACTGGATTAGGCTCAATCCCGGCGTCCGTCCACGAGTAAAAGATCGTCGAAAAGAAGTAAGTAGAGAGTTCAGTTTACTTCTAGCATCCTCCCTAAATCTTTCGAAAGACCAAAAAGTGTGGAAGAGCAAGAAAACCCTATAAGCTCACATTGTCCATATAATAGTATCTCCGGATTCATTGGCTCTGTCACTTTATGCTTTTCCTCCCCGAAGAGGATAGTTTTTTTGAGCCATTCTTACTCTACTTTTAACTCTCCATTTGTCTTTACTCTTTTATCACTAAATATTGAAGGTAATTCTTCAAGTAGTTGTTTCTTCCATTTCGTTATCTTGCGAGGATGCGTCCCATATTCACTGAATGATCTTACAGTCTTATTGCTCTGCCCAGTTTTCGGAGTCCATTATGGTAACCTCATATATCCCTTTTATAGTTTTTTAGAAAGAATATGTACCGAGCCCTCTATTTCATAGTAGGAAGTTATCAGCTCTTTAACTTTTTCCTTCGTCTCTTTCTGAGCTTCTTCTATATTAGAATTTTCCCCTAAACCTCTCTCATAAGCCTGGCGGATTTCAGTTCCTATATTAATCTTGGTAATACCGTTTTTAATCGCTTCTAAAACGTATTCTCTTTTAATTCCCGAACCTCCATGAAGAACCAGGGGAATCCCGGTCACTCGTGCAATTTGTTGTAGATGTTGGATATTCAATCGAGCTTCCACTTTCTTCTGGTCTTTTGCCGCGCCGGTGATTGCTCCATGAATATTACCAATAGCCACCGAAAGCCAGTCTACGCCAGTTTCTTGAACAAAACGTTGAGCATCTTCAGGAGAAGTAAATCCTTGCCCGCTCTGAAAAAGCTCCTCATAAGGAGGAAGAGGGCCTTTTTCGTGTCCCAGAACTGAGCCCAATTCTCCCTCTACACAAACTCCACGACGATGAGAAATCATCACCGTTTCTCGAGTAACCCGGATGTTTTCATCCAAAGGCAAGCGAGAGCCATCAATCATCACTGAGTGATATCCCAGAGAAAGAGCCTCTTCGATGAGCGACTTCCAGTCTACCTTTTCTCCTTCCTCATCTATCACCGGGACATGGTCCTGATGGAGTCGGCTAAAAGCAAGGTCTCCAAAGCGCTCATATTCCTCTTTTACCGCTTGAAAACTCTTTGCTCCAAAACGAGTGATATCAGGACGAGAAACCTCTAAAAGAGCAAAGGTCTCGGTCTCTCGTAATGCCTCCATAATAGCCTCCACCATGGGAAGATAAGCAACATTAAAAGCAGGGATTAACACCTGGTTTTCATAAGCCACCTCCATTATTCGGGAAAGAGATGCTTTTTCTAACTTTTCTCTCCAGTTTTCCTCCAAGGTTATCGCTCTCCTTTCTTTTATTAACTATTTTTAATTAACTACCTTTTAAATATAACTATAAAAGGATAAAATGATAAAGTAAAGGAGGAAAATATGAAAAGGAAAAAAGTTCTGGTTATAGGAGGCACGGGGCATATTGGTAGTTATCTAATCCCCTCTCTGGTCGCTAAAGACTATGAGGTGGTGGTATTTTCCAGAGGAAAAACCGCTGCCTACCCGGAAGGTTTCTGGGAAAAAGAGATAAAGATGGTAACAGTGGATAGAGAAAAAGAGGAGAGAACTGGCCGCTGGCCAGAGTTGATAGAAGAAACAGGAGCAGACATTATAGTAGATATTATATGTTTTGAGCCGGAGAGCGCTCAAATTCTTATAGACGCTCTAACTGGAAAAGATGTTCACCTTCTTTCCTGCGGTACAGTGTGGGTATATGGCAAAACCAGAATAGTTCCCACTCCTGAAAGCGCTCCTCGGTTTCCCGAAAACGATTATGCTCGTAAAAAGGCCATAATAGAGAGCAAGCTTTTGCAGGCTACACGAGAGGGCAAGGTTAAGGCTACCGTCATCCACCCCGGACATATTACCGGTCCAGGAAAAACTTTTGTTACTCCTTTTGGAGACCATAATCCAGAAAATCTACAAAAAATAATCGATGGAGAAGAAATTTATCTGCTGGATGGAGGGTTCTCCACCCTTCACCATGTTCACCCTCAAGATGTGGCCTCTCTTTTTCTAAGGGCTATAGAAAAAGAAACCAGAGCTATTGGAGAAAGCTTCAACTGCGGAGCTTCTGAAGCTATGACCTTTTGGGGATTGGGAGAATACTTCGCCTCTCTTTTTGGAAAAGAATTTTATTTTCAAAATATTTCTTTAGAAGAATACACTGAGAAATTTGGTTATCCCGAAGAAGCTGCTCAACACGTCCGACAGGGTTGCTGTGTATCCATGTTAAAAGCTCAAGAAGTTTTAAATTTCACTCCCCGTTATTCGGCAAGAGAAGCAGTAGCTCTGGCTACTGATGATTTAATAAAAAAAGGAACACTAAAGGTGAATTGAATGAGTATTTTTAAAGAGTGTGATATCAGAGGAATTTTCCCTGCAGAAATCGACGAAGAAAAAACTTATCTCATCGGGAGAGCTTTTGCCTCATCGCTTCCTGCAGGTTCCAGAATAGTAGTGGGAGGAGATGTGCGGAAAAGCACTCCTCTCCTTAAAGAAGCCCTTATCAAGGGACTTTTAGAAAGTGGAGGAGAAGTAGTTGATCTGGGGGTTGTCCCTACCCCTCTTTTATACTTTGCTGTAGAAAAGCTACAAGGAGAGGGAGGGATTATGGTTACCGCAAGCCACAATCCTCCAGAATATAACGGGCTTAAAATCACCTGGGGGGACACCCCTCCTGCTCCTGAGGATATTACCAATTTAGCTAAAAAAGTTAAAGAAAAAAACTTTCGCTGTAGCGAAAAAGGAAAGAGAGCCATCCAGAATTTAGATAGAGAATATCTCGATTCTCTCTCCTCTCTCGTTCCTCTGCCCCACCGCCCATTGCGGGTAGTGGTGGATTGTGGTAGTGGATGCTACTCTGACCTTGCCCCTCAATTTTTAAGAAATCTGGGTTATGAGGTAATTCCTCTTTTCTGTGAAAAAGATGGATCTTTCCCTTATCGTTCTCCTAATCCTTCTAAAAAAGACAATCTAATTGTTCTTTCTCACAAAATAAGAGAAGAAAGAGCAGATTCAGGAATAGCATTTGATGGGGATGGGGATCGAGTAGTGTTCGCAGATGAGAAGGGAAAAATTTTAAAAGGAGAAGAAGGAATTATTTTTTTCCTTCGAAACACCTTGCCTCACCTTCCCGGGGGAGAAAAATTTATCTATGACTTAAAATGTTCTCAGATTGTCCCTCAAGAGGTAAAAAGAATGGGAGGTATACCTATTCCGGAGCGTTCTGGGCATGCTCATATTAAAAGGCGCCTCCTCCGGGAAAATGCCTTTATGGCAGGGGAAATCAGCGGTCATTACTTTTTCCGGGAATTAAAAAGAGATGATGGGCTATATGCTGCAGCTCTATTCCTTTATTATCTTTCCCGAACACCATACCCTCTTTCTCAAATAAGGGAAACTTTCCCTCCTTCTCATATCACTCCCGACATTCGGATTGCTGCTCAAGGGAGAGAAGACCTGCTCCCTCTCGTGGAAAATTCACTTTCAGGAGGAGAAGTGTCCTATCTCGATGGAATAAGAGTAGAGTGGGAAGAAGGATGGGCAATGATTCGCAAATCAGTTACCGAACCAGTATACACCCTTCGCTTTGAGGGAAAAACCTCTCAAGATATTCCCCGCTTAGTTCATCGTTTTCTGCGATCTCTACCTGAGGTAGAAGAAGAAGTTCTCCGCCATATAAAAAAGCAGGAAAGAAACTAAATGCTATGGAAAATAGATTTCTCCCCTCTGCGGATGGCATATACTACAAGAGAGGATAGAAGAACCGCGCTTCCAGCTTGCACTAAATTGCCCGGGATTTCCACTATTGCCACACCAGGTCCATAAAGAAGAGAGCCAGCCAAAAAATATCCTCCCACCATCTCTAAACCAGCCAGAGATAAAAAGAGAATCCGTTTAGGGAGATTTTGCTCCCGGCTGGCAAAAGCTCCCACCAAGAAACCTTCTATCCCTTTAATTATCAGAGTAAACGGAGCCCAGTGAGCATACCCGGTCAGAAGGTCAGCTAAAGCAGAGCCTAATCCTCCAGCCAAAGCCCCCACTCGAGCTCCCCAGAGCAGGGCAAAAACAAATATTAAGGTATCTCCCAGATTTATATATCCTCGAGTCTGAGGAATAGGAATCTGCAAACTCATAGTGGCTATAGCCACTAACGCGATAGCTATAGCTGAATAAGTCAAAGTACGAGTTGACTCTCTCATCGTATTTCAATCTCCTTTTCGCGGTTCATCTATTTGGCTATTTTATCACAGCTACCATTAACAGGGAAATGACAGATTATTTCTCTCCCTTTGTCTGTAACCACTCTTCAAGATCATTCTTTGACTTTTGGACAAAATCACCTGCTTCTTCTAAAAACTCTTTTACTTCTTTCTCATTTAAGATAAAGCCTGCCCCATTATCCATAAGTAATATCTGATCATGAATATCCTTAAACTTTTTTTCTACATCTCGGTTAAGCACTTCTATTTCCATTTTGCTAAAACGCCCCTCGAATAAGCTCAGTGACGCCTTTATTGAAAGGACCATGGCATGATAACTTTTTGAAAAACAGGAATAGTAATCTCCCATATTCAGGTCATGTCTGGCAGCAATTAATAATTTCTCTGCCTCTTTTATGAAATCTCTCATCTCTTTTCCCCGCTATTCATACCTTTATACCCTCTCTTTGCCCTTTTGTTAAGTTATGTGGGTTATTGTTCCTATTATTCCCATAAATATTTTCGACGTTCATCAGGGTCTTCAAATATAACTTCTTCCGGATTAAAATATTCAGGGTCAAATTCTCCACCAATCCATTCTAACATTATACTGTGTTCCTCATGCTCAGGATTTCTTATAGCCTCTAAAAATTCTTCATATCCCCATACGCCTCCGCAATCTTCAGGAGGACAGGCTCTTTTGCCGGTTATGCATACAGGATACTTAATATTTTTCTCCCGAGGAAGTATTTTTTCTAATTCTATCTTATGTTCCCAATCATCTCCAAAATCATAAACATAACTTGCCACCCTGTTTTCCATAGAAAACCAGTTAGCAATCTTCTGCTTTTCTTCCGGGATAATTTGTTGCCCAAAAACCTCGGCTTCTTCAGTTGGAGTTCCTAT
>Ga0116181_1004589_pt1 | contig 10340 bp, 11 predicted proteins | sample AD_UKC075_MetaG_FD_89752 | JGI IMG/M metagenome (GOLD analysis project Ga0116181, IMG submission 89752) | Active sludge microbial communities of municipal wastewater-treating anaerobic digesters from USA - AD_UKC075_MetaG | ecosystem: Engineered > Bioreactor > Anaerobic > Digestate | place: USA... | reverse complement strand
GTCCTGGGCGCGTTGGTCAGTGGACCGACCTACCGCCGCATTTGCCGTGACGGCCGAAGGCTGGTGTGATGTCGCAGTCATGAAGATCCCCACGCTGCCCGTTCGCGATATCGGCCGACTGTTGCTGCGCTGCGCAGACCGCCCCGGGCTGGTTGCCGCCGTCACCTCGTTCCTGGCCGACGCCGGCGCGAACATCGTCTCGCTGGACCAGCACTCCACCCAGCAGACCGGCGGAATCTTCATGCAGCGCACCATCTTCCACCTGCCCGGCCTGGCCGCCGCCCGGGCCGACCTGGAGAAGGCATTCGCCGAGCGGGTGGCCGGCCCGTTCGAGATGGACTTCCGGCTGACCGAAGCGGCCAAGCCCAAGCGGGTGGCGTTGATGGCCTCCACCGAGGGCCACTGCCTGCTGGATCTGCTCTGGCGCAACCAGCGCGGCGAATTGGACATGTCGGTGGTCATGGTGATCGCCAACCACCCTGACCTGGCCGATCAGGTGCGCCCGTTCGGGGTGCCGTTCCTGCACGTCCCGGCGACCAAAGACATCCGCGACGACGCCGAGCAGCGCCAACTGGACCTGCTGCGCGGCAACGTCGACCTGGTGGTGCTGGCCCGCTACATGCAGATCCTCACCGGCCGGTTCCTCACCGAGGTGGGGTGCCCGCTGATCAATATCCACCACTCGTTCCTGCCCGCGTTCATCGGCGCCGCGCCGTACCGCCGGGCCAAGGAACGCGGTGTCAAACTCGTCGGCGCCACCGCGCATTACGTCACCGAGGATCTCGACGAGGGCCCGATCATCGAGCAGGACGTGGTGCGCGTCGACCACCGGCACAGCGTCGAGGACCTCGTCCGGTTGGGCGCCGATGTCGAGCGTGCGGTGCTGTCCCGCGCAGTGCTATGGCACTGCGAGGACCGGGTCATCCGCTACGGCAACCAGACCGTCGTCTTCTGAGGCAGCCTCACCGCTCTGAGGCGACCAGCCGCCGGCGCACCTCGGCCGCGAGGTCCTCGGCCGGCAGATCCTCCGGCGAGGCGCGGAGTTCGATCGGCCGTCCCACCTCGGCGGGCTCGAGGTAGGACGCCGCTACCAGCGCCTCGATCGGTGGGCGGTCGAAGACCCGCGCCACCACGATCACCGTCTCGGCCTTCGGCCGGGTCTTACCGTGCAGCCAGTTGCACACCGACAGCCGCCCGATCCCGATCCGCTCGGCGATCTGCGCCTGAGTCTGGCCCCCACTGATGCGGCGCAGGTATTCCGGCCACGTTTCTGTTCTCATGTTCCCCTCCCCGCGACGACAATAGGGGAGCGCTACGACAAGTCACGCGGGATTCAGCAGCACCCCGGGGCAGGCTTCGTCGCGAGGTGAGCGTGCGGCGCGCCGTCGGTGCCGCCGACAGCCCCCAGGAAGCGGTCCAGATCGACCCGCTCACCGGCCAGCCATGTTCCGGTCACCGTGGCGGTGTCGGCCAGGCGCTCCGGGTCGACGGACCAGGGATCGGCGGCCAGCTCGGTGAAGTCGGCCAGCTTTCCCACCGTGATCGACCCGACCAGGTCCTCACGGTGCAGGGTGCGGGCCGCGTCGATGGTGTGGGCGCGCACCGCCTGGTCCAGCGACATGGTCTGCTCGGGCCCGTGCACCGCGCCCGATCGGGTCCGCCGGGTGATCGCCGTGGCGATGTTGAGGATCGGCGACGGCGGTGAGACCGAGCCGTCGTTGTGGAACGAGACCACCGCTCCGGAGGCCGCCGCATCGCCGAACGCCTGCCACCGGGAGCCGTGCTCGTGGTCGAACATCTGCCCGTCCAGCAGGTCACCCCAGTAGTAGTACTGGAACGGGGCCATCGAGACGTAGACCCCCAGCTTCGCCGCCCGGTCGAAGTGCCGCCGGATTCCGCCGCCGAGATGCTCGATCCGCCAGCGATGGTCGCTGCCGGCCAGGCCGTGGCGGGTCAGTGCCGCCTCGTAGGCATCCAGTGCCAGGTCGATGGCGAGGTCGCCGTTGGAATGGAACGCGATCTGCCAGCCGGCCGGAACAGCCTTGTCGAGGACGGCGTCGAGTTCCGCGCGGGTGTAGTTCATCGACTGCGGGCCGCCGGCCGTCGCCGGGTCGATACCGGCCCGCCGGGTCGCCTCGGTGTCCAGGTAGGGGAAGGAGATCCCGATGTTGCCCACCCACGGCGAACCGTCGGTCCACAGTTTGACGCCCTGTTTGACCAGCCACTCGTCGCCCGCGGCGAACATCACCGGCTCGGTGTAGGTGTCGCTGGTGGACACCTCGAACATGCTGACCCGCAGCGGACAGGAGGGGGCGGCGGCCAGCGCCTCGTAACCCGCCTTCAGGGCGAGGTCGAAGGTCATGTCGGAGGTGGAGGTGTACCCGGCGCGCGCCATCTCCGCGTAGTACTTCGCCCCTGCGACCAGGGGATTGCCGAGCGTGGCCATGATCTCGCCGACGACGGCGAACAGCACCGGCAGTTCGAACCCCTGGCCGTCGAGGCTGCCGTCGGGATTACGCCCGAACCGGCCGCCCACCGGATCCGGTGGCGCGGTGACGTCCCACCCCTTGGACTTCATCAACGCGGTGGTGAAGTACACCCCGTGGCCGGAGTTGTCGACGACGGCGACGACGCGGTCACCGAAGATGCGGTCCAGTTCGTCGGCCTTCGGGGCCGGCCGCTGATGCAGCAGGGCGTCGAAGCCGGAGAACAGCAGTGGCGTGCCCGGCGGGGTGGCGGCCATCGTGGCGGCGAACACCTCCTGCACCGCCGACCAGTCCGGATCCTTGAACGGGGTGATGTTCACCGCGGGTTGCTGCAGCGCAACGCCGCTCATCAACGGGTGGCTGTGGGGTTCGACCAGACCGGGAAGCAGGGCGGCCGCACCGCTGTCGACGATCTCGGCGCCGGGAAGCACCGCGTGGCACTGCGCCAGCGTGCCGACCGCGGCGATGCGGCCGGCGGACACCGCGACCGCCTCCGCTCGGGGCAGTGCCGGATCCATGGTGATCACGGTTCCGGCCTTGATGATCCGATCCGACATTCGAGCCCGCTTTCCTGACGATTCGCACATTTACGGTGGTTGGGGGCAGTACACCACGTATGAGACGCTGCCGTGGTGAAGGTGTGGCAGGCCGCCGGGATTCTGGCCGGCTACCTGGCCGATGCGATCGTCGGAGATCCCCGCCGCGGCCACCCGGTGGCCGGTTTCGGCAGAGTCGCCGGAGCGCTGGAACCGCTCACCTACCGGGACAACCGGGCCGCCGGTGCGGTGCACACCGGACTCCTGGTCGCCGGGGTGACGGTGGCCGCGTCGGTGGCCCGGCGCCGGGTCGGGGCCGGTCCGGGTGTGGCCGCGCTGACCGCGTTCGCCACCTGGGTGGCCCTGGGCGGAACGACGTTGCTGCGCACCGGTTCCGAGTTGGCCGACGCTCTCGAAGCCGGGGGCGTCGATGCTGCCCGGGCGCTGCTGCCGTCACTGTGCGGGCGGGATCCCGCCGTCCTGGACGCCGCCGGCCTGTGCCGTGCCGCCCTGGAGTCGGTGGCCGAGAACACCTCCGACGCCACCGTCGCCCCGCTGCTGTGGGCGGCCGCCGCGGGGGCTCCCGGGGTGCTGGCCTACCGCGCCGTCAACACCCTCGACGCCATGATCGGCCATCGCTCGCCGCGCTACGCCCGATTCGGCTGGGCCGCTGCGCGACTCGATGACGCCGCCAACCTCATCCCGGCCCGGGTGACCGGCGTGCTCACCGCGCTGTGCGCGCCGGTGGTCGGCGGGTCGTCCGGCGCGGCGTTGCGGGCGTGGCGCTCCGACGCGGCCCGTCATCCCAGCCCCAACGCCGGGGTGGCCGAAGCCGCGTTCGCCGGCGCGCTGGGCGTCCGGCTGGGGGGTCCGACTCAGTACCGCCACCAGTTGGAGATCCGGCCCACCTTGGGCGCCGGCCGGGAACCGGACGTGGCGGACCTGCGCCGGGCGATCCGGCTGGCGCGGTGGGTCCAGAACAGTGCCGTGGTGATCGCGGTGGTTGTCAGTGCCGCCGGCCGTACCGGTCGGCGAGTTTCTCCTCGACGGTGAGTGGCGCCGGGACGGATTCGGTGTCCGAGTCGGTGGCCGAGCGAGCGGCCTGTTCGGCCTCGCGGGCCGACTCCTGGCGGCGGGCCCGGACCTCGGCGTACACGAAGTAACCCAACCCGATCGGCGACAGAATGCCGAAGGCGATCCACTGAATGCCGTAGGACAGGAACGGACCGGCGTCGAGGTGGGGCAGCGACAGCACGCCCAGGCCGCCCGGCTGGTCGGCGACCAGTTGCAGATAGGTGCCCGTCAGCGGGGTCCGGGTCAGCGCCGAAATCTGGCCGGTGTCAATGGCATAGACCTGCAGTGATCCCGCCTCCCGGAACGGCTGCTTGTCGCCGCCGGGGGCGGTCTCGGAATCGCGAAGCCGGCCGTTGATGGTCACCTCACCGGTCGGTGGGTCGGGCACCGGTGGGGTGTCGGTGCCCTGCTCCGGACGCACGTAGCCGCGGTTGACCAAGACCGTGGGGCCGCCCGCGATCGCGAACGGGGTGAGCACCTCGTAGGCGGGCGATCCGTCGATCACCCGCAGCCGGGCCAACACCTGGGCCTCGGGCAGGTACCGGCCGGTCGCGTAGACCCGACGCCACTGGGCATCCGGTGCCGACGAGTCCTGCCGTGGCAGCAGCGTCGTCAGCGCGACCGGATCGGCGGCCAGCGACGCCTCGATCTGGTGATTCTCCCGCGATGTCTCGGTGTTCTTACCCAACTGCCACGGCGCCAGGATGGTGAAGCACAGGTAGGCGAAACCCAGCGCCACCAGTGCCAACGCGATCCAGCCCGGCTTGAGGAAGGACAGTAGCCGCCGCATCATCGAACCCGGCATCATCGAACTCGACCGTTCCCGTCGGCAAGCTGCTCGTCAACCCAGGCGTGCAGCCCGGGCAACGCCGCCTCGATGACGGCGAACGCGGTCTCGAAATCGGCGTAGTCGCCGTAATAGGGGTCTTCCACATCCGGCGGATGCACCCCGGCGCCGGGTTCGAAGGACCGCAGCATCCGCAACCGCTCGGCCGGCACCCCCAGGTCGGCGAGGATCCGGTGGTGGTTGCGGGCCAAGGCGACCACCAGGTCGGCCGACAGGTGGTCCTCGTTCACCTGTGCGGCGGTGTGCCCGCCGGGATAGCCGCGGTCGCGCAGCACCCGCACCGCCCGCTCGTCGGCGCCCGCGCCCTCATGCCAGCCGCCGGTTCCGGCGCTGGTCACCCGCACCAGACCGGCCAGCCCGCGCTCCGCGATCTGGTGGGCGAACATCTTCTCGGCCATGGGGGAGCGGCAGATGTTGCCGGTGCACACGAAGGTGACGTGCACGCGGGCCCCGGTTTCTTCCGTCATGTCATACACCTCAGAACTCTCAGACACCCAGAACCCTCAGACACCCCAGCACCCTCAGACACCGAGCACCTCCCGCAACTCCGCGACCGTCGCCACCGAGGCGGCCGGGGCCGGGGTGACATCACCGACGAAATCCGATGCGCCGTAACCCCATTCGACGACGATCGTGTCGATACCGTGCGCGGCGGCGCCTTCGACATCGTGAATCCGGTCGCCCACCATCAGGACATCCCCCGGTAGCGGGTCGAACTGCGCCAGCGCGTGCGCCAGCACGTCGGCCTTGGCGGTGCGGTCCCCGTCGGCGCCGGCGATCACCTCGAAGTGCCCGCCGATCCCGAAGTGGTCGAGGATCCGCCGGGCGGCGGGTTCGGACTTGGACGTGGCCACCGCCAACCGGATGCCGGCCGCCCGCAGGTCGTCGAGAAGTTCGGCGATGCCGTCGTAGAGGTCGTTCATCGCCCAGCCGCGGCGCGTGTAGTCCGCTCGGTAGGCGGCCACCGCCTCCTCGGCCCGATCCCCGAGGCCCAGCGTGACCATGGTCTGCGCCAAAGGCGGACCCACCACGCGGGCGGTCAGGTCACCGGGCGGCGGTTCGGCCCCGATGGCGGCCAGGGCGTGCCGGAAGCTGGCCAGCACGCCGGCCGCGGAATCGGTCAGGGTTCCGTCGAGGTCGAAGATCACCAACTGTGCGCGGTTCTGCGACGCGGAATCGTCGGCCGTATTCCTCACCGTGTCATTGTCGCGCACTACTGTTCACCGGGTGAGGGAGCGCTGCTGTGGCTGAGCGGGACGGCCGGTGCGATCCGCGTCCCGGCGCGCGTTTCCACGGTGACCGGGAGACCGGTCCGGGCATGCTCGACTTCGCCGTCAACGTCCGGGGTGCCGGGCCGCCGGACTGGCTGGTGAACAGGCTGGCCGGCCGGCTGGCGGACCTGGGCGCCTACCCGACGCAGGCGGACGCCGACGCGGCGGTGAGCGCGGTGGCGGCACGGCACGGTGTCGCCCGTGAGCGAGTGCTGCTGCTGGCCGGGGTATCGGAGGGGTTCTCGCTGCTGCCCGCACTGCGGCCGCGGCTCGCGGCGTTGATCGCGCCGTCGTTCACCGAACCTGAGGCGGTGTTGACCGCGGCCGGGGTTCCGGTGCGGCATGTTGTGCTGCCGCCGCCCTTCCGGCTGGGGGCCCCGGGGACAGTCCCTGAATCGGCCGATCTCGTCGTGCTGGGCAATCCCACCAACCCGACCGGGGTGCTGCATCCCCGCGACGAAGTGCTGGCGCTGCGCCGGCCGGGCCGGCTGGTGGTCGTCGACGAGGCCTTCGCCGACGCGGTGCCCGGCGAACCGGAGTCGCTGGCCGGGCTGGACCTCCCCGATGTGCTGGTCCTGCGCAGTCTGACCAAGACCTGGTCGCTGGCGGGACTGCGAGTCGGCTACGCCCTCGGGAGCCCGTCGGTTCTGGCCCGTCTGGCCGCCGGCCGCCCGCACTGGCCGCTGGGAACCCTGCAGGTGGAGGCGATCACCGCCTGCTGCGCGCAGAAAGCGGTGCTCGAGGCGGAGCACGGCGCGCGCCGGTTGCAGGAGATGCGGGCCGAGATGGCCGCTGCACTCACCGCGCTGGGGCTGAGGGTCGTCGACGGGGCCGCGCCCTTCCTTCTGGTGCGGGTGCCCGACCCGACGTTACTGCGCAAGCAGTTGCACGCCGGCAACATCGCGGTGCGGCGCTGCGACACCTTCATCGGGTTGGACGACGGCTATCTGCGGGTCGCGGTGCGCCCCGAATGGCCGACACTGGTGGCGGCGATCGCGGAGGTGCTGGGGTGACGGTACGACTGGCCGAGGTGATGGCCGTTCTGGAGGAGGCCTACCCGGCGGCGCTCGCCCACGACTGGGACTCCGTCGGCCTGGTGTGCGGGGATCCCGACGAACCGGTCGAGTCGGTGACGGTCGCGGTCGACGCCACCGAAGCGGTCGTCGACGCGGTGCCGCCGCGTGGGCTGCTGCTGGCGCATCACCCGTTGCTGTTGCGCGGGGTGGACACGGTGTCCGCCGACACCCCCAAGGGTGCGCTGATCCATCGTCTTGTTCGGGCCGGTTCGGCCCTGTTCACCGCACACACCAACGCCGATGCTGCCAGTCCGGGCGTCTCCGACGCCCTCGCGCAGACCTTGGGCCTGACCGTCGAGGACGTGCTCGACCCCGCTCCCGCCGGTCCGGACCTGGACAAGTGGGTGGTCTTCGTCCCGGCTGAGCATGCCGAGACGATGCGCGCGGCGCTCTTCGCGGCCGGTGCCGGGGCGATCGGCGACTACACGCAGTGCAGTTGGAGCGTCACCGGGACCGGGCAGTTCCAGCCGGGTGCGGGGGCGCAGCCCGCCATCGGCACGGTGGGGGAGGTGCACCGGGTCCTCGAGGACCGGGTGGAGGTCATCGCCCCGGCGCGCCTGCGGGCCCGGTTGCTGGCGGCGATGCGCGCGGCGCACACCTACGAGGAACCGGCGTTCGACGTCGTCAGCCTGGCTCCGCTGCCGGCCGGGGTCGGCATCGGACGCATCGGCGTCCTCGACCGGCCGATGCGATTCGCCGATTTCGTGGCCCGGGTCGGGGCGGCGCTGCCGGCCACGACGTGGGGGGTGCGGGGCGCCGGCGACCCCGACCGCCCGGTGTCCCGGGTCGCGGTGTGCGGTGGTGCCGGGGACTCCCTGCTGGGCGCGGCGGCCGCCGCCGGTGTGCAGGCCTACGTCACCGCCGACCTGCGTCACCATCCCGCCGATGAGCAACGGCGCCGCAGCGATCTGGGTCTGGTCGATGTGGCGCACTGGGCCAGCGAATATCCGTGGTGCGGTCAGGCGGCGAGGCTGTTGCAGGCGCACTTCGGTGCGTCGCTTAGTGTCGCGGTATGCCCGCTGCGCACCGATCCGTGGAACGTGGCGTCGACAGCCGCGTCGGCCGCGCCGTCCGATACAGCGTCCGGTAAGTCTGAGGAAATGTCATGAAAAGCGATGTGGCACAGCAACATCTGTTACTCAAGCTGGCCGGTATGGATGCCGAACTGGTGCGGTTGGCGCACCGCATCACGCATCTGCCCGAACAGCAGGCCTACGACAGCGCGCTGGCCGAGCACCGCGCCGCCACCGACCGGGTGGCCGTCCTGGCGGTGGCGTTGGACGATGTCGAGGCAGAGGTCAGCAAGTTGGAGTCCGAGGTGGACGCGGTGCGCCGCCGCGAGGACCGGGACCGGGCGCTGCTGGACTCCGGGGGCGTCAACCCCAAACAGCTTGCGGAACTGCAGCATGAGTTGACCACCCTGGAGCGCCGGCAGGCCGACTTGGAGGACATCCTGCTGGAGGTGATGGAACGCCGCGAGGAGATCGCCGACAACCACGCCGCCCAGCAGGCCGCCGCCGAGGCGCTGGGTCGCGATGCCGACGCGGCACGGCAGGCCCGGGACGAGGCGGTCGCGGGGATCGAGCAGGCCCGCGCCGAGCAGGACGCCCGCCGGGCCGAACTGGCCGCCGAACTCGACGCCGAACTGCTCGCCCTGTACGACGCGCAGCGGTCGTCGGGCGGTATCGGTGCCGGATTGCTGCAGGCAGGACGGTGCGGGGCCTGCCGGATCGAACTCGACCGCGGCGAGATCGGCCGGATCGCCGCGGCGGCCGACGACGAGGTGCTGCGCTGCCCGGAATGCCGCGCGATTCTGGTGCGCCCGATCAAGAGTGGCGCGGCGCAGCCGAACCCCCATGCCGGCGCATGAAGGTCCCCGCATGAAGGTCCCCGCATGAAGGTCCCCGCATGAAGGTCCCCGCATGAAGGTAGTAGTCGAGGCCGACGGTGGCTCCCGCGGCAACCCGGGGCCGGCTGGTTTCGGCTGCGTGGTGTGGTCGTCGGACCGCGGCGAGGTGCTCGCCGAGCACAAACAGGCCATCGGGATCACCACCAACAACGTCGCCGAGTACCGGGGACTGATCGCCGGACTGGAACAGGCCCGCCGGTTGGGCGCCGACCGGGTCGAGGTCTCGATGGACTCCAAGCTCGTGGTAGAGCAGATGCGGGGCCGCTGGAAGGTCAAGCACCCCGGACTCGCCGAATTGCATCAGCAGGCCCGCGCACTGGCGTCGACCTTCGATTCGGTCAGTTACGACTGGATCCCGCGGGCCCGGAACTCGCACGCCGACCGGCTGGCCAACGAGGCGATGGATGCGCAGGCCGCTGCCGGTGACACCCCGGTCCGGGCTGCCGAACCGCCGGCCGGGGCGGTGGCCGTCCCGCCCGCGGAGTGGACCGGGAACCGGGGCGGACCCACCCGGCTGCTGCTGTTACGCCACGGCCAGACTGAACTGTCGCGGCAGCGCCGCTACTCCGGGCGTGGCAATCCCGAGCTCACCGACACCGGCCGCCGCCAGGCCGCCGACGCGGCCCGCTACCTCGGGCAGAAGGGCGGTATCGCGGCGGTCATCAGCTCGCCGCTGCGCCGGTCCTATGACACGGCGTCGGCCGCGGCGGATGCCCTGGGCCTGCCGGTGCGGGTCGATGACGACCTGATCGAGACCGACTTCGGGGAGTGGGAGGGCCTGACCTTCGCCGAGGCCGCTGATCGGCATCCGGACCTGCACCGCCGCTGGCTCCGCGACACCGGCTTGCGTCCACCCGGCGGGGAGAGCTTCGACGACGTCGCCGAACGGGTGCAGCGGGCGCGGGACCGGATCCTGGCCAAATACCCCTCCGCCACCGTGCTGGTGGTCTCCCACGTCACACCGATCAAGACCCTGTTGCGGCTGGCGCTGGCCGCCGGACCGACGATTCTGCACCGTCTGCACCTCGACCTCGCCTCGCTGAGCATCGCCGAGTTCTACCCGGACAGCGGCGCCTCGGTGCGCCTGGTCAACGACACTTCCTATCTCCGATGACGGGCGAGCCAGCTCCGATGACGGGCG
>Ga0116181_1004587_pt1 | contig 10340 bp, 9 predicted proteins | sample AD_UKC075_MetaG_FD_89752 | JGI IMG/M metagenome (GOLD analysis project Ga0116181, IMG submission 89752) | Active sludge microbial communities of municipal wastewater-treating anaerobic digesters from USA - AD_UKC075_MetaG | ecosystem: Engineered > Bioreactor > Anaerobic > Digestate | place: USA... | reverse complement strand
GCCCGAATTTAGCCATTCCCGTCGGCACCGGTAAACAGATCTTTGATAATGGGCTGGATCTCGGTCCAGGTATAGCCCTTGTACAAGAGGAAATCGCGGGTCTTTTTTTCACGCTGCAGGCGGGGGTAGGCGGACAAGCTTTCCCATTTTTTTTCGGCCAGTTTTTGCAGTTGTTGTTGGTAGTCGTCGGCATCAAACTGGGCCAGCGCTTTTTTGATACAATACTCGCTTACCTGGCGCTGTTTCAGTTCCTGGCGAATGCGTTGCTGTCCCCAGCCCTTCATCCGGCTTTTGCCGCCGGCAAACTGGATGGCGAAGCGCTCTTCGTTGAGGTAGTTTTCTTCGATCAGGGTAGCGATGCAATGGTCCACCTCCGTTTTGTTGAGTCCGTAGCTGAACAGTTTTTCGACCAATTCCTGGTGGCATCGCTCCTGGTAGGCGCAATAATGCCGGGCCTTTTGGAGGGCCTGGGCAGGTGTGTAGGTGCGGGGAGAAGCCATCGTGCAAATTTGCGCCAAAAACAGTAGTTTCGCCTCTCTAGAATAAATCGCTTTATGAAGTTTATCGTTTCGTCGTCGGCTTTACTGAAACAGTTGCAACAGATCAGTGGTGTTATCAATGCCAATACGGTGCTGCCTATTTTGGAAGATTTTTTGTTCGAGATCGAAAAGAACAAACTTACGGTGGTAGCCACCGACCTTGAAACGGTTATGCGGGTGCAGATGGAAATCGAAGCAAAAGAAACCGGTCGGGTTTGTATTCCGGCGAAGATCCTGATCGACTCCTTGAAGAATATTCCTGACCAGCCCCTGACTTTTACCATCGACAAAAATTTCGGGATCGAGATTACGAGCGACAATGGTAAGTACAAAGTGATGGGCGAGAACCCCGATAATTTTCCGAAAGAGCCGGCCGCCGATGGCACTACTTCTTTTGAGATGACGAGCAGCGCTTTGGTAACGGCCATCAACAAAACGCTGTTTGCCGTGAGCAGCGACGATTTACGTCCGGCGATGACCGGCGTTTACTTCGAGCTCGATAAAAACTTTGCACAATTCGTGGCTACCGACGCGCATCGCCTGGTTCGTTACAAGCGCACCGATGTGAAGTGCCCGAAGGCCGATAGTTTTATTGTGCCGAAAAAACCACTCAACATTTTGAAATCGGCCCTGCCCGATAACGATGATACCATCACCATCAGCTATAACAGCAACCACCTGTTTGTGACCCATGGCAATGCACAGATGAGTTGTCGCCTGATCGATGCCCGCTTTCCCGATTATAAAGTGGTGATTCCGGCCGACAACCCCTATAAATTGCTGGTGGGCAAAACAGATTTTCAGGGCGCACTGCGCCGGGTGAGTGTGTTCTCCAACAAGAGTACCAACCAGGTAGTGCTTGCCATTTCGGGCAGCGAGTTACAACTCACGGCACAGGATATCGACTTCAGTTTTGAAGGCACCGAGCGAATGAAATGCCAGTACGATGGGGAAGACCTGGCCATTGCTTTCAACGCGCGATTCGTCATTGAAATGTTGAATGCCGCCGAGAGTGATGAGGTGCGGATGGAATTGTCAACACCGACCAAAGCGGGTATTCTCAAACCGACCGACAGCGATCCGAACGAAGAGCTGTTGATGCTGGTGATGCCGCTGATGCTAAATGCCTAAACATGTCAGCCTTCGAAGCGTTTTGGACCCATATCAGTCCTTTGCAGCGCATCGGGATTTTGATGGGCGGGATGATTTTCTTCTGGTTGCTTGAGGGCTATTATCCACTGTTTCGTTTTTCGTTTAACCGTTACCGTCATGCGGGTGTGAACCTGGTTTTTCTGGCTTGTACGCTCTTGCTCAATGTGCTATTCGGACTGGTGACGATTCGTGTATGCCTGTTCGTTACCGATCAGCACTGGGGTTTGTTGAACTGGGTAAAGCTGCCTGTATGGGCGGGCTGGGGGATTGGCTTGTTGTTGCTTGATTTTTTCGGTCAATACCTGCCACACTGGCTCATGCACCATGTTAAGTTCATGTGGCGCTTTCACATGGTGCACCACAGTGATACCAAGGTAGATGTAACCACGGGTACGCGGCATCATCCGGGCGAATGGCTGTTTCGGGAAAGTTCGGTGGTGCTGGGCATTTTGGTATTGGGCGCACCGATCGGTTTGTATTTTTTATACCGCGGCTTGTCGGCCTTGTTCACCCATTTCAATCATGCGAATATCCGCGTACCACTTTGGCTGGACAAGCCAATCAGTTGGGTATTTGTTTCGCCCAATATGCACAAGGCGCATCACCATTTTGAGCGCCCGCTGACCGATACCAATTATGGCAATATTTTTTCGGTATGGGATCGGGTGTTTGGCACATTTGCGTATGCCGATCCGCGCGATTTGCGTTATGGATTGGATGTGCTGGACGACAGTACCGACGAGAGGACTGGCTACCAGTTCAAGCTGCCGTTCAACAAGGGCATAAAAACAGATTATTAGTGTCAGCGTTTCTTGTACACTGGTACAGTGCTACAAGGTTCTCCATACATGATCGATTTCGCCAGGGGGCGCAGCAGGCGGGTAATCTCCAGGTAGGCATAGGCGCCGAGGGATTTATCGCCACAACCTTTGATGACGAGGCGCTGGTCGGTAAACGGGGTCAGGTCAATTTCCTGTAACGATTGCAGCAGGAGCTGTTTTTCCAATTCTTCTACGGTTCCCTGGTAACAAGTGACGGCAATAGGTTGCAGGTTACTGGCCACCAACATATAGGCCCAGGCGGGAATGACCGCATCGGTTGAGCAGAAGACCGCTACGGCCTTGCCCTCGAATTGTTGCCAGTCGAGGTTCTTCATGGCTTCGCGGAAGTCTTTTTCCTTGAGGATGAGTTCGCGAAAAAGGAAGGGTTTTAGGTCGAGGGGCAGGACCTGGGTGGTTGGAAGATAGTTTTCCAGGTCGAGGGTGATGAGGCCGCTTTCGGCAATTTTATTGATGATGGGGGCTGTCATGTGGATGGGGTTATAACAGGTGGGGGCGGGTTTTGGTTCGGTATTGGGAGATCGCGGGGCTTTTCGCGCAGAGGTTGTTTGGGTTTTTCACACTGGCGGGGGCGGGGTTGCTCGCAATGGCGGGGCGGGGGTGCTCGCAATGGCGGGGCGGGGTTGCTCGCAAAGATCGCAGAGGGACGGAGATAAAAATACCCGTCGGGTTGCACCCGACGGGTAGGTTATTTGAGATTGGATGGCCAGCGGTGGCTTACAGTATTTTGGCGCGTTCGTCTTTTACGCTGGCTGATTTGCGCAAGGCTTCAACGGAGCGATAGCCCGACATTTGACGGGATTGCATCATCAGGGCTTTCCGCTGTTCGTCGATGTTCACGCCGCCATCGGAGAGGGCAGATACGCGGTTTGTTTTCAGCACGAATACGCCCGAATTGCCCGGAATAGCTGGTGAAGGTTTTGCCTGGTTTTCGGTATCGAACGAAGCACCGACAACCTTGGGTTCCTGGCCGATGCCGGCAACAAAGGGCGTAGAGAACCGAACACTGTCGGCCGTCATCACCGTTGTTTGGGTTGCCGCTGCAATGGCATCAAGTGTATTTGCGGTGCCGATTTTCTTGGTGATCACGCCGGCTTTTTTCTGGTTGCGGAGAATCAGTTCCAACTGCGGACGTGCTTTCGCTGCCGACACCGTTCCTTCTTTGTTGATTTCGGTGAGCATAGCGACTACATATTTGTCGTCGATCGGAAACGGTTCAGATACATCCCCAATTTTGGCGTCGTTAATCCAACGAACCAAGGGGCGGCTGGCACCGACACCGGCAATTGTAATGTCGTTCGGTTTGATATCGGTCGCAAGCAATTTTGCGAGGTTGCCCTTGCTAACATTTTCGTCAAATGCTTTTGCGTTACGGCTTTCGCCGGCAAATTGGTTGGCCGCACCGGATGCAGCCTGGTCGGTTGCAACACTGGCGTTGATGGCGCGGCTCAGGTAGGCGACCTGGTAAGCGGGTTCAAAATTCTTTTGGCTCAACACTTCTATATAATGGTATCCAAAATCGGTCTTGACGATTTTTTTGTCGCCCGCAGTTCCCAGGAAAATCGCTTTGTAAAATTCAGGTGCCAGGTTGGTTTGAATAGAGCTGAAATCATAGGCCCCGCCTTTCTCTTTGCTACCTTGGTCATCGCTGTATTGCAGTGCGAGCGCAGCAAAATCAGCGCCGCCTTTGATGGCCGCCGCAATGCTGTCAATTCTTGCTTTCGCCGTTGTATCGGCTACGGTTTGTGTGCTGATCAGAATATGACGGCATTTAACACTATCCGGAATATTTCTTTTTGAAATCATTTTTGCCAGCGCATAGGTACCTCCATCGAGATAGGGTCCATACACTGCACCATCGGGCAATTCGCGAATGGTGTCTGCATGTGGCACCTGCAGTTTTGATTTCAACACATAGATATCAGCAAATTTTTGTTCGCTGTTGTTGCGTACCAAAAAAGAGGCAGGATCGTTGCTAGCAATAAAATCAGGTTTCAGGGTTTCCAGGGCCGACCTAACAGCAGCACTGTCTCCTGCCGTCGGCGCGGCGCTGAAGCTAACATAGCTGATGCTGCGATTGGGCTCTTGTTTGAATTCTTCTTTGTGCTTATTGATATACTCATGGATATCGCTGTCGGCCACTTTCACATCGGCCGAGCTATCACTAATGCTGGTATAAGGAACAGCCACATAATTAATAGCGGCAAGTGCGTTTTGGTCGGCGTTCATTTTTTCGGCCATCCATTTCGGCACATAGTATGTATTCGACAAGAGCGATACATATTTATCGCGCAGGCGACTTTCCATGAGTGCCGGCAGGTATTGATTCGAAAAATTCTCGGCCACCTGGGGATTTGATTTCGAGAGGTTGCGAATTGCGGCGCGGGCTGCATTGGCATCAAAGTTTCCGTCCTTGTCGGTGAACTGTTGTTTCAGGTCGGCCGGCGGATTGGCACCGAACAAAATATCGTCGAGTTCTTTGGGTGTAACAGCCAGTCCCAATTTCTCATACTGGGCGGTTAACACGTTCTCTTCAATCAACTGATTCCACACCTGGTCTTGCACATTCTGGCGAATCATTTCATTCATCGGATAACCGTTCGCCTTATATTGGTCTTCGGTTTGTTGAATGCGGGTCTGGTACTTCACATAGTCAAGCTTTTCGCCGTTGATAGAACCAACGGTATTGGCGTTGCCACCAAATAATCCGCGGCCACTTTTTCCGACAAAGGCATCCATTAAAAGAAATCCAAGCAAGCTGAGCGCAATAATAATAAACACCGCCCAGGCAGCTTTGTCGCGGATGCTTTGAATAATAGACATGATGCTAGCTAATTAATATTATATAGGGTTTTCAAAAAAGAGGAGCGAAAATAAGCAAATTAGACATATGAACAAATTGGGGATAACCTCGCAAATTCGCGGCAATACTGGGTTTCGGCCGATTTTACACATGCAACTTTTTGTCGTGAAACAGCTTCTCACACAGGATGTTAATGAAGGTCGATTTTGGTGGAAAAACCGGGTTCAGTCTTCCCGCGAAGCGGGGAAAATTTTGGCAAAACTTGGGTTGGTCCGGATTTTTAGGAAATAGGTTCTAACAATCGGGTCTTTTTACCCATCGATTTAACAGGGCCGTGCTAAAATGATTATACAGCGTTTTTGGTATCCACGGTTGTGGGAAAATGGCGGAAAGGCAATAGGAATCGGGTTTATTGGTTTTTATTGTATGTGAATTACTGTGGATAAGCTAGTACTTTTGAGGATTCCAAGGCGTTTTAAAATAGTTCTCCACCTATTCACAGTCCTAATAATAATAGGTTATTTATAAAATATTGTATTATAGTATTTATTATGGCAGATATCAACATAGCAAATGCGCAGCTCGAATTGGGAAAAAAAGGTTTTCTTGACCTGGCGATTGATCCAACGATGGATTTGTTCAAGGAAATCGCACGGTTGAAAAAAGAAAAAAATGCCATTGTGCTGGCGCACTATTACCAGGAAGCTGATATCCAGGATGTGGCCGATTATATCGGGGATAGCCTGGGTTTGGCGCAACAAGCGGAGAAGGCACAGGCGGATATCATTGTTTTTGCCGGGGTGCATTTTATGGCCGAGACGGCTAAGATTCTGAATCCGACTAAAAAAGTATTGTTGCCCGATTTGAATGCCGGTTGTTCATTGGCCGATTCAGCGCCGGCTGATCTGTTCAAAAAATTCAAAGCGAAATACCCGGATAATATTGTGATTTCTTATATCAACTGTACGGCTGATATCAAGGCCCTCAGTGATATCATTTGCACCAGCGGCAATGCCGAAAAAATTATTGAGAGTGTGCCGGCCGAGACGCCCATTATTTTTGCACCCGACAAAAACCTGGGGGCTTACCTGAACAAGAAGACCGGCCGGAAAATGGTACTGTGGAACGGCGCCTGTATGGTGCATGAAATTTTTAGTCTCGAGAAAATCAGCAAACTTAAACTGCGTCACCCCGAAGCCAAGGTCATTGCGCATCCGGAATGTGAAGAGTCAATATTGCGTATTGCTGATTTCATTGGATCCACCACCCAGTTGCTGAAATATACCCAACAGGATTCGGGGCAAGCCTATATCGTGGCAACAGAAACGGGCATTTTGCACCAGATGCAGAAAGCGAGCCCCGAGAAGAATTTTATTCCTGCACCACCCGACAATAGTTGTGCTTGTAATGATTGCCCGCATATGAAACTCAATACGTTAGAAAAGCTTTACCTCTGTATGGAGTATGAGGCACCTGAAATTCTGATGGAAGAAAATCTGCGCCTGGCGGCCAAGAAGCCGATCGATCGGATGTTGGCCATCAGTCGGGCAGCTGGCTTAATTGGTTAATTTATACTATATTTGCATTTCTTATTTTGTTCTCCTCCTTTCTTGTGAGTAAGTGCTGAGTGCATGTAAGGCGGGTAAAGTGACTCGGTCAGCCTTACCGATTTTTATTATTAAAATTTATTGTTTTGAATTTTTCGCAATTAGCGGTCATTGAGCCTGTATTAAAGGCCCTGACCGACGCTGGGTATGTGGCACCCACGCCTATTCAGGAAAAAGCCATTCCGGTGGTATTACACCGCCATGATTTATTGGCCTGTGCCCAGACGGGTACGGGTAAAACCGCAGCTTTTGCCATTCCGGTATTGCAGTTACTGGCAGAAGACAGTGCGGGTGGAAAGAAATTAGACGGCATCCAGGTATTGGTGCTGACACCGACGCGTGAACTGGCCATCCAGGTGGAAGAAAGTTTCCGGGACTATGGCAAATACCTGCGTTTTAAAAGTATGACCTTGTTTGGCGGGGTTTCGCAAGTGCCACAGGTTGAGCAATTGAAACGCGGGGTAGAGATTTTGATCGCTACGCCGGGACGGTTGTTGGATTTGGTGGGACAGAAACTGGTGGACTTATCGAAGCTTCGGTATTTTATTCTCGATGAAGCCGATCGCATGCTTGATATGGGTTTTGTGCACGACGTAAAAAAAGTGCTGAAACTCATTCCCGCGAAGCGGCAGTCATTGTTCTTTTCAGCCACGATGCCGGCCGAGATCCGACAGTTGGCGGACACTATTCTGTTTAAGCCTGAAACCGTGGCGGTAAACCCGGTGTCTTCTACGGCCGAGATCATTGCCCAGGAACTGCATTTTGTGGGCAAAGACGATAAGCGGGAATATTTGTTTGCGTTGTTGGAGGAAAGACAAATTGATCCGGTGCTGGTGTTTACGCGTACCAAGTATGGGGCAGACAAACTTGCCAGGTTTCTCAACAAAAAAGGCATTGGTGCGGCGGCCATTCATGGCGACAAGAGCCAGGGGGCGCGGCAACAGGCGCTTAATAACTTTAAAGCGGGCAAATTAAGGGCTTTGATCGCGACGGACATTGCTGCCCGGGGGATCGACATTGACGAGCTTAAATGGGTTGTAAACTACGAAATCCCCAATGTGGCGGAGACCTATGTACACCGGATTGGCCGAACTGGCCGGGCGGGTTCTACTGGTACTGCCATTTCGCTCTGCGACCAGGAAGAACGAGCCTATATCAGGGATATTGAGAAGCTGATCGGCAAAAAGATTCCGCAGCGGGCGCTGAAATCGCTTGTATAGTACTGATTTTTATTAGATAATAAGTTATATAATATTATAACTTATTATCTTCCCATATAGACCATCAAGATTTGAACATCGCTGGGATTGATGCCGCTGATGCGGCTTGCCTGTCCCAGGGTTCTTGGTTTGATCTTCTTTAATTTTTCTCTGGCTTCGTTGCTGATGGCGGCCACTTTGCTGTAGTCGAAACTGTCGGGAATTTCCAGCGATTCCATCTGGTTCATTCGGGTAACCAGTTCTTTTTCCTTTTCTATATAGACATCGTATTTCAGTTGGATTTCTGCCTGTTCCTGGGTTTCGGTGTCGTACTGCTGGAGCGCTGCTTTGATGGCCGGGATTTGGCTGCTGATCCCGCTGAGCGAAATATTGGGTCGCAATAAAACTTGTGCAAGTTTCTGTTTTTGATGCAGGGGTGCCGAACCAACCGATTCAAGATAAGCGTTGGCAGTTTGCGGGTCGAGAGAGATGTCGGCCAGCAAGGTTTTAAGTTCGGCCGTGCCATTCTTTTTAGCCAAAACTTTCTCCATTCTTTCCTGGCTCGCCAGGCCCATGCGATAGCTCATTTCGGTGAGGCGAAGGTCGGCATTGTCCTGGCGCAACAGGGTTCTAAATTCAGCCCGGCTGGTGAACATGCGGTAGGGCTCTTCTGTGCCTTTGCTGATCAGGTCATCGATCAATACCCCGATATAGGCTTCGCTGCGTTTCAGTATAAAGGGCGCTTCCTCTTTTACTTTGAGGTGGGCATTGATTCCCGCCATGATGCCCTGGCAGGCTGCTTCTTCGTAGCCGGTGGTTCCGTTTATTTGCCCGGCGAAAAACAGGTTCGCTATTAATTTCGTTTCCAGCGTATAATTCAACTGCACGGGCGGGAAATAATCGTATTCAATGGCATAGCCGGGGCGGAACATTTTCGCGTTTTCAAACCCTTTGATGCTGGTCAGCGCTTTGTATTGCACCTCTTCTGGCAGGGAAGTGCTAAAGCCATTTACATAGATTTCTACGGTATGCCAGCCTTCGGGCTCTACAAAGATCTGGTGGCGTTCGCGGTCGGCGAAGCGGTTGATCTTGTCTTCGATGCTCGGACAGTACCGCGGACCGACACCTTCAATTCGACCCGTGTACATCGGACTTCTGTCAAACCCCGTCTTTAGGATGTCGTGGGTTTGCTGGTTGGTATAGCTGATATGGCAGCTTCGCTGGTCTTTAGGTTGCAAACTTGGTTTTTGGAGATAGGAAAAACCGGTGATGGTTTCATCACCCGGCTGCTCTTCCATCACGGCGTAATTGAGGCTTCTGCCATCAATACGGGGCGGGGTGCCGGTTTTGAGTCGGTCGGCTTCCATGCCCAACGCCACCAATTGTTCGGTAATGCCGGTCGCTGCTTTTTCGGCAACGCGACCGCCGCCGAAGGTCTTCTCTCCTATATGGATGATGCCGTTCAGAAAAGTACCGCTGGTAACCACCACCGCGCGGGCTTCGATTTCGTGTCCCAGTCCGGTGATCACCCCTTTCGCCCGCTGGTCTTTGATCAACAAACCCTTTACGGTATCTTGGTAAAAGTCAACATTGGGCGTGTTTTCCAGCAGTTCTCGCCAGGTGGCCGCGAACAACATGCGGTCGTTTTGGCTTCGCGGACTCCACATAGCGGGGCCTTTCGACAAGTTCAGCATCCTGAATTGGATCATGCTTTTGTCGGATACAATACCGGAATAGCCCCCCAGGGCGTCGATTTCCCGTACGATTTGGCCCTTGGCAATGCCGCCCATCGCGGGATTACAGCTCATTTGGGCAATGGTCTGCATATTCATGGTCACCAGCAACACGGAGCTGCCCATATTGGCCGCCGCCGCGGCCGCCTCACAGCCGGCATGTCCGGCACCCACCACAATCACATCGTAAACAGGAAACATAGCAATGTTTGAGGGGCAAAAGTACGGCGGCGTGCTGGTATAAAGTAATGTGTAATCGGGTGGGTGTTTGTTCCACGTGGAACAGGGCGGGCCACACTACCCGTCGGGTCGCGCCCGACGGGTAAGGTTGTGTCAGCCAGGCAATGGTTTGCTGTTATGTTTACCGCAGAGGTAAGGGAGGGTAATTTGCCGTGCAGTTGCCACCCATTGGGTGAATAGCCTGGTTGTCGCGTCGTTCAAAGAAACTTGAATGAAGCCTTTGTTTCT
>Ga0116181_1004584_pt1 | contig 10343 bp, 5 predicted proteins | sample AD_UKC075_MetaG_FD_89752 | JGI IMG/M metagenome (GOLD analysis project Ga0116181, IMG submission 89752) | Active sludge microbial communities of municipal wastewater-treating anaerobic digesters from USA - AD_UKC075_MetaG | ecosystem: Engineered > Bioreactor > Anaerobic > Digestate | place: USA... | reverse complement strand
GTCAATATTAGTTGGGGTTCGCAATCTGGTGCACATGATGGTACTTCTTTATTCAATCAAGCTTGTAACAACCTTAGTGGTCCCGGGAAAATCGTAGTGATGAGCGCCGGTAATGAAGGGGGCAACAGAATACATCTCAATAAAACTTTTACTGCTAACGATACCACCGTTTCCTCATTTATCACCTTTAGCGACACCAGCTACCAACGTACATGGATAGATGCTTGGGGCGAGCCGGGAAAGACGTTTTGTGCTGCTGTAAGCCTTTATCAAGGAGGTGTAGTGGCTAATACTACAGGTTTTATTTGTATCGACAACAACCCACATAGCTTTTACTTACTTTCCAGAAACGGTTTGGATACCTGCTATATCGAAATGACCTCCTCCGCTGCGGAAATCAATAATGGTAAACCCCATATTTTCTTAAATGTATTCAACAAATCTTCTGATAGCATGGTGGTTCGTTTTAAAGCGAATAACGGCACCATCAACGCATGGAATGAATCTTACTTCTATGGTTATGTAAAACGCTATTCTAGTGAATTTGAAAGTTACTTTATCCCGGGTATGACGAATGGCAATACCAACTCTACAGTAAGTGAAATGGGCAGTGGCGACTCTGTATTATTAGTAGGAGCATACATCTCCAACAATACATGGACAAATATCAATGGAGCTAGCTATAACGTATCCGGATTTAAAGATAAAATTGCAGGCTTCTCTAGTCGTGGGCCTTATATAGATGGTAGAATAAAACCAGACATTACCGCGCCGGGCCTGGTAGTTGCCACAGCATCTTCTTCTTTCGATTCCTCTTATTATCCTTTCGGCACTAGCGGTGCTTATGTAATGACCGACTATGTAGATCCTACCACCGGAAGAACATTTTATTATTCTCAATTTTCAGGCACCTCTTGTTCTGCTCCTATTACTTCAGGTATCATTGCCTTGCTTCTTCAAGCAGTTCCTACAGCTTCTGTTGCTACTATAAAATCTATAGTAGCCCAAACGGCTATTACCGATATTCATACCGGCACTATCCCTGCCGCTGGAAACAATACTTGGGGACATGGTAAGATAAACGCCTATCAAGCATTGCGTAAGTTGCTACAACAAACTTCCGTAAGTACGATAGAGGGAAAAGCATTAGATGTAGTATTATACCCTAACCCTTGTCAAGGACAATTTAGCCTTGACTATAACAGCTTTCAAAATGAACTGGTATCTGTGCAAGTTTATGATATGATGGGCAAAAATGTGTATCAAAATAATTGGAAGGTAGCTACAGGTAATAATCAAACAAACATTGTCTTACCTACCTTATCCAAAGGGAATTATTTGGTGAAAGTATCTGCAAAAACCGGAAGACGTACGACCACCCTTAGCATACAATAGGAAATCACTTTAATCATAAAACAGCCTGCTAATATGTGTAGCAGGCTTTTTTTGGCAGCCTCTAATTCAACCAATAATAAATCAAGAACATAACGGCGGTTGAAAAAACCTATTTCCTATTAGTAATCGACTTTTCGTTTATTATAAAACACCACATAGGAAAATCTAATGGGAAGCCACCAAATAATACTAGATTTTTGCAGTCATGTTGAAACACCTGTCATCCCTCAACAAATATTTCGTTAAGTACAGAGGACGTTTGGTCTTAGGGCTTTTCTTTGTCACTATTGCCAACTTACTAGCAGTAGTAGGACCGGTAATCGTCCGTATGTTGCTGTATGATATGCAATCGAACATCAATAGCTATCGTTTAGTAGCCAATAGCAGCTTATCGTCCATGATGCAGGAAATCATTTACTCTACGGTACTGTATGGAGGGTTAGCCTTATTAGGATTGGCATTGCTAAGAGGTGTTTTTATGTTTCTTATGAGGCAGACATTAATTGTGATGAGCCGCTATATTGAATATGATCAAAAGAAAGAAATCTATGACCACTACCAACAATTAGATTGGCATTTTTTCAAAACCCATTTCACCGGCGACTTGATGAACAGAATCAGTGAAGATGTAAGCCGTGTAAGGATGTACACTGGACCTTCTATCATGTATGCTACCAACCTTACTGTACTTACCATCATGTGTGTCTGGGGCATGGCTCGGGTAGATTATGTACTTACTTTAATGGTCATTGTACCACTACCATTACTAGCTCTTACGATTTATTATGTCAATAGTATCATTCATCGAAAGACTGAAAAAATACAAGCACAACTATCTTCACTGACCTCTACTGCACAAGAAAGCTATAGTGGTATCCGTATGATTAAATCATTTGTACAAGAACCTACCCAGTTACGGGTTTTTAATCGCGCTTCAGAGGCTTATAGAAAAAGTGCTATCAACTTATCCTTTACTGAAGCGGTTTACTTCCCTTCGATGAATCTATTTATAGGCTTGAGTATGCTTTTTACCATAGTAGTAGGAGGCTATCTAGTACTTCAAGGTAATGCGAGTATTGGCAATATTGCTGAATTTGTTATCTATATCAATCTACTCATGTTCCCGATTTCCAGTATCGGATGGACCGCCAGTATGGTGCAACGAGCAGCGGTATCACAACAACGCATTGATGAGTTTCTACATACTCCTTCTGCTATTCAATCAGCCTCCCATGCTACTTCTATTGTACTACAAGGAAACATTTCTTTCCAACAAGTTCACTTCACCTATCAACATACCGGTATCCAAGCATTAAAAGATTTTTCTTTATCGATTCGTCAAGGAGAGCAAATAGCCGTCATCGGAAAAACCGGATCCGGAAAATCCACCTTGGCACATTTGCTGCTTCGTATGTATGACTTATCACAGGGAAGCTTGACCGTTGAAGGCGTGGCTATCAGCGCCATTGACTTAAATAATTTACGCACTCAAATAGCTTATGCACCTCAAGAAGCTTTTTTATTTTCTGATACGATCTTCAACAATATCTCCTTTGGCAAATCGGAAGCTACACCTGAAGAAGTAAAGCAGGCAGCCATCTTAGCTGACTTGGATAAAGATATTTCACAATTAGAACGTGGCTATGACACCGTTGTAGGCGAGCGAGGAGTGATGCTTTCCGGCGGGCAAAAACAAAGGATTGGACTCGCCAGAGCCTTGTTAAAAAATAGTCCTTTACTCCTATTGGATGAAACGCTCTCCGCTGTTGATACCCAAACTGAAAAAAATATCCTTTCTAACCTAAAACCTTATTTAATCGATAAAACACTAATAGTAATTACCCATCGAATATCTCCCGATTGGAACTTTGATAAAATCATAGTAATGGAAGATGGGCAAATCATCGAGCAAGGCAGCCATGAACAATTGTTTAAACTAAACGGTCAATATGCACAGCTTTATAAACAACAAGTTTTATCAAATCAAGAGGGATAAAGGGATGAATTTTTAATAAAAGCTCTAATTGTCATTGATGAAAATTTGAACTCCAGAATCGAGTACTAAGGTTAAATAATCATAAAGTTTCTCGTACATACAACCAAGAACGTAATAAGGCTACTCATTGAGCAGCCTTATTTTTCATTAAGATACCTTATATAATTTAGTCTTGATGCTTGTGAATATAAACTGGTTTCTTTCCTCTCTTGTTGGCTATCCATTCCTTAAGTTTAAAACTTAACAACATCAGTACAGGCACCAATATCAAGGTAAGGAACGTAGCAAAGCTCAATCCATAAATCATGGTCCATGCTAAAGGCCCCCAGAAGGCAGCGCTATCACCACCAAAGAAGATATGAGGATTTAACTCTGAGAACAAAGTGGCAAAGTCAATATTCAAACCCACTGCTAGTGGTATCAAACCTAATATAGCTGCTGTTGCTGTCAGCAATACCGGTGTCATACGAGTGCGGCCAGCTTCTATAATAGCATCTCGAGGGCTCATGCCTTGCTCTAACATCAAGTCCATAAACTCAATTAAGAGAATACCATTCCGTACTACAATACCCATCAAAGCAATTAACCCAATGCCGCTAAACACTATTGAGAATGTAGTTTGGAAAAGACCAATCCCCAACAAAACACCAAATACACTCATGATAATTTCAGACATGATGATCAAGGTTCTGCTAATAGAATTGAACTGCAAAATCAATATTAAAAAGATCAATGCAATAGCTGCAATACCTGCGTTGCTTAAGAAGCTCATAGTTTCTGCTTGGTCTTCTTGTTGTCCGCCCATCACTACATGTATACCATTGGGTATTTTGAAATTGTTGACTTCAGCTTGCACAGCTTTCACCACTTCATTCTCGTTAAAGCCCGTCAGCACATTAGAGGATAAAGAAATAATTCTTTTTAAATCTTTTCGTTTGATGCCACCATAAGTAGTTGCATAACGCACACTAGAGAATGCGCTCACCGGCACTTGACGAATCATGCCCCCCATGCCCATATCTCGATAAACGATAGGAATGTTTTGTACGGCATCCATGTTTTCACGTTGGTCCTGTTGCAAGCGAAGGGTGATAGGGTAATCATCGTTATCATCTCTAAAACGAGAAATTTCCTTACCAAAAACGGCAGTTCGCATGTTGCCGGCTACAATGCCTGTAGAGATACCTTCATTGTTCATTCGCTCTCTAAAAAGGTCAAAGATGATTTCCGGCTTGTCTGCTTGGAAGTCGCTACGCAATTGTTCAACACCCGGAATTTGTTTATCCGAAAGGTATTTTTGTAAACGTTGGCTAACGGCTACTAAAGTATCTAGGTTTTCTCCAGTGATTTCTACCACTACCGGTTTAGGCAATGGAGGTCCACTACTTTCTTTATCTACGGTTACTTCTGCGCCCGGAATTCCTTTTACAGCTTCACGAATCTTGCTTAATATTTTGGAGGTATTAGCACTATGCCGTTCACTAAATTCCACAAACGAAACTTGTATTCTACCTTTATTAGGGAAGTTGCCTACTTCGCCGCTATTAGGGTCAATAGCACCGACTGTGACGTTAGAAATCACAGATTTTACAATAGGGTTCGACTTTCCATTATCCATATCCAAGGCTTTATACACCCGTCCTTCTAACTGCTTTAGCACTTCATTGGTATGCTTTTGGTCGGTGCCTACGGGCATGTTTAGATATACATACACAAAGTTGGGATCGCCATTAGCAAAGAAGGTGAAATTGCAACCTCTACCTACTAACAATACAATGGTCAATACAAAAATGCTGGTAACACCTGTAATGGTTTTATATGGATGATCTAAGGTCCAAGTAAGCTTTTTAGTGTACCAGTTTTGGAATGCCGGCCATGCTTTATTTTGAAACTTATAGATAACTTTCTCTAGCACGAATTTCTCTAGTAAAATAAATAGATAGATAAATACAAAGAAATTGCCTATCCCCCAAGAGCCTAAGATATAACTGATGAGAATAAGCGCTACAAACACAATCAACACAATTTTATCTCGCTTGCCCCAATGACGTTTTCCTGTATCAGACGGGTCATGTGGTTTCATAAAATCTACCGCAAATACAGGATTGATAATATAGGCTACCAACAACGATGCTATTAAGGTGATGATTAAAGTTACCGGCAAGAAGAACATGAATGAACCGATAATGCCTGGCCAAAAGGCTAGCGGTATAAACGGCATTAAGGTAGTAGCGGTACCGGATAATACCGGTAAGAATACTTCACCTGTTGCCAACTTAGCGGCTTTCTTAATAGGCATCTTTCCGTTATCAAAAATGCGGTGGGTATTCTCAATAACAACTATCGCATCATCTACTACAATCCCTAGTGCTAGTAAGAAAGAGAATAGTACAATCATGTTGAGGGTAAATCCTATAGTAGGCATTACCAAGAAGGCCAAAGCACAAGAAAGTGGTACGGACATAGCCACGAACAGAGCATTGGTAACCCCCATAAAGAACATTAGAATAACTGTTACTAAAATAAAACCAATGATAATGGTATTGATTAAATCATGTAAAGTGATTCGAGTTTTTTCACTTTGGTCTCCGGTGATATTGATGCGTAAGTCTTTGGGTAAGTCATTCGCCTGCATGGAGGTCATTAGTTGTTGAATCTTATCAGAGGCTTCAATTAAGTTTTCACCCGATGCTTTGATTACGTTTAGGGTTATTACATTTTTACCATCCATCCGTGCATAGCTTTTCTGTTCTTCAAATCCATCTTTTATCTCTGCTATGTCTCTTAAATAAATACTAGCCCCTCTACCATTTTTTACAATGATGTTTCCGATATCGTTCACGGTTTTAAACTCATTACGAATGCTTAAAATTCTCTTTTGATTGTTTTGAGCTATCTCTCCGGCAGTAGCAGAAATGTTTTCATAAGCCACTGCATTTTCGATATCCATAAAAGCCAATCCGGCTGCTTGCATTTTATAGATATCTACATTGATTTGAATTTCTCTATCCAAAGCACCCACCATATCTACCCGCTTAATTTCCTTTTGTTCTTCAATGCGGTCTTGAATATCATCGGCATATTTTTTCAAACGGTTTAGGTCATAATTGCCGGATATATTCACATATAAGATGGGCATTTCAGAAAGGTCAATATCCTTTACTTCCGGTTCGTTGGGAAGATTCTGTGGAAGGTCAACACGTGCTTTATCCACGGCATCTTTTACATCTTGCTTTGCCTTGTCCACTTTCACATCCGTATTAAACTCTACGATTACTACTGAGAAATCTTGGAAGGAATTGCTCGTAACTTTCTTCACACCGGTAAGGTTTTTTACTTCCTTTTCAATGGGCTTTGTTACTAAATTTTCCATGTTCTCCGGCGATGTTCCCGGGTAAATGGTTTGTACGATGATTTGAGGAATTTTAATTTCAGGAAATTGCTCTTTAGGCAAACTGAAATACGTCATCAACCCTGCCAAAGTGATGATGATGGTGATGATATATATAGCTGTACGATTATCAATCGCCCAACTGGAAGGTTTAAACTCTTTGAAAACGTCCTTCATAAAAAGTTTTATTATGGGATGAGGTTTGTTCTTTTATTAATCAAATTATTTTCAACTAATCTGTCCTTGCCATCAAATTCTAAGGCAGCAACAGAAAGTTTGAAAGGTCTATTTTACTAGCTCTACCGATTCTCCATTGTCCAAATCATTGAATCCCTCTACCACAAGCTGGTCACCGGCATTCAACCCACTAAGTACTTCTGCATTTCCATTGGATATTCTACCCGTTTGAATCGATATGGCTTTTGCTTTACCTCCTTCAACGATGTAGGCTAGTTCTCCTTCATTTGTTTTTTGAATTACAGAAACGGGAATGACAATCGCATCCGCTTTACGATAGTTAGCAATTTTCAGTGCAGCACTCATATTGGGATGCAGCTTACTGTTTCCCGGTAGTTGAATCTCTACTAAGAAAGAACGGGAGATAGGATCTACTGCTTGTGCTACATAATGGAGTTGTGTATTCATGCTATCTGTTCCATCAGCAAACAAAAGTTTTACGGCATCTCCTTGTTGTACTTTACCCAAGTAGCTTTCCCCTAATTTTGCTTGTGCTTTTAGTTTATCCTTACTTACTACACGGATTCCATTCATACCTGGTGATGACATATCACCAACTTTTACAGGGATATCATCTACCACACCATTGATAGGCGATTTAATGACAAACATGTTTTTCTGTGCTATCATGGCTGCACGTTGGCTAGTGGCCGCATCAAACGCCGCTTTTGCTTGTAACAACTGCACTTGAGTACCGATATTTTGTGCCCACAGCTTTTGTTGTTTTTCATACAATTGTTTCAGTAGGTTTAGCTGCGCTTCTTGAGCATTAATAGATTGGTCGATAGCTGCGGCATCTAAATGTGCTAATACCTGACCCTTACTTACCCGTTGACCTAATTGTACATTAATCTTAGTGATTACACCCGGGCTTTGCGAAGACGCTAGTACGTTTTCATTGCCTATTACAGATGCTTGTACATCAATAGTAGCAGAAAAAGTTTGTGGAGTTAATGTGAGTACACGTACCGGTACTGAGTTGGTATTTTTAGAAGCTGGCAATGATGCTTCTAAAGCTGAAATCTGTTGGTCTAAAGCGGCTCTTTCTTTTTTTAGCTTAGCTAATTGTGCTGCTTTATCCGCTTTGTTATCGCTATTACCACAGGCAGCCAAAAGAACGGTTCCGAGTAATATTAATAGTGTATGTTTCATTTTATATAGTACTATTTTTTATTAGAATGAATGATTATTGTATGTGTCCTAAAGCTTTTTCTAAATCTACTTTAGAGGTAATGGCATCGTATAAGGCAGAGAAATAATTGGTTTGTGCTTCTTTCAAAGAAGCTTCTGCATTCATTACTTCTAAGTTGCTTCCTACTCCTTCCTTATATTTAATGCGCGTGGTATTATAGACTTCTTCTGCCAATTGCATATTCTGCTTTTGACTTGCCAATGCAAGAACGTTATTTTTTAAAGCGATGCTGGCATTTTGTTTTTCTAGTGTCAATGCCATCTTGAGGTTTTCCATTGCATTCTTGTTTTTCTCTAAGGTTATTTGAGATTGACGTAGTTGATACTTTCTTTGGAAGCCTGTAAATAGAGGCATGTTTAAGCTAAGTCCTAACATCGCTGAACGCTGCCAATTATCGCCCGGCGCATAAAGCTTACTCATATTGTATAAGGTATAACCATAGTTGCCAAAAAAGTTGAGTGTAGGCAACCAAGCCATCTTCATTCGAGTAACATCCATATTATAAAGTCGGTTTTGCACTTCTAATAATTGGAATTCCTTTCTTGTATTATAGTCTAACTCTTCTTGAAATAAGCTGCCCGAAAGGAGCCCTTCAGATAGTGTATCGGTAAGATGTAGAGGCTCTTCAAGAGGCATTCCTATTTGAAACTTCAATGCGAGATAAGCAAGTTCTATCATCTGTGATACTTTAATCTGTTGTGTTTTCAGATTTGTAAGCGTCACAGTTATTCTATCAATGTCTATCTTTTCTACATAGCCAGCTTTATATATCTCTTTTGTTTCTGATTCAACCTGAGAAAGACGATCAATGTTTTTATTGATTAACTCATGCTGCTTTTCTGCAATCAAAATGTTATAGTAAGACTTACTAACAGACACTTTCACATCTTGAATCGTTAAGTCTTTAATTTTTGAAGCTAACTCCTCTAATGTAGAGCGAGCTTTAAGAGCAATCGTCAAATCGGGATTAAACAAGAGTTGGGATACTTGCAAGGTACCATTGGTGGACCATTTAGGCTGGAAAGCCAAAGACATTTCATTCGGCATCCCCTGTACCATTTGTTGGTTCAAGGCGGAGTCTTTTACCAATCCGGGCATGGAACCATTGCCTGCTATAATAGATTTGATAAAATTGGGTACCTGAAAAGCTGCTACTAATGGGGAATAGTTTAAACCTCCTTGAGCCGTCAATTGAGGATACGCTTTGCCGGTTACCTCTTTGTTTTTTGCTAGTGCCGATTGATAGTCTAGGATGGCATTTTTAATTTTTACTTGGTTGCGTTCTGCATATTTCAGGCAGTCGTCTAGGCTCATGTCTGCGGTAGTCTGTGCGGTGACGGTGTGGCATGAAAACACGGTCATGGCTATTAACAGTAAGTATCCTCTCATATACTGGGAACTTGATTTAGGTATTTTTCTTTGTATTTTTTATATAACTTTTCTCCTTTAGCCGTCATAATGCCAAAAAGAAAATGTTCGCTGATTTCGTTATAGATTTCATAGAGATGAAGGGTCTTATTCATTAGTAGTGTAGGATTATATGTAAGCATCGACAGTTCCATCCTATAAATGGCTAAAAAATCCACATTAATATCTTCACGATAATAGCCTTGCTCTTTACCATCTATTAAATTCTTTCGAATTTTCTTCACATCGTCTTCAAAAATGCTTTCTTTAAAACGCTTATAACAATCGGGATAATAACATTCCATTTCATAGAGGGTAAGAGGGTTCATCTTTCTATTGATATCATCAAAAGTGGCCATCACCTTTACCATACCTTCTATAGGGTTTTCAGCTTCCGTAAATTGTAAAGTGCAACATGTTGAAATGTTTTTCTTAAACCAAATAACAGACTCCATCACTACTTCAGACTTGTTGACAAAATGCTGGTAAAGTGTTTTTTTAGAAATCCCTGCTTTTTTTGCAATATCATCCATTGTAATGGTCTTAAACCCATACTGACGAAACAACTCAATCGCTGCTGTTAATATTTTCGTTAGTGTATCCATATCACGGGGGCAAAACTATGGAAACATTTTTACACTTCATTCGTTTCCTTCATATTTTTTGATTTATAAAAATCCAAAATCATTTCATTGATAAACAAAGGAGGCTGACCCAATGGCCAG
>Ga0116181_1004580_pt1 | contig 10350 bp, 7 predicted proteins | sample AD_UKC075_MetaG_FD_89752 | JGI IMG/M metagenome (GOLD analysis project Ga0116181, IMG submission 89752) | Active sludge microbial communities of municipal wastewater-treating anaerobic digesters from USA - AD_UKC075_MetaG | ecosystem: Engineered > Bioreactor > Anaerobic > Digestate | place: USA... | reverse complement strand
TCGTTTTTGAGGTAAAATTCAACGAGAGGCCGTGGCAGCCGCATCCCCTCCTGGACGCCCAGCCGCTTGCATATGGAGCCCGTGGTGAGGTTTCGCACCACTAACTCCAACGGCACGATGGTGACCCTTTTGACCAGCTGGTTCAGCTCGTCCAGCCGGCGGATGAAATGGGTGGGAAAGCCCGAGGCATTCAAGCGCTCAAATATTTTGGAGCTTATGAGGTTATTGAGCCTTCCCTTTCCTGCCATGGTGGCTTTCTTCAGTGCGTTGAAGGCGGTGAGCTCGTCTTTGTATTCCATTATGCACAGCGCAGGGTCATCCGTAGCATAGAGCTTCTTGGCTTTCCCCTCGTAGAGAAGTTCCCCCTTCGTCATGGCCTTGCCTCCTTATGATCCTTCGGATATGCATACATTATTGCCAATGTGGGCATCCAGGTCAACGATGCGCCGGCACGATAATTTGTGGCGCCTAAGCGTTACAATAAATTATAGCGAGTCCATGATGTAAATTATCATTCGTCGGGGGGTTGAAGACCATCAAAGCACCTTGGAGAAACCGATTGAAGGGTCTATTCTACGGCTGGAAACTGGTTATCGTGACCGTCGTGATCCTCTTTGTAGCTTACGGCATCAGGGGCTCTTTTGGCCTCTTTATACGCCCTCTTTGTTCCGAGTTCTCTTCCTCGAGAGGAGCCTTTTCTTTTGCCTTCACTCTTAGCTTAATCACCTACGGCATATCTTCCCCGCTAATTGGCAGGCTCACGGACAAATTTTCGCCGCGCCTTTCCGTGTCGATCGGCGGAGCGCTCATCGGGCTTTCTATGTTTCTCCTTTCTACCGCCACTTCACTGCGCCAATTTTATATCTATTACGGCATCATATTCGGAATCGGCTTGAGCGGCATCTGGCCTTCATGTACCTCTACGATTAACAGATTTTTCGTAAGGAAGCGCGGTTTGGCCAATGGCATTGCCTCTTCGGGAATAAGCTTGGGTTACTTTATGACTTTAGGCGCCGCTTATAGTGTCGAGTTTTTGGGGTGGCGACAGACTTTCGTAGTCATGGGGTTTTTGAGTTTTTTGTGCGTTACTTTGCTCGGAGGCATCTTTATGCGAAGGGATCCCGAATCCATGGGCTTGCTTCCAGATGGGGAAGCGATAGCCTTAAATGCTCAGTTAAATGGGCGAAGTAGCGCCTTGCGTGGCCTGGCCCCGGTCGAAGCTATAAAAAAGGCTGAATTTTGGCTCGTGGCAGCTTTGTTTTCTTTCACGGTGGCGGCTACCTATATGTTAATAATTTACTTGGTACCCTTTGTGGAGGATATGGGTTTAGGAAGAAGAAGCGAAGCGGCGGCGGCCCTGAGCCTGCTCGGCCTCATCAGCATAGTAGGGAGGCTGGGCGGAGGCTGGCTTGCAGATAGAGTTGGGAAGCTGAAAGCCTTGACGGTTTCTTCGGTTACGGTCATGGTCTCTTTGGTTTCTTTGATATTCGTGCGGGACATCCGCGCTTTATATCTGATAATAGTGCTGTTCAGCTTCGGCTACGGCATATACCCGCCCCTTATCGGCCCGTTGGTGGCGGATTATTGTGGAAGGAAGAACCTTTCCACGATCTACGGCATGATCAATATCTTCATCGCTTTGGCTGAGGGCTTAGGACCGCTGTTCGCGGGAGTGGTCTATGATCTTACCAAGAGTTATTTCTTTACCTTTTTATCGGGAGTTTTTTTAGAGGCATTGGCGCTTGGAGTCATTTTTATTCTTCAAAGAAGGCCTAAGGCGGAGGGTTGGGATTAGAGGCGAAGCCAAAACCCTTTCGCCTTCTTGTTCGACTTGTGGTTTTTGATACCAAATTTACAGTATTTTTAGATTTAGGCTTAAGTTGTAAAAATAATAATGGCAATTTTAATAGCTTTTATTCAGCTTGGCTATCTTTAAAAAAGCTATTCAACGATAAATCCGCTAAAAGCGGCATTCATTCTTCTTTAAAGGGCATATATTGAAAGAAACGTTTCTCAAATTCTGGATAACCCTCTAAGGGGATATGCTTTATTCTCTCTCTTAATCTGCAAACTGCGTCCCAAGTCTTTTTGCCGCCCAATAATATTCTTTTGCACCCTTCCCCGGCCCCGTTCCCTATGGGTATGGTGCGCTCTTCGAGCTCTGTTGGCATCATGCCGACGGCAGTGGCCGACTGCGGCGACAGGAAGCTCCCGAAGGCGCCCGAAAGCAGGCATTCTTCCACATCTTGCCATTTCAGCCCCGCCCTTTCCAGGAGGATTTCAGAAGCGGCCCTGATCGCCGCCTTGGCGAGCTGAAGTTCGCGCACATCGTTTTGGGTCAAGCAGAGCCTTTTTTCTTCGCCCGATGCCAGAAATACGCGTCTCTCTCTGCCATCTCCTTCGATGCGCGACGCAATTGCCCGATACGGCACCGACTCGCGCGGGAGTATGCGGCCCGTGCCGTCGATGGCTCCGGCGCGAAGGAGTGCCGCTACTACATCGAGGAGGCCAGAACCGCACAATCCCTTAGGGATTGAGCCTCCTATTACGTCGATCTCGATGTCGCCTCCCGCAAATCGTGCCCTCCATATGGCCCCATCGGTGGCCCTCATGCCGCAGGAGATGCGCCCTCCTTCGAAGGCCGGGCCTGCGGCCGTGGACGTCACGAAAATCTTTCCATCGTACACGAGTCCTATCTCGCCGTTCGTGCCAAGGTCCATCACGAGGCGCCTCTTTCTATCGAAAGAGCTTTCTATCAGGTAGAGGAGCGCCAGCATGTCCGAGCCCACGAAGCTGGCTATCAATGGAAGAAACCGCACTCTGGCGTCGGGGGCGACTGGGATGCCCAAGTCCCTTGCACAGTGCGCTTTTGAATCGCGCACAGCGGGTATGAAGGGCTTGCGGCTCAAATATATGGGGCGCAGGCCGAAGAAGAGGTGATGCATGCAGCTGTTGCCCACGAGCAGCAGGTCGTAGATGTTCTCCGGCGGTATGCCGGCGCTGCGGGCAGCCTCTTCGATGAGGGCGCTCACCCTCAGCCTGACCGCGGTCGTCATCGCCTCTAACGCTTTAGGGTCGTCTGTGGCGCGCGAGATTCGAGAGATTACGTCGGATCCGAACGAAGCTTGAGGGTTCATCCCAGAAGATACGCCCAATTCGTCACCTGTGGCGAGATCGAGGAGATAGCAGGCTATCGTCGTGGTTCCGATATCGCAAGCCACACCATATACGCTGCTTTCCTTTTGCTCGATCGCTATTATCTCCTCGCAGCATGATATGGCCGCGCAGTTGAGGGGTTTGCCAGGTTCCCATGCGCTCAAGATCGCCTTGAGCGCCTCCTCGCTTATTGCGGTTATGACTTTGCCCGAGGCGGAGGTTGCAGCCCGGCATAGCGATTCTGCCGCATCGGCCGCGCCGCCCAAATCCTTCCAATCCATGAGAAACTTCGCCTTCCATATGTCGCTGTTAACCTCGATGCGAGATGTATCTACTTGAGCTTTCGGCTTTTGCATCTCTTCAAAGAAATAATGTACGTTGACATCGCCAAGCGCTTTGGCGCGGCAAGCCAGACGCCAGCCGAGTTTCAATCCCTTTTGCCCGATGAGCTTCGTCTCGACTTCATCGGGAGGCGAGAGTTTTCCCTCGGCTTGGATCTGACATTTGCCGCAGCTGCCGTTTCCCCCGCAGGGGGCGTAGAGCGAAAAACCGGCTTCCCGTAGAGCCTCGAGCAGCGACGTCCCTTCCTTGGTGCGGATTTCGGAGTTGCTCCCCTCGCGGGCTGATATTATGCGGATCAGGACATCTCTTTCTCCGTCCAGCTTCTCGCACCTCCTAACTTTCGAATCAGTGTTAAACTAATTATTGCTCATCATCTTTCGCTTTGGCCATGCCGGATGGCTTTCGCCGAAGGGGGAGAAGACAGTGGCCTTTATTGCAATGGCAGTTAGCTACTTGATCGGAGCAATACCATGGAGCGCCATCGTAGCATATCTCTTCGCCGGAACAGATTTGCGAAGCGCCGGGACGCGCAACATAGGCGCTGCCAACGCCTGGATTTCTGCAGGGCCGGTAGCGGGCTGTCTTGCGGCGATCGGCGATTCCGCTAAGGGCGCGCTCGCTATCATTTTAGCTCAAGCCCTGGGGCTTTCCCAGCCGTGGTGGCCTCTGTGCGCCTGGTGCGCTATAGTTGGGCATTCTTGGTCCTGTTTTTTGGGATTCAGAGGTGGCATAGGAGCTGCGGCCACTGCAGGGGCTTTCCTATATCTTTTGCCCTTGGAAAGCGCCGCCGTCGGCCTGCTCGTCGCCACGTGGTGGCTCACTTTCGGCGGTGCATTTCTTTTGGGGTTGGCCTCTCTGTGGCCAATAGCGATCGTGGTGGCTTTATCCAGGGGGAGTTTGACACCGGGTGCGGCTTTCGGCGTTATGTGGCTTGCCGGCTGGGTATTTGTGAGGGGATTGGGCCACCTTAAATACGACATCAAAACTTTTGAGGCAGCCTTAGGGAGCGGCGAAGTGCGCCGCAAGCTTTACCGCTATTCGGGTTTGTTCTTTCCGTGCCTGGTCTATCCCATATTCGGCATGACCGCCTTGCGTTGGATCTTCTTCTTGGGAGCCGCCGCGGCTTGGGTTTTAGAGATATCTCGTCGGCGGTGGGTTCATCTAAACGATCTTCTCTGCGCTCTCTTCAGGCCCGTTGGTAGGAAGGGTGAGGTCCACGGCATTTCGAGCACCAGCTATTACTTTCTGGGCGGGGCGATTGCTGTCGTTTTTCCAGAGCCTTTCGGCCCTGTGGCGCTGGTCCTGGCCACCTTGGCCGATGCGTGGGCGGCCCTGTGCGGACGTCGCTGGGGTAGGCATGTTTGGTTTAAAGGGAAGACCATTGAGGGGAGTGCATCGTGCCTCCTGGCCGCCTTTGCCTCCGGCCTCGTATATTCGGCCCTTTTGCCCCTTTTTCTCCCTTGGTATGTCATATTGGGCGGCGCTATAATGGTCGCACTCGGAGAGGCCCTCTTCGTCGGGGAGATCGACAATCTCTTTCTGGCCCCAGCGGCGGCCTTTACATTGTGGTATTATGGGAAATGGTTAGTTTATGGGATATAGAAGTTAAAGAGGGAGGCGTCTGAAGTGTCCACCATTGGATATCTCCAGGACGGTTTCGAATCTGTACAGTCGAGGATCCGCACGACCATAGAAACGCCCTTTTACGGCAACAACGTCGCGACGGTGGCGACGTTAAAGGAGGCTTACTTTCTGGCTAAGGAAAGCCCTGGGAGCATAGAGCTCACCGGCATGCCTGTGTACGAGCCGGAGAAGCAGGGATTGCCGGAAGGGGCTAACGTGCTGCTCTTCAACGACGGAGCTGTGGTGGGGCGCTGCGCCGCCGCGCGCAGGATAGTGGGTGAGCCAGGCGTCAACATCGATGAATACGCTGCCAAACTGCGCGAGGCAGTTTACGGCACCCGCTTTCGCACGCTCTACCGCGCCGAGGCCGTGGTGGGATTGGACCCGGACTTCATGCTGAAGGCGCACCTTTTGGTCCCCGAAGGGCACGAGCACATCCTCTACAACTGGCTGCTCAACTTTCAATATATAAATGAGTGCTACAGCGAGATGTATACCAATTCCAGGCCCTACCCTGAGGGCGACATCTTCGTCTTCTCCGACCCGGATTGGCGCCATCCGGATCATCCCCTCGGCTTGGCCTTCTTCGACCCCCTACACAACTGTGCAGCGCTTTTGGGCTTGAGGTATTTCGGCGAACACAAGAAGGGGACGCTCACGTTGGCGTGGGGAGTCGCCGTCAGGAACGGATTTATCTCCTGCCACGGAGGGTTGAAGCGCTACAGCCTGCCCGGGGGCAAGAGCTTCGTCATGGCCGTGTTCGGGCTTTCGGGCTCGGGAAAATCCATACTTACCCATGCGAAGCACGACGGCAAGTACGATGTGATGATCTTGCACGACGATGCCGTCGTCGTTCACTGCGACGAAAAATATTCGGTAGCGTTGGAGCCCACCTATTTCGACAAGACCCAAGATTACCCCTTGGGCAGCGAAGCTAACAAGTTCATCATTACGCTGCAGAACAATGGCGTCACAAGAGATAAAGAGGGAAGGCTCTATCCCCTCACCGTAGATTTGAGAAACGGCAACGGCAGGGCGATAAAGTCGAGGTTGTGGTCGCCGAACAGGGTCGATCGTGTAGACGAGCCTATAAACGCCATCTTTTGGCTGATGAAAGACCCGACGATGCCGCCGGTCGTTAAGATAACGGAAGCTTCCCTGGGTTCAGCCATGGGAGCGACGCTCGCCACGAAGAGGACCACCGCCGAGAGGCTCGCCCCCGGCGTCGATCCGAATGCCCTCGTATTCGAGCCCTACGCCAACCCCTTCAGGACCTATCCGTTAGGGGTGGATTACGAGCGGTTCAAGGCGTTGTTGGACGGCGGCGTGGATTGCTACATCCTAAACACCGGCGACTTCATGGGCAAGAAAGTGGAACCCAAACATACCCTGGGGATCATAGAGGCGATTGTGGAAGGTAAAGCTCGCTTTGTGCCGTGGGGGAATTTCTCCAAGCTTCAAATCATGGAGATCGAAGGCTTCGCTGCGGATTTCAGCGACCCGAAGTATAAGGAGCAATTTAGTGCGCGCATGAACGACAGGATTAGGTTTGTAAAGGAGAGGGAGACGGAAAAGGGCGGCTTCGACAAGCTTCCGCCTGAAGCCCTCGAGGTTTTGGAAGAGGTCCTTCACGAGGCGGGTTAGCCCGTAATATGCATAGGGGGTTTGTAGTGCGGAGCCCCCCTATGCCCTTCGATCGTAGCGATCACAGCATAAGCTTGCCTTCCAACTCCCCTCGCAATTCGTTATAGCGTTTGAGGGCATAATCCATGTGGCTTCGCTCCATCTCTGCCAGCTCTTTGAACATCTTCTTGGCGCCCTCTTCCGTGACTTTGCTTTGGAGCTTTTCGTAAAGATCAGCCGCTTTCATCTCGGACAGGTAGGCCGCCGCGGCGACGCGGAGGGTGGAGTAGTAGTTTTTGAACTCATCGGCCTGCACCTGCAGAGCCGGGTCCACCACTACGTTGGGGTTGCGCTTGAAAGGCTCACCTATGGCCTCCCGATAATACTTCTCCAAAGATGCCCTGTGGCTGTCTTCCCAATCTGCCAACTCCAAGAGCTCCTTCTTGGTGAGCTGGCTCGTGACGTTGTCGGCCCAAACTTTATAGAACTCGTTGGCCTGGATCTCCGCGTGAATGGCATACTCGAGTGCCCCTTTGAGGTCGAAATCCTTTTCTGCCATAGCCCTTCCCCCTTTGAAGTTAAAGTGAAAACCTTCAAACCAATTTTATCACAGGAGTGTAAGTAAAACAGTGATCACTCGCCGGCCTGTTGCATTTGCGGCCTTATCGGGTATAATACTTTTCGTGGGCGACTAGCTCAGCGGGAGAGCGCTTCCCTCACACGGAAGAGGTCGCAGGTTCGAAACCTGCGTCGCCCACCAAGCCTTGAATTCGCTCTCGTACGGGTGATATAAAGCCCTGGCGAGTGCGAATTTTTTAATGCCCCTGTTGCCCAAGCGGCGTCCGGCTAAAACTCCCTTCAAGTTGAAGGCAAATTGCTCTAATTCTTCAGGCTTATTTTTCATCAGGAGAGGGCTTGACTTGTCAAGATATGCAATAAGCCTATATACTTAGAGCAATGTCGGGGAACCTTTTAACCTTTGAGCTCTAACAGTCAAAAGGAGGGCGAAATGCATGGAGGTACTTAAGGTCTCAGCAACTTCACATCCTAAGTCGGTCGCTGGAGCTATTGCCGCTGTCGTTCGCGAAAAGGGAGCCGTTGAGGTCCAGGCGGTTGGGGCGGGAGCAGTGAATCAGGCGGTCAAGGCGATTGCAATCGCAAGGGGCTACGTAGCGCCGAATGGCATAGACTTAGTTTGCGTCCCTGCCTTTGCCAAAATCGAGATCGATGGTGAGGAGCGCACGGCGATAAAGTTTCAGCTCGAATCGCGTTAGTCCCTGACGGTCTGAAAAGTATGGCGCGGTTTGACGGCCGCGCTTTTTCGATCGCGAGGTTTTGTATTGCTTGAGGGGGATTCATGAATGGTCGCCATAAAGGCACCGAGAGGCGTTCGTGATATCCTCCCTGACGAGTCGTGGAAATGGGCTTACGTCCTCGAGGTGGCATCTGAAGTGGCAGACCTCTTCGGCTACCGCGAGGTTTATCTTCCTATTTTTGAAGATACTGCCCTATTCGCCAGGGGTATAGGGGATACAACTGACGTCGTCGAGAAGGAGATGTACACGTTCACCGATCGCTCTGGGCGGAGCTTGACGCTTCGCCCAGAGGCGACGGCTTCCATGGTGCGCTGCTACCTCGAGCACGGCATGCAGCGGGAGAGGCAGCCGGCCAAGCTTTGGTGTTTAGGCCCGATGTTTAGGTATGAGCGGCCCCAAAAGGGTCGATATCGCCAGTTCTGGCAGCTCGACTTCGAGGCGATCGGGGTCCAGGATCCGATGGTGGATGTGGAGACCGTGGCGCTATCCCTCGAGCTCTTCCGTAGGCTCGGCCTTTCGAATCTCGAGGTGATGGTCAATTCCGTAGGTTGTCCGCGCTGTCGGCCGACCTATAGGGAGAAGCTGAAGGCCTATCTTGCGCCGCACTTGGACGAACTTTGCGATAGTTGTCGTGCCAGGTTCGAAAGAAACCCGCTCCGCACACTCGACTGCAAAGAGGAAGGGTGCATAGAGGTCACGCAAGGGGCTCCCGATGTGGTCGAGCACCTGTGCGAGGAGTGTCGTTCCCACTTCGACCAGTTCCTCAACGGGCTTGAGGCCATAGGGGCTTCGTATAGGCTGAACAAGAGGCTGGTCCGAGGCCTCGACTACTATACGAAGACGGCCTTCGAGGTGACATCGGGCAAATTGGGAGCTCAGAATGCCGTCTGCGGCGGCGGTCGGTACGATCACCTCGCTGAGGCGATAGGCGGCCCCTTTACGCCAGGCGTCGGATTCGCCGCCGGCATAGAGCGCGTAATCCTCTCGATGGAGGAGGAGGGAGCATCCTTCGGCGAGAGGCCGTCCATCGACGCCTTCGTCGTAACGGCAGAAGCTTCGGCGCGCCCTAAGGCGGTCTCTTTCCTCCACGAACTTCGCCGCAACGGGTTGCGGTGCGATATGGATTACGCGGGCAAGGGCATGCGGGGGCAGCTCAAGGCTGCGTCTTCGAGCGGTGCGCGTTTTGCCTGTATATTGGGGAGCGAGGAGCTCTCTCGCGGCGCGGTAGCCGTCAAAGATTTAAGCAGTGGCGAACAGCGAGAATTTCCCTTGGAGAGAGCGGCAGAGATGCTAAAGACCAACTTACAAGGGCAAGCCGGAGGCTAAGGACATGGCATTTCAATATCAATTCGACCAGCAGTGGAAGCGCACGGTTTATTGTGGCAGCATATGCGAGGCCCATTGCGATAAAGAAGTGGTGATAAACGGTTGGGTGCGGAGGAGGAGAGACCTCGGAGGCCTCGTATTCCTCGAGATATGGGACCATACGGGCCTCGTTCAGGTAATCTTCGATCCGGAAGCCAGCTCGGAGGTTTTCGAGAGGACGAAGGAATTGCGCTCCGAGTACGTGCTCGCCATCAGAGGAAAGGTGCGCAGGCGTCCTCCGGGCACGGAAAACCCCAAGCTCGCCACCGGGATGTGGGAGGTTGAGGCGAAGGACTTTTCGCTCCTCTCTCCAGCCACGTTGCCTCCTTTCGATATGAACGAAGTTGACAAGGTGGACGAAAACCTGAGGCTCCGCTTTCGTTATTTGGATTTGAGGCGGGACAGGATGCAGCGCAATCTGCGGATGAGGCACAACGCCTTGCTCTTCACCAGGAACTTTTTTTCCGCCCACGGCTTTATAGAGGTGGAGACGCCGTTTTTGACCAAGTCGACTCCGGAAGGTGCGAGGGATTATCTCGTGCCCAGCCGCGTCAATAAGGGTCACTTCTACGCCTTACCGCAGTCGCCTCAGATATTTAAACAGATCCTCATGGTGGCCGGATTCGACCGCTACGTCCAAATAGTCAAATGCTTCCGCGACGAGGACCTCAGGGCAGATCGGCAACCGGAGTTCACACAGTTAGATCTTGAGATGAGCTTCATCACAGAGGATGACGTTTTGGCCCTCATAGAGGAGTATCTGGCTGGCCTCTTTTGGGCGATTTTGGGCATTAAGCTCGAGGTGCCTTTCCCGAGGATGACCTACGCCGAGGCGATGAGGCGTTTCGGCAGCGACAAGCCAGACTTGCGCATACCCTTCGAGATCGTCGACTTGGGGGAGATATTCTCAAAGGGCAGCGTCGGC
>Ga0116181_1004579_pt1 | contig 10351 bp, 9 predicted proteins | sample AD_UKC075_MetaG_FD_89752 | JGI IMG/M metagenome (GOLD analysis project Ga0116181, IMG submission 89752) | Active sludge microbial communities of municipal wastewater-treating anaerobic digesters from USA - AD_UKC075_MetaG | ecosystem: Engineered > Bioreactor > Anaerobic > Digestate | place: USA... | reverse complement strand
GCATCCGCTCCCTCGTCTCGGTGCAGGGGTCGCTCGCGATGGGCGCGATCCACATGTTCGGCAGCGAGGAGCACAAGCAGCAGTGGCTGCCGTCGATGGCTGCAGGCGAGACGATCGGCTGCTTCGGGCTGACCGAGCCGGACCATGGCTCCGATCCGGCATCGATGACCACGCGCGCCCGCCGTGACGGCGACGACTGGATCCTGACGGGCCGCAAACTGTGGATCACGAACGGCTCGATCGCCGACGTCGCGGTCATCTGGGCCAACACCACCGACGAGCCGGGCGGCCGCGGCATTCGGGGCTTCGTGGTCCCCACGGACACAACCGGATTCGCCGCCCACGAGATCCACCACAAGCTTTCGCTGCGCGCCTCGGTGACCGCCGAGTTGACCCTCGACGAGGTCCGGCTTCCCGGCGACGCGGTCTTCCCCGACGTGACCGGCCTCAAGGGCCCGCTCTCGTGCCTGTCCGAGGCGCGTTACGGCATCCTCTGGGGTGCGCTCGGCGCGGCCCGCACCTGCCTCGAGGCCGCCCGTCGCTACTCGATCGAGCGCACCCAGTTCGGGCGACCGCTCGCCGGCTTCCAACTCACGCAGGCCAAGCTCGCCTCGATGTCGACCGAACTGCAGCTCGGCCTGCTCCTCGCGCTCCACTTGGGCCGTCTCAAGGACTCGGTCGGGCTGCGGCCCGAGCAGGTGAGCGTCGGCAAGTTCAACAACATCGCCAAGGCGATCGAGATCTGCCGGACCTCCCGCACGATCCTGGGGGCCAACGGGATCAGCGGCGAGTTCCCGATCATGCGCCACGCGAACAACCTCGAATCGGTCCTGACCTACGAAGGCACCGTCGAGATGCACGCCCTCGTCCTCGGGCAGGCCCTCACAGGAGTGCCGGCCTTCCGCTGAGCCAGTGCAGGTGCGAGGGTTGCCGATGTGCGCAACTTCCTCCTCGGCGTCCTGAGTGGGGTGCTCGCGACCGCACTGGCCGCCACGGCTCTGGTGCTGTCGGTCCGTGGTGAGGCCTCCCCCACCTCGGCACCGACCCCGACGGCCTCCCCGGTGCCCAGCGGCCGCCCCACCGACTTCGCGGCGGACGACACCTGGCTCGGCGTCGTCGATCTCAACTCCAGTGAAATCGTCACGTCCGGCGGCGGCTTCATGGACGTCTCGGCCAAAGGCCGGGGAATCCGGGTGTCCGACAGGGGAATCCACGCACAGCACCTCGACCTTGAGGCCACCCTTCCGTGGGCGGTGGCGGCCACACAAGTTGGTGAGGGCGTCGAGTTGTATGCCGCGGGGTCAGGTCGGGCGGGCATCTCCCGCACGATCGAGGTCCTTGGTCAGAGGGTGCCCGTCAAGGCCACCGGGACCGTGCGGGCCGACAATGGAGAACTCGTCATCGAACCCGAAAGCGTCGACCTCGACGGGCCGGACTGGCTCGACACGGTGGCCAGCGCAGCCGCCCGGGCGCTCGTGACCATCCGGCAACCCGTCCAGGGGGTGCCCGACGGCCTGCGACTGACCGGTGTCAGCGTCATCGACGCCGGCTTCCGGGCCACGTTGTCCGGCGACGGCGTGACGATCACGAACTGACCCGCGGCCGGCTGCAATGATGGAGCCATGGGCACCCCGATCGACTCGGCCCGCCGGCTCTTCGACGACCGCTTCGGCGGCGATCCGACGGGCGTGTGGGCCGCCCCGGGTCGGGTCAACCTGATCGGGGAGCACACGGACTACAACAACGGCCTCGTCCTGCCCATCGCCCTCCCCCAGGCAACCTACGCCGCAGTCCGGCTGCGCGAGGACGGACTGCTGCGCTTGGCCTCGGCCGGGATCGAGGACACCGCCGAGGTCCCCGTCGACGAGATCGCGCCCGGGACTCCGGGCACCTGGGCCCGCTATCCCGCCGGCGTGCTGTGGGCCTTCCGGCAGGCCGGGCACCAACCGCCCGGCCTCGACATCGCTTTCGCCTCGGACGTGCCGATCGGCGCAGGACTGAGCAGTTCGGCGGCCATCGAAGCGTCGGTCGCGGCCGCCCTCAGTGACCTGCTCGGCCTGGATCTCCTCGGTGACGACGCCGGACGTTCCACGCTCGCCGCATGGTGCCAGCGCGCCGAGAACGACATCGCCCTGGCGCCAACCGGTGGCATGGACCAGGCGGCGAGCCTGCGCAGCCGGGCCGGCCATGCTCTCGCACTGGACTGCTCCGACAGATCGGTCGAGCACGTCCCCTTCGACCTGAAGTCATCGGGTCAGGTCCTGCTCGTCATCGACACCAGGGCCCAGCACGCCCTCTCTGATGGGCAGTACGCCGCTCGGCGGGCCGACTGCGAGCAGGCCTGTCGGGAGTTGGCGCTCCCGTCCCTGCGCGCACTTCCCATCAGTGGTCTGGGGATCGCTGAAGCCACCCTCTCCACACCGGTTCTCGCCAAACGGGTGCGTCACGTCGTGACCGAGATCGATCGGGTCCGCCGCGCCAAGCGCGCCTTGGCCACCGACGACCTGGCCACTCTCGGGTCGTTGTTCAATGCCTCGCACGACTCCCTGCGCGACGACTACGAGGTCTCGTGCGCTGAGCTCGACCTCGCTCAGGAGACGGCGTTGGCACACGGCGCCCTCGGGGCTCGGATGACCGGCGGCGGCTTCGGTGGCTCGGCCATCGCCATCGTGGCCGAGTCCGCGCTCCCCGCGACGCGAGCGGCCATCGGTGACGCCTTTGCCGCGGCTGGCTTCCTTGCCCCCGCCTTCCTCGAAGCCATGCCGACCGGGCCGGCCCGATCCGTCTCCATCGAAAGGTGACCTCGATGCCTACCACGCCTGAGGAGGCGCTCGCCGCCGCACTGGCCAAGATGTCCGACGCCGGTGTGGGGCCCTCCGCGCGCGCCATCTTCGCGGCGAATTTCGAGGCCCTGGCTGCCGGGTCCGCGGGGATGATTCGCGAGGCCGACGTCGAGCCGGTCGGAGCAGCCGCAGAGACCATGGGGACGTCGACGCCAGGGCCCGCGGACCCGGCCGATCTCGAGGCGCTGTCGCGCACCGTGTTGGTCCGCCTCAACGGTGGGCTCGGCACCTCGATGGGCATGGACCGGGCCAAGTCCCTGCTCCCGGTGCGGGACGGCCTGAGCTTCCTGGACATCATCGTGCGCCAGGTGCTGGCCGCCCGGAGCGCCTACGACGTGCCCTTGCCGCTGCTCTTCATGCACTCCTTCGCCACCCGCGCGGACTGCCTGGAGGCCTTGGCTCGCTACCCGCAGTTGCCGGTCGGCGACCTCCCCGTCGACATGGTGCAGAGTCAGGAGCCTCGGCTGCTCCAGTCGGACCTCTCGCCCGTTGAGTGGCCGGGTAACCCGGCGCTCGAATGGTGCCCCCCGGGCCACGGTGACCTCTACCCCACGCTGTTGGACAGCGGCATACTCGACCAACTCATCGAGGCCGGCTTCCGCTACGCGTCGGTGTCGAACTCGGACAATCTTGGGTGTGGGCCCTCGCCTGCCCTCGCGGGTTGGTTTGCCCGCAGTGGCGCGCCGTATGCCGCAGAGGTCACCGCCCGCACGCCGATGGACCTCAAGGGTGGCCACATCGTGCGCCGCCGGGCCGACGGCCGACTGATCCTGCGCGAGACCGCTCAGACCGCACCGGAGGAAATGCAGTTCTTCACCGACGCCGCGAGGCACCCGCACGCGCACACCAACAACCTCTGGTTCGACCTGGTCGCGCTCAAGGACAAGCTGACCGAGACCGGCGGCGTGTTTGGCCTTCCCCTCATCCGCAATGCGAAGGTCGTCGACCCGGCAGATCCGACCTCACCGGCGGTCTACCAGCTCGAGTCCGCCATGGGGGCCGCCATCGAGGTCTTCGACGGGGCCCGGGTGATCGTCGTGCCTCGCGATCGCTTCATCCCCGTCAAGACGACGAACGAACTGGCTCTCCTGCGATCGGACGCCGTCACCTGGGACCAGGCCCTCACCCCCTCCGTCCGCCAGCCCGCCCCGGTCGTGACCCTGGGCCCGGCATACAAGCGGGTCGGCGAGTTCGAGGCACGGATGCCCCACGGCCTGGGTCTGCGGTCGGCAGACTCGCTCACCGTCCTGGGCGACTGGCACTTCGGCCGTGATGTCGTCGTTGTCGGGGACGTCGAACTCGATGCCGACGGAGGCACCATCTCCGACGGGACGACGCTTTCCTGACCGAAACCGCACCATTGGTGAGTTTCGGTGGGCTGGCGCGATCGACCGAAACTGCACTACTGGTGAGTTTCGGTGGGTGCTCAGGGACTGGGTTCTCGCACGAGACACGCCGCGTCGCACTCTGGCGGAGCGCCGGTTCGGACAGTTGTAGCGGAATCGTTCGTTCTCGGTGGGTGCGCATCCTCGTTGCGGAACGGCGGACCCCGGAGTGCATGTCGTCGGGAGGGACTACGACGGCACCCGTGGCGGAGCACTTCAACGAGTACGAGTGTCAACGTCGGCTGAAAACGGACCCCCTGGCGACCTTGGGTTCCACGCCTCGACGCAACACCCCGACTTGGATGAAGGGGTGGAGATGGGACGACCTGGACGCAAGCGACGCCTTGCCCTGGAGGACGAGTACTGGAAGCTGATCGGTGACGGGGTCGGCACCGTCGAGGCGTGTCGACGGCTCGGGATCGGCCGGACCACTGGCTACTACTGGCGGGCGCACCGTGGCGGGCTGCTGCGGACGACGCTGCCGGAGGAAACCCGCTCCGGCCGGTACCTGTCCCTGCTGGAACGCGAGCGGATCGGCGTCCTGCGCGCGGAGGGGTTGGGGGTGCGGGCGATCGCGGCGAGGTTGAACCGGGCGCCGTCGACGATCTCGCGGGAGTTGCGCCGGAACGTGCTCGAGAGTGACCGGGGCCGCTACGACCCCGGGCTGGCGCACGCCCGGGCCCGGGAGCAGGCCCGCCGGCACCGCCGTCCGATCCTGGCCCTCGACCCCGAGCTGCGGGCGGTGGTCCAGGCCAGGCTGGAGGAGCAGTGGAGCCCGGAACAAATCAGTGCTTGGCTGCGCCAGGCCCACCCCGACAAGCCGGGGTGGCACCTGTGTCACGAGACGATCTACCAGGGCCTGTTCTTCGGTGGCGTGGACGGGCTCTCCCGCGAGTTGACCAAGAACCTGCGCACCGGACGATCCCTGCGGCGGCGTCGGCGACGCCGTGAACACGGCCCAAGGTTCAAGGCCCCATCGAAGACCATCGACCTGCGCCCGGCCGTGGTCGAGGAACGCTCTAGGATCGGGGACTTCGAGGGCGACCTGATCATCGGCCGCGGCGGCGCCTCCAGCATAGGCACCCTCGTGGACCGCACCAGCCGGTACATCCGCCTGATCCGGCTCCCGGCGACCCGCTCCGGGGAGGACTTCGCCGCCGCCTTGCTCGCCGGCCTCGCCGACCTCCCCGCCGAGCGGCTGCTCACCCTCACCTGGGATCAGGGCAACGAGATGGCTCGCCACGATCTGGTCGCCCACCTCTTCCCCGAAGGCGTCTTCTTCGCCTACGCCGGCTGTCCCTGGCAGCGGGGCACCAACGAAAACAGCAACGGCCTGGCCCGCCAGTACCTGCCCCGCAACAGCGACCTCAGCGTCCACACCGACGAGGACCTGCGCCGCATCGAGACCCTGCTCAACACCCGGCCCCGCAAGACCCTCGGCTGGAGAACCCCGGCGGAGGTCTTCACCACCGGCCTACGATGACGATCACTCGGTGTTGCGACGACCACCCGAATCCGCCGACGGGTGAAAATGGACCCCTCTCCTGGGTTTGGTCATGGTTAGTCTTGGTCGCCGTGGGTGGCGGGGACGCGTCCGAGGTCGCGGTTGCGTAGCCGGTAGGAGTCGCCTTTGAGGGCGATGACCTCGGCGTGGTGGACCAGTCGGTCGATCATCGCGGCGGCGACGACGTCATCGCCGAAGACCTCGCCCCAGCGGCCGAAGGGCTTGTTGGAGGTGACGATGAGCGAGGCTCGTTCGTAGCGTGAGGACACGAGCTGGAAGAACAGGTTGGCTGCTTCGGGTTCGAAGGGGATGTACCCGACCTCGTCGATGACGATCAGCGGGTAGCGGCCCAAGCGGCGGAGCTCGTCTTGCATGGTCCCGTCGTGGTGGGCGGTAGCGAGGCGGTCGACCCACTGGGAGGCGGTGGCGAACAGGACGCGGTGTCCGGCGTGGCAGGCGCGGATCGCGATCCCGGTGGCCAGGTGGGTCTTGCCGGTGCCGGGTGGGCCGAGGAAGACGACGTTGTCCTTGGCGGCGATGAAGTCCAGGGTGCCCAGGTGGGCGATCAGGTCGCGTCGCAGGCCGCGGGCGTGGTCGAAGTCGAACTCTTCGAGGGACTTGCGCGCGGGGAACCGCGCCGCGCGTACGCGGCCCTCGCCGCCGTGGGACTCGCGGGCGGTGACCTCTCGTTGCAGGCAGGCGGCCAGGAACTCCTCGTGCGTCCAGGACTCGGCCCGGGCACGTTCGGCCAGGCGGGGCACTGCCTCGCGCAGCGTGGGTGCTTTCAGGGCGCGGGTCAAGAACGCCAGCTCCGAGGCCGAGTCGGTGCCGTTGTCGGGTGCGGTCGTGGTCTTGGGGGTCATCACGCGACGTCCTCACTGACGCCGAATGCGGCGTCGTACACCGACAGGTCCCGCTGCTCGACCTCCTCGGTGCTGGCGGGGCGGGGCCGGTGAGCGGCGCGGTGGGCCAGCTCCAGCGCCGCCTGGTGGTGCACGGGGTCGGTGATGGACTGCTGGCGGGCCCAGCACCGGGCGTGGGTGGCCACGACGGTCCCGGCGCAGGTCACCGTGACCGTGGCCAGGTCGGCGACGACGTCCACGGTGCGCCCGACCACGCTGGGGTGCACCGAGTAGTCGTTGCTGTCCACGCGCACGTAGTGATCCCTGGGCAGCCGCACCCGGATCCGCCACCCCGTGACCGGGGCCACCGGCGGCACAGTGAGCATCGCTGCGCGGTCAGCGTCCCAGCGTTCGGTGGGGGTGCACCCGATCCGGCGCACCAGGCGGGTGTTCGCGACCGGCAGCCACGCTCCCAGCTGGGTGTTGAAGTCGGCCGGTGAGGTGAACGTGCGCCCCGGCAGGAACGATGTCTCCAGGTAGCCGTTGCCGCGTTCGACGATGCCCTTGGCCTCGGGGTCAGCCGGGCGGCACTGACGCACCCCCATGCCCAGCGTGCCGCGGAAGGACTCAAAGTCCTCGGTCAGTTTCGGCCGTCCCGCCCGCCAGGACCCGACCGCGGACTCGTTGTCCCACACCAGCTGCCGCGGCACCGCCTTCAGGTGCTCGCTCAGCAGCAGCCAGTGCGCGGCGATCAAGTCCGGGGCCTGCCGTGAGGGGATCATCGTGGCGAACAGCATCCGTGAGTACCCGCTGGCCATCACCAGCACCGGCGGACGACCCACCTGGCCGTGCCCCAGCGGAATGTCGACCGGCGGGAACCACAGGTCGCACTGCACCCGATCCCCAGCCACATACGTCGTGCGCGAGGCCGGATCCGGCGGCAGGTACACCGGCCGCAGCTCCCGCACCCGGTCCTTGAGCACCGTCAACGACCGCACCCACCCGACCCGCTGCGCGATCACCGTCGCCGGCATCGTCGGACAGCCCTTGAGCAGCTCACGGATCGCCGGCTCGAACACATCCACCGACGAGCCCCTCACCGGTCGCTGATACCGCGGCGGGCTGTCCTTGGCCAACGCCCGCCGCACCGCGTTCCTCGAGATACCCAACCGGCGAGCTGAATCGCCCCGGGTTTCGTGGAGGCTCGGTTACTTGGAACCGGCCCCTGCTGGGACTGGTGTTTCAGGGTAGTGCTCGGGGGTGATGCTGGCCCAGTGCTTGGCTTCGAACTCGGCTGGTGGGACGAGGCCGATCTCGCCGTGAAGGCGTTGGTGGTTGAACCACTCGACGTATTCGGCGACGGCGATCTCGACGTCACCGACGCACTTCCAACCTCCCTTGGGGCGCATGACCGGGTTGCGGATGCACTCGGCCTTGAACAGCGAGTTCAGTGCCTCGGCCATCGCGTTGTCGTACGAATCGCCCTTGGAGCCAACGGAAGCCACGGCCTCAGCCTCGGCGAGCCGCTCGGTGTAGCGAATCGCTCGATATTGAGCTCCGCGGTCGCTGTGGTGGACCAGGCCGGAGACGTCCTGGCCGGTCCGCTGCCGTGCCCACAAGCCCATGTCGAGGGCGTCCAGGGCCAGGTCGGTGCGCATCGAGGTGGACACCTGCCAGCCCACGATCATCCGGGAGAACACGTCCAGGACGAAGGCGACGTAGGTCCACCCGGCGTGGGTGCGTACGTAGGTCAGGTCGGCCACCCACAGCTGGTTCGGGCCGGTCGCGACGAACTCCCGCTTGACCAGGTCCTGCGGCCGCGGTGTCTGCGCGCCGTCCCCGATGGTGGTCCTGCGGGTCTTCTCCCGCGCGATCCCACGTAGGCCCTCGGCGCGCATCAGCCGTTCCACCGTGCAGCGGGCGACCTTCACGCCCTGCCGGTTGAGCTGGGCGTGGACCTTCCTGACCCCATAGACACCCAAGTTCGCCGCGTGCGCGGCCCTGATCTGTGCGACCAGCTCGACGTCACGCACCGACCTCGCCGACGGCGGGCGAATCTTGGACGCGTAGTAGCCACTCGGGGCGATCGTGACGCCGGCCTTCTTCAGCTCGGCGCAGATCGGCTCGACCCCGACCTCACGCTCATCGACCACGTCGTGGCGATGGGCGTCGATGTAGGCCACTACCTGGTGGTGGGGCGGTCGAGCTCCGCCGCGAAGAAAGCCGACGCCGTCCTCAAGATGTGGTTGGCCCGACGCAGTTCACGGTTCTCCCGCTCCAACTCCACCAACCGCTGCGCGTCACTGGTCGTGGTGCCCGCCCGGGTGCCGCCGTCGACCTCGGCTTGCCGGACCCAGTTGCGCAACGTCTCGGGGTGCATACCGAGCTGGCCGGCTACGCGAGAAATCGCACCTGGCCTGGTCGCCGGGTCCTGCCTCAACTCCACAGCCATCCGCGTCGCGCGCTCACGCAACTCATCGCTGTACTTCTTGGGTGCTGCCATGACTCTCATCCTCCATGGATTGAGAGCCTCCACCAGACCCGGGGCGATTCAAGCGATCGCCTTGATCGGCATCGCCTCCGCCCGGTTCAACCGTCGGATCTCCGCCCAGTCCTCCACACTGATCACCCTCCACAGGGTCACGGACAGGGGTCCGTTTTCACCCGTCGATCAGGGGTGTCGACGACGGTTGAAAACGAGGCCATAGCGACGGTCGAAAACGAGGCCACCCAGACAGATTGGATGGGTGATCTCAGTGGAGGATTGGGCTTTGATCCGGCGGCTGGTTGCGGACGGTGTTCCGCAGCGGCAGGTCGCGCGGGATCTGGGTATCGGTAGGTCGACGGTTGAGCGGGCGTTGGCATCGGACCGGCCGCCGAAGTACGAGCGACCGCCGGTGCCGACCTCGTTCGAACCGTTCGAGCCGCTGGTGGGCGACCAAGCCGTCGCCGCGGCGATGATCGACCGCGTCGTCCACCACGCCGACGTCCTGACCCTGAAGGGCGCCAGCTACCGGCTACGCAACCGCGGGATCGACACCCTGCCCAGCATCAGAACCCAAGACACGGCAGACTAGTGCCGCGTGTCGTTAGTTGTTTTACGCTTGCTTGATTGGGATGATGGGGCATGGCGAATCGTCCTGCCCCGGCGTTGGGTTTGCGTGAAGGTGATCGAGATCGGTTGACTCGGATGGTGCGTTCCAGTGCCGGCCGGGCTGGGTTGGCGCAGCGGGCGCGGATTGTGCTGCTGGCTGCCGATGGGGAGTCGAACACCGCCATTGCCGAGAAGGTCGGCGTCTCCCGCCCCACGGTGATCGGCTGGCGGGAGCGGTACGCGGCGTCCGGGTTGGCGGGTCTTGAGGATGAGCCTCGCTCGGGGCGTCCGCGTCAGCATGACCACCGCTCGATCGTGGCGGCGACGTTGAAGCCGCCGCCGAAGAAGTACGGGGTGACGCACTGGTCGTCCCGGCTGCTGGGTCAGCATCTGCGGATCTCGAACGGCACGATCGCCAAGGCGTGGCGTGCGTACGGCATTGCGCCGTGGCGGGTCGAGACGTTCAAGTTCTCCACCGACCCGGAGCTGGTCGCGAAGGTGACCGACGTGGTTGGTCTCTACTTGGCGCCGCCGGAGAACGCGATCGTGTTATGCATCGATGAGAAGTCCCAGATCCAAGCGTTGGACCGGACCGCGCCGATGCTGCCGATGCAGCCAGGCCTGCCCGAGCGGCGCACCCACGACTACAAGAGGAACGGCACCTCGACCTTGTTCGCGGCCCT
>Ga0116181_1004576_pt1 | contig 10357 bp, 8 predicted proteins | sample AD_UKC075_MetaG_FD_89752 | JGI IMG/M metagenome (GOLD analysis project Ga0116181, IMG submission 89752) | Active sludge microbial communities of municipal wastewater-treating anaerobic digesters from USA - AD_UKC075_MetaG | ecosystem: Engineered > Bioreactor > Anaerobic > Digestate | place: USA... | reverse complement strand
GCCGTCCGCTTCGACCTCGTCGTACTCGACTCCTTCGAAATAGCCGTACCGCTCCTCAGGGCTGACCGACTCCGACGCGGCGAGCGGCGCGGCATCGCTGCCCGTCCATTCCGGCGCGAAACCCGAGCGGTGGGCCGATGTCGGATCATCGTCGTCGTCGCCCACCCACTGGTGCGCGAAGGACGACTCCGACTCCTGAGCGGACTCCGTAGCCTCGTCGGCAGAATCGCCAGCCCACTGAGTCGCGAAGCGGGCGGCGATCGCCTCGCGCCCCTCAGCCCACTCCCGTGCGAACGCCTCGTCGTCGAAGTCGTCGAAGTTCTGGCTCTGAGGGAAACGGATGTTGTTCACGCGTGCTCCTGTGCTCGGCCGGTCAGGACAACATTAGGCATCCTGACCACACCGAGTGGCCGGGAGGAAGAAATGCATCCCCTTGTGCGGCCAAGGTTGGAGCGCTGTGACCTACTCCTTCGATGCGAGGAACGCAGCTCCCAAGAGGTGCTCAGGCATCCCCAGTCCCTCGACGATGGCCAGCGCGTCGGGCCGCAACTCCGAGCACAGCTGGTCGACCATCTTGACCAGCGACTTGGCCCGGGCGTTCGACATGCGGCTGTGCTCCAGGAACCAGCCTCGGTCATCGCAGAGGTTCGAGACGGCGTAGAGGTCACAGAGCTTGTTCAGAACGCGCTTGGCTCCGGCGTCCTGGGTCGCCGCGATGCCGCCGATGAACGACTCGAGGATGATCCGCTCGGTGTGGACGCGGGCCGCATAGATCATGTGGTCCTGCAGAGCGTTCATGGCGGCGAACTTGTCGGGTGCCTTGGTGGCTGCCTGCATGCGAGCCGCGAGCGACTCAAGCACATGGCTCTCGCGCTCCTCGAACATCAGGGCGTGCCAGCTGCGGTCGAGGATGGACGCCTCACCGGTCTGCCGACGCGCGGCGGCGACGAGCCGGTCTGTGAGGGTGCGGGCCTGGGTGATCTCGATGACCATCCGGCCGACCATGTCGGCGGTCTTGAGGATGGTCTCGCGACGGTCGAGACCCGTCCAGCCCTCCTTGTAACCGACCAGCAAACCCTTCGCGACGAGCTGCTGAAGCACCGTGTTGTCACCCTCGAACGTGGCGAAGATGTCGACGTCGGCGCGCAGCAGCGTGAGGTAGTTCTCGGCCATGAAACCTGCGCCACCGCACGCCTCACGGGCGACCTGGCAGACGTCGTTCGCGAACCGGGTCTCGGCCACCTTCAGCCCGGCGGCCCGCGACTCCAGCTCGCGCTGACGGGCTTCGGTCGGCGTCCCCTCGCGGCACTCGATCAGCAGGGCCATCAGGTCGTTGTGGGCGAAGCCGAGCGCGTACGCCTGGGCAATCCAGGGGAAGAGCCGACGCTGATGGGCGGCGTAGTCGAGCAGGAGGATGGCCTCATCGGTGCCCGGCATCGGGAACTGGCGACGCTGCAAGGCGTACCGAGTCGCGATCGACAGCGCCCGGCGACCGGCCAGCGCGCCCGCAGCACCCACGCAGACACGCCCGCGGACGAGCGTGCCGAGCATGGTGAAGAAGCGGCGGTTCTCGTTCTCGATCGACGACACATAGGCGCCGTCCTCGTCGATGCCACCGAACTTGGCAAGCAGGTTCGTCCGGGGCACCCGCACGTTGTCGTACGTGATCATGCCGTTGTCGACACCCTGCAGGCCGCCCTTGTGGCCATGGTCGGCGGTGGTGATGCCCGGCAGGTCCTTGCCCGCTTTGTCGCGGATCGGGACGACGACGCAGTGGATGCCGTGGCACTTGCCGCCGACCCAGAGCTGGCCGAAGGTGGCTGCGGAGCGGCCGTGCTTGCCCGCGTTGCCGATGTAGGCCTTCGTCGCGGTCGGCGTGGGGGAGTTGACCACGATCTCGTCGGTCTCAGCGTCGTACGTCAGCGTGGTCTCGAGGTTCTGCACGTCTGAGCCATGACCCAGCTCGGTCATGGCGAAGCAGCCGAGGTGCTTCGTGGCGATGATGTCGGGCAGCCAGGCGTCCACCTGCTCCTGGGTGCCGAGCGCCTCCACAGCCCCGCCCCACAGGCCGAACTGCACGCCGCCCTTGATGGTGAGGGAGAGATCCCCGTACGCCAAGGACTCGAACGAGACGACGCCGAGCGCCGCGTTGCCCTTGGAGCCGTTCACCGGGTACCCCGCGTTGCCCCAGCCCTCGCCGGCGAGCTTGATCAGCTTCTTCTTCGTCCACTCCCGTGCCTGTGGCAGCGTCATGCCGGGGTCGCGCAGCACGTCCTCGGCGGTGAGGGAGTCACGGACGTCCTGACGCAGGTCGTGGTACGGGCCGTCGAGAGCGATGACGAGCGCCTCCCCGAGGGAGATCCCCTCGGCCTGGTGAGACTCGTTGGCCTCTGCCGCGCCGGTGGTCTCGGTGGCCTCGGTCGTGGTCTGGTCGATGGTCTGGGTCATGAGAGCTCCTTGCCAGGCGTCATTGCGGGTTCGGTCGTGCTGAATGAGAGGGGGATGATGTCAACGGTGGAGGCGCCCGGTCGGAAGAGGGCGGTGACCTCCGTGACCAGGACGTCGCGCGGGCGGAGGTCACCGTCGGCGCCCGATCGGAGCCAGTGGTCGCACGCTGCCTTGGCAAAGCCGACCAGGCCGTGGGCCAGTGTTTCGGCCACCGGTCTGGCCGTGCCGCGGGTGGCAGCCAACGTGTCAGCCAGGGCCTCGGCGACCCTGGCCTCGATGGAGGCCACCGCTTCGGCAGTGTCGGGCGTGGCGACGGGTCGGTTCATGACGAAGCGGTAGATCTCGGGATCGCGCTCGACCAGCGCCGAATAGGCGTCGATCAGCTCGTGGACAATCGCCGCGACACCCCGACGAGCGGACTCGTCGAGCCGCGGCAGCAGGTCGGCCAGGATGTTCTCGCTGACGCGGTCGACGATGCCCAAGTACAGGCCGACGCGGTCGCCGAAGTAGCGGTAGAGCACGGTCTTGCTGGTGCCAGCCATGGCGGCCACGTCGTCCAAGGTCAGAGTCGAGCCGTGGCGGCGGATCGCTCGCAACGCCGACTCGACGAGCGCACGGCGGCGCCGGACGCGGTGATCGTCCCATCGCGAGTGTCGGCCATCGACTCGTTCCATTCTGCAAGGGTATCGCGTACTGGGCGTATCTGCTACTCTCGATTACAACTACTCTGGTGACCAATTGCGTACCCGATGACGGGCGCTGGCTGGGAGGCCTCATGGAGCAACGACGCAACGCCGTGATCGTGGGCGGCAACCGGATCCCCTTCGCCCGGGCGGGCGGCTCGTACGCCTCAGCCTCGAACCTGGACATGCTGACCGCGGCCATTGACGGCCTTGCGGCTCGGTACGGGCTGGCTGGCAAGCGCGTCGGTGAGGTCGCTGGCGGCGCCGTGCTCAAGCACAGCCGTGACTTCAATCTCACCCGTGAGGCCGTCCTCGGTTCGGCATTGTCGCCGAGCACCCCGGCGGTCGACCTGCAGCAGGCGTGTGCGACGGGGCTGCAGGCGGTCGTCTACATCGCCAACAAGATCCGCGTCGGCATGGTCGACGATGGCATCGCCGGCGGTGTCGACAGCGTCTCCGACTCCCCGATGGCGGTGTCGAACGGGCTCCGCAAGGCGCTGCTCGCGGCCAACTCCGCCAAGACTTTGCCAGCTCGGTTGAAGGCGCTCTCGGCCATCCGCCCGGGTGACCTGATCCCGGATCCGCCAGCGGTGACCGAGCCCCGTACGGGCCTGTCCATGGGCGACCACCAGGCCATCACCACCAAGCGGTGGGGAATCACCCGCGAGGCTCAGGACGAGCTCGCCATGCTGTCCCACCAGAACCTCGCCCGGGCTTGGAGCGAGGGCTTCTTCGATGACCTCGTCACTCCGTACCTGCGGGTGCAGAAGGACCAGGGCGTACGGCCGGACACGACGATGGAGAAGCTCGCCAAGCTGCGCCCGGTCTTCGGCCGTGGTGACGACGCGACGATGACGGCCGGCAACTCCACCGGCTTCTTCGACGGTGCCTCGGTGGCCTACCTGGCTGAGGAGTCGTTTGCGAAGGCGAACCATCTGCCAGTGTTGGCTCGGTTCGTCGATGCCGAGACCGCAGCCGTCGACCATGTGGTGGCGGGCGACGACATGCTGCTGGCCCCGACCGAAGCCGCGGCCCGACTGCTGGCTCGTCAAGGCCTGACCCTGCAGGACTTCGACTTCTACGAGATCCACGAGGCCTTCGCTGGCACGGTCCTCTCGACGCTGAAGGCGTGGGAGTCCGACGAGTACTGCCGCGAGCGCCTGGGCCTCGACGGTGCCCTGGGGTCGATCGACCGTACCAAGCTCAACGTGAACGGATCCTCGCTCGCTGCTGGGCATCCGTTCGCGGCGACTGGTGGCCGCATCGTCGCCACGCTGGCGAAACTGCTCCACGCCAAGGGCGACGTCGACGGTCGCAAGGCTCGTGGGCTCATCTCTGTCTGTGCTGCCGGCGGCCAGGGTGTCGTCGCGATCTTGGAGGCTGTGTGATGGCGAAGAAGTTCGATCCGATCGAGATGATTGCGACCTCCCCGCTCGGCCGGGCGATCGGAAACTCGGCTGCTGGCCGGTCCGTCGCGACCAAGCTTGGCGTCCCTCCGGCCGCGGAGCTTCGTCGCGGCCGCAAGGCGCCGGCGGGGCCGATCGTGCTGGGTACTGTTGGCGCTGGCGATGGGCTGGTCGCCCGTACGCTCACCCTGCTCGGCATCGAGCCGGCTGAGCCAGTGCTCGATACTCCCGACGCGCGGACTGCTGACGAGAACGGCAAGCCGCAGCCGCCGCGGTACGCCGGCAAGATCGGCGCCCTCGTGCTCGACCTCACCGGCCTCGCCACTGTGGCCGAGCTTGAGCAGGTCCGGGCCGTGCTTCGCCCAGCTGTCCGCGCCCTGGAGGGCAGTGGCCGGCTGGTCCTCGTGGGCCGGGTCCCCGAGACGATGGAGGTGCTCGAGGCGCGTGCTGTCCAGCAGGGCCTCGACGGGCTCAACCGGACCCTCGCCAAGGAGCTGCGTGCCGGGGCCACGTCGAACCTGGTCTGGCTTGACCCGGCCACCTCGGCCGAGGGGTTCGCGTCGACCCTGTCGTTCCTGCTCGACGGGCGTTCGGCCTACGTCGACGGCCAGTCCTGGCGCGTGGACGCGGTCTCGCCCGAGGGTCTCGACGTGGCCTCGACCTCCCCGTACGCCGACCGGATCGTCGTCGTCACCGGCGCCGCCCGCGGCATCGGCGAGGCGATCGCCCGTACGTTCGCACGTGACGGCGCGACCGTCGTCTGCGTCGACGTGCCCGCTGCTGGCGATGCGCTCAGCAAGGTCGCCAATGAGATCCGCGGTACGGCGCTGCAGCTCGACATCACCGGTGCTGAGGCTGGGGCCACCATCGCTGCGCACGTCTCGGGTCGGTACGGCGCTGACAAGCGCATTCACGCGATCATCCACAATGCGGGCATCACTCGCGACCGCATGCTCGCCAACCTCGACGAGAAGCTGTGGGGCGCGGTGCTGGAGGTCAACCTGGCCGCCCAGCTCCGCATGAACGCCCAGCTGCTGGACGGGCGTGACGGTGGCATCGCCGACGGCGGCGCGATCGTCGGCATCTCGTCGACCTCGGGCATCGCTGGCAACAAGGGCCAGGCCAACTACGCCACCTCCAAGGCTGCGGTCATCGGCATGGTACGGGCCATGGCGCCCGAGCTGGCCTCCCGTGGCATCACGGTCAACGCCGTCGGCCCGGGCTTCATCGAGACCGACATGACTGCGGCGATCCCGTTCGTGCAGCGCGAGATCTTCAAGCGCTCCAACTCGCTGCAGCAGGGCGGCAAGCCCGTCGACGTTGCCGAGACGATCGCCTACCTGGCCTCCCCGGCCTCCGCCGCAGTGACGGGGCAGGTCATCCGGGTGTGCGGCCAAGCCCTGGTCGGTCAGTGAGGTTCGCATGACGAGGCTTCCCGACCGCGAGGTCGAACTGTTGGAGACCGTCCCGGCGGTTGCGCCTCTGCTGACCCGCTCGCTCGCAGCGGGCGTCGTCCGCAAGGTCACCGGCCGCAAGCCCACGGGGTTGCCGGGTCGGCAGGTCCGTGTTCACGACGTGACCCAGGACGTGGCACGGCTGGCGCAGTACGACCGGGTCTGCGGCTTCTCCGTACGCGACACCGTGCCCGCGACCTGGCTGCACGTGCTGACCTTCCCGCTGCAGATGCACCTGTTGTCGGCCGATGACTCGCCGTTCTCGCTCGCTGGGCTCGTGCACGTGACGAACTCAATGACGCTGCTGCGACCCGTTGCGGTGGGGGAGAAGCTCGCATTGGCGGTCTCGTACGGGCAACCCCGCGAGCATCGTCGGGGCGTGCTGCTCGACCTGGTCGGTGAGGCGTACGTGGGGGACGATCTCGTCTGGCGCGGCTCGTCGGCCTACCTGGCGCGCGGCGGGAAGCTCCCCGACATGCTGCCGGGCCGAGGCAACGTGGATCTGCCCGATGACTTCGAGGAGACGCCGGCTGACAGTGTCTGGCGGCTGCCCGCCAACCTCGGTCGGACGTATGCATCGGTCTCCGGCGACGTGAACCCGATCCACCTGAACCCCCTAGCCGCAAAGGCATTCGGCTTCCCGAAGGCGATCATCCACGGCATGTGGACCCACGCGAGGGTGCTGGCCGCTCTGGAGAACCGGCTTCCGGAGGCCTACCGGATGGACGTACGGTTCACCAAGCCGATCCTGCTCCCGTCGTCGGTCCGTTTCGGCGCGTCAGTCTCGAGTGACGGTTTCGACGCGGTCGTACGAAACAGAGCCGGCGACAAGACTCACCTGACGGCCCGGATCACCCCCGCCTGAGCCGCCCCATGCGGCGTCATGGCGCAGGCGTACGATGGCTGGGTCACCCCATCGTAGGAGCGCCCGTACCGGGTAGCTGGACCCGACTAGGTCCTCCTTCTCGCGACGTACTACACTGTTCGCAGTTGTTGAGCTTTCCGTTGTTGCAGTCAGTGTCATGAACCCGTCGGGATCAGAGCAGTTTCGACAGCAGGGATATCAAGGCAGGGCAGCGACGGACCCCCCGAAAGTCGGGGGCTCCAACAAAGAAAGAGAGCCTCCTATGGCTACCGGTACCGTGAAGTGGTTCAACGCTGAGAAGGGCTTCGGCTTCATCCAGCCCGACGACGGCTCGGCCGACGTGTTCGCCCATTACTCGGCGATCGCCACCACCGGCTTCCGCACCCTCGACGAGAACGCCAAGGTCGAGTACGAGGTGCAGCGTGGGCCGAAGGGCCTGCAGGCCGCCAACATCACCGTGATCCGCTGATCTCAGCGCTCACACGCGAACCGCCTCGACCTTCGGGTCGGGGCGGTTTCGCGTTGTCCAGGTTGTACAGTCCGCGCATGGCAGCGCCGTACGAGGCACGCAACCGGTGGACGTTCGCGACCGGGACGCTGGGGCGCGACATGACGTACATGCTCGTGTCGTTCTACCTGACCTACTTCCTCTCGGACATCCTCGACCTGCCTGACGACACGCTGATCTGGGTCGCGTGGCTCCTCCTCGCCGCTCGACTGGTCGACGCCGTGCTCGACATCGGGATGGGGGCGATCGTCGACAACACCCGTACACGCTGGGGGCAGTTCAAGCCCTGGATCGTCGGTGGTGTGGTGGCCTCGGCGGTGATGACCGTGCTGCTGTTCTCCGATCCCGGTGTCCGGGGTCCATGGGCGATCGTCTACTTCGGGCTGGTCTACCTGCTCTGGAGCCTGGCCTGGACCGCGAACGACATTCCGTACTGGTCCCTCCTCCCAGCGTTGACGCTTGACCAGAAGGAGCGGGAGCGGATCGGCGCCCTCGCCAAGATCTTCGCCACGGTCGGCACCTTCAGCGTCGTCGGCGCGATCGTGCCGCTCACCCATGCGCTGACGCCGTCGTACGGAGCCTCCCGCGCCTGGACGTACGTGGCGGTCGGCATCGTCGTGCTGATGGTGCTCGGCCAGATGATCACCGTCGTCGGAGTTCGCGAGCCCGGCCTGGCTGGGGTCCAGGAACGCACGACGGTACGGGAACTCGCGGGGGTCGTCTTCCGCAACGACCAGCTGTTGGCCGCAGTGGTCGGGCTGCTGCTGTTCATGACCGGCTACCTGACCACGACCGCGTTCGGTCTCTACTTCTTCAAGTACGCCTACCGCGACGAGGCCATGTACACCCCCTTCGGTGTCACCCTCGGCGTGGCGATGCTGCTCGGTTACCTGCTGTTCCCGCTTGCCAGCCGCCGATTCGCCCGACGAACGATCTACACCGTCGCCACCGTCATGGTGCTCGTCGGCTATGTCATCTTCTTCTTCGCACCCATGAACCTCTGGCTGATCCTCGCTGCGGGCCTGATCGTGTTCTTCGCCCAGGCGTGGGTCACGCTGCTGATGATCATGTTCTTCGCCGACACGATCGAGTACGGGCAGTGGAAGCTTGGCCGCCGGAACCAGGCTGTCACCTTCGCTCTCCAGCCCTTCGTGAACAAGGTCGCGTCGGCACTGGCCAACCAGGTGGTCGCGATCGTGGTGGTGGTCTCGGGCATCAACGCGGCTCGTACCCCTGACGACGTGACCCCCGCGGGACTGCTCATGATGAAGGTCGCCATGATGGGTTTCCCGGCACTACTGATCGCTGCTGGCTACCTCATCTACCGGCGCTTCTACACCCTCGATGAGGCTCGTCACGCCGCGATCGTGGGGGAGTTGAAGGAACGCGGCGAGTTGGTTCGCTGAGCCAAGGGTGCCGGTCTGCACCACGATACGATGAGGCGTGACCGATTCTCAGCGTGACCAGCCGCAGAACCCCGGGCAGGATTCTGGCCAGAACCCTGGCTGGATGCAGTCTCCGGCTTGGGCTCCGCCTGGGTTTGTCGAGCGGGTGCCGAACAACCTCAGCGGTCAGGATGCGCCGTCGTCGCAGCCGTCGGCAGCCGCGGGAACTGACCGGTTCGCCCCGCCGCCTGGCCCCGTGTCGCCTCAGTACGCCGCTCCGCAACCTGCCTTCCCGGGTTGGGGTCCGCCGCCCGCCATCGGCGAGGTTCCCCCGGTGCACCAGGGCAGCCCCTCCCCACAGCAGCCGGGATTCCCACCTGGTTCGCACGGCAGCCCGGCTCCCCATCAGCAGGGCTTTCCTCCTGCGCCGCAGCCGATGCCGCCGGTCCAGCAGGTTCCACAGGCGGCGCAGCACTATCCGAGCGCGCCCCCCGCCGGTCCAATGATGCCGAGCTCGCCACCGCCGCAGGCTCAGCCGATCAGCGAGGCGCCGAACCCCGTCCCTGTCGCACCACCCCCTTCCAGCCCTCACTACAGTGACGAGCCGTACGAGGCGACCGTCCTGCACTCTCCGTCGCACACCCCTTCGCTTCCACCTGTGCCCCCGCGGGAGGCGCCAACGAAGCACAAGGGTGGGGTCCTCCCGGTTGTTGGCGCGCTGATCGGTGGGTTGGTCCTCGGGCTGGGCTTGGGAGCGGGGGCGTACTTCGGTGGCCTCGTGCCCAGCCGAGGCGCGACTCCTTCCGCCTCGACCACTCCGACGCCGACCCCGCCGCCAAAGGTCATTGCGGTCGACATCGACAGGCTGCCGAAGGAGTTCCTGGGCCTGCCGCGTGAGGATCTCAACGGGGCGAGCCCGGCAGCGAACGTACGCGCCGCGGCTGAGGCGCTCGGGGCAGCAGCCGAGAAGAGTTACGGCGGCCCCGGCATCCAGATGCTGTACACCGCACCGAAGGGTGGCCCGGGGGCCAGCGTGTGGCTGCAGAACGGGCTGCTCGCTTCGCCGGTGTTGAACACGGACCTCCAGATGATCAAGAGCCAGTCGCTGTCCGGCTGGCTGGAGGCTCCGGGCACGCCGACCACCCAGTGCCGGATCAACAGCTACCCCGCGGTGAAGCTGCCAGCCAGCGCGACGGCCGCCGACCTCACCGCTGCGAAGAAGACCGTCATCGACGGCCGTGGCGATGCGCTGGTGATCTGCACTCGCCGCGACACGGAGCGCAACGTGTCGCTTCAGGTCGGGGCGCAGGGGTGGGTCGATGCCGGGACGCGTGGCGAGGTGTCAACGAAGGTTGCCACGGCCCTCGACGAGGCATTCCCGGAGCTTACGAAGTAGCCTTCGTTTCTTCCTGGCCCCCACCGGTCCGAGGCGCTGTGTCCAGCCGGTGTGTGCGGGTGTCTATGTGACAAGGGCCGCCGACCTTGACGGTCGGCGGCCCTTGTCATGGTCCGCGTCGGCGAGCTACTCCAGACTGCGACCTCTGGAGCGTTCGTCGCTGGCGCTGCCGTCAGACGTCACCCCGTCCGGCACGTAGTCCTCGTGGCTGG
>Ga0116181_1004571_pt1 | contig 10366 bp, 12 predicted proteins | sample AD_UKC075_MetaG_FD_89752 | JGI IMG/M metagenome (GOLD analysis project Ga0116181, IMG submission 89752) | Active sludge microbial communities of municipal wastewater-treating anaerobic digesters from USA - AD_UKC075_MetaG | ecosystem: Engineered > Bioreactor > Anaerobic > Digestate | place: USA... | reverse complement strand
GGGATGGCGATGTAGTCTTTGAATTTTCCCGGAACCGGTTTGTATAAGGCATGCAGCGCGCCTAGGGAAAGATAGGCTGTCGGTATGTCGCTCACCAGGACGCGAAATCCATAAACATCAAGCACCTGCGAAAAAGACAAGCGCTTGTCGAGCATCTTGCGATAGATCGAATAGAGACTCTTCTCCCTGCCAACGACTCGCGCGGCGATCCCATCGTGACGCAGTTTGTTTTCAAGACCTTCGAGAATTCGCGATAGCAGCTCCCGTCGGTTGCCGCGCGCCGCTTTTAATGCACGTCCGAGCACGCGAGCTCGCATTGGGTAAATCAGTTGGAACGAAAGATCCTGCAACTCACGAAATAACTTGTTCAACCCAAGCCGGTTGGCTATCGGGGCATAAATTTCCAAGGTTTCGCGTGCGATACGTCGCCGCTTGTCCGGTCGCACAGCGGACATGGTTTGCAAGTTGTGCTGACGGTCGGCCAGTTTGATTAGCACCACGCGCAAATCGCGCGCCATTGCCATCAGCATCTTTCTGAAATTCTCTGCTTGAGCCTCTTCGTACGACTGAAACTCGATTTTATCGAGCTTCGACAGCCCGTCCACCAGATCGGCGACCGGCTTGCCGAAACGTGTGGCGATTTCCGCTTTTCCGACGGCCGTATCTTCCATGACATCGTGCAGCAGAGCGGCGACGACCCCCTCGACATCCATTTGCCATTCGGCCAGCGCGCTAGCGACGGCTAGAGGGTGCGTGATGTATGCCTCCCCGGATAGTCGTCTTTGTCCTCGGTGCGCCTCTTCGCTGAATAGGTAAGCGTTTCGAACGACCCGAATCTCTTCCGGCAGCAAGTAACCCAAGGCGCCGACGAAAGCCCGATAAGCGGGGTCCTCTTCGGGATTGGGCCGGTCCTGTGTGAGATCCGACATCAGAACGTTCGCCGACATTGTCGTCGCGACGACTGTATCCGCGGTTGCTCGGGGGGCAATCCGCGAAGCCGTCGTATCAGGCTTGGCCGCGGTTGAGAACTTCCAGGCCGACTTTTCCGATCGCAATTTCGCGAAGGGCAATAACTGTCGGCTTGTCGCGGCCCGCATCGACCAGGGGCGATGCTCCGGCGGCAATCTGACGAGCCCGATACGTTGCCGCCAAAGTCATTTGAAAACGATTTGGAATCCGATGAAGACAATCGTCTACGGTCACTCGTGCCATGCAAACCTCCCTGTTGATCAGACGATTGATGCAAAAAGATTGGAGTGGCGATGCTTTTGCGCAAGAAAAAGCAGACGCGATGCGCGCACCACCGCCAGCAACTCGTGCAGCGCACGCTGCAGTTGGTCGTTGATGATAACATAGTCGAATTCGGCGACATGCCGCATCTCCTCTCGCGCCGTTGTAATGCGACGCGTTATCGTGGTGTCGTCATCCGTGGCGCGAGCGCGCAGGCGACGTTCCAGTTCCTCCTGTGACGGTGGCAAAATGAAGATGCCGATAGCCTGTGGGAACAGTTTCCTGATCTGTCGGGCGCCCTGCCAGTCGATTTCGAGTAATACGTCCTGACCGATATCCAAGACCGATTCAATCCCGCTGCGCGAGGTGCCGTAATAGTTTCCATGCACCTGCGCCCATTCGATGAAATCCGCGTTCCCGATTTTGTCCAGAAAGCTTCGCTCGCTGATAAAGTGGTAATCGAGCCCGTCATGCTCGCCCTTTCGAGGCGCGCGCGTAGTGTGGGAAATCGACACTCGGATGGACGGATCATTTTCCAGCAGCAAACGAACCAAAGTGGTCTTTCCTGCGCCAGACGGGGCTGTGACAATAAATAAATTTCCAAGCATATGTTTTTTAACAAAATGGTGGCGAAATTGTACATACGGCTTTTTTGTCACCTTGGTTTATGCCGGAGCAGAACATTTTGTAGACCCGACAAAACACATGGCGGCATTACAACGATGATTACAATTTATTGATTTAGACATCGACGTTCGTCGATCAACACAGAAAAATGATCATATCTTGAATATTTGTAGGCGAGGAGTCTCTCGATGCCTAAATGGGCGTTGTTCCGATATGCGATGCTGGTGTGTGCCGTCGTCGAGGTGGCTAGCGCTGGGGTGACAGCGCCTTTGAAGATCCTTGGTTTCAATGACATGTCATGCCGATCATGGTCGGCATCAATAAGCGACACCGAGCAACGGCAGCTTTTCGTGGCCTGGATACGTGGGGTTTTGACTGGCCACAATTACGTGAATCGAGGCCAGCAAGTCGCGGCAATATCAAGCGCTAGTGTCGAGCAGTATATCAATCGTTATTGTGCCGAGAAGCCGCTCAGCCAAATCAGCGAAGCGGCATTTCGTTTAAGCGACCAGCTTTCTGGTCGCAACGCCGCGATCACTAAATAGCCGCGATGGTCGATGCCACGGTGATCTGGGGCTATCTCCGGCAGAGTCAAAGAGTAATGTGAATCGCCAATCCATCTTCGTCGGCGAGAGCGTCTTGCATTCCAAAAATCAAGCGTTCTTACGACGATGAAGTTCAATTAGATCCAATAAATAAGTCATTTCCCTGTATATGTGCCTCACGAGTATAATCGTCAGGACGATTGGTTGAGGGGCTGATAGTCGAATTGGCGCGCGTGTGTTGGAAGGTGGGTGGAGACCGTCTCCGTCTGCTGGATTATTCTCCCGACAACGCGAAAACACAAAAAAACCTTTGGGCAAGTAGCACGATGACCGACACTGTTTTCAACACAGGGGGAGATGAATCTGCGCTGCCTCTGTCAGGAGCGCGATTGATGGCGCATTGGCTGGAGTCACCTCAGGCGCAGAATCCGATCGACGAATTACCCGCGTTGCGCGCGCATCTTGACTCCCTGAGCGAACTCACCTTTACCCCTCAGCAGCGCGCCAGTGCTCTAGATGGTCTGTATAAGCGTGGTTTCTTGGTCATCGCTGGAATACTGCCGTCGTTGACCAACTCGATGCTTCCAGTGGAACGCAAGTCGCGCCGGGTGGTGCGCAGTGTATTAGATCTATTGCAAGGACTTGCGGACCAAACTTCTGCCCTCGTTTCGCTTTTCAATTCTGAAAATCTTAACGATACCCGGCATGCTCCAGAACTCGCACTTTGGCGAAGTCTGCATGCACTAGCCTATCAACTGATGATCAGCAACGTGATTGCCTCTCCCGCACCTACAGGGGTCTGGCGGCAATTACATCAGACATATCAATACGCACAGCGTTTGGATTTGCATGGGCGTGTTCCGCATGGAGCATCGAGTAGTCTGCAACACATTTACCACGCAGCCGTGTTGTTAGGCTGTTCCCAGCCCGCATCGTTGACGCCACGCGAGGTACTGTTCTTGGCAGCATATTTTGAGCGCTTTGCCGATCAGATCCAGATAGGAGAGATGAAGCCAGTCGTGGCGGCGGACAGTTTCTGGGTTGATCCGGACCGCGATATCGCCGCGTTTTCGTGTCTCCGTAAGCCGCTTATAGTCGCGGGGGAAATCGCCCCGATTTTTTTTTCTTGCGAACGTATCAGTAAACTCTTGAAGGCGCAACTCACCGAATTAGAGGCGGGTACTCCTCCACTGCACATTAATCTGCCGGATTTCGCGGCGACTTCCGCAGGGCTAGGTGTTTTGCGTCGTTTGGCGGGTCGCTGGGGTGACTCTGGGAAGCGGCGCTACAACAGGCGCCGCCAAAATCAACGTACGGTTCTGGCGACGGGTATTGACGGTCTTTGGAGTCTCTATAAGGCGGGCGAGGGCGCGGAGGTCGAGCTATCGAGTTGGATGATTACCAACGAGAGTCCGGACGGCTACGCGGTGATGCATGTGACTGGCAAGACGGGGAAGTTGTCGGTCGGCGATGTTGTCGCCGTTCGCTCCGGTACCACCGGGGATTGGCAGATTTGTCTTGCCCGTTGGGCGGTTTCAGAAAACCCGGAGCACCTTGAACTCGGACTACAAATCCTTGCACCTAAAGCAATTCCGGCGATTCTCGCGCAGACGAAAGGCGCCAAGGGGGCCGAATATTTGCGTGTTCTGGTCTTGCCAGAGCTTCAGAAAATACGGTCTCAAAAATTATTGGTGGTTGCTGCCGGGGCTATTCCTAAGAAAAAAAAGAAATTGTTGCTGGTCGTTGATGGGAAGAATATCGCCATACATGAAGTTTTCGTCACAGCGGTAGACGAACAAACGGGTAGTGTCGAGATATTATCGATTTCGCCAGACGAATCATCCTGTTAATTCAGGTGCGTGGGGTGCTTTTTGGTGTGGTTTCAGTTGTTATCGAGTTGGTTTGTCCGGTCCGGGTCGGCTGATCGCCTGTATTCTGGAAGCGTCGCAGCTACCAACGCGCCGAGAAGTACAACCGCCCATGACAAATAAAGCCAAAGAAGAAACAGTGGGACGGTGGCAAAGGCGCCATACACGGCTGTATAAGAAGGGACATTCGATAGATACAATTCGAAAGCTTTTTGCATCATCAGAAAAATGACGGAGGCAAAAAGGCCTGCCCATAGCGCGTCACGCGGCGCCACTCGAGTATTGGGGAGGGCGTAGTAAAGGCCACCGAGAAACAAGCCAGCAACCGATAGTCCCAAGATCTTCAGTAGCAGTTGCCGGACCCAAGGGGGTTCGTCAAGTAGGCCCAATGACGTGGTGACGGCGTGTGAAGTGGCCACGACGACGCAGGCGATTACCAGTGGCCATAACGCGACTAGTCCGGCAAATAATCGCAGGCGTTGCCACCACGGACGGTTATCCGCGACCGACCAGACATGGTTAAAAGCACGCTCGATACTGAGTAATAGCAAAAGTACCGTTGCCACTAGCACCAAGGAACCAACGGCCGTGACTTCGCCGGCTTTCTTGGAAAACTGCAGGACATGATTGACGATCATTTCCGCACTTCTCTCGGGTAGCAGGTTGCGTGCGAGAAATAGATCGAGTTGTTGGACAATGGTTGGGAAAAATGGGACAAGGGTGACGATGCTGAGGACCACGGCAACGAGTGGTACTAGAGACAGCAGTGTCGTAAAGGCGAGGCTGGCACTGGTTTGGTCGAAATTTTCTTCGACGAAGCGGCTCGAAACGTGTGCGACAAAACGACGCCAAGGAAAACGTAAGGGGTGCATAGCCCTTTATAATAGCCCGATGTTCGAGATTCTCGTTCTTTACTATAGTCATCGCGGGACTGTTCGTGCCTTGGCTCAACAAATCGCACGCGGTATTGATGCGACGCCGGGTGTCGTCGCCCGTGTGCGGACCGTTCCAAAGGTGTCATCCATTTGCGAGGCCTCGGAGGCCGATGGGCCTGCCATCGGCGCGCCGCATGTGACTCCGATTGATCTTGAGGAGTGCGTTGGGTTGTGGCGCTTGGGAGTCCGACGCGTTTTGGCAACATGGCGGCATCGATGAAATATTTTTGGGATAGCACTGCCGCGGCATGGTCGTCGGGGTGGCTGGCGGGAAAGCCCGCTTGCGTGTTTACTTCAACGGCCAGAGCGCGCATGGCGGTCAAGAAAGCACGTTGCTGTCGATGATGCTGCCGTTGCTACACCACGGCATGTTGCTGGTTGGTCTGCCGTATCAAGAGACGGCTCTGTCTACGACACGTGTCGGTGGCACACCCTACGGTGTCAGCCATTTGGTGGGTAGTGAAGGTGACCCGACGTTGGACGAAAAAGAACGTCAACTGGCCTTCGCACAAGGACGGCGATTGGCCGAAATCGCTTTGAAGCTTCATCGGCCTGAATGATTCGCACGCTTTATTTGGCGGCTTGTGCAAGCTTGATCGCCCTGATATTTCTATGTTTGGCCTGGGAGTTGCGGCTGGCACCGGTTCAATCCGGTGGCTCGTGGCTGGTATTGAAGTGCTTGCCGTTACTTGCGCCACTTTTCGGTATCTTGCACGGGCGGCGGTACTCGTACCAGTGGGCATCAATGCTCATTCTGTTGTATTTCACTGAAGGCGTTGTACGTGCGACCACTGAACAGGGTCTTTCGCAGCGGTTGGCGATTGTTGAAACGGCTTTGTCGCTGGTTTTCTTTGGTGCCGCCGTCGGTTATGCCAGACTGACGCGCCCATCGACAAAATGAGAAAAGGTCGCCTTGCCTTTCCTCTGTTGTCGATACTTTCAATCAGACATCGCCTTGCGGGTCCACGCGGTCAGGGAACTGAAGTTTGTTCAGTGCGTTCAGATAGGCTTTGGCCGAAGCGATAACGATGTCGGTATCGGCGCCATTACCATTGACGATCCGCCCGCCTCTGGACAAGCGGACAGTCACTTCACCTTGTGCGTCAGTTCCGGTAGTGATTGCGTTGACCGAGTAAAGCAGTAACTGCGCACCGCTGGCGGCAATTGATTCAATAGCTTTAAACGTGGCGTCGACCGGGCCGCTGCCAATGCCAGCGCCTTTCTTTTCTTCTCCGCCGACTGTCAGCGTTACCAACGCTTCGGGTGTTTCGCCGGTTTCCGAACAAACTCTGGAATACGATAATTTGTAATATTCGCCGTCCGTTGCCAGATCTTCGTCGGATACCAGCGCCTGCAAATCCTCATCAAAAATTTCATGTTTTTTATCAGCCAGTTCCTTGAAGCGGGCAAAGGCCAAATTGAGGTACTCCTCGCTTTCGAGAACGATGCCTAGTGCCGACAAGCGCGATTTGAAGGCATTGCGTCCTGAGTGCTTGCCGAGCACCAGTTTGTTTTGTGCCCAGCCAACATCCTCAGCACGCATGATTTCGTAAGTCTCCCGGTGCTTGAGCACGCCGTCCTGATGTATGCCTGACTCGTGCGCAAAAGCGTTGGCGCCAACGACCGCCTTATTCGGTTGCACGGCATAGCCGGTAATCTGCGAGACCAGTTTTGAAGCTGGTACGATTTGTGTGGCATCAAGGCGCGTCTGGACCGGGAACAGATCCCCCCGGGTTCTTACCGCCATCACCACTTCTTCCAGCGAGGCATTGCCGGCCCGTTCGCCCAGTCCATTGATTGTGCATTCAACCTGACGAGCCCCTGCCAACACCGCGGACAGCGAATTCGCCACGGCCATCCCCAAGTCGTTGTGGCAGTGCGTCGACCAGACGACCTTGTCTGCGCCCGGTACGCGCTGGATAAGCGTACTCATCAGATCTCCCCAAACCGACGGGATGCTGTAGCCAACGGTATCGGGAACGTTGATCGTCGTGGCGCCGGCTTTGATGACTTCCGCGAACACGCGGCAGAGAAAATCCACCTCCGAGCGCACGGCGTCCTCGGCGGAAAATTCGACGTCGTCGGTGTATTCGCGCGCCCACTGCACGGCCCGGACGGCGGCTTCGACGACCTGATCGGGCGTCATACGCAGCTTTTTCTCCATATGAATCGGGCTGGTGGCGATAAAGGTGTGAATCCGCCCACGGGTTGCCGGTGCGATGGCTTCGCCCGCGCGCCGAATGTCGTTTTCGCTGGAACGTGCAAGAGAGCAGACGGTGGCCCCTTTGACGATTCTGGCAATGGCCTGGATGGCGTCGAAATCGCCGGGGGAGGCGGCAGCAAAGCCTGCTTCGATTACATCGACCTGCATACGTTCGAGTTGACGTGCGACACGCAGCTTCTCTTCCTTTGTCATCGAAGCGCCGGGACTCTGTTCTCCATCGCGCAAGGTCGTATCGAATATAAACAGATGGTCCTTCTTGTCATTCATGTCACGACTCCAGGTAAGAGAAGTAGATCAGCTATCGAAACACGTCAGGGTTCGTCAGCGGGAAGTCTGCGCCGAAGTAGTGGCTGCAGGGCCATGGCATAGCCGGATAGGCTATAAGCGACGAAAAGACCGAATAGGGCGACAGGCGTGTCGTAGGAGATCACAGCAAAACCCAATGCAATCGCGACGATGAAAATGAAAGGTACGCTACGCCGCAGGTTCAAGTCCTTGAAACTGTAAAAACGAATGGTGTTGACCATCGAGATTCCAGCAAAAATTATCAGGCCGCACGCCAACCAGCGCACGTCGATTGGCGAAATGTCCTTGTCGATCATTACCCATAAAAATCCGGTGACCAGCGCCGCCGCTGCCGGACTCGGCAAACCTTGGAAATAGCGCCGATCAACCACTTCCAAGGTGGTATTGAAACGCGCCAAACGCAAGGCGGCGCCGACACAGTAGATAAACGCCGCGATCCAGCCCAATCGCCCCATGTCTTTCAGCGCCCAAGCGTAGGTCACCAATGCGGGAGCGACACCGAAAGAAACCATGTCGGATAGGGAGTCGTATTCGGCGCCGAAAGCACTTTGCGTTCGGGTCATGCGTGCCACACGACCATCCAGGCCATCGAGAATCATGGCGACGAAAATGGCAATTGCCGCTTGTTCGAAGCTGCCTTTCATCGCCTGGACAATTGCGAAAAAGCCGCAGAACAACGCCGCAGTGGTAAACAAATTCGGCAGAACATAGATTCCCCGGCGTCGCAATTCGGGGTTGAACAAGGTTTTGCGAGGCTTGAGGTCGGGCATCACGCTATCGAAGGTGAGCGGGGAAAATCGGGAAAACCTAGTGGAGATTGTGAAAATCGGCTTTTCTGGAACTGATCGCGTCACTTTGTTTGTCAGACAAGTAACGAAAAAAACTTTATAGCCGGCAATCAATGCGGTATGGCATTTTGTGCCGCGTGTAAGGGCCAACGCTGGCAAGTTTGTCGAACCCAAAATGTCCGTGACAAAATCGGGCTCGACGAATCATGAAAGCTGTCAGTTTTTGCTCTGATCAACCAATCTATTTTTCTTGATCCACGGCATCATGTCACGAAGCTTGGTGCCAACCGTTTCGATTTCGTGTTGGGCATTCAGGCGACGGCGGGCGGTCATGGCCGGGTAGTTAGTACGCCCTTCGAGGATGAACATTTTCGCGTAATCACCGTTTTGGATGCGTTTAAGTGCGGCACGCATCGCTGCTCGCGATTGCTCGTTGATCACTTCCGGGCCGGTTACATACTCGCCGTACTCCGCATTGTTGGAGATTGAGTAGTTCATATTGGCAATGCCGCCTTCGTACATCAGGTCGACGATCAGTTTCAGTTCGTGCAGACACTCAAAATACGCCATTTCGGGGGCATAGCCCGCCTCAACCAGCGTCTCAAAACCCATTTTGACCAGTTCCACGGCGCCGCCGCAGAGCACAGCCTGTTCGCCGAACAAATCGGTTTCAGTTTCTTCGCGGAAATTGGTCTCGATCACACCGCCCTTGGTTCCTCCGTTGGCCGCGGCATAAGAGAGCGCAATATCGCGTGCTTTGCCAGAGCGGTCTTGATGTACGGCGATCAATGACGGCACGCCACCACCCTTGAGGTACTCGGAACGCACCGTGTGGCCGGGTCCCTTTGGCGCGACCATGATCACGTCGATATCGTCGCGAGGCACCACTTGGTTGTAATGTATGTTGAAGCCGTGTGCAAAGGCCAGTGCAGCGCCTTTCTTCATGTTCGGCGCGACATCGGCGTTGTAGACTTGCGGAATGCTTTCATCCGGGAGCAGCATCATCACCACATCGGCGCTCTTGACTGCCTTGGCGACCTCGTCGACCTTCAATCCAGCGCTCTCCGCCTTGGCCCAGGAGGCACCGTTCTTGCGCAAGCCGACGGTCACTTTTACACCGGAGTCGCTGAGGTTCTGCGCATGCGCGTGGCCCTGCGAGCCGTAACCAACGATGGTGACTTTCTTGCCCTTGATCAGGGAGAGGTCGGCGTCCTTGTCGTAATAAACTTTCATCGAATTTCCTTTTGCTTTACGGTCTAATCAGACTTTTAGAATGCGCTCGCCACGGCCGATGCCGCTGACGCCGGTACGCACGGTTTCGAGAATCAGTCCCGAATCGACGGCCTGAATAAAGGAATCCAGTTTCGCGGCACTGGCGGTGAGTTCGATTACATAGGTCGATTCAGTCACATCGATAATATGGCCGTGAAAAATGTCCGCCAGACGCTTCAGTTCTTCCCGGTCCTTGCCGGTGGCGCGCACCTTTATCAACATTAACTCGCGCTCGATGTGCGGTGCTTCGGAAAGGTCGACAACCTTGATGACATCGATCAATTTGTTCAATTGTTTGGTGATTTGCTCAATCACGGCATCAGTGCCCGACGTGACGATAGTCAAACGTGAAAGGGACAAATCCTCGGTGGGAGCCACTGTCAGCGTTTCGATGTTGTAGGCGCGCGCCGAGAACAGGCCAGCCACCCGCGACAGCGCCCCGGATTCGTTCTCCAGCAATATTGAAATAATGTGTCGCATTTTGCCTTTCCTCTACAGATCTTCAGTCAGGATCATGTCCGCCAAGCCCTTGCCGGCGGCTACCATCGGGAAGACATTCGCCTTCTGATCG
>Ga0116181_1004559_pt1 | contig 10387 bp, 8 predicted proteins | sample AD_UKC075_MetaG_FD_89752 | JGI IMG/M metagenome (GOLD analysis project Ga0116181, IMG submission 89752) | Active sludge microbial communities of municipal wastewater-treating anaerobic digesters from USA - AD_UKC075_MetaG | ecosystem: Engineered > Bioreactor > Anaerobic > Digestate | place: USA... | reverse complement strand
TCATCCACCGTGATCTCAATAACGTCGCCATCATCGCGCGCGGCGAGCTGAATGCGGCTTCCGGTCGGTGAATACTTGGCAGCGTTCTCCAGCAAATTGCTTAGTACCCGTTCCATCAATACCGCGTCGATGTGAAGCAGCGGCAAGTCGGCTGGCAATTGCAACTCCACCTGATGACCACCAATGGCTGCCTCGCTGTGACGCAGGCTGGCCCCAACGACCTCTTCCAGCGGCTGCCACTCGCGGCGCAAACGCACCGTACCGGATTGCAGACGCGCCATATCGAGCACGTTGCTGACCATGGCGTTAAGCCGCATCGCCTGATCCTGCAACGCCTGCGCCGTCTGCCGCAAGCCGGGATCGGTGAGTTGCGGGCTGCGGGCAATCGCCTCGGCAAGGCCGAAGATGCTGGTCAACGGGGTTCGTACGTCATGCGAGAGCGCAGCCAGAATGCGACCGCGCAGACGCTCGTCGCGCACCGTCAAATCGCTCTGCGCTGCCACTTCAACATAGTGAATCCGTTCCAGCGCCGTGGCCAGCAAATCCGCGACCGCGCGCAGCAATTCGATGCGCCCGGCGAGCGGAGCCGCCGATTCCTCGGCCGCAACGACCAGCACGCCGCGGCGACGCGTTGCGCCACGCAATGCCAGCAGCACGCGCTCGCCATCATCATGGCCGAGTTCACGCGCATCGAATCCTGTGGCCTGATCATAGGTCGCCTGGGCGACGGCCTGCTCAGCCTGAGTCAACAGATATCCGGTCGTACCGCGCAGTGGGTGAAGGTGGCCATTGTCGTCCGGGGTGAGCACCGTGCAACGGCCCTGTAATTGATCGCGCAGGAAATTCCCGACGGCGTCAGCGCACATGTCGCGCGTCATGGATCCGGTGAGACGGGCAGCCAGTTCGAACAGCGCGGCCCGCTCGGCGACGCGCTGTTCAGCATCGTCAGCACGCCGCCGCAAAGCGCTGGTGAGGTGTCCAATGGTGAGTGCCACCGTGAGCATCACGGCAAAGGTGAGCAGATACTGGATATCGTTGACCGCGAACGAAAACAGCGGCGGCACATAGAGAAAGTCGAACAGCGCGACACTAAGTACTGCTGCAATGACGCCTGCGCTACGGTTGCAATAGTAGGCAATGACCAGTACGCCCAGCAGGAAAAGCATCACGATGTTGGCTGGCGCCAGCCACGCCGAAAGCGGCCAGATTGCAAGAGCGATGGCCGACGGTAGCAGGACAGCACGCAGCGCACCACGGCGCCAGTGACTGTGGGTCACCGGGCTGCTTGAATCGACACCGTGAGTCTGCACCGCCTGCTCTCCGTGCATTGAACACGCTTCGAAGCATAGGCAGTGGCGCGCAAAAAGTCCGTCAAATTTGGCAGATGGCGCGTAAAGAAGATGTAAAGGGCGTGCCGCAAGTGCCGGGTAGTGGCGCTAGATCAGGCGTTTCAGGCGCATGCCCAGCAACGTGAGTATGGCGAGCAGTGCCATGCCGCCGATCACCCACAGGAAGGCGTCATCCGATTTGGTGCCGGGCAGGCCGGCGACGTTCATGCCGAAGACACCCGTCACCAGCGTGACCGGCAGCATGATGGCGGTGAAGATCGACAGGAAGTAGAGATTGCGGCTGGTGGCGGACGCCTGACGGCTGTTTACTTCTTCCTGCAACAGGCGGGCACGACTCTGGATATCCCCCAGAGTAGCAAGTGTTTCGTCAAACTGCTGGATGCGGTCACCGAGATGCTCATGTTCGTCGCGCGTACCAGCCGCTGGCATTGAACGATGCAATAGCGCGAGTATCTTTTGCTCCGGCGCAAACCGTCGCTGCAATCGACCGCACAGCCAGCGTATGCGCGAAATGGCGCCTTCTTCCACTTCTTGCGCACCCCCAAACACGCGGTCCTCAATGCGCTCCAGCCGGTCTTCGGCGGCATCGGCAATTTTGCGTAGCGCATCGCCCTGATATTCGAGCAGAGCGTTAAGCAGGGCAAGCGTCCCGGCAAACCGGCGACCGTCGCGAATGGCCAGACGCAGGCTGTCGGCGGCGGAAATCGGATCTTCGCGCACCGTCAGCAGAAGGGTCTGGCTCAGATAGAAACGAAAGCTGCGCACTTCGCCCGGATCGCCGTTGAAGTCATACGCGAGATCCGAAAGACATCCCAGCACACCACCGGGAAGCGCTTCAGTCCGACCCGGAACGGCATGTACATCCAGTAGAAAGTCGCGCCCTGCCTGGGGAAGGTGGGGACAGGCCGCGAGCCACGAACGCCCGTGATCTTTGCGGGAGTTGAGATGGACCCAGACAAAGCCTCCGCCGTGGCCAAGTGCCTGAAGCGATGCGTCGAGCGCTTCTGGTGCGATGGTTAGACCGGCGCCTTGCGTACCGTCATTGGCGTCGAAAGCAAAGCACGCAATTACGCCCAGTCCGGCCGAGCGCCAGTCTTCGAGCGCAGAGGGAAGGTCCACCGCGTTGCCGCGCTGCAAGACCACCCCTACAGCAGCTCCGGCGTTGTCACTGCACGAAGCGCCATCTCCGGTTTGCCGTCACGGTCGCGCGATTGCAGCCACCAGACGGCCCCCTTCTTGATGTTCATGGTTGCCACCGCATCGAACATGAGCCAGTGCACGCAATTGCCGATCCATGGCTGGTGCCCGATGATGACGATGGGCTCGTTCTGTATGCCCCATCCCACGGCCGCCAGCACGGCCTCGGGCGTTGCGTCCGGGTTCAACTCTTTCAGTGTCTTGTGCTTGCGGGCAAGGCAGCGGGCCGTTTGCTGTGCACGCTTCGCCGGGCTGACGAAGACCTTGCACTGCTGCGGCAGATTGCGGTCAAGCCAGAACGCGACCCGTTCCGCCTGGCGCTGACCCTTGACCGTCAGTTTGCGATCAAGATCATCCTGCCCGGGCTCGGCGTCGTGGGCTTCAGCGTGACGCCAGAAGATGATTTCACTCATTGCTGATCGGCCTTTTGTGGTTCGACCGGTAGTGTCGGGTGGCCGAGTCGGCTGGCGAGTGTTTGCTGCGCGCTGGCTGGCTTCTGGCGCGCAGGGCGCAGCAGACGGTAGGCGCCGGATTGCTCCAGTTGCCACGCCTGACAATTGTCGCTGAGTCCGATGGACAGACCTTCGTCGATGACCCGCGCCTTCAGCGCCGGATCAAGCACCGGCGCTGCCACCTCGACACGACGATCAAGATTGCGGCTCATCCAGTCGGCGCTGGAAATGTAGACCTTTGGGTCACCACCGTTCTCGAAGTAGTAAACACGGCTGTGCTCCAGGAAGCGGCCGATGATCGAGCGTACGCGCAGGCGCGTTGTCTGCCCCTCAACATTCGGTCGCAGGCAACAGGCGCCGCGTACGACGAGGTCGATAGCCACGCCCGCTTCGGACGCTGCACACAATGCGGTCATGACTGCTTCATCGGTCAGCGCGTTGACGCGGGCCATGATGCGTGCAGGTTTGCCTGCTTTCGCCGCGCGCGCTTCGGCGGCGATTGCGGCGAGCAGGTTGTTCTTCATCGTGTGCGGCGCCCACCACAGGTGCTTCAGGCGCGGCGGTTGCGACAGGCTGGTGAGGTGATGAAAAATCGCGGCCACGTCGCCTACCATCTCCCGATGCGCCGTGAGTAGCCCGAAATCGGTATAGAAGCGGGCCGTGTTCGGGTTGTAGTTGCCGGTGCCGATGTGCGCATAGTGGCGAATGGTGTTGCCTTCGCGGCGAAGCACCAGTGCCATTTTGGCGTGCGTCTTGAGGCCGACCAATCCATACACAACATGGGCGCCAGCCTGTTCCAGCTTGTCGGCCCAGTTGATGTTGGTTTCTTCGTCGAAGCGGGCTTTGAGTTCGAGGACCACCGTGACCTCCTTGCCTCGCCGCACGGCTTCGAGCAACAGGTCCATCAGCACCGACTTCGAGCCGGTGCGGTAAATCGTCTGCCGGATGGCGATGACGTTCGGGTCTTCGACGGCACAACGGATGAATTGCACCACCGGCGCGAACGATTGGTAGGGATGATGCAGCAGCACATCGCGCTGGCGCAGCTCGGCAAACACCCGCTCGTCGGGCAGCTCCGGCTGTGGGGGCCCCGGCGTGAAGGGCGGGAAGCGCAGCTCCGGATTCTCCACCGCCTCGGCGAGCGCCTGCAGGCGCACCAGATTGACCGGACCATCAACCGGATAAACCTCGTGCGCTTCAAGCCGGAAGTGCTGGGTGAGCAAGGCGGAGATTGAGGGACTGCAGTCAGCGTTGATCTCCAGCCGCACCGCGCGGCCGTACGGGCGGCGCCGCAATTCGCCGGCAAGCGCGTGACGCAGATTGGTCATTTCCTGCTCATCGACCCAGAGGTCGCTGTCGCGGGTCACCCGGAACTGCGAATCACTGACCACGTCGCGACCGGGGAACAGGCTGGCCAGCTCGGTCTCAATCAGCGTGGACAGCAGGATGAAGCTGCGTCGACCGGGTTTGCCGCCACGGTCACCGGCGCCGCCGATCTCGAACAGCCGCGGCAGCGTGCGCGGTACCTTGACAATCGCCACACTGGTCTTGCCAGCGCCGCGACGGGTGCGTAACTCGACAATGAAATGCAGCCCCTTGTTGGCCACCGCCGGGAAGGGATGCGCCGGGTCGAGACCAATCGGTGTCAACACCGGTGCAATCTCGCGGGCGAAGGTAGCCTTGACCCAGCGCCGCTGCGCGGGAGTCAGCTCACGTCCGCCGACCAGATCGATCCCGGCATCGCGCAGCGTGGGCAGGATCTGCTGGTCGAGCAGGCGGTACTGCCGGGCCACCAGCAGGCGTACCCGATCAGCCACGTCGAGCAGCGATTGCCGCAGACTGCGTGCTTCGGATGAGCGTTGTGCCGTGAGCGCCTTCAGGCGTTCTTTCTGCTCGGCGATGCGGACTTCAAAAAATTCGTCGAGGTTGCTGCTGACGATGGTCAGGTAGCGCAGGCGCTCAAGGGTGGGGACCCATGGCAGCTCGCATTGCGCGAGCACGCGTTCGTTGAAGGCGAGCATCGACAGCTCGCGATTGATCAGTGGAATCATGCAGGGCGCCCGTTCTCGTGACGTCCTGCATGCCGATCATGGAAGCTGATACCAGGCCGTCAACGAGTCTCCGAGTGTCGTTGCCATTCGTGACAGCCTGATGACATGACGGGTGACGGCCAGAATCGCCGCCCCGACGGCACTACTTCTTGCCTTCGCTGAGGTTGTAGCCGGCCGGCACCCGAAACAACGCCGCATCCGGTTCGCTGCGCTTGATGTCCACCATGCGGTAGATCGACTCGCCGTTGCGCGGGTCACTGCGCCGCGAGAACACAGTCATTTTCAGCTCCGGCGAGTAGTAGCGCTCGACCACGCTCTCGATCGGCCTGCTGTTGCCGATGGCACCGGCAGCAATGGTCTCCACTGTGCGGTCGGCGTCAACCTGCAAGCCTTCGTACGATTGGCCGGTTTTCTTTTCACGGCTGACCTGTGCATTGCCGCCGCTGTCGCTGCGCATGCCGGCCAGTGGCGGCAACGGTGGCAACGGGGGTGTCGGCGGCACCGGCGCTTCCACGGTCTTGCCATCGCGATGGACGTAGGCCTTGCGGGTGAGATCGATGATCTGGGCCCGTGGGCTGACCTCGACGGCGATGTCATCGCGGGCACTCATCATGCCGAGTCCATTGCGGCTGTTGGCATTGAGCATGAAGCCGAGCGGCTTCCAGTCGCCCTTGATCTGCGAGTAGCAGTCGTTGATCGCGCGCTCGTTGAACTCGGCGCGGCAGGCGGTCTTCTTCTGCGGATCAATGATGTAGGCGGCCTTGTCGACCGGATCATTGATGAACACCCGGGCACTGCCATCCGCCTGCCTGAGCTCCTGGCGCAGACGGCCTTCACGGTCGCGTGCCAGCAGGCGGGTGCTCTGGCGCTGGATCAGGGTGCCATCGGCGAGCGTCTGCTTGAATTCGCGCACTTCGCGCGCGGAGTAAGGATTGTTCTTTTCAACAGCGTCGGACGCCGAGCGCCGGTTGATGACTACGCCGTGCGCATTGGCCTCATCGATGGCCTTGCGGATCGACTCGCGGATTTCTTCGGCATTGACCGTGGCCAGCTCTTTCGATGCCAGTGCCGAATCGAGCGCGGCCATCGCTTTGTCGATAGCGTGACTGGCGGCTTCCGGAATGCTCATGTCCTTGCCATCGACTTTGATGACGATGCGTCGCTCTTCCTTCTTTTCCTCGGCGTGCGCAGGCGTCGCCATCGCGGCGGCAAGCGTACCCAACGCGCCCAGGGTGAACAGGGTGGTAGTTTTCATGACAGTCTCCGGGTCTTGTGAATAAGGGGCTTCGGTCGATCAGTTGAAGAACATGCGCTTGCGCTCGGGCTTCTCGATGAAGCGCACGGCGAGCAGTTCGCCGCGCTGGCCGAGCAGCATTTCGGCGCCTACCGGCTCCTGCAGCTTTTGCGGCGGCACCGGAATGCCGAAATCAAGCATCGCTTCGCGCGACACACTGACCCGCACCATCTGCGCGACATCAAGACGGCCACCGGCAGGCTCGGCAACCAGCATGAATGGGGTGGTCTGCTCGGTGGCAGCGCCGAACAGCGGCAGCCACCACGGTGCCGCAAACGCGAGCACTACACACAGCGAGAAGGCGCCAGCCGTCACCGGATGCGGACGCAGCACCCGGGTGCCCAGCCAGCCACCCACGTGACCGGCCAGATGGCGCCAGCCACGCCGCGCCGGCAGCGGCGTCGGTGTCACCGACGGGACCGGCTTGCTGGCCAGCGCACCGCTCGCCCGCAGTTCGCCGAAGCGTGCCAGCAGGGTGGCTTCCAGTCCTTCAGGCGGTTCGACATTGCGGTAACGCTGCGCAGCTTCGGCCCACACTACATCCGGGGTGGCAGCGGCTGCGCGGTCAGCAACAGGGTCAATCGGGCGGTTCATGCAGATATTCGGGTGTCGGCGGGGAAAAGTTCCACGATGCGCTGCCGCAGCGCCTCCTTGGCGCGATTCAGCCGGGAACGGACGGTGCCGACCGGGCAGCCGATGATGGCGGCCGCGTCGGCGTAGGAGAACTCTTCAAATTCGATCAGCGCCACCACTTCGCGGTGCTCTGCAGCCAATGTGGCCAGCGCGGCCAGCAACGCCTCGCTGCGCTCGCGCGCGAGCAGATGGGCGAGGGCGTCACTCACCGCGTCAACATCCGTGTCCTGCGCCGCTCCGGTCGCAGCGGAATCGTCGGGCAGTTCGTCGAAGCGGGCGGCCGCGGCACGGATGCGCAGGGCGTGGTTGCGCGCCACACCGCACAGGAATGCCGCCAGCGTGCTTCGTGTCGTATCAAAACCAGTGGCGCCCTGCGTTGCCAGCCACAGGAAAGTCTCCTGGGTCGCGTCCGCTGCCGCTTCCCGCGATGGCGCATGCAGGCAAGCAAAGCGATGCACTGCCGCGCCGTGCCGCCGATAGACCGTTGCCAACGCCACGGCGTCGCCCGCGCGGATGCGCGCGAGCAACGCTTCGTCGGTCGTGGTGTCGACAAGTTCAGGAGATCTCACGCTGCATATTCCGTTGTGGTCACGGAAAAGTTCCCAACGAGTGATGGTGGATGGTCAGGAACGATGACTTTTTACGCAAACGCCCATTCAATATGGGCTCATGTCAAAAATCGGTGCAAGTCGACTGTTAATCAAAATGCCATTTGAGCCCTTGATAAATGGGCGTTTTGGAAGAAAGCTGCTAACGCCCTCAGTCAGGGCGACATGCACCAACAACCCTCCTGATGCGCCGCCAGCGGGCGCTTCAAACGCCCTGATGCGGCAAGTTTGCGACACCCGGAGTCTGCTTTTCCGGTTTGTAACCCGGCTGTCATTGCATTGCACAAAAGCTGTGGAATATTTGAACGCTGTCAGTCCAAAAAACCGGGTGCATCCATGTCTCTCACCAACACGTCCCAGCCCAAACTGTCCGCCATCGCGCGCGCAGTTGCCCTCACGCTCGCCACCGCCGCCATCGGCACCGCGGTCGCGCAAACCGCCACCGACAAAAAAGATGACCAGGCGCCGCGCGCCAAAGAAGACACCGTCCGTCTCGGCACCATCACCATCGTCGGTCAGGGCGACAAACTCGGCGCCGGCCAGATCCTGAATGAAGACACGGTCAAAGGTCGCAGCACCGTCACCAAGGATGCCACTGAAAAGGATCGCGCCACCGGCAACTCGTATCAGGCGCTGTCCCTCCTGCCCGGTGTGAACACCTTCAACCACGACGCCACTGGCCTTTTCGGCGGCGGCTTGAACGTGCGTGGTTTTGATGCCACCCAGCTCGGCTTCACCATCAACGGTGTGCCGGTCAACGACTCCGGCAGCTACTCGGTGTTCCCGCAGGAATACGTTGATATGGAGAACATCTGCACGCAGCAGATCTCCCAGGGCAACCCCGACGCAGAATCGCCGCACGTTGGCGCCACTGGCGGTTCCGTCAACATCGTCAGCTGCGACCCGGAAGAGAAGCGTCGCGTCCGTGTTGCCCAGACCGTTGGCCAGCTCAGCCTGTCGCGTACTTTCGTGCGTTTCGACAGCGGGCGTTTCGCCAACAACATGTTGAAGACCTTCCTGAGCGCGTCGCACACGCAGGCCGACAAGTGGAAAGGCGAAGGCGGCGCCAAGCGCGATCACTTTGATGCCGCGTTCTCGCTCGACCTGTCGCCGGATCACCGCATCCTCGGATCGGTCATGTACAACAAGGCGGTCAACAACAACTTCCAGTCGTTCACCCTCAGCCAGATCAACACGCTGGGCTATTTCGCCGACTACTCGCCGACCTTCACGCCCGGCCATCTGACGCCGGTCAACGGCACCGCCCAGGTTGAAACCGGCCCGCGCTCGCCGCAGCAGTTCTACAAACTGGCGCTGAACCCGTTTGAGAACGCCATCGTGTCGGTCTCGGGCTCGTTCCGTCTTGCCGAGAACACCTACTTCAAGATTCAGCCTTATCTCTGGTACGGCTACGGCACCGGCGGCGTGCAGCAGCGCGCACTGTCGGAAAAAGGCTTTCTCAACACCACCACCGGCGTCATGGGCGCGGGCCGCGATCTCAATGGCGACGGCGACACGCTTGACACCATCATCGTTGCCAACAGCAGCGTCACCAAGACCAACCGCCCCGGTGTCACCGCCGAGATCAATCACCAGCTTGGCAACCACGCCCTCAAGGTTGGCTTCTGGTACGAGCGCGCGCAGCACAAGCAAACCGGTCCGGCAGTCGCTGTCGATGCCAACGGCAATCCGGTGGACCAGTGGCTGCGCGATGGCCGTATCCTGCGCCCCGATGGCAGCGAATTCAACTCGCGCAACTGGCTGACCATCAGCCCCGCCTATCAGGCTTACTTCAGCGACCAGTTCAGCTTCATGAATGATCGTGGCTTGCTGCAGTTCGGTGCCCGCGCGCTCAACATCACGCGCAAGTTCACCAACTTCCCGAATGAAGGCGGCAGCACCATCAACTTCAACAGCCAGTACACCGTCGAGAAGAAATTCAACGACGTGTTGCCGCAGCTCGGGGTGCGCTTCAATCTTGATCGCGAGCAGCAAGTCTTCGCCAATGTTGGCAAAAACTTCCGCGCGCCACCGAACTTCGCCTACGCCCCGACCAACGGCAACGTGACGATCACCAATGGTGTCGCGGTGCTGACCGGTTCGATCAAGCCGGAAACTTCCGTCACTACGGACATCGGTTGCCGAGAAGGTCAGCGCCTTGAACGTGGACTTCAAGGACCGGCAGGCCAACGCGTTTGATCCGACCACGCTGAAGTCGATCTACACCAACGCCGGCAAGGCACGCACCCGCGGGATCGAACTCGAAGCGGGCACGGTGCCAGTCAATGGCTGGTCGGCCTACGCCTCGCTCACCATGCAGAAAAGCAAGGTGTTGAACGACATCCGAACCAGCGCGAGTGTGGTGCTGGCCAGCTCGGGCAAGCAGTTTGCGATGACGCCGCTGATGCTGGCCGGCTTGTCGGTCCAGTATTCGAGTGGGCCGCTGTACGCACGCCTGAAAGCCAAGAAAACGGGCCGTCAGTACGCAACCCTGATGAACGACGAAGAAGTGCCGAGCTACATGACGGCCGAACTCGACGCCGGCTACAGGTTTGGCGACTTTTCTTTCGCCAAGAACGCGATGGTTCGCTTGAATGTGAGCAACCTGGGCAACACCAAGTACCGCAACCCGAGCTCGGGCACGGTGCTCAATGCCACGGCAGTTGGCACTCAGGCCGCGGGCACCGTGTTCTACTATCTGGGCGCACCGCGGTTCTTCTCGGTCAGCCTGAGCGCCGACTTCTAGTCACGGCCGGTTGACGGGTGCCGCACCACCTTGCGGCACCACTGAAACTCCCTCAAG
>Ga0116181_1004558_pt1 | contig 10387 bp, 7 predicted proteins | sample AD_UKC075_MetaG_FD_89752 | JGI IMG/M metagenome (GOLD analysis project Ga0116181, IMG submission 89752) | Active sludge microbial communities of municipal wastewater-treating anaerobic digesters from USA - AD_UKC075_MetaG | ecosystem: Engineered > Bioreactor > Anaerobic > Digestate | place: USA... | reverse complement strand
GCGCTTCTGCGGCTGCCCGCCGTCGAAGCCCGCCGCGATGACGGTGACGCGGACCTCGTCGCCGAGCGCGTCGTCGATGACCGTGCCGAAGATGATGTTGGCCTCGTCGTGCGCGGCCTCCTCGATGAGCTGCGCCGCGGCGGAGACCTCGAACAGGCCGAGGTCGGAGCCGCCGGCGATCGAGAGCAGGACGCCGTGGGCACCGTCGATGCTGGCCTCGAGCAGCGGAGAGGAGATGGCCATCTCGGCGGCGGCGCGGGCGCGGTCCTCGCCGCGCGCCGAGCCGATGCCCATGAGGGCCGAGCCTGCCTGGCTCATGATGGACTTCACGTCGGCGAAGTCGAGGTTGATCAGGCCGGGGGTGGTGATCAGGTCGGTGATGCCCGAGACGCCCTGCATCAGCACCTGGTCGGCCTGCTTGAAGGCGTCGAGGATGGCGACCTGATGGTCGGTCATCTGCAGCAGCTTGTCGTTGGGGATGACGATGAGGGTGTCGACCTCTTCGCGCAGCGACTCGATCCCGGAGTCGGCCTGGGTCGCGCGGCGGCGGCCCTCGAAGGAGAACGGGCGGGTGACGACGCCGATGGTCAGCGCGCCGAGCGAGCGGGCGATCTTCGCGACGATGGGCGCCGCGCCGGTGCCGGTGCCGCCGCCCTCGCCCGCGGTGACGAAGACCATGTCGGCGCCGCGCAGCGCCTCCTCGATCTCGTCGGAGTGGTCCTCGGCGGCCTGGCGACCCTTGCCCGGGTCGGCGCCGGCGCCGAGCCCGCGGGTCAGCTCTCGGCCGATGTCGAGCTTCACGTCGGCGTCGCTCATCAGCAGCGCCTGCGCATCGGTGTTGACGGCGATGAACTCCACTCCGCGGAGCCCGGCCTCGATCATGCGGTTGACGGCGTTGACGCCGCCGCCGCCGACGCCGACGACCTTGATCACCGCGAGGTAGTTCTGAGATGCGCTAGCCATGGGGTGAAGGGTATGTGAGCCCTCAACGTGGCGTCCAACGACGCGGTCGAATCGGCCACGATTCACCTCAAGCGTTACTTCAGGGTTTGCGGTGCGGGAACTCTCAGCCCCTTGTCGTGGGGGTGCGCGGGGAGGAGACGTCGTAGACCCGCGCCTCAGTGGTCAGCAGCGCGGCGAGCACCTCGGCCTTCAGCTCGGACTCCGAGGCGTCGCCCCAGAGCACGGACCGGCCGCCGTCCAACGCGAGGACGATCTGGTCGACGCCCTGCGCCTTGAGCTGGGTCACCTCGCCCCGGACCTTCTTCGGCAGCGACGAGGCGACGGTGGCGATGTCGCGCAGCAGCCGCTCGTCGGCGCGGGGCGCCTCCGCCTGGATCACGCCCTTGCTCGGCTTCTTCGTGTGGTGGAAGACGACGCCCTCGCCGTCGATCCACTCCACCTGTCCCTCGGTCAGGCGCTGGAACGCCACCGTGCGCTCGGTGACGTCGATCTCGACGGCGTCGGGCAGCGCCACGCCCACCGTCGCCTCCAACACCTCGGGCAGGGCCTGCACGCGCGCGGCTATCCCTGCCATGTCCTGGCGGGCCAGCGGCACGTCCAACCGCACGGCGGCGGCCTGCCGCACCTCGTCCGCGTCGAGCAGGTCGGTGCCGGTCACCACCACCTGGCGCGCCGCGAAGACCGGGGAGAAGAACGCGAGGTAGCCGGCGACGAGGGCCGCGAGCAGCACGCCGCCCGCGATCCCCCAGATCAGCAGGCGCCGCCTACGCGACGCGGCGCGCTTGTCCTGCAGCGCCTTCGCGAACGCGCCCGGGGGCAGCGGCTGGGTCACGGGCGCGCGGCCTCCGGGCGCTCCTTCAGCAAGGTCGCGAGCAGCGGTCCCACGATCGTGACGTCGCCGCAGCCGAGCGTGATGATGAGGTCGCCGGGGCGGGCGATCTCGTTCAGGGCCGCGGGCAGGTCGTACTTCTCGACCACGTAGACGACCTCCTTCGCGCCGTGCGCGACGGCGGTGTCGACGACCAGCTGGCCCGTCACGCCGGGGATCGGGTCCTCGCGCGCGCCGCAGACGTCGTTGATGACGGCGATGTCCGCCAGCGTCATCACCTCGCCGAACTCGTCGGCGAAGTCGAGCGTGCGGGAGTACAGGTGCGGCTGGAAGCAGGCGATCAGCCGGCCGTCGAGCCCGGTCGCCTCGTTGCCCGCCGCGGTCGCCCTGCGCGCCGCCGTCAGCGCCGCGCGGATCTCGGTCGGGTGGTGCGCGTAGTCGTCGTAGACGCGGATGCCCGCGGTGTCGGTGATCAGCTGGAACCGGCGGAGGGTGCCCTCGAAGCGCCCGAGCGCGGCGACGGCCTCGTCGTGGCTGAGGCCGAGCAGCCGACCGACGGCGTAGGCCGCCGACGCGTTGGCCAGGTTGTGGTTGCCCGGGACCAGCAGCTCGATCCGCCCGGACTCATCGCCGTAGGTGAGGGTGGCCGCGACGCCGAGGCCGTGCGCGACGACGTCGGTGATCCGCACGTCCGCGTCCTCGGACTCGCCGTAGCGCACGATGTGCCTCGCCTCGCCGACGAGTTGGTCGGCGAGCGCCCGGGAGCCCGGGTCGTCGACGTTGATGACGACATGGGCCACCTTCGGCCGCGTCGCGAACGCGCGGAACCCGTCGGCATAGGCCTCCGGCGTGCCCCAGTTCACGAGGTGGTCGGCCTCGACGTTGGTGATGACGGCGATCTCGGTCGGGTACTGCAGGAAGGACGCGTCCGACTCGTCGGCCTCGACGACGAACGCGTCGCCCTGGCCGATCGCGGAGCTGACGCCGCTGGTGGACAGCGCGCCGCCGATGACGTAGCTCGGGTCGCGCCCGGCCTCGGCCAGCATGACGGCGGTCATCGCGGTGGTCGTCGTCTTCCCGTGCGTGCCCGCGACCGAGACCCCGCGCTTGCCCTGCATCAGCGCCGCGAGCGCGGCGGAGCGGTGCCAGACGCGCAGCCCGCGGCGGCGGGCCTCGACCAGCTCGACGTTGTCGGCGCGGATGGCCGACGAGATCACGACGGTGCGCGCGTCGCCCACCTGGGAGGCGTCGTGCCCGACGAAGGTCCGCACGCCGACGCGCTCCAGCGACCGCAGCGAGGTCGAGTCCGACTGGTCGGAGCCCGTGGTGGGGATGCCCAGCTCGGCGTAGAGGCGCGCGACGCCGCTCATGCCGGAGCCCCCGGCCGCGATGAAGTGGACGGGGCCGATCTCCGTGGCGGGGACGACCTCGATGGGGTTGAGGAGCATCAGTTACCTTTCCTTCCGGCCGCCTCGATGACGGCGCGGGCGAGCCGCTCGGCGGCGTCCGAGGGGTACATGCCCCTGCACGTCTCCGCCATGTGGGCGAGCCGCGCGGGATCCGCGAACGCCTCGGTGACCAACGCCCCCAGCTTATCCGGGGTGAGGGCGGCGTCCTCGACGAGCCAGCCGCCGCCGGCCTCGACGAGCCCCGCCGCGTTCCTCCCCTGCTCCCCGTTGCCCCAGGGCAGCGGGACGAAGATCACGGGCAGGCCGCTGACGGAGGTCTCCATGACGGTGCCCGCGCCGGCGCGGCCCAGCATGAGGTCGGCGGCGGCGTAGGCGACGGCCATGTCGGAGACGAAGGCGACCGGCACGTAGCGCGCGCCGGAGGCGTGCCGGACCACGGCGTCGCCGTCGCCGAAGTTCTTGGGACCCAGCACGTGCAGGATCTGGACGCCGGCGGCGAGGATGGCGTCTCGCGCGCCGTCGACCGCCGTGTTGATGCTGACCGCTCCCTGCGACCCCCCGCTGACCAGCAGCGTCGGGCGGTCCGGGTCGAGCCCGAACGACTCCCGCGCCTCGGCCGGGGTCACCGTCGGGTGCGTGATCGAGCGGCTCATGGGCATGCCGACGAGGGTGCCGCCGCGCATCACCGTCTCCGGGAAGGTGGTGCCGACGAACGCGGCCCAGCGCGCGCCGACCTTGTTGGCGATCCCCGGCAGCTTGTTGGCCTCGTGGACCACGACGGGGACGCGCGCCAGCCGCGCGGCGATGTAGGCCGGGAGCGACACGTAGCCGCCGACGCCGACCAGCACGTCGGCGTCCGCGCGCTTCAGGATGCGACGCGCCTGCCGCACCGCCTTCGTCAAGGTGTACGGCAGCTTGACCAGGTCGAGGTTGACCGTGCGCGGCAGCGGGACCGGGTCGATCAGCGCGAGCTCCAGGCCTGCCGCGGGGATCACGGTGGTCTCGAGCCCCTTCGCCGTGCCGATGGCGAGCAGCCGGACGTCGGCAAGGGACGAGAGCTCCTTCGCGGTCGCGATCAGGGGCGAGGTGTGCCCGGCGGTTCCGCCGCCGGCCAACACGATGCTGGTGACCATCTAGGGATCAGTCCTCCTTAGAGGCCGCCATGACGCTCGTCATGCGCGGCCGCGACTTGGGTCTGCGCGAGGCCCGGTAGGCGCGCGCGGTCGGCGTGTTGCGGGCGAGCGCCAGCAGGACACCCGCGGCCATGAGCGAGGCCATGAGCGCGGTGCCGCCGTACGACATGAACGGCAGCGGGACGCCGAGCACGGGAAGCAGGTGCATGACGACCATGATGTTGATCACGGCCTGCACCATGAACCAGCCCGTGATGCCCGCGGCGACGATCCGGTTGAACAGCTTGTCCGAGCGCAGCGCCACCTCGAGCCCCGCCCACCCGAGCAGGGCGAAGAGGCCGATCACGAGCAGGACGCCGAACAGCCCCAGCTCCTCGCCGATCACGGCGAAGATGTAGTCGGTGTGGGCGCCGGTCTTGAGGCCGCCCCACTTCTGCTTGCTTGCGCCGAGCCCGGCGCCCCACCAGCCGCCGGAGGCCAGCGCGTACAGCGCCGCCATGGGCTGGCTGGAGAGGTCCGTGTTCGACTGCGGGTCGAGGAAGATCGAGATGCGGCTCATGCGGTTGCCCGAGCCGTAGACGAGCAGGCCGACCAGCGCGAGCGCCGCGGCGCCCAGGGGCACAAGCACGCGCAGCGGGAAGCCGACGAACCACATGATCAGCACGAGGATCGCGCCGAGGATGAGGCCGGTGCCGAGGTCCTTGCCCGCGAGCACGAGCGCGACGATCAGCCCGCCGAACGGCAGCAGCGGCAGAGCCAGCTGCAGCGGCTCGTGCAGCCGCCCCCGCTTGAGGTGGAACACCGTCCCGCACCACACGATGAGCGCGAGCTTCGCGAACTCCGAGGGTTGGAACTGCACGGGCCCGAGCCTCAGCCAGTTCTGGTTGCCGCCGACGTCGGTGCCCAGCGGGGTCAGCACGAGGCCGAGCAAGAGGACGGCGACCACCCAGGCGAGCCAACCCATCCGCCGCAGGGCCTCCGGGGGCAGCACCGCGAGCGCGACGGCGCCGACCAGCCCGACGGCGAGCGCGCCCGCCTGCTTTCCCAGGTAGTAGAAGGGGCCGACGCCGCGGTCGAGGGCGATCACCGACGACGCCGACAGCACCATCAGCAGGCCGAGGCCGGTGAGCACCGCGACGGACGCGGCGATGAAGTAGAAGGGGGCCATGGGCGAGGCCGCGAGAGCCTTCACCTGCTGCCAGGTGGTGGCGCGGGCCGGGGCCACGACGTCGGTCGCCATCGGATCCTCCTACCTCAGGTACCGCTCCACCGCCTCGGCGAAGCGCTCGCCGCGGGCCGCGTAGCCGTCGAACATGTCCAAGCTGGCGCAGCCCGGGGAGAGCAGCACCGTGTCTCCGGGCTGGGCCATCGCCCCGGCAAGGGCGACGACCTCGTCCATCACGTCAGTGTGCGGGTTGTCGAGCACCCGGACGGGGACATCCGGCGCGTGTCGGGCCAGAGTCTCGGCGATCAGCTGCCGGTCGACCCCGATCACGACGGCGCCGCGCATCCGGTCGCGGTAGCGCGCGACCAGGTCGTCGAACGTCGTCCCCTTCGCCTGGCCGCCCGCGATCCACACGAACGAGGGATAGGCGCTCATCGCCGAGTTCGCCGCGTGCGGGTTGGTGGCCTTCGAGTCATCGACCCACACCACGCCATCGGCCTCCGCGATCCGCTGGATCCGGTGCCCCGCGAGGTTCAGGTTCCGCAGCCCCTCCGCCACGGCCTGCGGCTTCACGCCGACGCTGCGGGCGAGCGCCGCCGCCGCCGCCGCGTTGGCGATGTTGTGCGGGGCGTAGGGACGCACGTCCGACACCTTCGCCAGCTCCAGCGCGGACGTCTGGCGCTGGGCCACGAACGCGCGGTCGACGATGAGGTCGTCGACGACGCCGATCATCGAGACCGCGGGGATCCCGGTGGTGAACCCGATGGCGCGCGCGCCCTCGGCGACCTCGGCCTCCTCGACCATCCGCTCGGTGGCGGCCTCCTCCGCGTTGTACACGCAGGAGTGCGTGACGCCGTGGTAGATCTTCGCCTTGTCCGCGGTGTAGCGGTCCATGCCCGCGTCGCCCTCGTACCACTCCAGGTGGTCCTCGTGCAGGTTGAGCACAACCGCGGAGTGCAGCGGGACGTCGTTCATCCAGTGCAGCTGGAAGCTGGAGAGCTCGACGGCGAACGCGTCGTAGGCGACGTCGTCCAGGATGGCCTCGACGATGGGGCGGCCGATGTTGCCGACCGCGGCGGCCTTGCGCCCGTCGGCGATCAGCATCGACTCCAGCATCTGCGTGGTCGTGGTCTTGCCGTTGGTCCCCGTGATGCCCAGCCACGGGATGACGCGGTCCGGCTGCATCATGCGCCAGGCCAGCTCCGTCTCGCCCCACACGGGCACGCCGTCGGCCTGCGCCTGGCGCAGCAGCGGGGCCGACGGGCGCCAGCCGGGCGAGGTGACGACCAGGTCGGTGCCGGGCGGCAGCGTCGCCGTCGCGCCCCTGCCGAGCCGGACGGTGACGTCGAGGGTCTCCAGCAGCAGCGCCTTGTCGGCGAAGCCCTCGGACTCGTCGAGCACCGTCACCTTCGCGCCGAGCGACATCAGGCCGTCGGCCGCGGCGAAGCCGGAGACGCCGAGGCCCGCGACGACGACGGAGGCCTCCTGCCAGTTCGAGAGGCGGTTGGCGGTCCGCATCCAGTCGAGGGTCACTGCCCCACCACCCACTCCGCGTAGAAGATGCCCATGCCGAGCGCGACGCAGAGGCCGCAGATGATCCAGAACCGGATCACGACCGTCACTTCCTCCCAGCCCTTGAGCTCGAAGTGGTGGTGGATCGGCGACATCTTGAAGATGCGCTTGCCCTTCGTCGCCTTGAAGTAGCTGACCTGCATCACGACCGAGCCGACCTCGATCACGAAGAGGAGGCCGAGGATGACGAGCAGGATCTCGGTGCGGGTCATGATCGAGAGGCCGGCGAGCGCCGCGCCGATGGCCATCGAGCCCGTGTCGCCCATGAAGATCTTCGCGGGCTTCGCGTTCCACCAGAGGAAGCCGAAGCAGGCGCCCGCGAAGGCGATGGCGACCATGGCGAGGTCGTTGGGGTCGCGGACCTCGTAGCAGAGGGGGCCCGCGGTCGAGGTGCGGCCGCACCACTGGTTGTACTGCCAGATGTTGACCAGGGTGTAGGCCGCGAAGACCAGCGTGGCGCTGCCCGCGGCGAGGCCGTCGAGCCCGTCGGTCAGGTTGACGGCGTTGGACCAGGCAGAGATCAGGAAGATGATGACCGGCACCGCGATGATCAGCGGGAGCACGGCCCAGGGGATGTCGCGCAGGAAGGAGATGGCCGGGGAGGCGGGCGTCACGCCCCTGTGGTCCGGGAAGTGCAGCGCGACGAGCGCGAACGCCGCGCCGATGCCGAACTGGCCGATCAGCTTGCCGCGGGGCGTGAGGCCGAGGCTGCGCTCCTTGGAGATCTTGGCCCAGTCGTCGAGGAAGCCGAGGAAGCCCATGCCCGCCGCGAGACCGAGCAGCAGCAGGCCGGAGAGGCTGGGCGGCTGCCACCGGACCAGGTGCGTGACCCCGTAGGCCAGCAGCACCGCGCCGACGATGACGAGGCCGCCCATGGTGGGCGTGCCGCGCTTGACGTAGTGCGCCGTCGGGCCGTCCTCGCGGATGAACTGCCCGTACTGGCGCCGGGTGAGGAAGCGGATCAGCAGCGGCGTCCCGATCAGGGCGAATATCAGTGACAACCCGCCGCTCAGCAGGATATTGATCACGACGCTCCTCCGTCCCGGGCGATCAGCTCGGCCGCCACCTTCTCCAGTCCGACGCCGCGGGAGCCCTTCACGAGCACCACGTCGCCGGGCCTAAGAGTAAGGGAACCGGCGACGATGTCCCTCTCGGCCACGCGGGCGAGCGTCCCGCCCGCCGCGGCGCCCGCGGCCACCTCGTCGGCCAGCCCGCCGACGGCGATCACCTCGGCGACGCCCGCCTCGGCGGCCCTCCGCCCGAGGTCGCGGTGCAGCTCCGCCGCGTCGGGGCCGAGCTCGAGCATGTCGCCGAGCACGGCGACGGCGCGGGCCCCCGCGTGCCTCTCGCGGGACGTCTCCGCCAGCCTGGCGAGGGCGTCGAGCGCGACCGCCATGGAGTCCGGGTTGGCGTTGTAGGCATCGTTCAGGATCAGCACGCCGTCGGCGCGGGCCTCCAGCTCCATGCGCCAGCGCGAGCGGGGCTCGGCCGCGGACAGAGCGGCGGCGATGTCGTCGACCTCCAGGCCCGCGGCGAGCCCGGCGGCGGTCGCGGCGAGCGCGTTGGAGACCTGGTGCCGGCCGATCACGCCCAGCCGGACGCGGGCGGCGCGCTCCGCCCCGCCGTCGTCGGCCACGAGGGTGAACGACGCGCGGGCGAGCGGGTCCAGGACGACGTCGCGGGCCGTCACGCGCAGGTCTCCCCCGTGGCTCGGCCCCTCGCCGAACCAGGCGACGCGCGCCTGGGTGGCGCCGGCCATGGCGGCCACCAGCGGGTCGTCGGCGTTGAGCACGGCCCAGCCCTCGGGGGCGAGGCCCGAGACGATCTCGCTCTTGGCCAGCGCGGTGGCCTCCATGCCGCCGAACTCTCCCACGTGCGCGCGGCCGACGTTGAGGCACACGCCGATGTCGAGCCCGACGAGCGAGGTCAGCCAGGCGATGTGGCCGATGCCGCGGGCGCCCATCTCGGAGACGAGGTAGCGGGTGTCGCGGGCGACACGGCAGGCGGTCAGCGGCACGCCGATCTCGTTGTTCTGCGAGCCGACGGGGGCCACCGTCGGGCCTGCGGCCTCGAACACCTGGGCCATCAGGTCCTTTGTGCTGGTCTTGCCCGAGCTGCCGGTGACGCCGATGCTGAGCGTGCCGCGGGCGCGCGCCCGCCGGACGAGGCCGCGCGCGAGCCAGCTGAGGGCCTCGACGGAGTCGGCGGCGAGGAGGTGCGGGACGTGCGCGTCCGTCAGCGCCATGCCGATCACGCCCGTGGCCCCGTTCGCGACCGCGGCGGGCGCGAAGGCGTGCCCGTCGACCCGCTCGCCCGGCAGCGCGACGAACAGCGACCCGGGGGTCGCCGCTCGGCTGTCGATCACCACGTCCGGGCCGATCGGGGCGTCGTCGCCCACCAACTCGACCGCGGCCGGCTGCATCAGCTCGACCAGCTCACCCATCGTGCTCGGATCCACCGCGCGCTCCTTCCTCCCGGAGCCGCCGCCACGCGGCGACGGCCTCCTCCACGTCGTCGAACGGCGCGACCCGGTCGGCCAGGATCTGGCCCCGCTCGTGCCCCTTGCCCAGGATGGCGACCACCCCGCCCGCCGGGGCGCGGCGCAGCGCCTCCTCGATGGCGGCCCGCCTGCCCGCGACCTCCGCAACCGTCGCCCCCGCCACGGACCGGGCGCCCGCGAGGACCTGGGCGCGGATGGCGGCGGGCTCCTCGGAGCGCGGGTTGTCGTCGGTGACGACGGTGAGCGCGCTGCGCGAGGCGGCAGCCTCCCCCATCTCGGGGCGCTTGGCCTGGTCCCTGTCCCCGCCGCAGCCGAGCACGGAGACGAGGGGGCCGACGGCCGCCAGCGAGTCGAGCGCGGCGCCGACGGCCTGAGGCGTGTGGGCGAAGTCGACGACGACGACCGGGGCCCCCTCGCCGAGGTCGACGCGCTGCATGCGCCCGGGCACCTGGGCGGCGGCGAGGCCGCGGAGCGCGGCGTCGGCGCTCACCCCCGCGGCCTCGAGCATCGCGAAGGCGACGGCAGCGTCGATCATGTTGTAGCGGCCGGGAAGGGCCAGCTCGAGCTCGAACTCCTCGCCGCCGCGCAGCAGCGTGGCCGCGCCACCGAGCGGGGCGACGTCGCGATAGCCGAGGAGCAGGTAGTCGGCCTCCCCGGTGCCGACGGTGACGAGGCGGCTCTCGCCGTGCGCCCGGACCCGGGCCGCGAGCTCGCGGCCCCGCGGGTCGTCGGTCCAGATCACGGAGGTCGCCGCGCGCCCCGGCTCGAAGAGTCGCGCCTTCGCCTCGAAGTAGTCGTCGAGGTCGCGGTGGAAGT